>Ga0272443_10000219_pt1 | contig 108867 bp, 113 predicted proteins | sample SSMAcet12_FD_193581 | JGI IMG/M metagenome (GOLD analysis project Ga0272443, IMG submission 193581) | Marine sediment archaeal communities from Little Sippewissett salt marsh, Falmouth, MA, United States - SSM-Acet-12 | ecosystem: Environmental > Aquatic > Marine > Wetlands > Sediment ... | reverse complement strand
TCTTTGCTGCGTCCCTGCATACCCTTAATAATATGAATCAGTTCGGCATAAAATCCGGGTTGAAGATCGGGGCGGTTTTTATCATGGGCAATGTCGTACAGCGCCTTAACAACACTGAATCCGGCCATACGATCCGACTCGGGGCTGATAATCGACCGCATCGCCCGGGTGCAGTCGCGAACGCGTACGATACTGCTGGCCGATGGTCGATTAACTTCATCAAAAACATCAAACTGATAACGGGTAATTCTCCTGAATAATCTTTCCCGAACAACTTCCAGATTTCGGGAAGAACCGGCCATTCGCAGGATATCTTCACCTTCTTTTTTTAATTTTTCAAGCGTATAGCGCACATTACTATCCTAATTTCTTGCCCCGCACATTAATGAGTGGCTGTTAAATTCCCGATCAGCAATTGTCCCTCTGAAATATAGTCAATTCTCTCGGAAATATCAAGTAAATGGTATATTTTTGTTTAAAATATTAAATATGTGGATAGTATTATCAATTATTAGGAGGTTTGAGTTCCACCACTGTTGCGCCCCACGAACCCCCGCTTCCCGATTCGTGACGGTACGACAGCACCGCCGGATGTTTATCGAGAACGGAATGGACTATCTGTCTTAAGACACCTTTGCCTTTGCCATGAATGATTCTTATTCGGTATATCTTTTTTTCAAGGCAGGTTTCGATATAATCGGGGATCAGTTGTTTGACATCTTTGGGATCAAACGTATGTAAATCGAGCGTACCATCGACAGGCATTTCGATATAATCAGAAAATTCATCGGGCATAGATTTATAATATCAGGATTGAATCGGAATTGGCAAGATATAAACGACTTACAAAAGGTCGTTTAGTAACTGCTCAATATCGGCCATCATAAACGGTTTGTTAAGAAAACCGTCGGCTTTGGTCTTGACGAAATCGGAATCCTGTTCATCGACCGAATATCCGGAAATAACCACAACCGGCATCTTAGGCTGTTTATCTTTGATAGCCCGAAGCAGTTCCAATCCGGTCATTTTCGGCATCCGCATATCGGTGATGACCATCGAATATTTATCTTCGTCAAGTTTTTTTAATGCGTCATGACCATCCGAAGCGCGCAAAGCCTCATATTGAAACACTTCCAGCATCTCGACGAGAAGGCTCGACATATTCGGGTTGTCATCTACAATGAGTATTTTTTTAGCCATAGTTAACCACTATTATACTAATAGGTTCGGCATAATCGGGTCAATACTTTACCTTCGGCCGCTAAAAAACATTTTAACAAGGGTGGAAAGCTCTTGTTTTAAATCGTCGACTCCGGTACCGGCAAGCGCCGAAATGTAAAAACAGGGGCGGTTTTGGTCATTCACCGGCTGAGAATCTTCAACCATGTCTAACTTATTATATATCAATAAACTATCGATTTGATTGGCGCCGATCTCCCGAAGAACCTTCTCGGTCGCTTCGATTTTTTCCTGATGATTAGACTCGCTGAGGCTGATAACATGCAGAAGCAGATCGGCCGAAGTTACCTCCTCGAGCGTCGACTTGAATGAAGCGACCAGCTGGTGCGGGAGTTTGCTGATAAAGCCGACCGTATCGGTAAAAATTATCTTCTCGGGGTAGCCGGAAGACATCACTCGGGTGGTCGAATCGAGGGTGGTGAAAAGCGCGTTGGCGGTGGACACTTCGGCTTTAGTCAGACGGTTAAAAAGAGTCGATTTCCCGGCGTTGGTATAGCCGATCAGCGAGACCTTGAACATATCCTGACGGCTTTTTCGCTGTGTTTCACGCTGACGGCTGAGTCGCTGGATTTCTTTTTTCAGATGCGCGATTCGTTTGCGAACCTGTCGACGGTCGGTTTCAAGCTGGGTTTCGCCCGGCCCCTTGGCGCCGATACCGCCGTACTGACGACTGAAATGCGACCAGGCGCCGGTCAGACGGGGAAGCATATATTCCAACTGCGCCAGCTCGACCTGAAGTTTGGCGGCGGCCGTTTTGGCATGAAGCGCGAATATATCGAGAATCAGAATCGACCGATCGATTATTTTGACACCGAGTTCGTCCTCAAGATTACGCTGCTGCGCGGGGGAGAGAGGATCATCAAAAATCACCAGATTGGTACCGTTACCGGCGATTTGCTCTTTCAGATTTTGTACCATCCCTTTACCGATATAATAACGGGGATCGGGGGTACGGGTCTGAATGACTTTATCGGTAATTTTACCGCCGGCCGATTTGGCTAATTCGGCAAGTTCGGTTAGCGATTCCTGAACAGTAACCTTATCGGTTGATTTACGCGCCAGCCCGACCAAGAATGCTTTTTCGATGACGACTTTTTGTGTATCCATTACATCAATATAGTCATCTTTTTGAAAAAAGATTCAATTAAATTGGGTGTGCGGTGTATTCGAGGCAATCAAAATGGGTTCGTTTCCAATTTTCATATAATTTTTTCGATACAAAAAAATGTGCGCGGCGTATGTCCACATGCGCCGCGTAATCCGGCAGATGTGGACATCTGCCGGGCACAGTTAATATATTCAAAATGGGTTCGTTTCGCATATATAGGGTCCCTCCTTTTTTGCACCTTATGGTGGGCGGCAGACGCCCTCGTCTGCCCCGGAATCGCTACATGGTGGGCGGCAGATGCCCTCGTCTGCCCCCCCAAATCGCTACATCTTCATAAGTGACTTCTGGTTATGCGACAGCATGTGATAATAGCGCGACAACTGCCGATCGAGACGCATCTCATAACGCAAAATCAGTTTCGAGAAATAATCATTGGGGATGGTGCGAAGATTGGGGATGATACCCGAATCGTCGGGCGGGGAGTTTTTCAGCATATCGCGAAGGTGCGCCGTTTCGGCGCGGATAACTCGCCGCGAGCGCCAGAGGCAGTTGGCGATTTTGAAAACAAGCTGTTCCTGGAACTCGCCGACCGGACAGAATTCATTGAACAGTGCGACCACGATGTTTTCGTATTCTTCGGGATCTTCTTTCAGACCGGGCGCATCGATAACGATATCTTTGGCATAAAGACCATGTTTGGTGGCATTACGGCACGATACCGCTTTACCTTCCTCGGTAACCGGCCCGTTCGATTTTTTACCGTTCTCACGATTAGCGATTAATTGTTTCTCGGATATGGGCATACGTCTCTCCTTTATTTGCGGGCGGCAGACTCCAAAAAAGTCTGCCCCCGATATTCCTTTGTTCTGATAAAGGGGAGAGGATCGGAATCAACGTTGATTTGGTGGGGAAAATGTGACTGGACTTGAATTATGATTTATCTTCACCGGCGGATAAATCGTAATCTTTTACTAATAATTCGATTTCAGAAATATAATTAGCCTTCTTATGTGATTTTGGTTTATCCTTTATCGGATAGATGCGATCTTTTTTGCTATCTGATAAAAGGTGTACTCCGAATATTCTTCTTATTTCCGAATCATTTAGCATATTTTTATATTTATCATAGGCTTTAATATATTTGGCAATCATAGAATCGATTTTTTTATCTAAATCATTAAAAATTGAATCAGAATTGCAGAACGAATAGTGATTGCCCCAAGCTCTGACAGTATTATGCAAATCCCGTATGGTTGACGAAAATGAATGTTTGTCATCAAAATTTTTTCGGCTTTTTGAATACCTTCGCATCCCAATGACGCTATCTTCAAGGATTTTTGCAGCTTTAGAAATTATTCTTTTTTTCGCCTTTTTATTGGGATGGACAAAATGGGGCGATACTGCACATCCAAGAAAATCAAATGCTTTTTTTGTAGGCCCGAATTGTGATTTATCTTTGTTTTGATCAGGCCGATAAGCGTTTAATTCGAAATTTTTTAATATTTTTAGTCCCTTTTTAAATCCGCCATTAACAGTCTCGGCGGTAGCACCTAATATCATAAAATCGTCTATATATCTTATGCAAATAACGTTGCTAGCATTAAGAATCGTATCGAATTCAAGTAATGTAATATTAGCCAATAAGGGTGATAAGCAAAAGCCTTGGCCAACGCCCAATTCATGCCTAGGAAAAAGGTCAGGGTATAATCTATCCATTAGTTCGACGTTTTTTAGTTCAACCGTTGTCGCCTCATCCAAAATATCTACTAATGAATTGTCGGAAAGATTGCTATTAAGAATATCTAACACTTTTTTCCTCGGAATATTTCGGAAAAATTCAATGACGTCCGATTTAAGATAGTACTTCGCACCATTTTTTATAGCCAAACATACCTGTTCAATCGCCTGCCTGACACCCTTATTTTCTAATCCCCCAAATGATCTAGGGTGGTTGACATATTTTTTTATAAATTTTTGACTATTCAGTACCCCTAGAATGCTTCTTTGTACAATCCGATCGCAAATCGATGCTACAACAATAGGTCTTGGTGATTTTCCCGGTTTGGTGAATGTGAAGCCCCTCGCCTTTTCGAATTGATAATTCCTCTTTTTTAGGCAATCATTTATTTTTCGAAGGTGTGTATTAATATTCTGTTCAAATATTTTAATTTCATTTGAGGTCCTAAAATCCCGAGAATTTATTCCGCTAGCGCGCACATGTTGCCAAGCGTCGTACAATCTTTTGGGATGGCCTATTTTTTTATATAAATCAGCCATAACATATGTTGGGTTTAGTCAATTCACACTTACCCAAACGATGTGCCTCTGCTTTCTGCGGGTGACTTTGTAAATCTTAAATCTGGAAATTGTCCAGATTCAGATTCATTGTCGACCCGTAAGACAGCCTTTACAAATACGCTGTCTGTTGCATTCGTCAACGAAATAATGACGATTAACGCCATTCTCGCCACGAATGCCAGGGCAGCCGCCGAGACCAGTAGTCCACCGGCCCGACGCCACACCAAATTGGCATGTTTTTGCTTCTGCTCGACTTCATACAATTAACTACTCCGCAATCTACGGTTTTTGTTTAATTGTCAAGCAGAAAGTCCCCGGCCCGCCCAGCCTTAAATAATTCTCGCCCGCCGTTTGACTAAACCCAATGGCAAGTGTTACGACGAATGATTTATCGTCTGGGCACGCCTGACTTTCTGCGGGTGACTTTGTAAATCTTAAATCTGGAAATTGTCCAGATTCAGATTCATTGTCGACCCGTAAGACAGCCTTTACAAATACGCTGTCTGTTGCATTCGTCAACGAAATAATGACGATTAACGCCATTCTCGCCACGAATGCCAAAAAGTCTTAAATAATTATACTGATTTTATATTTAGTAATTCAACTAAAATCTTTATTCGCTACTATAATTGTGATATTTTTTCTTTCATATTGGATCTAAAAATGCCATATTTTGTCAAAATCCCTATCAAAACAATGTAAATTCCGACTCCCGGCCGTTATGTAGAAACGACATAAAAGCGAAGGATGATATATTTATACATAAATACAGGAATAAGAGGGTTGGTTGTTTCGGTGTCACGTACCGGCCTGTTTTTGACCTACGCCCCACCCACGCATACACTTACGCCGATTTTGGGTTGGCGAGGGATAAACAGGGGACCCTATTATATGCGAAACGAACCCATTTCCCTTCCCCCCGTCATCCCTGCGCAGGTCGAAGACTCTCCGAAGGGAGCAGGGATCCATAGAAGTATGCCCATGATGTACAATCGGGCTTTCATGGATTCCCGCCTTCGCGGGAATGACGAATTAGGCGTAAATAAAAAAAATTATCAAAAATCACAAACGAACCCATTTTGAAAGGAAAGAAGGTTTATTCAAAGAGTAGGGAAGAACCCGAGTCCCGACGCTTTAGTGGCGGGACGATGTGGTTCTGCCTTTTTAATCGTGGCAGAACCACGTCATTCTCACGCAAGCGTGCGAATTTAAGTTCTGTCCTACTTTTAAAACCCCACATTTTTTTTGTGTCGAAAAATTTTAATGAAAATCGGAAACGAACCCATTTTTGCTGGCGCATGTGGACATACGCCGCGCACTTATTTTTTTATGAAAATCAAAAACGAACCCATTTCTCCCTATCCGTCATCCCGTTTTCTTCTTCCGTCATCCCTGCGCAGGCAGGGATCCATAGAGGTATGCCCATGATGTACAATCGGGCCTTCATGGATTCCCGCCTCCGCGGGAATGACGTTTTGGGTCGTTTTGAATATATTTTATGAAAATCGGAAACGAACCCATTTGAGGCAGACTTTTTTGCAATCTGCCGTCCACATTATGACGAGGATTTAATGGAGCCGGGCAAAAACTTCATAATTCTTATTGATTCCGGGTATAATTTTGCCGAATTTTAGAGTGAGGGTTGAATCGTATTATGATAAGAAAAGATTATACCGCGACTATTTTATTTTTCCTGCTGGTGGCGATATTTTTCTACCTGTTTTATCGTCTGATGATACCATTTATCGCGCCGATTGCGTGGGCCGGAATTCTGGTGATAGTATTTTATCCGCTGTATAATATCATTCGTAAAAAAGTCAAATCGCCCACACTTGCCTCGCTGATATCATGCTTTTTGATTTTGATAATTATTCTTGTCCCATCGATATATCTGCTGGCGTCGCTGGTAAACGAAGCGGCCTATGCTGTCCAGAAAATCAACGCCGCTTATCAGGAGGGACAGCTTGAAGGATTATTCGCGCCGTTAACACCGCTTCTAAATCTTATAAAAAGCAAATTAAACAGCTATCCGCAGCTGGCCAATGTCGATTTTGTTTCTATCGTAAAAGATGCGATGGGATCGGTGACCAAAGCGATCGGATCGCAGGCAACGACCGTTATCGCGAATATTTCCCGGACGATATTTTACTTTTTACTGATGCTGTTCACCATGTTTTTCTTTTTCCGCGATGGTGAAAAGATTATCGATTTTCTGAAACGAATCACCCCGGTCGAGAAAGAGCAGGTCTCGTATCTTTATTCGCATTTCCGCAAAGTTATCGAGGGGATGATGTACGGCGGGATGGTAATGGCATTGATACAGGGTGCCCTCGGCGGAATTTTATTCGCTATCATGGGGATTTCGTCGGCGGTGTTGTGGGGCGCGGTGATGGCGTTTCTCGCTTTTATTCCGATTGTCGGACCGTTTCTGGTTTATATCCCGGCCGGAATTATTTTGATCCTGGGCGGCTCGTACGTTAAAGGTATTATGATAATCGCAATAGGTTCGCTGGTTATCAGTCAGATCGACAATTTTATCCGCCCGCTTTTGTTTTCGGGCAAAACTCAGACTCATACGCTGATGTTGTTTTTCTCAATAATGGGTGGTATTTATATGTTCGGTCTGCTGGGGATTGTCCTCGGACCGTTTATCGCCGCTGTCTTTATTTCTATCCTGAAGATGTTCGAATTACAGTTACATCCGCCGCCGGAGATAGTTTTGGTCGATGGTGATGCGGATGAATCGGAAGAGTAATTTTAATATATAATTACAATCGCTGACAACGGGGGCAGAAGTGGGCCGATCGGGAACCGATTTTTTCACGTTTGATTTTTGTACCACACCGCCTGCATGGTTCACCCTCGCGTCCGTAAGCCAGAAGATAACTCTGGTATCCCCCCGGTTCACCATCAACACCGGCATAACTATCGAATGAGGTCCCCATCAGACGAACCGCCTTTTTTAAAGTACGACGCATGTTATCGTACAGAGCTTCCAGTTTCGCGGTTGATATCCGGTTGGTCATTTTACGCGGATGGATACGTGATAGATAAAGCGTCTCATCGGCATAAATATTCCCCAGCCCGGCGATAAATGTCTGGTCGAGAAGCGCCGGTTTTATCATCCGTTGTTTATTCTTAAATAAGGAGATGAAACCTTGTTTCGAAATTTCGAGCGGTTCCGGTCCCAGTTCGACCAGCCCTTTCTGCTGAAGGATTTCGTCGGTTTTGAAAAGTCGTATCCGGCCGAACCGTCTGTAATCGTTAAAGCGCAATGCAAAATTGTCGTTTTTGAGCGTGAATATCATCAGATCATGTTTGCCGATTTCGGAAGATTTGGGGAAATAGTACAGGTGACCGGTCATTTTAAGATGCACCCAGAGTGTGTAGCCGCCGCTCAGGTCAATCAGTATATTTTTACCGCGACGCCTGACGGCTAAAAACTGTTTGCCTTTTAAGATATCCAGCCAACCCGGCTGGTTGTCCAGTTCGATTTTGGGGGAGTTGATATAAACAGATTGAATAGTTTTGCCCGGTATCACTCGCTGTAATCCGCGAACGACAGTTTCGACTTCCGGCATCTCCGGCATAAAGAGCGGTCCTTAGGGATGAGGGTACGTGACACCGTCAATGACGGCCCGGATAAGTTCGCGGTTACCCTGCGGGATTTCACTTCTCACCAACCCGACATCAGGCGCGAACCACCAGAATGATTCTTCATCGACTGTTCGCGATTTAATATTGCCGGTGGATTTTATAAGGCGACGAATCTTAATACAATCATCGAATTCGCCGGCCGGAATTTCTATACTTTCGATAGCGACAATTCGGTATTCGGCAATAATCGGCAGATGCGTATAATTCAAATCGCAGCGGATTTCAACCGAGCCGACCAGCAAGGTATCACCAATCAGATTCGACCAGGGACCAAAGGGCAGGGAGGGTTCATAAAATTTAGATACCCCGGCAGTATCATTAAAAAACTGTCCTTTATACCTGACACCGGTTTCTTTTAGCAGGTAATCTTCGCGTCGGATAATATTGTCGGTCGAATCGAAATAGGTAATGGTAAACAGATCACCGAAACCGCCGGTGACGATTGCTTTTTCGTGTAAACCGGAGTAAACAAATTCGTTGCCTTCCTGAAGCGGGAAGTATCGATTAAAATCTATTTTAGTTTGGCGTTCAACACGTTTTATACAGGCCGAAACTGTAATCAGCGTAAGTATAGAGAGAATCAGTAAAAACCTAAGCCGGGCCATCGGATGCGCCTTTAAGCCGCGCGCGGTAGTCAGCGATGGCCGCCCGAAGCGCGTCAGCGGCTAAATTGGAACAGTGCATTTTTATCGGGGGAAGACCGCCGAGCGCATCAGCGACAGCGTCACGCGTCAGTTCTTCGGCTTCCTCAACCGTTTTACCCTTAACCAGGTCGGTGGTGATGGAACTGGTGGCAATAGCAGCCCCGCAGCCGAAGGTCTGAAATTTGATATCAACTATAATGTTGTTTTCGACTTTGATATACATTTTCATGATATCGCCGCATGAAGGATTGCCTACCGTCCCGACCCCGTTAGCGTCTTTTATTTCCCCGACATTCCTCGGGTTTTGAAAATGTTCAATTACTTTTTTCGAATACATCAATTTTCCATTCCATATATAATACGTCGCTGACGAATATAATAAACTGATACGAAATTCAAAGTGAAAAATTTCACATTTAATTTAAATAATCCAGCCCAATTATCGGTGCATGGTGACTTCACCGGCGTTAAAACTTTTAATACCTTCGGCTGTTTCAATCACCAGGCGGCCCATTTTGTCAATATCTATCACTTTGCCGGAGACAGTTTTACGTCCGATCCTTAAATCAATCTCGGTATTTAATAACGATGAGTATTTCAAAATTTTCTTTCGGGACTTTGCAAGTCCTGATTTTTTAAAAATCAGATACTCTTTTTCGAAGTTATATAGAAGTTTTTGCAGAAAATCGACCCTCCGTATCTTCTTTTTGCCGTCAATACGAATCGAGGTCGCCAATTTTCTTAAATCATCCGGGAAATCGTTACGCCGATGATTGATATTGATCCCGATTCCGACAATAATAAAATTTATCCGATCAAGTTCGGCCGACAACTCGGTTAATATACCGGCTACTTTACGACCTGAGAGTAAGACATCATTGGGCCATTTGATACTAACTTTGAAATCATCGTAGCTTTCAATCGTTTCGGCGACGGCGACGGCGGTTATCAGCGAGATACCGGGGGCTTTGGTCGGATGGATTTTGGGCCGGAGGATCAGCGAACAGTAAATTCCGCAGTTTTCCGGTGAAAACCAGGCGCGTCCGAGTCGTCCGCGTCCTTTAGTTTGATATTCGGAAACAACCAGGGTACCTTCAGGTGAACCTGAAACGGCCAGTTGATGTGCCATTGAGTTTGTCGATTGAACCGATTTAAAGGTGTGTATTTCGCAGGCCAAAATTTTGGCTTTTTGTTTGTATTCTATTTCGGTTGAGATAAGGCTGTCCGGCGCCGACTGGTAAACGATATGCCCGCGCCGGTCTGTTTTTATCGAATATCCCCAGCTTTTTAGAAGATTAATCGCGCTGTCGAGTTCATTCTCTGAAATTTTCAGGTTTTTAGCCAGTCGGATACGATTAAATGAACGTCCGTTGATTTTCCGGATTTTCTCCAACAGTTTTTCGGCCAAATTTTCGAGATTGTCGGTGACCATTTTACGGTTATACTTTCAATGAAAAATCGGAGGATGCAATCGAATGAGTGAGGGCGCCGATTGATATAAAATCTACACCGGTTTCGGCGATTTGCCGGACGTTTTCAAGGTTGACATTGCCGGAGGCTTCCAGCTTAATCTCCGATGACAGCGCGCGTGCTTTTTTCACCAAAGCCGCTAACTGTTCGATTGATTGATTGTCAAGGAGCAATCTTTTGATACCGCTTTGGATAGCTTCTTCCAGTTGGTTTTTGTTGGTGATTTCAACTTCGATTTCGATTTTATTGGGATCCACGCTGAATCGATTTTTAAAATCCTCGCCTGATAAATAATCCCGGAAATTATTAATTGCCTTTGCCACCGAACCGGCGGCCGCGATATGGTTGTCTTTAATCAATCCCATATCGTACAGGCCGAAACGATGATTATTTCCGCCGCCGCAGGTTACTGCATATTTTTCCAGGTATCGAAGTCCAGGGGTGGTTTTGCGGGTATCCAGAATTTTAGCCGATGTGTTTTCCACTTTTTGTACGAACTTTGATGTTAAAGTAGCTATCCCTGAAAGATGCCCCAGAAAATTGAGGGCGGTACGTTCGGCCGTTAAAATGCCGTGACTGTTGCCTTCGATCTCAGCGATAATATCACCTTTTTTAAATGAATCGCGGTCTTTTTTCAGCGCCTTAACCGATATATCAATGTCTTGTTTTTTGAAGGCGGCTTCAACCAACGGCATACCGGCGAGGATACCATCCGATTTGGCAATTATTCGCGCCGATATTTTTTTAGGCTCGATACAGGCGAGGGTGGTAATATCACCCGGCCCGATATCTTCCATCAGGGCCAGATCAATCTGGCGCGCGATAATTTCATCAACTGAACTCATTGCCTGTAAAGATAATGACCAATACGATTCTGTCAATCGCTCTCTTGCCGGTTGGGTATGATTATCCTTGAAAAATGGCGATTATTTTCGTTTCTTATAAGATTGAATTTTTATGCGAGAAAGGTAGTTATGACAACCGCGACAAAAAACAAAACTGATAATATCCCGCAGCGTGCGGATATCGAAGAAAAATTTACATGGGATTTAAGCGCTCTTTATAAGGATGACAAAGCGTGGGAGGCTGATTATACCAAGGCGCAGAAGATTATCGAATCGGCTAAAGATTTTTCCGGTAAATTAAATGAATCGGCCAAGAAACTTTTTGACTGTCTTGAAGCAAGATCGGAATTATCACTGATTTGCGGGAATCTTTTCCAATATGCCAAGCTATGTCAGGATCTCGATAGTCGTCTCTCGAAATATCAGGCTATGACCGAGCGGGCATCGATGATTACCTCGCAGGCCAATGCCGCGTTTTCGTTTGTCGAGCCGGAGTTGCTGACTATGGATGATGCTCGCCTTGAAGAGTTTGCCTCGCAGTTTCCGAAAACCGATGTTTATGATTTTTATATCAAGGAATTGATTCGTTCGCGGGCGCATATCCGTTCGGCTGAAGTTGAGGAAGTGCTGGCTCAGGTTGATGTTATCGCACGCGGGCCGAATAATATTTTCACCCTGCTTGATAACGCCGATATGAAATACCCGACTGTTACCGATGAAAACGGGAACGAAATCCAGTTGACCAAACAGCGGTATATCAAACTGATGGATTCGTCGGTTCAGAAGGTTCGTAAAGAGGCCCGCGAAGCTTTTATGTCATCGTATGTTGAGCGGGTTAATACTATCGGCGCGACGCTGTCAGCCGCGATTAATCGTGATGTGTTTTATGCGCGGGTTCGTAAATTCGACAGCAGTTTACATAAGGCGCTCGATGCTTTTAATATTCCGGTCTCGGTTTATCGTTCGCTTATCGAAACGACCGAGGCCGATCTGGCCGGATTTCATAAATGGATGGAACAGCGGAAACGGATTTTGAAAGTCGATAATATATATCCGTACGATATGTACTGTCCGCTTTTTCCCGAGCAGAACTATGAAGTCCCGTACGATGAGGCTGTCGGGGAAGTTATCGAGGCGGTTAAACCGTTGGGTAAGAAGTATGGTACGATTATTAAAAAGGGATTCGATAATCGCTGGGTTGATGTTTATGAAACGGAAGGTAAGCGCGGGGGAGCCTATAGCTGGGGTAATTATTCGAGCCATCCGTTTGTGTTGATGAACTACAGCGATACTATCGATAATATGTTTACGCTGGCGCATGAGATGGGGCATTGCCTGCATAGTTATTTGTCAAACGAAACTCAGCCGTTCCAGAAGGCGCAGTATTCGATTTTTGTCGCGGAGGTGGCTTCGACATTGAATGAAGGACTTTTGCTGAAATACCTCCTGGATAAGGCGACCGATAAAAAACAAAAGCTGTTTTTGCTTAATCGCCATATCGATAATACATTCGGGACGTTTTTTATGCAGGTGTTGTTCTCGCATTTTGAGTTGTCGATTCATGAAGTCGTCGAAAGCGGCGAAGCGCTTTCGCCCGATTCGCTGAATGATATTTGGGAAAAACTGCAGAAAAAATATTTTGGGCCGGCGGTGACGATGGATGAGACAACAAAATATAACTGGGCGCGGATTCCACATTTTTATATGACATATTATGTATTCCAGTATGCAACATCGTTTGCGGCGTCGCAGGCGATTTTGAATAAGTTTTTGGCCGGTGATTCGGGTATTATCGATAAGTATCTGGAATTAATTTCTTCCGGCGGCAATGATTATCCGATCGAGCAGTTGAAAAAGTGCGGCGTTGATATGACCACTCCCGATCCGGTTCAGGCGACATTGAAACTTTTCGCCGAGGAAGTTGACGAAGTAGAGCGGTTGACGGCGTAGGTAGGATTGTTCAGTTTAATTATACGGAAGGTCACAATTCCGATAAATCGGAAGCAGGACCTGCCGATACTTACATTTTATATTTTATGGGAGAAGGTGGCGTGGGAGATAAAACCGTTAAAATAGATCTTGGCGCTGTCCAGGAAACTTTGGTTATTCCATTGTGGGCGCGTGCGCAAGAGACGGTTAAGAAAAATCCGATTGTTTATGATCCGTATGCGAAAGATATTATCGACCGAATAGATTACGACTTTTCGAAAATCGAGGCCGGGCAGGGGGATCATCAAAAAATCTGGGCCCTGCGTGCATACAATTTTGATGTTATCGTCAGGAATTTACTTTCGCGATACGAAGATACGGTAATAGTTAATATCGGCGCCGGTTTGGATACGTCGTATCAACGGGTAAACAATGGAAAGCTTTTGTGGATTAATCTGGATCTCCCAGATGTCGTTGCATTACGACAGAAGTTGATTCCGGATTCCGAACGCGAGATAACCATCGCCAAATCTGTTTTTGATTTTACATGGATAGATGATATAACTCAACAGACATTGGATCGTCCGATCATGTTTTTGGCGGGTGGGGTTTTGTGTTACTTCGAGGAACCTGAAGTGGAACAGCTGTTTCGTAAACTGGCCGAATTATTTCCATCGGCCCATGTCGTATTTGATGCGATGTCGAGTTTAACAGTTAGGAAGTCCAATAAGGAGGTATTAAAGAAAAGCGGGATAGATTCCGCGGCAATTTTGAAATGGCATTTGAATCGTGCATCGGATCTCCGGAAGTGGATAGGTTCGATTAAAATTATTGATGATTATTCTATTCTGTCTGGTTTGCCGGATAAACATAGTTTGCGCTGGTTTGAGGTCTTAGGATTAAAAATCGCAGGTATGTTTCGTTTATACAATATAGTTCATGTGCAGTTTTGAACGATTTTCAAAGATGGGTAACTAAAGCGGGCCTTCGCGGCGGGCGATATTGTCGTAGATATCGATAATTTTTTCGATATGCTCGAAGGCTTCTTCGTCGGACATCTTCTCGACAGTCTGCCGCACGATACTGCCATCTCCGAATTCTTTACCCGTAGTGATACTCTTATGCAAATCAAAAAAGTTTTCGCGCACCTCAACCGGGACATCATCTTTTTCCAATTGTCCCAGATAACATATATATGTATTTGCCAGCCGCTCCTGCAGGCTGCCTTTGGAGGCCAGCGAGCGAACCGCTTCGTAAAATTTTTCCCAGGCCAGTGACATATTCATCCTCCAAGTTTTAATCGAACAAGCGGAATTTATTATTCAATCTGCATTATGAATGCCCGACTGTCAATACCGAAGATTTCCATTTATTAAGATAACAATTCAAAACTTCGAATTGTCTTTAGTTGGTTATTTTCAATTGCGATGACTTCGATGGTTGATATCCGGCCGGAGATAGTTAACTTTTGATTGTTCATTTCTTCATAGACCTTTTCGCCATCCCGCTCGTTTTCAAACCGGCCGACTGTAATGTGTGGAATATAGGGGATATCAGTTCGTAGTTTTTCGTTGAGGATTTCGGTGTAAAGAGAGTCGTGGAGTTTGATTATTTGTTCAAATCCTTTTTCAGGTACTAAAAACAGGTGCCAACTGTCGCCGGATGGGTCGGTATTCAGTTCCACCCTGTTTATCCTGAAATCGAAACTATTAAAACCTTCGATACGTTTTTCGACATGACCGCAAAAATCATCCTGGTTTATACCGGAGCATGGAAAAATAAAGGTAAAATGGGGTTTGATAAATTTGTGATTGTCTATATCGTATCGAGCGCGAATTTCCTGAATCAGGTAATAATCGGTCAGGATTAATACCGGATAACTGATAACTGCTAATAACATACGCTTGTCCTCCAATGCACCTTATAACGTTTATTGAAAAACGAGCGTCGCATTTTATTGGGCGGGCCGAATAAGGCCCAAACTAAAATTTGATTCTATTCTGTCGACCGGTTGGTTTAAGCCCAGCCGGTCGAATAAAAAGGTTTTTATTAACGGTCGCGGCCTTCGGCCCGCGGGCGCGCCAGATTTACATTAAGACTGCGGCCCATCAAATCAGAGCCGTTTAATCCGTCGACGGCGGCCTGACCGGTTTCCTCGGAAGCCATCTCCACGAATCCGAAACCCCGCGAGCGGCCTGTATTTTTGTCTCTGATTACGTTAGCGCTGGTAACTTCGCCGTAAGCTTCAAATGCTTTGCGAAGGTCATCATCGGTTGCATCATACGAAAGATTGCCGACATAGATATTCATTTGTGTGCTCCAACAAGGTTTACCCGCTTATGTCCTTTTGGTAAGCGGAATAAACTAAATTTCCTGCGCCCAATTGCGCCTATTCCTCCGTATAAAAAATTCTTACAGAAATCCTATTTATGGGAAAACCTCTGCATAAATTTAAACGAAAGACCTGTCATTCGATAGAAAAATATCAAATGACAACCGCATGTCAACAGTTATTTTCTTCCGATAAATTAACGAGTGTTTGGGATTATGAATTTGGTTGCTTTTTTTAACGACTGACCGTATTTTTTATAGTGATTTGGAGATAAATATTAAAACTGCAGGACGACCTTTTTATCTAAAAAAGCGTAAATCTATTCCGATATATTTTATAGATCAAATCACTAATTCAAAAGTTGTTTTGAAAGAACATGAAAAGAAAGTTAAAGAAACTGCAATCACGTTTTCGAAGAAAAAACCATGCGGCGGATGAACCGGAGTTCGATCAGGGCAAGAAGCTTAAAATTAAAAAGAACTCCAAAAAACAGAAAATGGACTGGCGTGATCTGATCATGGAAGAAAAGGATTTTCGTCTATATGACGAATAGGGGCACTGTCGTACGAGCCTACGGCAAATTATTCATAGTTAAGTACCGCGGTGAATCGATTCCGTGCGAAATTCGAGGTAAAGTAAAACATGCTGCCGATGCCGTGTCTCCGGTGGCGGTTGGCGATGAGGTCGCGGTAACTATTAACAAGGACGGCAGCGGTGCGATCGAAAAAGTTTTCGAGCGCCATACGATGTTTTTTCGTCCCGCCAAAGGTGCCAATATCAAAAAACAAGTTATCGCGGCCAACATCGATCAACTGGCGGCGGTCGTTTCGGTTAAACATCCGGCGCTCAAGCCGGGATTAATCGATCGTTTTTTAATAGCGGCCGAGCTGGGACGGTTATCACCGCTGGTGATTGTAAATAAAATCGATTTGGGGGAGACCGCCGAACTGGATGATATAAAAAGCGCCTATGAACAAATTAATGTCCCGATTTTTGTGGTTTCGGCTCTGACCGGCGAAGGGCTTGATAAACTGGGTAATGTACTTGTTGATCATAAGACTATTTTTGCCGGGCATTCCGGGGTTGGGAAAACGACGATTTTAAATCGTTTGATTCCGGGTCTGGATTTAAAAGTGGGCAAGGTTTCCGATTATTCAAAAAAGGGGCGACATACGACCTCGATGGTTGAGCTTTTTGAACTCCCTCATGGAGGATATGTAGTCGATAGTCCCGGTTTGAAGGTGCTTGGATTGTGGGAGATTGAAAAAAATCAACTGGTTGAATATTTTCCGGAGATGCACAAATACCTTGATTTATGCCGTTTCACCGAATGCAGTCATACCCACGAGCCGGATTGTGCCGTCAAGGAGGCGGTAATCAGGGGCGATATTTCGAAATTTCGGTATCAAAGCTATCTTACGATTCGTAATTCTCTTGAAAACTAAAATATTTTAAGCGGTGAAAAAGATTCGAAGTTAAATTGTTTTAAGATGTTACCGAACTATTGTATAATGGTAAAAGCAATATGGATTCGAAAAATATAGAATTTCGTGTAGGTATTTTTGTCATCTTTGCCGTAATCATCTTTGTCCTGGCGATTGTCTGGATACAGGGATATCGGTTAAGGCAGGATACGTACAAACTTCAGGTTATTTTCGATGAAGTCGGCTCACTGGCTGAGGGTGATCCGGTTATGGTGGCCGGAATCCGCAAGGGGAAAGTCGATGAGTTACGGCTGGTCGAGGGCGGTGTTGAGGTAATCATCATAATCAGCGACGATGTCGTATTGAAAAAGGATGCGGTTATAACGGTAAAAAACATCGGCCTGATGGGTGAGAGATTTGTCGCGGTCAGTCTGGGTAAATCGGATGAAGTGCTTGATATTACGCAACCATTTGAAGGTAGTTACGATACCGGTATTCCGGAGGTGATGGGGATGATGGGGGAGATGATAACCGAACTTCGCAATCTGGTGCTGGCACTGAAAAATTCGGTTGCTTCCGATGAAAATTTGAAAAAACTATCGACGACAATAGCGAATTTCGAAAATCTTTCAGCTTCTATTTCGGAATACTTAAAACGCAATGAAAGGAATTTCGATAAAACGGCCCAAAATTTCCTGGCCGCCTCGAAATCGTTACATAATTTGATAGCTTCGAATGCGGGTAAAGTTGATACGACTGTCCGGCGGGTTGAAAACATATCGGCACGGCTTGAGACTGTAATCGCCGATCTGGAGTATGTTTCCAAAACGGCGCGGGAATTCGCCGATAATTTAAATCAGGGTGATGGTACATTACAGATGATGGTTGATGACCGTCGCCTTTATGATGACCTTCGGAAAACGGCCGATAATCTCGACGACCTTATCAACGATATTCGCGAAAATCCCAAAAAATATATTCAGCTTAAAGTGGAGTTATTCTGATGCAAAGATTCAAGCTTGCCATCGGTTTACATAATCATCAACCGGTCGGGAATTTCGATTCGGTTTTCGATGAGGCTCATAATCATGCTTATATGCCGTTCCTGCAACTATTCGAACGGTTCGAAAGTTTGAAACTGTCGCTGCATCAGTCGGGAATTCTATGGAAGTGGCAGGAAAAACGGTATCCCGAATATTTTGATATAGTGCAGCGGTTATTGTATGATGACCGGCTCGAACTCATGACCGGCGGTTTTTATGAACCGATCCTGCCGTCGATACCGGATCGTGATAAAATCGGGCAGATCGAGATGCTCAGCCGGTATATCGAGGGACGTTTTGGATCTGATGCCAGCGGTTTGTGGTTGACCGAACGGGTGTGGGAGCCGCATCTTCCGAAAATTTTGAAGATTGCCGGGATCGATTATATCCCGATCGATGACACTCATTTTATGTATGCCGGATTCGAACTTGATGAACTGAACGGTATATATATCACTGAAGAAGAAGGTTTCACTATTAAGCTTCTGCCGATTCAGAAGAAACTTCGCTACGAGATACCGTTTGGAAAAGTCGAGGACGTTATCGATGAGCTCAAACGTCAGGCGGAGAAAAATCCGGAAGGATTGGCGATATATGCCGACGATGGCGAGAAGTTTGGTGTCTGGCCGAAGACTTACGAGCATTGTTATACCGACGGCTGGTTGAAGGAATTCTTTGCGGCGCTTGAGAAAAACGGCGACTGGCTTGAAGTCTGCACTCTGGGTGAGGCGGCTTTGACCAAACCGACCGGGCGCGCCTATCTTCCGAGCGCCTCGTATGCCGAGATGCTGCACTGGTCACTTCCGCAGAGAGCTTTTGTCGAGTTCGAAGAGTTTTCCGAATGGCTGGAAAAAACCGATAAAACCGAGCGGTACGGTCGTTTCGTGCGCGGCGGACACTGGCGCGGTTTTTTGGCCAAGTATGACGAAGCCAACCTGATGCATAAAAAGATGCTGACGGTTTCGGAGAAGCTCTACGACTCCTGTGAACGTGGCAGCGGTAATTTCGAGATGGTCGAAAAGGTCAAACATCATCTGTATGCCGGGCAGTGCAACTGTCCTTACTGGCATGGTGTTTTTGGCGGGCTGTATTTATCGCATATCCGTTCGGCAATTTATGAAAATTTAATCAAGGCTGAAAATCTGCTGACACCGAAGTCGGATCAGGTCGAGAAACATGTTTATGATTATGACTGTGACGGTTTTGATGAAATCGTCGTGCAAACAAATAAGTTTACGACATTGATAAAACCGTCGTACGGTGGGATGCTGATGGAGCTGGATAATCGTGAGGCGGCAGTTAATGTGACCGATACATTGACTCGTCGTCGCGAGGGGTATCATCGAAAGCTGGCCGATGCAGCTTTAAATGGCAGCGAGTCGGAAGATAAAACCGAATCGATTCATGATGTGGTGCTGACCAAAGAGGAGGGATTAACCGAATTTTTGGCCAATGACTGGCACCTGAAACGATGTTTTGTCGATCATTTTTTCCCGTCTGATGTTGATATCGATAAATTTGCATCGGGAAGTTATGGCGATGACGGCGATTTTGTACTGGAGCCGTGGCAGTATCTTCCGGGTAGCGACATGCAGTCGGTGCATCTGAAACGCGAGGGGAATCTCTGGCGCAATGATGGTGTTAGGCCGATTATTTTGAACAAAGTGTTTTATTTCGCGCCCGACTCGGAGGTGATAACGGTTAATTATTGCCTGACCGCGACCGAGGAAGATATACCCAATGTTCGGTTTGCGATTGAAAATAATTTTAATTTTCTCGCCGGGCACAGCGATGATCGTTTTATTCTGTTTGATGGTCAGCGTAAGAAAAACAGCTATCTCGATGCGGTCAACAGTCAGTCCGATTGTCTCGCGGTACTGATTCGTGACGACTGGCGGAAGATTGCGGTTGGTTTACAAAGTGATCGTACCGGAAATGTCTGGCAGGTACCGATATTTACGATTTCGCTCTCAGAAGGTGGATTTGAAAAGGTGTACCAGGGGACATCGATTGTGAACCTGTTTAATTTTGATTTGATAAAAGGTCAACCGGTTGAGATTTCGTTCTTTTTGTTTTCCGGCAAACCGGAAAACATGCCTCCGCGGATGAATTATAATCCCTCTAAGGCACAGACGATATCGAAGTAAGATATAATTATATTGTAGATAAACATGCGGCAGGTCACACTTCCGATAAATCGGAAGCAGGGTCTGCCGCATGTTTTTTGTACTACTAAATTATTAAATATCGCCTTAAAGTATTGACACTAATATCAGTCTGTATATATTCGAATAATTAAAATATCGTATCGATAGAAATATGTGAATAGCAGATGATTCGAAGAATATAAAAACATTAATTTCAAACTATGAGGTAACCATGTTAAGGCTTACAAAAAGCATGTTTTTGATCGGGCTGGTGGTGATGAGTTTTGCTCTGTTTGTATCATGCAGTGATGATGATGATAGCCCAACATCGGGTGACGTGACTATACCGGATGCTCCCGAAATGAGTTTTGCTCTTCATCCCGGAGCAGGTGTCGGTTCGAATTTTATTATTATTTTCCCACTCGTCAGCGGTGCGACGGAGTATCGTTTGTATCAGAGCGCCGACGGGACAACTTATACCGGACTGGATACTAATAGTGCAACCGATTATGCCGCCTATGGATATGGCTTTTTCTCGGTTTCGACTGCAAGTGACACTTATTTTTATATAAAAGCCTATAATTCCAAGGGTGAGGGAGGGGCCGGTCCGGTGGTATTCGCCGAGCCGAGTAATTTCTCGAGTGCCGGGAGTTTTATCTCTTATCCGGCGTCCGGACAAACGATCGGTGATCTCACGCCAACCTTCACGATTGCATCGGTTGGCGGTGCATCGATGTACGCGATCGGTGTATATACTGCAGGCGGCGATGTTTGGGATGCCGTAATGACCAGCGGTTTAAGCTGTACTTATGGTGAAACGACGGCTGATGTAGTTACTTTTGGTAATGTCACCGCTTTGACTTACGGTACTTATGGAGTGGGTATTGAAGCCATCAATAGTAATAATTGGGGTTTCCTGAAAGACGATAATTCGTTTGATATTATCAGTAAATAGAGGTTTTAAGCGGCAGGTCACACTCCCCATAAATGGGGAGCAAGACCTGCTGTAACTAAAAAGGGCGGGTTTGATACCCGCCCCTGCTTTTCAAATGTACCAACTATATTAACAATCCCACAGCAAGCTGTGGGGCACCCTTATGCTTTCCAATAATATTTACCGAAATCATGATATGTTTATATCTTTACTCACTCTTGGCGACGCGGGCGACGTCGATGACTTTGTCACCGTCACCGAGCGATATCAACCTTACGCCCTGAGTGTTGCGGCTAATTATGCTTATTGAACCCACGCGCTGACGATTGGTAATACCTTTCTTGGTTATCAGGATTAACTCGTCATCGTCAACCACTTCTTTAATCGTCACCACTTCACCGTTCCGCGCGCTGGCTTTGATATTTATAATACCTTTACCGCCGCGGTTGGTCACCCGGTACTCACTGATGTTTGTCCGTTTGCCATAACCGTTTTCGGTCACCGATAGCAGCGTTCCCTCGCGTTTTACCACCACCATACCGATAACATAATCGCCCTTTGCAAGGTTAATACCTTTAACACCATAAGCGGTGCGTCCCATCGCGCGGACTTTATCCTCGGGGAATCGAATCGCCTGCCCTTTTCGGGTGGCGATAACGATATCATAAGTTCCATCTGTGATAGCCGCCTCGATCAGTTCGTCATCCTCGGGCATATTAGAAGCGTTGATACCGGTAATACGCGGGTTGGAAAAATTATCCAGCGGCGTCTTTTTAATAATACCGTTGTGGGTCGCCATGATGACGAAATTTTCGGGAGTGAATGTTCGCACCTTGCAAAAGGCGGTAATCGATTCCTCTTTGCCGATCTGCACCATGTTGACAATCGGTTTACCTTTGGCCAGTTTGCCGCCGGTCGGGATAGCGTGCACTTTCACCCAGTAGCAGCGCCCTTTGTTCGAGAAAAAGAGAATATAATCGTGGGTCGAGGCGACAAAAAGGTGCTCCGCGAAATCCTGCTCTTTGGTTTCAATACCGATAACACCGCGTCCGCCGCGATTCTGCCGGCGATAGTTGGTGACTGAAAGGCGTTTGACATAACCGAGGTGCGAGATGGTGATAACCATGTCTTCTTCGGCGATTAAATCCTCGAGTTCGAATTCCTCGGCCGCCGCCTGAATTTCGGTGCGCCGGTCGTCATTGTATTTTTTCTTCAGTTCGAGAAGTTCTTCTTTGATAATCGCCATCCGGCGCGGTTTCGATTCGAGAATACCTTTTAATTCAGCGATAAGTTTTATAGTCGCAAGATATTCTTCTTCGATTTTCTGCCGCTCCAGACCGGTTAGTCGCGCGAGCCGCATCTCGAGAATGGCGTTGGCCTGCTTTTCGCTAAGTTTGAATTTTTTCATCAAACCTTCGCGCGCCGTCGGAGTATCTTTGGATTTTTTAATCAGCTCGATAACGGCGTCGATATTATCCAGCGCGATTTTATATCCCTCGAGAATATGCGCGCGCTCTTCGGCTTTATTAAGATCAAACTTGGTCCGTCTGACAATAACTTCATGGCGATGTTTAATAAATTCATCGAGCATCTGTTTCAGCGATAAAATTTTCGGAACGCCGCCAACCAGACTAAGCATCATAATTGCGAAAGTTGACTGCATGGCGGTGTTTTTATAAAGCTGATTTAATACAATCTCCGGCTGGGCATCGCGGCGCAGGTCAATGACAATACGCATACCGTCGCGGTCAGATTCATCGCGCAGGTCATGGATACCATCTATTTTTTTATCGCGCGCAAGTTGCGCGATTCTTTCGAGAAGGTTGGATTTGTTCACCTGAAAGGGGATCTCGGTGATGACAATACATTCTTTGCCATTTTTTTGAACCTCGGTGACCGCTTTGGCGCGTACCGAAATTCGACCCTTGCCGGTTCGATAAGCCTGCTTGATTCCCTCGCGGCCGTTGATAATACCACCGGTCGGAAAATCGGGGCCGGGAATTAACCGCATGAGGTCATCATTGGCGATTTCTTCATCATTGATTACAGCCGCAAGCGCATCAACCACTTCGCCGAGATTATGCGGGGGTATATTGGACGCCATCCCGACGGCGATACCGGAGGTCCCGTTACACATCAGATTGGGGAAACGTCCGGGAAGCACTTTCGGTTCCGTCCGGGTTTCGTCGTAGTTGGGCATGACATCAACGGTGTCTTTTTCCATGTCGGCCAGCATTTCCATCGCAATCGGAGTCAGCCGTGCCTCGGTGTATCGCATAGCGGCGGCACCGTCGCCGTCGATGGAGCCGAAGTTGCCCTGTCCATCAACCAGCGGATAACGCATATTAAAATCCTGAGCCATGCGGACGAGAGTCGGATAAACGACCTGTTCGCCGTGCGGATGGTAGTTGCCGGAGGTATCACCTGCGATTTTGGCACATTTACGATGCGGCCGTCCCGGTGCAAGATTAAGATCGTTCATCGCGGCAAGGATACGTCGATTGGAGGGCTTTAATCCGTCGCGAACATCAGGTAGGGCGCGGTTGGTAATAACCGACATCGAGTAGTCGAGATAGGAGTTTTTCATCTCCTCTTCAAGGAAAACGGGGACGATTTTTTCTCTTTCAAGCGGCATATTCAAATCCTTTTATCAATTGTCTTCGCCTATATTTTTTAACCTCCTAAAGATACTATTTTCAAACTCATAAATCAATTTTTTAGGTGAAGATTTATAGGCTATAACGTTTCAAAAAAATCAAATAAATCGTGTTTTTGGACTATTCCAAACCGGATCGTTTGATGGCGGCAACTATCGGCGGGATGATAATTATCTGAATTATTATTCCGGGCAGACCGGTTATCATCGCCCCCCCGGCGGCGATAAATTCAAGAGCGCCATAGGGGAGTTCGATAAAGCGGCCCAGTACAATCAACCCGAGGGCAAACATCAGCCGTCCGACAATCATGGCGATAATCAGGGAAAGGTATATATTCAGTTTTAATTTTTTATAAGTAATTCCGGCCACCAGACCATACATCGGCAGTTCCATCGACATCAACGGGACGGCGTACGTGGGGGGCATCCCGGTCAGCAGGTGAGATAAAAACGGAGCGAGTAAACCGATTATTATTCCAGAAACCGGGCCGATGGCAAAACCGCATATCAAAACCGGGATATGCATCGGCAGGAATATCCGCCCGGCGAGGCCGAACTGGTGAAAGGCAATTGGTATAACAATGGCTAGAGCCAGAAAAAGAGCGGTGTACGAAATTTGTTTGGGGTTTAGAACCGAGGGACTACTTTTTGAATGCTGAGGCAAGATATAGTCCGGGATGATCGTTTATTTTCGCGTTTTCAAAATTGCCGTGCTCAAAGAGAGCCATCATGTCGTCGTGGCTGGGAAGATGGTCATCGGCGACCGGGCCACCTGTGCGTTGATGATATTCTTCCAGTTCCTTACTGCCGTAAAGATGAATTATATGAAAAGAGCCGCCGGTTTTGAGGACGCGCGATACTTCAAGCATCACCCGACGCGGATCGGTAAAATGAGCAAAGGCGGCAAAAGAGATGGCGGTATCGAAAATGCCTTCTTTCAACGGAAGTTTTTCAACATCGGCATTAACGACCGAAATAGTCTCGAAGGGGAAATTCTGTCTGGCCTTATTACTCATTTTAGGGCAGAAATCTACCCCGATAATAGTGCCATCCTTGGTCACTTTTCGCCGTAATAAATCGAACAGAATACCGGTGCCGCATCCAAGATCGACGATTTTACTACCCGGTTTGATGTTGAAAGAATCAATCAAGAAAGAAAGGATTTCGAAATCCTCGGCAGTAAACATCTTATCCCATTCGTCGGCATAAGACTCATAATATTCTTTGCGATTATCCATCGCGGATAAATTATACCTCCTGTCGGATTTGTCAAGCCCTAATTACGGTTGGGTATTATGTCAACAGCTCTTTGGCTTTCTTAAAATAATACGGATCGATTTCGAATCCGATGAATTTTAGATTTAATTCTTTGCAGGCCAGACCGGTGTTGCCGATGCCCATGAAAGGATCGAGGACAGTGATTTTTTTCTTTTTTATACCATGCAGTTTGATGCAGGTTTCGGCGAGTTCTTTGGGGAACGAGGCGGGGTGGGGGCGATCCTTGTCTCGATTTTGAATTGTCTTGTAAGGAATAAACCAGCAGTTACCGCGACATCTTTTTTGGGATTTCCCATTTTTCCAGCGTTCGATATTGCTTTTGTCTTTGTAGGGGACACCGATAGCGAGACGGTCAAGAGGGACATCACCGGTTTTGGTCAGATGAAAAATATATTCGTGGTTGTCGTTGAGAAAACGTTTGCTATTGATTGGTTTGTAGTGCCCGACATTGATATCGATTTCATTGCCGTAACTACCGGAGCCGATGTGTATCGATTTGATCCAGTGGATGACATTCTGCAGTTTAAAATCGGTCTGGAGCGCCTTAAGTACTTCGAAAGGTATGGTCGGATCGGATGGTTTGCATCCGACGTTGAGAAACAACGAGCCGGAATTTTTAAGAACGGTGGATACTGCTTGTCCCCAGCATTTGAGCCAATCGATATATTCTGTACGGGGAATCCGGTCGTCGTATTTGCGGTATTTAACTCCGATATTATAAGGGGGTGAGGTGACGATAATATCGATTGATTCCGGCTTGAGCCTTTCGGCCATTCCGGTTATGCAGTCTTCGTTAAACAGTTGAACCTTTTCGATTGATTCGGTTGTTTTCATATATGAAATATAGCCATCAATTAAGCACTTGACAATAACTCTTGGGTTAAGTATTAAAGCGATGATATTAATAATCACAGGAAGAGGTAAAAAAGATGATTTCTTATCGATATAAGTTATTGTTTACGGCGGCCGTATTGATGGTTTCTTCGATATTGTTTTTTGGCGGGTGCTGTTCGCCGAAAGTAGAGAATGCAATACTTTCGCCGGAAGCAAAAAATATACAGGCCTGGAAAATCGAGATGGCGGCCAATTCGACCTCGACTGAAGCTGATTCGTTAATTACCAATCTACGGGCCGATATTAAATCAAAATTCGTTAAAAAAGAGTATTGCGAACCGTATATCGATGCGGTCAGGGATGATTTACGCGGGTTCGGTTATCATGTTGTTGACGGACCGGTTAGCGAAGGGACTATTCGGCTGGATATCAAGGGGAAAAAGGAACAGTTCTGGACGGTGCAAATCGGAGCCGAAAAGAGTGGGGAAAATGAGCGGGAATGGGATTCGAGGGGTGATCCGACCGTTGGGCACCTGAGTGGTGATGAGGTTATGATCCAGGGCGGCAAGTTTTTGGAAAGTGACGAAATCCGGTCGGTTAAGATAGAGTTTTATGATTTGAATGGTAAATCGCTGGGGCAGGCCTCGATAACGGGTGGTCGTATATATCCGGAGTTTATTGCCAAGACAGTCGATAAGATGATACGGGAAGGCAAATACTAAGACGAAAATATTTCGAATCAGTTAGTAATAAGCACCGGGTCACACCCATCCTTCAATGAGGATAGGCAGGACCCGGTGCAACTTTATATATTTTCTTGTTAATTTAATATCCGCTATGCCTTTCAAATGGAACAAAAACAGTCCTGTTTTTGTTTGAAATATAAAAGGAATAAACAGGATGAGGAATAATTTAAAAATTTATAATAAGGCCAAAAGCCATAGTTTGAAATATGGGTTTCTGTTTACTGGAATTTTAACGGCCCTGACACTGGCCTTTTTGTTAAGCGCCTTGTTTCTGGCCGAAGAGGCGAATAGTATGAGTAACGAAAATAAGCCAACAAGCTTTAATAAATTGACGCCTGAAGAAGAGCGGGTGATTTTGTATAAGGGGACCGAAGCACCTTTTAGCGGGAAATACTATAATTTTCATGAGGACGGAACCTATACATGCAAAAGGTGTGATACCCCCATTTTTATGTCGGGCGACAAGTTTGAATCGGGATGTGGATGGCCGAGTTTTGACGATGCGGTATTGGGGGCGGTGAAAGAGGTTCCGGATGCCGATGGGATGAGAACCGAAATCGTTTGTGCCGCCTGCGGTGCGCATCTGGGGCATGTATTTCGCGGTGAAAGGTTGACCGATAAAAACACGCGGTTTTGTGTTAATTCAATCTCGATGAATTTCGAGTCGCAGTATGAAGCGCCGGCGGCCGAGACCGCTTATTTTGCCGGCGGGTGTTTTTGGGGGACGGAGTATTTTTTTAAGCAGGCTGACGGTGTTTTATCGACCCGGGTAGGGTATATGGGCGGTAAGATAGATAACCCGAATTATAAAGAGGTTTGTACCGGTCAGACCGGCCATGCCGAGGCGGTCGAAGTGGTTTATGATCCGACTGTGACCGACTATGAAAGTCTGGCCCGGTTGTTTTTTGATATTCATGATCCGACGCAGGTGAACGGTCAGGGGCCGGATATCGGACAGCAGTATCGTTCGGCGATTTTTTATACTGAGGACAACCAGAAGAAAGCGGCCGAGAAGTTGATAAATATATTGAAAGATAAAGGGTATAAAGTGGCGACGCAGTTGGTGAAATCGGATAAGTTTTGGGTTGCGGAGGATTATCATCAGGATTATTACGAGAAGACCGGTAAGTATCCGTACTGCCATGTCTTTCAGGATAAATTTAAGTAGTTGAATTCAGTTAATGCGAGACTAAGCGGCTGGTTCTTTCTCCGAAAATGGACAGCGGAGTTGGAATCGGCCGTTTTTTATATTCTCGGTTTATTTTACAACTCTAAAATTTCTCGACACGATACGAGTAATACTCGCCGCCTCCGGCCGGAAGATATACCGAGACACCGTTGGCGAATATTTTTTCTTTGTCACCGTTACAGGTGGCCAGCAAAATGTATTCGTTGGTGGATTCTATGATAACATCATAAATGATACCATCTTTGATGGTGCAACTAACTCCGTTGAAACAGGTTGTGTCGATATCGAGCGGCGCCTCGGTGTGGTCGGGCTGGAAGGCGGTTTCTCTGAATAAAATCGGATCTCCGCCCGGGAACTGCCGCAGACGCATAACCTGTTTGCGTGCCATACCTTTGTCGTGGAATTGCACCTGCGAGGCTCCGTAGTACAAATTTGGTCGGGTCGAGTCACCCTCGTATGACAGGACACAATAATGTTTGTCGGTGTAGATAGTATATGTCCCATTGCCGGTAATCCATACACCCTGACGCCATTCGGCGAGATGGCCGGTAGTGTCGATACGTTTTTCGATACCGCAGCTTTGAAAAAAGGAAATCGTAATTATTATAAATAAAATGGAATATTTAATCGGATATCGTACTTTCATAGTCTATTTCCTTCTATTTTTTTCAACCTCCGTTTTGAAATATTTCATAATTGTGCTTATGGATATTACAAAAGCGAGATTTGAATTTTCCGTATATTTTTTATAGTAGCCGGGTACGATTTCCATATTTTTGTTAATATGATAATGGCCACTTATAATTCCTATAAATTTCCTTTTATAGTTAACTGCTGAGTTTGAAGAAACATAGGGTAATTTCGCAAATACTGGCCCCCCACTATTACCGCCTATAGATACCCCATCTATTAATAGCATTCCCGGCATTAGTATCTTTTTTTTGCCGTCGAACACTTTGTCATATGAGAAATACGAAATAGAGCCTGAACGAAGAATTGGCATATTATATGTATACTTATATAAACCCCAATCTAAATAATTGGGAAAACCGTAAAACTCAACATCCATTCCATAATCTAGTCTATCGAATGATATAAAATCTCTTGCTGGTATTGCGTCGGATTCCAAAGAATCGGGCGGACGTGGAATGGGAATTATTACAAAATCGGAGTCTTCGGTACTCGGGCAATACTCATTACCATTTTTAACATAGGTAAATTCGCATGCCTCATATATAAATAGCGACGTATCGTCATCCGACTCATAATAAAAATTCTGTTTTATAATAAACGAATCTCTTGAGTTAAATATATGTTGATTTGTTAAAAGATATATATCGGGCCACGTGCTATCAATGTCAATAAAAACTCCCGTTCCATGTGGTAGCCAAGCGCTATCTCTATCATTATAAGCCGTTATAAGTACAATGCTCTCTATAATATCATGAATACGCCAATGTTGCCGCCCGGTTTGAGACAAAATACTAGGAGTATATAAACCTATTACAATTATACAAATAATAACTAATTTCAATATTTGCCTAATGTATGTTTTACTAATATACAATGGATTTTGCCTAATTCAATCCCAGCAACTCCTTGGCGTATTTGGGTGGTGGGGTGCCGAATGAAAGCAGTTTGTCGTGGAAAACTATCATGTTAAATTCGTGACCCATTTTGTTTTGATAATCGCGGCGGATGTCGTTGATTTCGATATTGCCGACATAATACGTTGATAACTGCACCGAAGACAAGCAGGCACGACGCCATTTACCGGCCGCTTCGCCCTGTTCCTGAAACCCGTCATTGAGCATCATAGCCATCGCCTCATCCTCGGTCATCCCGGCGGTATGAATTTTCTGATCGATGATAGCATTGATAATCATCCGCAGTCGCATTTTTAACATCTGCATTTTCGCCTCAGGGCCGTCGAAACCCTGCTCGACCATGAGCTGTTCGCAGTATGTCGCCCAACCTTCTGAGAATGTCCCGCTTCCGTAAATATTACGAACCATCGTCGGTGCTTTGAATTCGTTGTTGTGCGCCGCCTGAAGGTAATGGCCGGGCATCGCTTCGTGGACGGTTAAATCCCAGAGCATACAATTGTTATATTCCCGAAAATACGATTCGACCTGATCCTCATCCCAGTGGGCGGGTGGTGGCGCGATAGCATAGAATGTTTTACCATGTTCCTCAAAGGGTCCGGGCGAACTACAGTAGGCGACCGCGACACCACGGGCGAATTCGGGCATAACGATAATTTCGATTGGGTTATCGGGAAGCGATACCAATTCGTGCGTCCGCACGAATTCCTCGCATTCTCGAAGTTTGGCTTTGGCGATATCGACAATATTGTCGGCTGTCGGATGATCCTCGGCCATTTTGTCGAGAACCATCTTTACGACTTTCTTTTTATTGGCGAGTAAAGTACTATCGGTTTTATCCGGAAAATACTGTTTGAATAAGGGGAGCGCTGTTTCGTAAATTTTTTCATGGGTCGTAACCAGTTCTTTTTCAGCTCGTGTTAATAATTCTTCCATAGTGATATCGGATTGCATTGCATATTCGAATTTGGTCCGGAATTTATCTTCACCGAGGCGAAAATCGGCATTGGAACGCGGCAGGAGTACCTCTTTCAGCCATTCGGCATATTTTTCCAGTGCAACAACCGCCTGTTCCTGCACCGGTTTAATTTCGGCGGCTATATCAGGTTCTTGTTCCAAATAATCGTTCAGGTCATCGCGGATTAAACCGATCGTTCCTTTGATTTGTTGTATGGCCGTTTCGGTATATATTTTGGGTGGAGTTTTTAAATTGGCCTTAGCATTTTCCAGACGCAGGGGGATTGCGGCGAGACGAGTCTTAACGCTTTTCAGTCGATCTCTAAGAGTAGCGAAATCGCTAACCAATAGCGAATAAACAGGACCACCCGGGTTGTAACGGCGTGGGTTCCATTGGTAATCTCGCAGGGTATCGTTCCTGAAAATCGAATAATTGATGGCGTTAAGAAGGATTTCGTAGTCGATACGATTGGTTTGGTTCAACCGGGACGGATCGATTTGATGTAATGAGTCCAGGTAAGTATGGTACATCTCCGATTGTTTTCTGAGATTAAGCATACTGTAGTCGTTTAATAGGGAGTCGTAGCGATGGTCACCGAGATAGGAGGCCCATTCGGGATTAAATTTCAGCAAGGCCTGAATATACTGGTTGGCGATGGATTCGAATTTTTTGTCCTCCTTGCTGACTTTGGAGCAGGATACAAAAGCAAGTGCAAAACCTAATATCAGAATTATCAATAAATACCTCATGATACCTCCGTGTATTTTTCGTTTTTGCGGGTCTGAAAAATCGACCCGGTAATTATGACCAAGATATTAATCGGTTTTGAGAAATGCCATAAGAAATTTTAGGTTGTCCAGATATGGTTTTTGTGTGCCGGTTCACACCCCCGATTTATCTGGGGTGTGAACTGGCGCTGTTTTAAATAATCGCGGCGCTTCATACTCAAGTCACGTGTGTCAGATCACAACTTTTGGGACAACCTCCACGGGTCTGTCCCTATGATTTTATTTTCGAAGATGAGAAATTATTGGGATAATCTTATACAAGATCGACGAGTTTTTTTAACTCTTCAACTTCGGCGCGATTGATATAGCGCCAATTTCCTTTTTTGACACCGTTGACTTTTAATCCGGCGAATTCGACGCGACGTAGTTCTCGGACCGGATGCCCGGTTGCCTTAAGTAGTTGTTTAACTTCTCGCTTGTGACCTTCGGTGAGCGAGATTTCGACTTTGGAGTTTTTTATACCGCTGCTTAACGGTCGGGCGATTCCTTTCCCGATATGGCCGTCTTCAAGTTTTATTCCATTTTCGATTTTGGCGGCATCCTCACTTGTAAATGTCCCAAACACGAGTGCATGATAAACGCGTTTGATTTGATATTTGGGATGTGCCAGTCGATAGGCCAGTTCACCGTCATTAGTAAGTAACAATGCGCCCTCGGTGTCATAATCGAGTCTTCCGATCGGGTAAACACGGGTATTGAGTTGGCGCGTCAGATGCGCCACCGTACGGCGACGGAATGGATCGGATAACGCGGTGAGAACATTTCGCGGTTTATTTAGAAGGATATAGACTTTTTTGCCGACCGGTTTGGCGATTTCGCCGTTAACTTTGACAACATCTTTGGATTCATCGATTACCGTTCCGGGATGTTCTACCAAGTCGTCATTCAGAGTTACCCGACCGTCTTTGATAAGTTTTTCGGCCCCGCGACGGGAAGCCACGCCACACATAGACAGGAATTTATTAATCCTTACCATTACTCCTCATACAGCCCGCCTTTTTCCCCGTTATCCGTTATTTCCGACGACACACCGACCGATTCGAGGGTTTCATCGACCTCTTCGGTCTTAATATCTTCTTCGGCATTATCGTCGTTTTCGTCATAATTGTCTTCGACCGTTTCCTGTTCCGGCAAAGCCGTTTCCGATACCTGCGTTGTTACCGGAGGTAAACCGTTATTGCGGACAGAAAATGGAAGATCCTGCTGTAATTCGGTTTCACCGGTTGCCAGAAGTTCCTCGATCTCCTCCATACGAGGCATATCGTCAATTGAATTCAAATTAAAAAACTGCAGGAAATCATCGGTCGTTTTATAAAGCAGGGGTTTGCCGACTGTTTCGGCTCGCCCGGCGATAGTAATCAGTTTACGCTCAAGCAATGTATGCAGGACCGAATCGGAGGCGACTCCGCGAATCAACTCGATATCGATTTTAGTTACCGGCTGACGGTAAGCAACAATGGCCAGAGTTTCCAAAGCGGCGCGGGTCAGGCGGATATTACGCCTTCGCGTAAATAATTCCTCGACATGCTGGGCGTAATCCTCGATAATATAAACCTGATATCCCCCCGCGATTCTTCTGATGCGGAACGATAGATCGTTATTTAAATATTTGGCATTTAAATCATCGATAACCTGATCGATGTCATTTGTGGTAAGACCGTCCACCAGTCCGGCGATTTTTTTGGCCGGAAGCGGTTCGGGTGATGATAAAATCAATGATTCTATGATTGGAAATCTGACTCCGTTGTTATCCATTTAAGCGCCTCATCTCAATACATGTAAAAGTGGTTAATAAATTCAATTGCCGATTGCGGATCGTCGTAGCGATCTCCCCGATAAACCCTCAACTCCGAAAAAGGAAGTGACTGCCTGACCGCGATCCGTCGCAATCGAATCAGTTCCAGAATCGCCAGGAAGGTGGTGATGGCGATCATTTTTTTCGGGATGTCGGCAAACAGTTCCTGGAAGGTGGCCGATTCCTGTCCTTCGAGGATTTCCAGAATGCGTGCGATACGTTCCTCGATAGTAATTTCCTCGGCCATGACTTCGAACGTTTTCTCCTGCTCGGCCCGTTCGAGAACTTCCTTAAATGCGGTCAGCATATCGAACAGAGTTGTGGTCGGCGACAGGACAACTTTTTCTTTGTCCCCGTTGCCACCATCAACCGGCGGAGGAACATAAATTCGTTCTTCCATGATCCGTTTCTCGCGGAGGATTTCGCTGACCTCCTTGAATTTTTTGTATTCAAGCAGGGCCGCGACAAGTTCCTCACGCGGATCCTGTTCCTCGGCGTCGCCCTCAACGGGAGGGAGGAGAAGTTTGGTTTTTATTCGAATCAACGTCGCTGCCATCAGGATATATTCACCGGCCAGTTCGAGATTTAATATTTTCATTACTTCGATATACTGCATGTACTGCTCGGTGACCCGCGCAATCGGAATATCGTAAATATCGACTTCATCTTTTTTAATCAGGTATAACAATAAATCCAGAGGTCCCTGGAAGACCTCGAGATTAACAGAATAATTTTTTTCCGTATTCATTAACTATAATAATCCATTTTCATAGCGGTGCGGACTTTATCCAAAACCGCCGCCGCCCGTTGTTTGGCTCTATTGCCGCCGTTTTTAAGGACATCCCAGATGTAATCATTATTTTGTTCAAGTGCAACTCTTTTCTCAAAAATCGGCGCCAGCGATTCATTTAAATTAGCCGCCAGTTTGCATTTGCAATCGACACATCCCAACTCACCGGTTTTGCACGGCGGGGCGATTATATTCTCGGCGTCGGGTGTGTATATCCGATGTAAATGATAAACCGGGCAGACATCAGGGTGTCCGGGATCACCTTTACGTAATTTTTCAGGGTCGGTGAAAAACCGTTTGATTTTGGCTGTGCGCGATTCGGGACTTTCGGCTATCATAATGTGGTTGTCGTATGATTTTGACATTTTACGCCCGTCGATTCCGGGAATAACCGGTATTTTTGTCAGCAGAACCTGAGGTTCATTAAGGGTATCACCGTAAAGGCCGTTGAATCGTTTGGCCAGGTCGGCCGCCAGCCAAATATGTTTTTCCTGGTCCTTTCCGACCGGTACTTTGTGTGCGTTATAGGCGCAGATATCGGCGGCCTGTAAAACCGGGTAACCGAGGAAGCCGTAGCTGTCCATTCCTTTTTCATCTTTTTTCTCTATATAGGTAGGCAACCGGGTGAGAGCGGGAACCGAAATCAACATCGAAAAAATAAGATGAAGCTCGGCATGTTCCTTGACATCGGACTGAATAAATATAGCACATTTTTCCGGATCGAGTCCGGCGGCAAGGTAATCGACCGCGACATGAAATATCCGGTCTTTCATTGTTTCCATCTCTTTATAGGCCGAGGTCAGAGTATGCCAATCGACAATGCAGCAGTACATTTCGTAATCATCCTGAAGCCGCACCCAATTTTTAAGGGTGGCTTCCAGATTTCCCAAATGAAGTCTTCCGGTCGGCTGCATTCCCGATAGTATTGTCTCTTTTTGACTCATTAATTACTCCATAAAAAGGTATGGTTTCCAGCGGTCGTCGGTGACGCCGATAAATCGTTGAATATAGGTTATATGGCTCGGTCGAAGCGGTTTGCGCATAAGTTTCATACCGGCTTTGGCCAGGGTCCTGCCGCCTTTTTTGTTGTTACACCGTTCACAGGCGCAGACCATGTTTTCCCAGCTGTCGTTGCCGCCCAGATTTTTCGGGATAATATGGTCAACGGTCATGGGGCCTTTGGTCGAGCCGCAATAGGCGCAGGTGGCACCGTCGCGGATGATGATATTCTTGCGAGTCAGCAGGATTTTTTTGCGAGGCGATTTGATAAACTTATCCAGTCTTACAACCGAGGGGAGGGGATAGGACTTTAAAACCGATCTGATTTTTAATCCATCATAGGTTTCAATCATCTCGGCCTTGCCCATAAATAAAAGCAGGAAAGCTCGCCGGGCCGAACAGACCGATAGCGGCTCGTAATTCTGGTTTAAAACCAGTACATTTTGATTTAATACGCTCATAATCAACCTGCCATTTGGCGGTAAAACCACTATAATCCTGTAACATTGCGACTAATATATCGATTGTCAATATTAAATTATTTTTTACATTTTATACCGGTTTACAGGGGAAAGGCGCCGTTTAAAATGATAGATTATTGGAAATTGAGTCGGTTGTATTATATCGATATTATTGTTATCTTAATTTTATGAAAAGACAGGCTATATATATTTTATTTTTCACTCTTGCCGTTATTTATTCAGCAAGTGCCGACCGGCAGATAAATTCGATTGAAAGAGATTATTTTTTCTATATTTCGGAAAACGATCAGTTTATAGAGACGATTGAGACTACTTTGATACCGGCGCGGGAGAAACTGGTTAACCTTCTTCAGGATTCACTCAGCTATAAGCCGAAAATTTATATTGAAAACGATATCCAGAGTTTTCGGGAGTTAATCGGGACCGCTTTCCCCGACTGGGGGGCGGCGGCGGCGTTACCGTACCGTGAGATGATAGCTATTAAATCACCGGCACATTTTCGTCTGGGTAAACAGTTAAGCGAGCTGGTTCAGCATGAGTATGCGCACCTGGCGCTGCATGATCGTCTGCGGATGCAGGAGCCACCGCGATGGGTTGATGAAGGAGTGGCGATGTATATCTCGGCGGAGTGGGGGTGGGAGGCTAATTTTGCCATGTCACGGGCGGTCGTTTTTCGGAGTATAGTCCCGCTTCATGAAATCGAGGAACTTAATCTGTTCCCTAGCGGTCGAGCGCAGACGGCGTATGCGCAGTCATATCTGGCGGTGAAATATCTGCTCGATGAGTATGGGATCGAGGCGTTTAATTATTTTCTGGATGCGATTAAATCGCGGCGGTCGTTTGATGATGCCTTTCTGATGTCGATCGGTTCCACGTATAAAGAATTCGAGGAAGAATATTTTGATTTTTTAAATAAGAGGTACAACATAATGACATTGTTCGGAGATTTATATTTTTTATGGATTTTTCTTGCCGCGGTGGTGGTAATCGGATTTATTCTTCGTATCCGGAAGCGGCGGAAGTTTTATAAGAAATGGGAGGATGAGGAACGATTGCAGTCAACCGATTTTGACTATGGTGATCCCGACAATCCGGAGCAAATCGACGATGAAGATAAACCATGGGCTTGAATATATAGCGTTCTGGATTTTGACAAAATCGGTTCAGATTATGCCGACTCGTCTGGCCGACATAATTGCGGTTCTGCTGGGTAAATTATCATATAAAATTCTGACCTCGCGACGCCGAACGGCATCGGACAATCTACATCGTGCGTTCGGTGACAGTAAAACCGAGGTGGAATATGAATCGATAATCAAAAATGTATTTATCAATATCAGTCGGACGACGGTTGAGTTTGCGCGCCAGCCGATATTCAGCAAAGAGCGGATATTAAAAATGATTCCGGAAGCGACCGGGCAGGAGCATATCGATAAGGCGCTGGAGGATGGAAAAGGTTTGATACTTGTTACGGCGCATGTCGGCAACTGGGAGTTGATGGGGGGCTGGGTAAGTGCGGCGGGGTATCCGACCGATTTTCTGGTCGGTAAACAACATAATCCGTATGTCGATAAACTGTTCGATAATTTTCGCGGTTCGTTCGGGGTTGGACGTTTCCCGGTCGGGGTAGCGGCGCGGCATGTACTGAAATCGCTGAAATTAAACCGGGTGGTGGCGATGGTGTCAGATCAGCATTCGGCAACGGGGGGAGTGGTAATAAATTTTTTCAATCGACCGGCCTCGACGCCGGGAGGACCGGCACTGTTTTCGATAAAAACCGGGAGTCCGATTGTATTGGGAGTATTAATACGAGAGGGGTACAATCGTCACCGGGCGGTTGTTTCACCGCCGATATATCCACCTGCAGGCGGTGACAATGAACAGGATGCGGTGACTATCACGCAGCAATACACTTCGATGCTGGAAGCTATTGTCCGGAACTATCCGGATCAGTGGATGTGGACTCATCGTCGCTGGAAAATAGATTGACGGGGGAATATTACAGGTCATGCGAAAAATAATTGTCCGGGCGCCGAATCATCTGGGCGATCTACTGATGGCACAACCGGCGATCAGGGGGCTGGTTGAATCTTTACCCGATATAACGGTCGGTCTTCTCCTGCCGGATTGGGCGAAGGTGATCTTTGGCGGGATACAAAATTTGAGAACATATCCGTTGAAACCGGAATTTCTACATGGCGGCAATGCAATTTTTAATCAAAGGGATTACATCAAGGGTGAAAAATTCGAAAATGGTGTTTTGTTGACACCATCGTTTTCGTCGGCACTGGTATTTTATTTATCGGGTGTAAAAAATCGCTATGGATATATGGGGGATGGTCGCAATTTTCTTTTAAATCATGCGGTTGATCCAAAAGCGGTGCATTCGAAACATCGCTCGAAGCAGTATGCGCATTTGGTGGAATATTTTACCGGTATGGATGTTATGTTCGATAAACCGAGGATAAAAATAACGGAAGAAAAATCCGTGTCGGTTGAGGTCGAATTAAATGAGTACGGAATCGATAACGATATGCCTTATGCTGTTATTGCACCGCAGGCGGTCGCGGAATCGAGACGGTGGGGAAGCGATAACTATCGCGATCTTTCAAACAGATTAGTTGACAAAAACAAATGTAAAATAGTTCTTGTAGGTACTGCCGTTGAGTTCGCGGCCGGGGAGCAGATAAGAGAGGGTAGTACAAATATGATTAATTTATGCGGGAAAACCGATATCGAAACGGCCGCAGGGGTCTTATCCAAGGCGAAATTATTTATCGGTAACGATTCCGGTCTGGCGCATCTGGCGGCGGCCGTAAACATACCCTTGGTGGTACTGTCCGGTGCTGACCGACCCTCGGAGACATCACCTTTATCAGATAATAAAACTGTTATTATCCGGGAAAATTTAGATTGTATCTCCTGTGTGAAAAATATATGCCCTCTAAAAGGTGAAGCCTTTATGCGATGTATGAAAGAAATATCGGTTGATGAAGTTTTTGCGGCGACCCAATCAAAAATAAAAAACTAATCGGATGAAAATCGGCGTAATCGGAACATTCAACCGCGATACGATAAAACTCCCCGACAGGAAAATTAAACATGGCTGGGGTGGCATTTTTTATAATATCTTGGCACTGTCGAAACTTATAGGTAAGCGGGATGAAATATACCCGGTCGCCAATGTTGGTTATGACGCCTATAAAACGGTTATTGGTTTTCTAAAAAAAATTCGCGGCGTGCGATTGGATTACCTCAATAAAGTCAGAGAAAAGAACAACCATTGTTTTTTAACTTATTCGGATTATGAACAAAAAAGCGAGATATTGAAAGGTGGTGTGGGGCCGCTTAAATATGAAAATATTCAAAATCTTTTGGACAACGATCTGATTCTATTGAATTATATATCGGGTCGCGATATTTATTTTCGATCGCTCCGCAAGCTGAGGCGGAATTATCCGGGTAAGATTTATATCGATATTCATTCTCTGACTCTGGGTAAATATACTGACGGTCGCCGCTATTTTAGATGTCCGCCGCGTTGGATGTCGGTTGTCGAATGCGGCGATTATATTCAGATGAACAGGATGGAACTGGATTTGTTGGTTTCAACCCGGAAATTACACGACAAAAAAGCAAAATCGGTGGAGATACAGCTGCGAAGTCTGGTTAAGATATTAGAAAAAAAAGGTATAAGAATCACGGAGAAGGTTATCATAATCACGGTCGGTGAAAGCGGTTGTATTCTTTATTATTACTCGGGGAATAGATGGAGGATACAGGACATCCCCACTCGAAAAAAGGCGGGTGGTGGGGATACTACCGGTTGTGGCGATTGTTTCAGCGCCGGATTTATATCGGGTATAATCAAATCAAAAAGTCTATGTGATTGCGCCAAAATGGGTAATCGAATCGCGTCGGAAAAATTCTCGAAAAATCTACAAATCTCCGGCATGCGTAATACATAAGTAAAGTTGTCCATATTACTTTTCAATTTCGCGTATATCGGGGAAAAATCAGTTGACAAATCGAGTCTAAATCGTTTAATTATTATCATAATAAAGTGGTTGGGTGTAAGGACCAGCTTAGATCTTTAAAATCAAATGTTATAAAAGTACTGATTGGGTAGATAAAGGCTAATGTGCTAAAGGTCTAACGCGGTCATTTGAATCGGTGTGCGGGCATTTAATAGTGAGGCGGGCTGTCATTTGTACTGCTAATAGACGCATCACTAATCATCAGATTGTTGAAGACAGTTTAAATAAGTTAATGAAGCGGGGGTGATAAGGCCACTTTGGCAATAGAGGATTTAACCTGTTTTGTTAAACTTGGGTATTAGAAGGCGTGTTGGCTATTCTTTGATTTTATATTATTAAAATTAGTCTGTTGTATTTGACTGCATTGAAAGAAAACCAAAAACCTAAAAACCTTTTTGAAGGAGGAAAGTAGTGTTTAAAAAACTAATGATTCTTTCCTTTGGGCTGGTTCTTATATTGGTCCTGGCGCTAAGTGTCAGCGCCCGCATCAGTGTCAAGCCGATACCGGTTCCTGAGGAAGATCGAAGCCTGTTACAGGAGCCCGAGGGGGATACCAAAGCTCCCTGTTATTGGCAGTGGTGGTATACGGGGGGACCGGCTTGGTTTTTTCGCGTCCCATATGGGACCGATGTATTGGAAGTAGCGGAACGATTTTCCACGGCCTGTGCCGAGTCATTAATGGGGGTCAATGTCTACATTTATGATGAGGGGACGGCGACATTTGGAACCGACGATATTTATATCACCGCCTATGATGATGATGGTAGCGGGTTTCCAGGCCTTGCCCGGGGTGCCGTTACGTTACCAGCGGGGACTTATAGCGCATATCCAATTCCAACTTATGCCGATTTTTCAGCATTGGGACTTGTGTTTACCGAAGATTTCCACATAGGTTTTACGAGTAGTGGGCTCGTTGATTACGAGTGTCCGCTTTCAGACGACGAGTTTTCGCCGACTGGTCGCGGTTCGGTTAATTATCAGGGTACCTGGATGAACACGATGGCTGTATACGGAACCGATGTCGATTTTATGTTCGAAGTCTATATGTGTACCGACTGGCAATGGCAGCCGGGGGACGACTATAAAATGCATTATCCGCAGCTTCCGGATGAATTTGGCTGGGATGTTAATGCCACCTATCCGCTTGTACTGGCCGATGACTGGCAGTGCTCCGAAACGGGATGGATAAAGGATATCCATTTCTGGGGTTCGTGGCACAATAATATCGAGGGTATCATTGACAGTTTCCTGCTTAGTTTCCACCACGATATTCCGGCTGGTGCTCCGGGTGCCTACGGTGAATATTTAAATTATGGCGATTGTAACCAGGATGGAATAGATTTATCTGTCGCCGATCTCGTCGAACTGACTCGTTACGTCGCCAATACGGTAGCTCCCCGCAGATTTTATCCCTGGTACGATTTTGACGGCAACTGTATCATCGATGAGGCCGATGTTGTAATGCTAACTAATTACTTTATTTATGGATATGGGGTTTTCCCCGAATATCCCATTATCACCTGTGGTCGGGCCGAATTGTACAGTCGCCCGGGAGAACTTATCGATACTGTAATGATGAGATGGTACGGTCAAACACTTATGCCATCAACGGAACAAGGATGGTACGACCCGGTCTATGATGAGTATTTCGAATTCGATCACTGGCTCTGGTATCAGTATGATATTTGTCTGCCGGAAGCCGACTGGCTCTGGCAGGAACAGGATAGTATATACTGGTTGAATATCAGTGCTTTTGTAACCGATACGAGCGATGATCTGGATACGGCTACCTGGGGTTGGAAATCATCTTATGAGCATTGGAACGACGACGCGGTCTGGTCGTGGACCGATAATTTGGATTGGCAGGAGCTGTATGAGCCGCCTTTCTATAGTTATATTCCCGGTGATATTGACCATGACGGTGATGTCGATGTGGACGATGTTACGTATTTGTATAATTGGATATATGGTGTCGGTCCGCCGCCGCCTTATGTTGTCGGTGGTTTTTATCCGGCGGCTGATGTTAATGGTGACTGCGTTATCGATTTGAGCGATTTGGTTGCCCTGACTTCATATGTGAACACCGGTACTCCCGCACTGGTATATTGTCCGACCTATCCACCGCTGTGCAACTACGGTACGTTCGGCGCCGAGTTCGATAGCCTTGGCAATTTAATAAACGGTTGGGGAAGCGGTTATTTCGGTGAAGGCTGGTATTTCTATGAATGGTATGGCTGGTGGAACATGTGGTGGTACGATCATCCGCTCGATTTTGAGCGGAAGAAGATTATCCACTACGAGGTTGATTTTATTCCCGTTATCGAGCTTCCCGCAGATTCCTCCTATGTCGAATTTGCGGTTAACTGGTCTACCGATTTATGGGATGATGAAACGACTCCACCCATGCCCTGGGATGATGAAGATCTCTACATCGGTCGTGAGACACTTTATGCCGGATACATATTTGACTCGACCCATGTTTCATTAGATTATGTTATCTATGATTACAACCCGATCTGGGTATCTGTTGACGTTATTGCCGATAATGTGATTATCGAGGGCAGTATCGAACATTGCTGTGTCCAGTCGCTGGATCTGTCGTTTGTAGTAACCGGAGAGCCGGATGAACCGCCACCGCCACCGCATGAGGGCGATATTATTTTCCATAATATTGACGACTTCAGACCGGTGCAAGGCAATCCAATTGGAACTCAGTGGCATGAATTGTGGCCCAATTTCTGCGAAAGATGGGAATTGACCAGCTGGTTCGATAATGGTGACGGTATTCTTTCGGTATGCGACTATGTCGATTTCACCAATGTTTATACGTCCGAATGGCGGAAATTCCATCTTGAGTGGATCGGTCCGACACTCGAACTTGAGTGGGAGACTGATACCTTCTATGTCGAATATATTTGTCATGATTATCCATTGGTCGATACCATATTCGATCCGATTAATACCTGGTGGCATGAGGTTCATCCTAACTACTGCGAATCCTGGAGGATTATCGGCTGGACCGATAATGGAAACGGTTTCCTCGATTATTGTGATTGGATTGAAATCCAGAATTACAATAGCGGAGAGATTAGATATGTCCATGTCGGCGCGGTACAGACCGATATAATCATGAACGAGATTTCACCGACACCTCCCGATCCGCTACCTGAAGGTGATGTTTATCACAATGAGAGTAATTACTGGCCGGCCGACGGTGATCCGATCGGTTCGCTCTGGCATGAATTGTATCCGACCTATTGTGAATACTGGCGCCTGACGAGCTGGTTTGACAATGGTGATGGTATTCTGTCGGTATGCGATTATGTCGATTTCAAGTATGTCGAGGATTCGACGATCTGGAAGAAATTCCATGTCGAATGGGTCGGTTATACTATTGACATGACCAAAACCGGCAGTCCCGATCCGATTTATATGGAGGTTTACTGGACCGGAGGTGATCCGGATCCCGGTGATACAGTAACTTATGAATTTTTGTTGGGACGTTATTTGCACGAGGTCTATCCCGGTTATTGCAATAATTACTATTGTGTTGATATAATCGATAACGGTTCCGGGTATCTGGATTCGTGCGATTATATTATCCTTCAGGATATGACTACCGGTGAATTTGACGAATATCATATTGAAGGGGTGGCGCTGGATATTATTCTTGATGACATCAGTCCCACACCTCCAGATCCGCTTCCGGAAGGAATCAACCTGCATAATCAGTCCGACTGGACACCATTGACGGGTTCGCCGCTCGAAACCTACTGGCACGAATTGTATCCCAACTATTGCCATGAGTGGATACTTACCAGTTGGATCGATAATGGCGATGATAAACTGAGTGTCTGCGATACGATTGATTTCAATTACAACGAAGACACCCTGTATCATGTTGACTGGATTGGCCCGACGATTGAAGTAGAAAGATTGCCGACTGAGCCGCATCTGTATCTGGATTATGTCGGTTACGATAATCCCGATAATGAACCGATGATCGATGTGGTCGGTACATACTGGCATGAAATCTATCCGGTCTATTGCCCTTACTGGTATGTTGTCGAATGGATCGATAATGGTAGTGGTGAACTGGATTCCTGTGACTATTTAATCATTCAAAATCTGGATGACGGCAGCTTCGATATATATCATGTCGTCGATGTCCAAACTGACATGATAATCAATATTGTGGAAGATTGCGATTGCGAACCGGGTAATGTCAATCTTGATGTACCAATCAACATCTTCGATATTACGTACATTATCAGCTATCTGTATCGCGATGGTCCGGCACCGCAGCCTTATCCGCTTTGTAATTGCGACGCTAACTGTGACTGTGTCTGTAATATCTTTGATATTACATACCTGATTTCCTACCTGTATCTGGATGGCCCGGCGCCATGCACCTGCGAAGAATGGCTTGATACCTGCGGTCCGCCACTGCGGAAATAGTCGATAATCGGTTTTCCGATAACAAAAGGCCCGTCTCAAAGGCGGGTCTTTTTATATTGTCGTGTTGTCGGGTCGCCGCACCCGACAACCATTACCGGGCGCCGGGCGGTCAGGTTCGGCGACCTGAACGCACTTTATTAGATTCTATAGACGGGTCTTTTTATATCACATTTTTTAAAATCATCCCCACAACTAAGCCGGTTTATGTTATATTGGTTAAAACAGGCTTTGTTCTTATGGAACTATTTGAGAAAAACAACAGCCAAAATGAAAATCCAGATGGATTTGATTTGGCGGCCCCGCTGGCCGATCGGATGCGCCCGCGTACATTCGACGAGTTTTACGGGCAAGAAAAAGTAGTTGGCGGCGGTAGTCCGTTTCGACGTGCCATCGAGCAGGACCGAATCGGCTCGGTTATATTCTGGGGTCCGCCCGGAACCGGTAAAACAACCCTGGCCGAACTGATTGCCAAAACAACCAGCGGGCAGTTTATGCCCTTCTCGGCGGTGACATCGGGGATAAAGGAAATTAAGAACCTGATATCGAAAGCGGGTAATTATAAAAAACTGTCGGGACGGAAAACTTATGTTTTTGTCGATGAAATTCATCGTTTCAATAAGGCCCAGCAGGATGCTTTTTTACCGTATGTCGAGAAAGGGGATATTGTTCTAATCGGTGCGACAACCGAGAATCCGTCGTTCGAGGTTATCTCCGCGTTACTGTCAAGGGTGAAAGTTTATACTCTCGAGCGATTAAGCGAGTCGGATTTAAAAAAGATAATTGAAAATGCGCTAAACGATTCCGAACGTGGACTGGGTTCGCTTAATATCACCGCCGAGGAGAAGGCGGTCGAGTTTATCGTATCGGCGGCCGACGGGGATGCGCGTCGCGGATTGAATCTTCTCGAAGCGGCGGCCAGTGATGCCGGTGAAGGTGGCCAAATTACGCTGGATAAAATAGTCGAGATACATCAGAAGGGGAGTTTTGTTTATGATAAGGCGGGGGAGGAGCATTACAATTTAATCTCGGCTCTGCATAAATCGATTCGAGGCGGCGATCCTGATGCGTCGTTGTACTGGCTGGCGCGGATGCTTCAATCGGGCGAGGATAGATTATATATCGCGCGACGGTTGATTCGGATGGCGGTCGAGGATGTCGGTCTGGCCGATCCTAATGCCCTGACGGTAGCACTAAATAGCCGCGACACGTATCATTTTCTTGGTTCTCCGGAAGGGGAACAGGCTCTGGCACAGACGGTTATTTATTTGGCCTGTGCACCCAAATCAAATGCCGCTTATATCGCGTTTAGCCGGGCGATAAAGGATGTCGAAGAAAAAGGATCGTTACCGGTACCGCTGCATATTCGCAATGCCCCAACTTCACTTATGAAATCGCTGGGGTATGGTAAAGATTATAAGTACGCGCACGATTACGAAGATGCTTTGACTGACCAGGAAAATTTCCCGGAGGAGCTGGCCGGGACTATATATTATCGTCCCGCCAAAACCGGGCGTGAGGTGAAGATAGGGGATTATCTCGAAAAGTATCGCGAGTATCGGAAGAAGATGAAGGGGAAAAAGGGATAATTATATGTGGTCACAATTTGTGACGACCTAAGATTTCCCTCAACTTTCTCTCCGCACAGGCGTAAAATGTTTTAAATATTGGGCGATTAGTCATTATATTGGATAGAAGGTAGCGAATATAGGCGAATAGTATATATATGAAACGAATAATTATTGTAGCAGTCATTGTTTTTGCGCTGGCTTTTTCCGCCTTGGCGCAGGTGACACTAATCCCGATGGATCAAACGCAGGCGAATCATCTTAAAGCATACGGGGTTGCTTTTAAAGCGCTTAAGCTGGGGAAAAATGTCGAATGGTTTTTAAATTTTCGCGGCGGTTCGTTTGCTTTCGATACTGATGATGAGTTGAGTAGTTACTGCCTGATTCAAGGGGTTACTACTCAGGAAATAACCTCGGCTGATCTGTCAGATATTTATCGTACTATCGATATTGAAAATATGGAGCGGGTTTTACTCGAGAAGGCACCATCGATAGCGGTCTATTCGCCGAGTAATGTCGAACCGTGGGATGATGCTGTCACGCTTGCTTTGACGTACGCCGATATTGAGTACGATATGATCTGGGATGAAGATGTTCTCACCGGGGCGCTCGAGGAATACGATTGGCTGCATCTGCATCATGAAGATTTCACCGGGCAGTACGGTAAATTTTACGCGTCGTTTCATAATCAGTTATGGTATCGTCAGGAAGTCGAAACCAATGAAAATGTGGCGCGTAAATTCGGATTCCATAAAGTCTCGCAGGAAAAACTGGAAGTGGCGAAAACAATCAAAGATTATATTCGTCGCGGCGGTTTTATATTCGCGATGTGTTCGGCATGCGAAACGATCGATATAGCCCTCGCCGCCGACGGGGTCGATATTTGTCCGCGCGAATTCGATGGTGATCCGGTTGATCCCGATGCCCAGCAACGGTTGGATTACGATAATACACTCGCTTTCGAAAATTTCAGGGTGACACTCGATCCGCTGTTGTATCGTCACAGTGATATCGATACTTATCCCGACCGGATGATTCGGTTTCCATCGGCGGAAAGCGATATATTTTATCTGTTTGAGTTTTCGGCCAAACTTGACCCGGTCCCGACCATGCTGGTGCAGGATCATGTCGGTGCGGTTAAGGGATTTATGGGTCAGAACACCGCTTTTCGTAAATCGCTATTGAAAAAGTATGTTACTGTTCTTGGTGAGGTGGAGGGATACGACGAAGTGCGGTATATTCATGGCAATTTCGGACGTGGGACTTTTACGTTTTTGTCGGGGCACGATCCGGAAGATTATCAGCATATGGTTGGCGATCCGCCGACCGATCTGTCGATTCATAAAAACTCGCCCGGTTATCGTCTGATTCTGAACAATGTTCTGTTCCCTGCCGCCAAGAAAAAAGAGCGGAAGACGTAAATTATTACGCAGGATCGTACGGATGCCCCACAGCTTGCTGTGGGAAGATTCGAAAAGGCAGTACAATATATATTTGTAAGGCATGATACATTATGTTTGTGGATATTATTTTACACGAGGTACAATATGCTGAACATAACCGAGCCGAAAATTGAAAAGTATATTATAAATTCGATGCCGGAGCGGGATGATGTCCTGAAAGATATGGAAAAGTATGCGCGTGAGCATCATTTTCCTATTATCGGCCCGATGTGCGGTACATTTTTGCGTCAATTGACGATAGCTGTTAATGCCAAAAATATTTTTGAGATGGGTTCAGGATTCGGATATTCGGCTTACTGGTTTGCCGGGGGGATGCCGAAGGATGGTAAAATAATCTGTACCGAAGGTTCGAAGAAAAATAAAGAGCTGGCAATACAATACCTGAAACGGGGCGGGTATGATAGTATGGTAGATTTCCATGTCGGTTACGCACAGGATATTATAAAAAAATTCGACGGTCCGTTTGATATTATTCTTAATGATGTTGATAAGGAGCAGTATCCCGAATGTTTTGATCTGGCGGTGCCGAGATTACGCAAAGGCGGGATTTTTATAACCGATAATGTCCTGTGGGATGGTCTTGTGCTTGACGAAAACCCCGACGAAGAAACGCGCGGGATTTTGGAATTCAATCGTAAATTATTCAATTCAAAAGCAGTATTATCCTCTATTATCCCGATCCGTGACGGATTAGGTATGGCAGTGAAATTATAAACGTAAGAAGACAAACAAAAGATTTTCACATATTCAAAATAAAAGGCAGAACCACATCATGGCTCTGCCATAATTACTTAGAAATATCGAAGCTGTTATAAAATAAACAGCAGAAATAGTTCAGGCGAATTATTTTTAGTAGCCCTGCTCCTTTTTCCAGTTTTCGTACTCCTCGACTTCCTTGTCAAGTTCCTCAAATGCCTGACTGGCGCGGAAACGGGTGTACAAGTTCTGGCTGTCTTTAATTTTTTTAAGCATCTCGGCGCGGGCTTCGCCCCATGGAAGCTGCATCAGAACATAAGCCCGGAACATCGAGCCTTCGGTCAGAATTTCCTGTTTTTCTACCCGCGAACCCTGCAATGTTGTCGAAACCACCGATTTGCTCGCCTGCGTGAATGAGGCCAGCAGTTCGGAATCTTCATTCAGACCCACTTCCTCATCGAATTTTTTGGTCAGACCTTTTATCTTAACATCAAGCTGAGAGGCAACATCGACTCGTGCCTGCTGTTTGGCCTTATCCACTGCCAGCTGCATATCTTTCGAAGTGGCGGTTGCGGCTGCATACAGGTAATTAGCATCCTGTGGTACATTGATGTACCAGTCGGGCAGAGTACTTAGTTGTTTCTCCTCGGTAGTCTCCGGTGCACCACCGCCGCATCCGACCATAAAAACGGCAATCAAGCCGAGCAAAATCATCGAACCTGTGAGTTTCATTTCGGAACCTCCTATTCCTTAATGTTTATCAAAGATATTTATTATCCCATACCAGTGATATAAGTAATCAATCGATTATATTTTCGTCAAGTTATAATCTTATTAAAATTTAAACGACTTGGTTGAAATCTTTATGCCATCTCCCTGATTTATTGCCATTCAATATAGTTTTCGCGGCGAGTTTCGACTTTTTCAAGATAGTCCCGCGTTTCTTTATAAGGTAAATCTCTTTTTAATTTGGAATATACCTCCGAACCTTTCATACGGTTTATTTTTTTTACCGCCGAATTGACTTTTCTATTTCCTGTGAATGCACGACTTAAGTTGCCGGGGCCGGTGTTGTATGAAGCAATCATACAATAACGCAAAGCATCCTTGTCAGCGACAGCTTTGAATTCATAATCGCGCAGTTTAGCGAGATAGGCGCAACCCAGCTCGATATTATTTTCGGGAATATAAAGATAATTCGGTTTGACAATTTTGTCTTTTTTATACACGTGACGGTAGGCCTCACGGGCGCCCGATTTAGGTACCAGTTGCATCAAACCGAATGCAGGCGCGCTCGATCTGGCGCGTGGATTAAAGTACGACTCGGTTTGTATAACCGCCATCACCAGCGGGACACTCAAATTGTATTTGGTACAAAATCGTTTTACCAGTGAAAGATATTTTTCGGCACGTTGGCGAAGATGATTCGGGACAAGTTTAAATGATACCTGTACTTTCACTCGCTCGACACCATCATTAGAGTGAATTGTTGTCTTGGTTTTTTGTATCTGCGGAAGGACCTTTTTTTCGATGAATTTATTAACATTATTGCTGTCAACCGTTTGACCATCGGGCAGGACAACCTGTTGATCGAGTATTTTTTCATTCGTTACCGGATCGTCGTAAAACAAACTTTTAACTTTCGCGGTGATATTCTTTTTGGCCTCCGTCTCGGCATCTTCAATATCGGTGGGGATAATTGTCTCGACGACGACATAACCTTCCTTAAAATCAACCCGGCTGAGCGTATTTAAGTCTTCGCTGTAATCATACCAGTCGCGTCGTGTTGAATTTCTAAACTCATTCCACTTTTTTTCGACTTCTTCTTTGAACCGAGCGAACGCTTCCGCATCCTGCTGTTCGAAGGTGGCATAACTTTCTTCTTCATTTTGCATAAATTCTTCGAATGTGTCCTGCGCGACTGGTGGATGGGTGAAGCTACCGAAAGCAAGGACCAAAGCCATGATTAGAATTAGTTTTATACTATCGATATTTTTCTTGTGCGATATCATAACGATCCCCCGTTTAGTTCCGGAGTTTTATTTTATGGTACATACTCCGGCATTTTTATTTGCTGATTTATAAACAGTAATTTTAAAAATATGAGAAAATATTAAATACGTCAAGGATGGATAATTGAAGGGGTGATAGGAATAGGTCGGAATGCTCGCCGAAAGTCCTGTCGCAGATACTGAGGGAAATGAAGTAAATGAAGTGAAGAATAGGCTTCCGACATTTTAAGAAAGCCGGAATTCCTGCGGGAAAATATCCCTACGGAGATTCCGACCTGCTATTTATTGCTATTGATGTGCCTGTTGCTGTTTTTTGGCTTCCCTGGCCTTTTTACTGGCAATAGCGTAATAGAGAAGTAAACCGGCGCCGGCGGCGATAAGCATCACTCCCAAAACAACTTCGCCTTCGATGTAATAAGGCAGCATCTTGATAACCACCAGGGCCAGGCCCGCGAAAACCATGACCAATCCCCATTTAAGCGAGGAGGGTAGATAACGTTCGATACTGTTTCCGTTAGCATAGAAAAGATGTTTGATATCTTCATTAACAAGTCCTTTTTGAATTATCTGTTTCCGGGTGCAATAATTCAATGACGCCTTGACAATAAAAAATATGGTCGGGAAAATAATCAAAATTGGAATTACTTCGACTATATTCATAGGTTTTACCTCCGATTATGTTTGAGTTTCTCGTTCATTGTAATCAATTAGACCCAAAGCCGGAAAAAATGTTGCAAAAACGAAAAAAAACCGCAACCTTTTTTATGACTTTTCGGTCAGATTGATATAGGAAGAAAATGTGGACGGAAATTTACGCCTTGTTGAGAGAATACTCGTCGGTGAAACTGAGGCTTTCAAGGAGCTGGTTGAGGAACATCAGCGCCTTGTTGGCCATATTGTTTTCAGGATGATATCCGATCCCGGCGACCGTGAAGATATTTGTCAGGAAATATTTATGAAAGTCTATAAAAGTCTGGCACGGTTTCGGGGCGACTCGAAACTTTCGACATGGATTGCCACGATTGCCTATAACCGGTGTTACGATTACTTGAATGCACGGAAAATTTCGCTGATGGATGATATTTCGGAAGATATGCTGGTTAATATTCCCAGCAGCGATAAATCTCCGGATCAAAAGACGGAGAACGGTGATATATCCGAACTTCTTAAAGGTGAGATTGAATTGCTGCCGCCACAGGCGCGGACAATTATTACACTTTTTCATCTCGATGAGTGCAGTTATGAAGAAATCGGTAAAATTATGAATCTTCCCGAAGGAACGGTTAAGAGTAATCTATTTCGTTCGCGCCGTTTATTAAAACAGAGGCTTTTGTCGAAATACGATAAAGAGGAGTTGTGGCAGTGAAACATCTGACCGAAGATCAAATACAGGAATATCTGGATAATTCAATCACCACCGGAAAACAGGAGATCGCAGCGCATCTTGACAGCTGTCAAATGTGTCAGAACCGGGTGAAAGAGTACAAGGCGCTGTTTTTACAGCTTAAGGCGGCTGAGCCGGAGATGTTATCGGCTGATTTTACCTCGAAAGTGATGGTAAACATCGAAGCCGAGGTACCACCGGTTGAATCGAGTTCGGTGTGGGCGATTGTGTTTTCAGTGTTGGGTGCGATTCTGGGATTGGTTTCTATCGGTTATTTTGTAAATTTCAAACCGCTTCTGGAGATGTTTAAAATATCGGATGCCGAGCAATATTTTAATCGTATTTTATTCGATGAGTTAAATGGTATAGCCGGATATCTTAATATAGATATCGGTACGGTATTATATGTTGGATTGGCGTTAATTATAATAGCGGCTATCGATTATATAATCAGGCATCACGGGCGACGTCCGGTATCATTTCTTATGTGAACGGACTTGCTTATTTAATAAATACATTCAACACTGTGTTGAACTGTCCGATAAAGAAATCGGCGTCCTCGTTTTTCATCTGCTCGAGTTCTTTAATTGCCGAACCGAGTAGTTTCTTGCCATTTTCATCGCCGGAGAGTATTTTATTAATGGCAATGTAACCGTCAGCCAGCAATTCATTCATTCGATCTCCGGCAAAGCGAGCGTGAGCTTTTGATTGTGCAAAAGCGGAGTTGGCTTCATTATATTTTTGTAAAGCCATAAGCTGAGCGCCCAGTCCCCAGTATGCGACCGACAGTTTGTCGTCACCTTCGTTTAGTTCTTTAACCAGACGAAGATTCAACCGGGCGGCATCAAGACCGATTAAGATATCTGAGTGGCCGACAGGAATACCCTTTTCATCCCATCCCGGCCATGTGAACGAAGCCAGATTATATGATATTATGCGGGCTTTTCTTTTTATCTCCTTCGCGCGAATCGGATCGGTTAGTTCGAATTCTTCGGCTTGAGACAAGGAGTATTGTATTCCGGCGCGGGCGATGGTAATTACAGCGGGCAAGTTCTTTTCTTTCCAGTAAAAATCGAGTATCAGGCTGGAATAGATTTGCGCCACCGAATCAGGTTCGCCGAGACTGTTTATGAAATCTATCGCCTGATATGAATCGGTACTGTCTAATAATGTTTTGACTTTATTGAAAATCTTCTCCATCGCCGGATTGGCCTGATCATCGGCATTGGCGGCGGATATGAATAGAGCGAAAATAAAAACTATAAATATTAAATTGATAAGGTGTTTTCCGGCTATCATACTTCTCCTCTTTGAATTATATATTTAAATGTTATACATCATTTATGCACGATACAAACTTAATAACCGCCGCTTTTCCATTTTACCCGATTACCCGGCGTAAAATCCCGTCGGCTTCTTTTAATTTTGATTCGGCTGATTCTTTATCTATTGATAATTTTTGCATCACAATCGCTGTTTTTACCGAGCCGCCGGATGATTTTAACAGCTGGTCGGCTTCGTCATAATCAATATGTAAAAATTCCATCAACATCTTACGCGAACGTGCGGCCAATTTATCTGAGCGCACCTGCAGGTCAACCATCAAATTGCCGTAGGTTTTACCCAATAAAATCATGGCGGTGGTGGTGATTAGATTCAGGGTCATTTTTTGGGCGCTGCCTGATTTCATACGTGTGGAGCCGGTGATTGCCTCCGGTCCGACCGGAAGTTCGATTAAGATGTCGGGCCATTCTGCCAAAATATCGGCCTTATTGCACACGACCAGACAGGTTTTGCATCCAATAGATTTACCGTATTCGATCCCGGCTATCGTGTATGGCGTTCGAACCGAAGCCGCAATCCCGATTATAAAATCTTTTTGTGAGAGATTTACCTTTTTTAAATCTTCCACTGCCCAATCGCTATGGTCTTCAGCTCCTTCGCGAGAGAGTACCAGCGTTTCACGACCGCCCGATATCAGTCCGATTATCTGCGACGGATCGGTCCCGAAAGTAGGCGGGCATTCGGCGGCATCAAGCACCCCCAGCCGTCCCGAAGTCCCGGCGCCGATATATATCAGCCGCCCGCCGTTTTTAAGAGTTCCCGCGACTGTTTCGGCCGCCTTTGCTATTTGGGGGAGCGCTGACTCGACTACATTCGCGACTTTTTTGTCCTCAGTATTGATTTTTTTAGTTATCTCAAGCGGTGATAAACTATCAATATCGAGTGTGTCTCGATTGATCCGTTCGGTGGCAAGTTTCGATAAGGTGTTTATTAAATCTTCTTGTGATTTATCCGCCATAGGCGGCAATTACGGAAAAAAAATAGATAGATGCAATCTGATTTTTATTTTCCGGCGTCAACAAATATCGAATCGCGTGGCGAGACAAGGATCGAGCCATAACGACCGGTAATATCGGTATTGTCAATATTATCGGTCAGACCGGCGGGAATAGACGTCGGGAGATTATATGTACTGGCCGGATTGTCGGTGTAGCTGTAAATATAAACGTAATACCATCCGAGGGTGAGCGTATCGCCATATATACGAAAGGCATCGGGGGGAATATTGGCTAAAGTTATACTATTATCAACGAATTCGGTATAGCCGTCATTGATATAGGTGGAGTCTTTTAGAACCACCGCGAAAATATAGCCGTCATTCTGAAGCGACGCAGCCCATTGAATCTGAACTTCGGAACCACCGGCGTTGATACGATTTTCCGGAAGTGAGATCGAGGATATATAAAAATCTTCAGGTATTGTATAGGCGAATTTTTCATTCAGATCGGATGAATCGACAATGTGGAGAGTATCAATCCCGGCAGGGGTCAGGGACGTATCATCATAGCTAAGGCGATAAAACTCGATTGTTGTATCATAAACTATGGTGTCCCCGGACAAGACCATGGTGGCTTGAGTATAATTGTTTCCGTTTCTGGTTAAAACAAAAACCGCCTCGGTTGAGTCGGTGTCCAGATTTTTAACAATTCCACCGCGCAGGTCGTATTCATAGCTGATTGATGTATTGATATCGGCCGCTTTGCCGCATCCGCCTATAACAGCGGCGATTAGTATCAGCAGGCCCAAAATGGGGTAGATAAATTTTTTCATATCATTCTATTAAATCGGTAATTTTCGGTTATAGTTAAGTACTAACATTAATAATCATTTCCGGAAAACAAGGTAAGCCAAAAATATGCCGTTATCCTTTTCGCTTGCTAAAGATATATTATTATATATTTTATGTCATTAAAGAACTTGTCCTGGGTCGGTTATTCGGATGTAATCGGCTGAAAAGTAATGAAAAAGGGCGATCTGTTATCCCGATAACAGGGGAACAAGCGTGGTCTGAAATATGTTATATGAGATGAGCAGAAAAACCGGTTGTCGGGATACCAGCGGTCCGGGGGTATTCTTTTGACCGAACGGCAATCGGACGATTTAAAAAAAGAGCGGTTTGATAAAGAGGCTTTAATTCATCTAAATTCTCTTTATCGGACAGCGCTCAGGATGACCAAAAATGAAAATGATGCCTCAGATCTGGTCCAGGAAACCTTTTTTAAGGCCTGGCGGTTCTGGGACAAGTTCGAGGAAGGTTCCAATTGCCGCGCCTGGCTCTACAAAATAATGACCAACATCTTTATAAATCAATATCGTGCCAAGTCTTCCAGCCCCCAGACGGTCGATTTGGAGGATGTTGATGATGATTTTCTGTTTGGACAGCTTTCGGCCCTCGGCCCGTCTGAAGATCCTGAAAAACTTTTTTTCAAAAAAGTCTTCGATGATGATGTCAAGGGGGCCATCGATGAGATGCCGGATGATTTCCGACTGGTTATTATTTTATCGTTTCTTGAGGGATTCAGTTATCAGGAGATTGCGGACATTCTTAATATTAATATTGGAACCGTTAAATCACGGTTACATCGAGGACGTAAACTCCTTCAAAAGTCATTATGGGAGTACGCGGTAAAGAACGGTTTTGTTAAGGAAGCAGCTCAATGAAATGTAAGGAAGCGCTCGCCAAATTATATGATATAGTCGATAAGGAAGCTTCCGAGGTCGATGAAAAAAGAGTTCGGGAACATCTGGAACATTGCAAAGACTGCATGTCCCGTTTCGAATTCGAACAGGTTTTTAAATCATTCGTGGCCGACAAAGGAGCGGTGCAGGCCAAAACGGATAGATTGCGCGAAGATATCCTTAAAAAATGCGGCGAAATGGAAAAGGCATCGCCGAAACGTTCCCCAAACAAAATGCGTTTTGGTGCGATAGCGATAGCGGCGGCGCTTTCGTTGATTATATGTATATTTGCGTCGTTTTCGCTGGCCGATTATTATCGCCATCAGACATTTGTAGTACCATTCGAGAAGCATCATATGGAAGATAACGGTTTTGTCGAGAACGATGAGCCGCTGGTGGGGCAGTTGATGGAAGTTCGTACATATCTGAATAATGAATTGCATCTCTCCATCGATAAAGAGCCGAGTAGATTTCGGATGATTGGTGCCGGATTTGATGAAATCAGGGGCGAGCGATTCGCGCATGTTCGATTCGTAAATGGTCCCGACCGTATATCGCTTTTTATTTGTGATAAAGATATTGAACTGCCCGATTTCGAAAAAATGACCTATAAGAGTAGTATCGAGTACTGGATGCATGTCTGCGCCCATTGCCAGGTGCTTCACTGGAAGTGTGGACCCAATACAGTTATTGCCGTCTCGGATAATCCGGGTATCGATATGACGGCATTAATTCCGATCGTTAAAATTTCCTGACAAAAAATTTGTTGCCATTTGTTTTTGCGACCAATATCTATCCGTGTGTGTATAATATCGAGATGATGGGGCGACAGATTAAATACAGCATTTTAATTATTTTTTGTTTTTTACTTTTAGTTTCGGTGACGTGGGCCGAGTCGAGAATTGGCGATTCGGTCGTTTATGATATTTCGGTTGATGTTTTCGAAAACAACTTCGAATCGGCTTTGGGTGCGGTTGAAAATATGATAAGTAACGAGCCGGAGAATCCGCTGGGGTACTTTCTGGCCGGTGCCATATATCAGATTATTTCGGAAAAATTTCGCAACGACACATTCGAGAAACAAATCGAGGATAACCTTGATCGGGCCATTGAGTTGTGTGATGATCGTATTGACGATTCCCCCGATAATCCGGACTGGCGCTTTATTATCGGGGCCTCGTACGGTTACCGCGGTCTGCATCGCGCGCTGCATGGCGGCTGGTGGGGGGCGTTTCGGGATGGTATGAAATGTAAGTCAAACCTGCTGGAGACTTTGAAGCTGGATAGTACGTACTATGATGCATACCTTGGATTAGGTAGTTATTATTACTATCGTACAATAAAGGCGAAAGATTTTTTATGGCTGCCGTTTATTTCGGATAATAGGGAGAAGGGGATGTCGCAGATACGAATAGCGATCAAGTCCGGGAATCTCGCACCGAATATCGCTCGTCAGGCATTTCTTCGGATTTTTTATCTTGAGAAACGTTTTGATGAGCTGCTTGTTCTGGCCGACTCGCTTTATTTAGTCGATTCATCCGATGCCTACACACTTTTATATTATGTTAAAGGTTTAATTGCGGTTGATAGTCTGAAGCAGGCGCAGATTAAACTCGAACGGTTAAAAGAGGCGTGGGAAAATTCGCCGTACTTCGATTCTATCGGTTTTTATGAAATTGAATACCTATTGGCCGCGATCGCCTATCATAAGGGGGATAAAAAGGTGGTGCAGGATTATATTGGTCGTATTCTAAAACATCAGTCATGGCGGCGCAAAAACGCATATTTCAACGAAACTTATGAGAGGGCGAAATGGTTATCCGAACAAATCGATTGAAATATTGTCTGTTTTTATTATTGGTTTGTTTCGCATTTTTTTTACCCCAACTATCATTTTCATTAATGCCTGAGACGGTAATTACAATCAATCATATCCAGGCGGCGATGCTTAATGGTGAGTATAAAAAGGCTTATAGTTTAGTTAACGGTCTTTGCCCCAATGATTCGACCGATCCGACCCGATATATTTTCCGTGCGGCGGTTCTTCAAGCGGAAATGATCGATACCGAGGAAAATTTTGCCGGCGAAGAACTCAAACAATTGTGTGATAGTACACTTTTGTTGTCGGAAGACAGACTGTCAAATTGTAATACTGCCGATTCGGCGTTGTACTATCTGTATATGGGGCACCAGTATGCTTATCGGGCATTATGGGAGATAAGGTTCGGTTCTAAACTTTCAGCTTTAAAAAATGGTTTTAAAGCGCGGGGCAGATATCAGGAAGGATTGGATATCGATTCGACATTGTATGATCTTTATCTCGGTTTGGGTTCGTTCCATTACTGGAAATCGGTTAAATCGGGAATTCTGCGGAGTATCGGGATTTTCAGGGACGAGCGGGAGAAAGGTGTCCGGGAGGTTCAGCTGGCGGCTGATTCATCGTTTTTTTCCCGCGATGCGGCCCGCTCGGCGCTAATATGGATTAAACTTAATGAGGAAGATTATGATGCCGCGATTGAACTGGCACAGACGATGTTTCAGGAATTTCCGGGCGGTAACTCGCTTCTCTGGCCGATGGCGGAAGCGTACTATAAAAAAGAGTTGTATGGTGATGCCGCAAAGATATACCGATTGATTTTAAATCGACAAATAAATTCGCCCGGGAATTATTTTAATATTATCGAGTCGTCGTACCGGTTATGCCATTCGCTGGAGGAAACGGGGCGGGCCGATCAGATTTATAAAATAGCTGAGTATATCAAATCGATACAGGATAAAATACCCGATAGTACAAAAAAAAGGCAGAAGGGTAATCTGAAATATCTGCTGAAGCGATGATTATTTAAAATAAGATTACGTCATTGCAAACCAAGGGCAGGTCTGAGCCATTCCTGAGGTATAGAGCGAAGCGAAAATACCGAAGGGCGCGTCGAAGATGCTGAGTGAAACGAAGTAAGCGAAGCAAAGGGCGCCCCTGACAAACGCATTTCATTTCCGCCACCAATCCAACGTTAATTCCCGCCTTACTCCTTTATTTAGTACACATGAATAAAGGAGAAAAAATATGCCCATTTCAGAAAAAGTAACTGGCCGCTAATCACGAAGATTGTAAAAATCTACCGGGCCGTAAAAAAAGGATTCCTTAAATATGCGAAACAAAGCCATTTTCGCTATTTGTGATGTCGGGTTGCCGAACCCAGCATCCGGCGCCACATTGAAATTTTTCAGAAAATCGGAAACAAAGCCATTTTCCCCCCGCACCGTCAGGAGCGCGCGGCTCACTGACCTACACCCCACCCACGCATATAAGTTATTTCATCTCTGTTTTTATTAACAAAAAATGAGCATTAAGCCCACGATGACATTTATGGCTTTATCAGGTCACGATTGAAATCAGTGAAGTTGTCTTTCGATTCGACTCAGTAGGATTCGATTCTTATTTGATAATCTCGGCCAGTTGTTGTTTGCGCCGGAAATCGTGAAGTTCTTCGATATCAAGAACCGCGGTCAGAATACATCGTGAATCTTCCGAAATAGGATCGACTCGTTTAATAAATCCCCACGGAGCGACAATTAATGTTCGACCCTGCAGCGGTTTATTAAATAAGGTCCCAACTCCACAGGTTTTAACAATAAAACTCCCGGCTGCTTGAGCGGCGCGGAGAAAGATGTCGTTATCCCGTTTGAATTTTTCAATCTTTTTTTCCCCGAATCGGAATGGGGAAGTGGTCGGGATAAAAATAATATCGACCGCTTCGGATTTTAATGTCTCGAATAGATTTATATTTAAGGCATCGGCGCAAATTAACAGCGCGATTTTCACGCCCTCGATCTTGGTGATAAACAGTTTATCTCCGGGAAGAATTCCTTTCTCTATTTCACCCGCGACCGGATTGAGTTTGCGATATTTACCGACATTATATCCCTGTTGAAACAGATAGGTGCTATTATATAACGAGTCACCGCCGCCCTCAACAATCGAACCGCCGACCAGTACGGTCGAGAGCGCCTCGGACAAAGCCTGCATATATTTTAGATGATCCTTGGCCGCCAGCGCCGCGCGACTGAAATTCGAAATGTTTTCACTTATAAAACTATACTCGGGAAGGCATACAAAATTGGGCTTTTGTTTGAAAATAAAGAGTCTTTCCTCAAGGGAAAGTGTATCTCCCAGTTTCGATTGAACTGCAACGACTTTTACTAGCATTTATGTCACCATTATATGTATTTCGTTTATTCTTCAGACATATTATACGCCACAATTAAACTTTTGTTGCACAACAAAATACGACTAACATAAAGTTAATCTTATTTATATAAGGAAAACATAAGTATTTTAACTGTTCAGAATTAGACCTTTTTACTCTTGTCATAATTACTAATAGTCGTATTGGTAATGTCTTATAGTATAAATGGCGATATACAGATAAATCGAATATGCCAGACCCATAATAATCAATGGAGGTAGTTATGTACGAGTATGATGGTGGCAGTTCATTTTTTGCAGGATTCTCGATGCTATTTTGGGTAGCCGTTTACCTGTATTGCGCTTTCTGCCAGTTTTATATTGCCAAGAAGGTTGGCCATGAAAGCCCATGGTGGGCCTTTATCCCGGTCCTGGGAACGTTCCAGATTGTCCAGTTGGCATCCAAACCATGGTGGTGGTTCTTCCTTTTCTTCATCCCGTTTGTTAATATCGTTGCCTGGCCGATGGCCTGGGTTGAAATCGCCAAAGCGCGCAACAAACCGGCATTCTGGGGTGTTTTCATGCTGATTCCGTTTTTGAATTTCATAGCATACGCTGTTATGGCGGCCGGCCCGGCATTCTCCGGTGTGGCCAATCAGGCCTATGCCGACAAATCGGAACAGGAAAGGGTTAATGTAAATTAATCCGAATACAATCGTAGAGTTTGAAGAATGGGCGGATCAATAACGATTCGCCCTGTTTTTATTGTATATTTTCTTTTGATATTATTACATCCGATCGCCTGTTTTATCATTCTTTATGAATAATGATTCATATTGACCTGAAGCATTCTATGGCTTGACGATATCATGTCGTTGTATATCAACATATTACATCTGTTCAAAAATCGAATCGAATAAAAGCATACTGTTTGCTGAATTAGGCTAACATGGAACTTTATTTTGGATCATTCAAGCCGGGGGCGGAAGACGAATCGAGCAAGATGCTGGTTTGTTTTTCGATACCCGAAGTAGGCATTGCTTTCAAGGCACCGTTCGTTGGTGAGGAGTTGCATACCGAGTACGCCTCGCTTTTAACTTTGCTGGAATTCATTGAATTGAATCAGAAGATATTCACCGGTAAGCAATTAAAAATCTACGGGACCAATCCGGATATGATTAACCAGGTGAATGAAAAATCATCCTGCCAGTTTGAGTTCAGCGAGTTGCTAAGAAAAGCGCTGGATTACAAGAAGAAGTACAATTACCAGCTTGGTTGGATTCCGACTGAAAACAATCCCTCGACCAATTCCCTTTTTGATTGACATGACCGCCTGTTCCGATTAATTTTGTGGTTGTGTCACCAGCCGAACTTGCCAAGGAAATTGATGCCGGACGATTCCGCGCAGTTTATTATTTTTTCGGTTCGGAAGATTATCGAATCAAAGAGGCCGAAAAAAAGCTGGCCGCGGTGTTTCTTCCGCTGCGAATACAATCGACCAATTACACGGTCCTGTCCGCTTTAAAAATCAAATTCGATGATATTCTAACCGAGTTATCGATGATTCCGATGCTCGGTGAACGGCAGGTTTTTATTATCGATGATATTCAGTCGCTGAGTCAGGCTCAGATCGATAAAATCCTTAATCTGTTGACACCGCCTGATCCGAATCGGGTGGTAGTTTTCGCGAGTCCGTCGGCAAAAACACCCGGTAAAAAAACCAAATTATTCGGATTTTTAACTTCAAAAACAACGGCGGTCGAGTTTCCTCGTCTACGGATGCAGTCGGCGCGAGGAAAAATCAGAGCTTTACTAAAAGAAAAAGATTTGGAAATCGAGCCAAAGGCACTTGAAATGCTGGCGGAGCTGGGTGATGGTGACATGGGTGGTATAATCGGTGAAGTTGGTAAGCTAATCGATTATGTGGGCGAGACTAAAAACATCACGACCAATGATGTGGCGGCGGTTGCCTCAAATTATCAGTCATTTAAAGTTTTCGAGCTGGCCGACCGAGCGGCGCTGGGTCAGATAGATAAGGCGTTGAGCGTCATCGATTATCTCTTAAAAAAAGGCGAAAACCCGTCTGGTTTGATGTTCTGGATGAGTGAACATTTCCTTAATTTGTATCTGACCAAAAACGGAAAATCGATCGGCAAGGGGAAACGGGATATGAGTTGGAAATATCGGCCGCAGATCGGTTTATTCGATAATAATCAACTGGAAAAGATTATAAAATTTGTCGCCGAAGCCAATTTCGATATGAGAAACAATGTCCGGCCGGAAAAGTTGATTCTGGAAAGACTGGTATTTAATATCTGTTCAACCGGCAATAAAAAGGCGGCTGTTAAATAAAAAAGCGCGGAAGAAAAGTCTGTTTTGGCTGTAGATAAAACAAACAGGTTGGCTGAGAGTCAAATAAACGACCTTCAGGACGACCGCGAGAATATTTTATCGGCGCAGGGCGGCGATAAAGAGGCGTATGGAAAATTGGTATTAAAATACCAGAAACGACTTTTCAGGTTTGTTATTATGATGCTGGGTAGTAAAGATGCTACCGAAGATATCGTTCAGGATGCTTTTGTTAAAGGGTATCTGGCGTTGAACAGTTTTGATATCGAAAAACCGTTTTATCCCTGGCTGGCGACAATTGCCCGGAATCTGGCACTGAATAAAATTAAGAAATCCGAAAAGGAAAAACCGGCCTCGGAATATGAAGATTTAATAGAAACCGCGCCCGATGATAAAGCCGATCCGCTGGCGAATGTAATAAATAAGGAAAATGAACAACGCCTGGCAAAAGCGTTAGCGGCGCTTCCGGAGAAGTATCGGACAGTTTTTGTATTGCGGACTTTTGAAAAAATGAGTTACGAGGAAATTGCCGAAAAACTAAATATCGCACCGGGGACGGTTGATTCTCGATTGTACCGCGCCCGAGAAAAACTGGTGCAAATGTTAAAAGATTTATTATAGTTTAAGACTATGAACTGCGAAGAAATAAAACATCTGCTTTCTCTTTATATCGATGAACAGCTTGACGAAACCGAACGGTTGAAAGTCGAGGCGCATCTGGAAAGTTGTGCCGAATGTAAGGCCCATTATGAGAGCTTATTAAAACTTCAGCAGATGGCTGATGATTTCGAGCCGGGCGGCAATGAAAACTATTGGATGAAGCAGAAGGATGCGATACTTGATAAAATCGAGCGGGCCGAGGCGGATAATGTAACCCCGCTTCCGGCGAAAAAATCGCATGCCTTGATGTACCGTGTTCTGGCGGTGGCCGCCACGATAACATTGGTGGCGATGATTTCGATTTTTGAATTAAAGTACGATAAGCCGGAAAAAATACCGTTTATGGCTGAGTCTGAACAAGTTAATAGAATCTCGACCGGAACGGGAGACGCAAAGCCAAAGGATGCCGCATTAGGTTACAGTACCGAAACGGTTCATAAAAAAGATGAAGAAATAAGTGAAAACGAGCCAAAGCAAAAACATACTCCCGATAAAACGGTTACAAAAACGGCACCAAAACCTAAATCGGTTGGGGTCGATGAAAGTCAAAAATCAGAGGATGTAATGGGCGCGGTTCAACCGGAAATGGTTCCTGTTACTACCGTGGAACCTGAACCTGCCAAAGGATCATCTGTCGATTATTTCGAAACCGACTCTGATATCAGCGATAAAAAACAAACGACTCTTGGAGGCGCCGAAAAGGCTGAACCGGTTAAGGGTATTGTTATTACAGATATGGGCAAGACGGCCAAAGCAACTGCGAACGAGGACCGGATTGAAAAATATGTTGTGTCAGGCCAGGATGAGCGAACTGATAAAGGCGTGGAAAATATGTTTGATGCGGTTTCGGACGATACATTAAAATTCAGCAGTGATGAATATACCTTCTGGCGCGGTAAGGTGGATAGTCTGGAAATGGAATATGGTTATGTCCTTTCGATTCATAAAGAAGAAATCGAGGGTAAAAGCCGCATGCACACTTTTCACTCAGCAGCCCCAGCGAATACATTAATAGAAACAACTGCACCGGTGCTGGAACCGGAACCGTCACCGCCGTATCTCGAAATGGCCAATGCTTATTTCAATCTGGCCAATATAACACGGATAGATGGCGAACGGACGGTGATGCTGTTGAAGCTCAAACGTCTTGTTGAAACCGCCGATTCATCGGCGGTTAAAGATATCGAAATTCTGATTGACAGCCTGGAATCTTTATCTAAATAGAACTTTCCTTTTTAAATTTCGTAATATTTCATATAACACGCGGATTTTTGAAGCGGAGTAACATTATGAGTAAAAGACTATATCGATCAGTCGAAGACAGCAAGTTAGGTGGTGTTTGCGGCGGAATAGGGGAATATTTTAATATCGATCCAACCTTTATTCGGATTATTGCTATCCTGTTGATTTTTGCCGATGGCGTCGGTATTCTGGCATATTTTATCGCCTGGATTATTATGCCGAAAAAGCCGCTGGAGCTGATTGACAGCAGTGATGAGAAAACACCAAAAACAGAATCATACTGGAACCGGTATCTGCCGGGCGCGATTTTGATTGTGGTCGGGCTGGTATTACTGGTTAAAAATTACTGCTGGTGGTTCGATTTCGGCGATTTCTTCTGGCCGACACTTCTGATTATTGCCGGTTTGGCGGTAATATTCAGCGCCGCCGGGAAAAGGGATACCGCCAATGAAACGGCTAATGGATTCGAGGAGATAAAATGACTATCGGTCAGATATTGTTCGGACTAAGTCTGGTTATTCTGGGATTATTGTTTATTCTGGATAATGTCGAATTGATAAATCTCGATTTCGGTATTATCTGGCCGCTGGCAATGGTTTTAATTGGCGTGTATATTATCCTTCGGGATATTGAAACATACAGACGCCATAAACAATTCAGTCGGGAAGGAGAGCAGGTAGAATGACACCAGGTAAACTGAGGTGGGGTTTATTATTTATTATTGTTGGTATTATGCTTCTCCTTAACAATGCCGGACGCCTCGATTGGGGCTATTGGTACGATATTTTGATGTGGTGGCCACTTTTACTGATTGCTATCGGAATCGAAAAAATATTCCTGCGAACCAAACTTCAAGTCGTTTCTTACCTGTCGCCTTTGCTTTTAGTTGCGGCGATGATATTCGTAGCGGTTGAAACCGGCTCTTCGAGCGGTGAGGATGGCTTTTTTGATTCGTCGCGGTGGAGTGAGGATTTCGATTCGCGGATTGATCATATCGATGCTGTTATCAATCATGATAATACCGATTTATATATCAGTCGAACTTCTGTCGATCTGGTTTCGGCCCGATTCGACCGGTTCTCGCGTAAGCCGGATATTGATTTTTCAAAATCGGACGGAACGGCTAATTTAGTTATAAACGAACGTCGTGGCGGTTTTGGGGGTGCGATTGTCATTTCCGGCCGAAAGTATAATAATGACTGGAGAGTTTCATTTACCGACAGTAAGCCGCTGAGTTTAAAATGTGTCGGTGATGGATCCGATATCACTCTTAACCTCCAGTCTATTCCCTTGCAGGATATAACGATAGAGAATGAAGGCTGCGACATCGATCTGCGTGTCGGCGAGAAATCTCCGTACGTGGCCATTTTAATTGACGCCGTTGATTCTGATTTTCGCCTGAATGTTCCGGCCGAATGCGGTGTTGAGGTTATCGGCAATCAATATGCATCTTATTTATCGCGAAGCGGATTTATAAATATTGAAAATAACTACTATACCGAAGGTTATGACAGCTCGGCGGTTAAGGTCAGGCTGGATATTCCCGCAGGTTTGAATAATCTGTCTCTCGATTTCGAATAAAAACGTCTGTCTTTCAGGACAATCCGATTACCGATTTTCATTAAATCTTAGGTAAATGGTTTGTTGACAATTTTAAAAAAATGCTCTTTATTTATTCCCTGACACAATAATGGAAATAATTCTTAAACTCTGAACGGAGGCAGAGCTATGACAAAAAGCGCTATCGTTTTTGTAGTCCTGTTTATATTAATCGCCGGTTCCAGTGTATTTTCGACGACCACATCATCGGATCCGGCCGAGTTGTCATCTATTGAAAAGCAGATGACAACCAAAGTAACGGTTATGAAAAATGTCACATCGATGCCGATGACCTTTACGGAAAACCGGGGTCAGTGGGATGAACGGGTGTTATATCGCGCCGATGCCGGTCATGCGGTTGCCTGGTTCACAACCGAAGGAGTGACTTATCAGTTTTCCCGTCCGCTTGACGGACAAAATATTTTCGGTCCGCTTGAAAGGAACGATGATCCTCAGGCGAAGGAAATAGAATTTGAGCATTTGACACTTAAGACTGCACTCGTGGCCGCGAATCAGCATCCAACCGTTACCAGCGATAATCAGATTGATTATAAATGCAATTATTTTTATGGTAATGATCCGTCCGGATGGCGGACAAATGTCCCCAATTATGAAGTCATTACTTATGAAGAAGTTTATCCCGGTATTGATTTGAAATACTACGGCAACAGGAAACATATGGAGTATGATTTTGTCGTATCGCCGGGCGCGGATCCGTCGCAGATTCAAATCCATTACGATGGTGTTAAGTCGATGTCGGTTGATGATAAAGGTCAACTGGTTCTCGAAACCGAATGGGGCCCGGTAACCGAATTAACGCCGGTTGTATATCAAATGAATGGCTCGGAACGTATAGCTCTTTCCGGAGAATATGTTATTTGGGGTGAAAACAGCTTCGGTTTTAAGCTGAGCGAAAATTACAATCCGGAACTGGCGCTGGTAATCGATCCTGAAATCGGATACAGCACCTATCTGGGTGGGACATCATATGATTATTCATATAATGTCTGTATAGCTGATGACGGCGCCGGTATTTTAAGCGGTGTTACCGGTTCTACAGATTTTCCGACAACGGCGGGAGCTTTTAGTGAAACGCATAACACATATACCGATTTATTTGTTACCAAGTTTACGCCGGATGGCGATGCGCTGGAATACAGCACTTATATCGGAGGTAATTCCGATGAATGGACGTACGATATGCATTTGGGAAGCGATGGTTCGGCTTATCTTACAGGGTATACATATTCCTCTGATTTTCCGGTAACAGCCGGCGCTATCGATGAGTCCTATAGTTCATACGCGGATGTATTTGTGGTAAGGCTTTCCGACGCGGGCGACAGCCTGATCTATGGGACGTATTTGGGAGGAACAAATTATGATTACGGCTACGGCATTTATGCTCTTTCGGATGGATCTGCCATCTTATCCGGATATACCTCCAGCAATGACTTCCCGGTAGTTGCTGCGTATGATGAAAGCCATAATGGAGACTACGATGTATACTTGGCCAAATTTTCACCTGAAGGAGATTCGATTATTTTTTCTACCTATTTTGGGGGAAATGATGGTGATTACGGACGCGGTGTGACTGTCGATGATTTAGGTCGTATTACTATCGCGGGAACTACATATTCCACCGATTTCCCGACATATAATGCTTACGATTCTACCGCCAATGGTTCTTATTATAATGATTTATTTGTTTCTCAATTTTCCCCGAATGCTGATACATTATTATATAGTACGTATATCGGAGAAAGTGGTTATTCCTGGGTATATCGGGTGCATAAGTTTAAACCGGGGATATCGGACAATCGATATGTTTATTTTACCGGTTATGCCGAAAGCGGTTTTCCCACGACGCCTGACGCCTATGATAGAACCGGTAATGGTTACAGCGATGTCGCTATCGTTAAGGTTTCTCCCTCAACAGGCGGAGCTAATTCACTGGTGTATTCAAGTTTTTTTGGAGGCAATGACTCTGATTACGGATATGGGATTGAAGTAGATAAAAACGGCAGCATTTATCTTGGAGGACATACTTACTCAGCCAATCTTCCAATGGTAAACAGCATTGATAATACGTTTTCAACATCTCCTGATGCGTTTGTCGCCAAGATTGTCCCGGGTGCGGGTACAGCCGGTTTAGTGTTTAGTTCTTATATTGGCGGAAACAATAGTGATTATGGCCGTTGCCTGAAAATCGATGAAGAAAATACCTTTTATTTGGCCGGATATACATATTCGACCGATTTCCCGACCGCGGGCCCTGGCGATGTCACGATCAATGGTGGTGCGGATGGATACATGACCAAAATCACGCTTTTTACAGCGGATAATGTTGATATCGCGGTTGGAACGAATAATGGCGAATACAGTTCAATAGAAGTTGCATACAGCGGCGCGACCGGAGCGGTAACCGGAGTTATTTATTATCGTTTGGGTGGAGAAATTTCTTACACATCAGGTGCCTTCACACCTGGGAACGACACTTTATCCTATACATTCCCGGCAGGATTAACCGCTACCCGGGCTTTGGAATATTATCTTGAGTTACTCGATGGTTCATATACCGAGCGCGTTGGTGGCACGGTAAAACCGATTGCATACACACCATTACTGACCAATGTTCAGTCGCAACGCCCGGATACGACTGAGGCGCGGCGTTATAAAATGATCGGGGTACCGCTTGCGTTGTCCGGCGACAGCGCCTGCAGTGCTGTTTTCCCCGATGATTTAGGCGGCGGATATAAGTCGAACTGGCGTCTGGCCAGCTACGATCCCGAAGAGCAGGCATATGCGGAATATCCCAATTCCGCGCCGGTAAAACCGGGGCAGGGATACTGGCTGATTACCAGATCATCTGCCGATTATGGTGCTCCGGGTCGGGCTGTTCAGCCGAACCGGTTATATTTCTCGAATTATTTTTACGAAGTGTCGATGGATTCGGGATGGAATCTTATAGCTAATCCGTTTCCTTTTGAGGTGTCTGCGACCGAGGTTCTTATCGATACCGGTGGTGTAGTAGTTTCCGGATGGCCGACGGCAATATTGGATCCTGCGGCCTACTGGTATTCAGGAACAGGTTATATAGCCGTAACCAGTATTCCGGGTTGGGATGCAGTTTTTGTAAACGTAAAAAGGGATGGCGTTAAAGCGTTGTTCCCTTACCATCGTGCAGGAGCCGCCAAAAAGGCGGTGCCTCTGGCGAATTCTTATCCTCTCGAAACCGGTTCCTCCGACTGGCAGGTACAGATTAAGATGAGCGCCGGTGGTTACATTGACGATGGCAACTTTATAGGCGTTCGCAGTGATGCTTTGGTGGGGCTTGACCGGTATGACTACGGTGAACCTCCGCCGCCGCCTGATGGCCCGTCACTGGCGCTTAAAACAGACGAAACCGATAGATACCTGAAGCGCTGCGATTATCGCCCGCCGTTTGATGATGGGGCCGAATGGTATTTGACCTTCACCGAAATCGAAGATCGGATTGTGACGGTTAGTGGCATAGAAAAGATTCCGAATGATATGGATGCCTGGTTGGTTCTCGATGATAAATCTAAAATGCGGCTTGAAGAGGGTAGTACGATAAATCTTCCCGATGATGTTGTGTCGGCCCGGTTGATAATCGGCGATGAGAGTTATCTTAGGAATAATGAATCGATTATTACACCGAATGTATTCGCTCTGGAGCAGAATTATCCGAATCCGTTTAATCCAATGACTACGATTCAATATACTCTTCCGGAACCGGCTACGGTACGGCTGGAGGTTTATAATCTTCTCGGTCAGAGAGTAGTTACCCTGGTTGATAAAGAACTCCCGGCCGGTGATTATACTACTGTCTGGGAAGGTACCGATAATGCCGGTCGGCCGGTGGCGAGTGGTATCTATCTTTATAAAATTGATGCCGGGAAGTTTACATCGGCGAAGAAGATGATTTTGTTGAAATAGCGTAGGTTAAGTTTAGATAATTCAATAACGTTTTGATGGGGCGGTTGTTAGCCGCCCCATTTGTTTAAGAATTATTTTTTAATCCTTTTTTTTTCGGTGATATTTTGAAACGAGTACCAATTGTATTTTTAATTTTTATCTGTTTTGTAATTCTTTCGTTGATAATTTTTGGCTGCGGAAATGATTGCGATGATGATTCATGGAATAAATCCGGTATTTTGCGTATCGGTACCGATGCCACCTACCCGCCGTTTGAGATGGTCGATACACGCTCGGGTCAACCGGAAGGTTTCGATATTGATATTATGAAAACTATCTGTCGGATAAACAACTGGCGGCCCGAATTTGTTGTGACACCATTTGACGGGATTATCTCTGGCCTGAAAAGCAAGAAGTACGATTGTGTTATTTCGGCGATGACTATCACACCCGAGAGAAAAGCGATTGTTGCCTTTTCGGAGCCGTATTACCTGGCCGGTCAGGTGGTGGCGGTTCCGGTTGAAAATGAATCGATTTTATCGGTTGAGGATTTAGTTGGGCGAAAAGTTGGGGTGCAGCTGGGGACGACGGGGGAGAGGTTCGCCAAGACTTTAAGCGGGGTGGAAGTGTTTTCGTTCGATAATATCGGGGCGGCTTTTATCGATATGGAAAACGGTCATCTCGATGCGGTTCTGAACGATTTGCCAACCTCGAAAGAATATATCAGACTGAAGGGGAAAGCAAAAATCGTCGGGGAGTTGTTGTCGAAGGAATATTATGGTATTGCGGTGCGTAAGCAGAATGAGGAATTGTTGGGTATTATAGATTCATCGCTGGCTATAATCAAAGAGTCGGGCGAGTACGATAAAATTTCGGATAAGTGGTTTAAAACCACCGATTCGACCGAATAAGTTTTTTTCCGCCGGGTGGGGGTTGGGCTTTGTGGTATCCCTCGCCAATGTATATAAAGATATTCCCCGCACCCGGCGGCGCTACCCGCTAACACCCAAACGAGAGATAAGTTGGGAACACTCTCTTTATTTTAATGTCCTTAGAATATGTATTGCAACTACTGTACCAAAAATGAACATGTGGTGGGGAGGCGCCTGTAAGTTGTTATAACTAAAGCTGTTATTACGGGGTGAAAGGTTGACGGTCTGTGAGATGTTTTTGGCTGGACTGCGTAAATTTACGCAGTAAAATGAGTTTGGTGCGTAAATTTACGCATTAGGTCGATTATTTTAGAAACGATTGATATTCCATACCCTGAACCGATACGATGGCATTACCGGACGTAACTTCTATTGAAGGTTTACAATTGTTTCCACAACAAAACTCATATGTAATAGTACATTGATGACTATATGCGACGCCATCAATAATTGGATTGCTATAATAACCGTCGCGCAGCATGTCCAGAAAAGCTATCCCGAAACCTTTACCGGGCGGGCTTTCGTCGATAATCCTGCATCTGATTTTGCCTTTTTTATCTAAAATACTACCGGTTTCATCTATTATAAGTACGACAACAACGGTTGCATGGCGATAACCGCGTGCGATTGCATTTTTAGGCCAGCGGGCAGGTCCTATCTGAATAATCGCGGGGCGATTCTTTTTTGGTTTGGGTATCTGCGTCGTAAAATTAAGATTAAATGTTCGCTGATTAAAACTCATCGGTTCAGATCCTGACGACTTTACCGGCCAACCGTCGTCTATATAATTCCCAAATAGAAGCGTTGGTTTACCGTGTATATCAATCAGTCGGTCCCGCGAAATATCAATAGAATAATCGGAAATGGGTTCAAGCACTAAATTTGGGTTGTAGGATGATGCCAATATCGATTCGATGTTCGATGTTATTTTAAACCCACTCAACATGCCGGTTGGTTTATGGGGATTACCCTTCCTTATGTTGGTATCGGGATTTCCCGAGTGTGGCTTCGTTCTCGACTCTGCATCATGTTTGATCCATATTTCGGTATCGCGGGTATCACCGATTTTTATAATAATTGTATCGTTATCCTGCGACAAATGCCAAATCATTATCGGCAAAAGAAATACGGCGGCGCTGATTACAGTACCGAGAATCATATTCCTGCGATAATTCGTTTTGAGTGGATTGATATTTAACATAAGATTCACCTTCCGATAAAACAGCTTGAACCCAATCCGTCTTTAATTAAAAAACACGTTTAGGCATAACTTACCAGTATGCCGTCCAGCTACTCCATCGACTATTCATCAGAATCCACATGAACACGCAATGCGCACTGGCGAAAATACAGTCCTGTCCCAATGCCCCCATATTCGGACCTGGATCAGCCTGTAATAATGGCATCGCCACAGTAAATAATAACATGGCAATGCATAAAACGGAAGTGATTTTTTTGATCATACCTACTCTCCGTTTTAATTTGAATATTTACTCCCTCTCCGACAATTGTCGGATGAAAGACGGTCCCATTTACGGAAAATGGGAATTATTTTCCATTATTTACCACCACCTTTCATATAGTAATAGTTTTGTTGGTATTCATGCCAAGATAAAACCGTGTCAATTATTACGGTATATTTCATGTCTATGGCATGAATTTTAAAACGTGTCAACCTGAAATTACCCAATGATTCATTGTCCTGACAGCCGCAATCGAGGAAGATATCACAAAAACCCTGTACAGACGCACTGTCAACTTCTGGCATTGGATTTATGACGAAATACTCCTCGTAGCCTTCGGCGAATGATTTTGGCCTGTTCTCGGCAGGACCATGTTTTTCCATCAATTGATCCATTATGCCGCTGCATTTATTCTGAAATTTATCAATCAGATTTGGGATGTCGTCGCGATAGACAATGACAGATTCGGTATTTTCGAACCAATCAAATTTAATGACTGCGGATTTTAAATACGAAGGAATTTTAATTTTGACAAAACCGGCAGATGCCATAATCAAGCTTGTTGCACCGAAAAAGAAAATTAGATTAAAAATAAAGGTCCAAAGAGTATTATTTATTTTCGCATTTTCATTCATAGATGCTCCCCCTATTGTCAATAAGCTCTGCCCAATATTGTTATTTGGAATAGCGTTGGTATTAACCAGACAGAAAGAAAAGAAATGGCAAGTGCCTTATTTTTGGAACAATGACATATTATAGATAATCCGATTCCAATAACTATTATCTCACCTATAATTATTAAATCCACGCGAGAGAGCAGATAACGAAGTAGATTGTTCTTATCCAGCATTAAATATTCCCCTAGAAATACAAGAGACGGGGCGGAATCCGCCGTTTTGCCTAGTAGCATCATTGGCGTTTTAATACAAATAACACCGCATATATAAGCGATTTCGCCGTAGAGGACGGCAATTAAAATCCTCTTAAAGTCGATGCCGTATTTTGTCAAATTGACTAAAAACCAAATAATCGTTGATATGGCCAGAACGGAAAACGCTGCCTTAAAAAAACGGACAGTTATCATTATCGGTTTTAATTGTGCTGTTGAAGGTGCCCTATGACCTGAGATTATTGCCTGGGTAATTGTTTCATTTACAATAATATCGACAGTCAGGTAAATGTATAAAATATACCCTAAGGCAACTATCAAAAGAGGAATAAATAACCTCGGTTTTCTTTCCACCTTTAGGAATATATTTAATGGAATATTCAAACCGTTTTTGAATAATATTGATAGTGGTTTATCCGATTCCCAAATCATAATAGTATGTTATCCCTCGAGAATTCTAATGAACTTCGCTAATAAAGCTGTATTGCAACTACTGTACCAAAAATGAACATGTGGTGGGGAGGCGCCTGTAAGTTGTTATAACTAAAGCTGTTATTACGGGGTGAAAGGTTGACGGCCTGTGAGATGTTTTTGGCTGGACTGCGTAAATTTACGCAGTAAAAGGAGTTTGGTGCGTAAATTTACGCACCGGGATTATCGTAATCTTCTTTTTTTATGTTATACTTTTTGATGCGGTAGCGGATAGAACCTTCGCTGATACCCAATATCCGTGCCGCTTCGCGTTGGTTCCCTTTGGTTGCTTTTAGAGTTTTGACAAGCAAATCCCGCTCGTTTTTTTCGTTCCTGCCATAATCATAAAACTGCGAGATCATGGACCTAAGGTCACCGTCGGCCATTATGTATAACCTGTCAATGAGTGTCTTCAATTCGCGAACATTACCCGAATCGGGATCGGCCCAGTCATAATCTGTCAGATGTTGACAAAGTGTGTTAATATAATTTTCATTTAAATTACCGTTGAATTTATATCCGGCGAGAAAATGTTTTACAAGCGGGGGGATATCATCGGGACGTTCCGACAATGGCGGAAGCGTGATCGGTATTTCGTTCAGGCGATGATACAGATCCAGCCTGAATTCACCCTCACGAATTCGTTTTTCCAGATTATGATTGGTGGCGGCGATAATACGAATATTAATTTTTCGGCTATGGCCATCTCCGAGGCGACGAACGGTTTTGATTTCGATAATTTCCAGAAGTTTTGCCTGGAATGCCGGTGTACTATCCGCGATTTCGTTAAGATAAAATGTGCCATTATTAGCCAATTCGAAAAGACCGGCCTTATCTTTATCGGCACCGGTAAAGGCCCCTTTCTTGTAACCGAACAGTTCCGATTCCACCATACTGTCCGGTATGGCGGCGGAATTGATGCTTACGAATTGTCCCTTACGGCCGGAGCAGGCATGGATATATCGCGCCAACTGGTCTTTGCCGCATCCTGTCGGACCGGTTAGAAGTACGGTCATATCAGCCGGGGCGATATTTTCGGCCAACTCGACAATCTTTTTTGTTTTGGGATGGACGGCGATAAAGGCATGTTTCTTCCGTTCTTCAGTCGATCCCACAGGCAGTTTCGGGGCACCTTTTATTGCCTGATCGACTTTTGTAATATATGGTTTGACATCCTCGGAGATAAAATAATCACGCGCCATATATAATAAGGCCGAGCGTTCGCCGTTTTCGTATAATCCTGAAATCGCCATCAGGTAACGAGTCGCGGCGAGTTCGTATTTGGATTGTATTAAGGCAAATATTTCGCAGGCTTTACGGTACCACTCGCGCGCTTTCTCATGTTCACCATTATGCGTCGCGACTTGGGCAAAAACACGATAACACCCGGCGATTTCGACTCGTTCGTTGATTTTTTCAGCGACAACCAGAGCTTCCTCGGCAGTTTTCTGCGCCTTGTCGAATTTCCCCAGACCGATATAAGCATCAGTCAGAAGCCGTTTGGTTTGGGAGATAAGCGCCGATTCCGGCGCGATTTTCATCGATAATTTTATACCGGTTTTAAGAGTATTTACGGCTTCTTTAAATTTCCCATCCAGATTATATATCCACCCGAGATATTCGTAATAGATGGCCTTTTCGCGTTTGAAGTCATCAGAAATCAGTGTGGTTTTGGATATTATTTTTATTGCTTCTTTTATATTACCTTGAAGGGCAACCGCTATCGCATTACGGAGGTAGAATGAATATACATTTTTAGTCTTCTGCGAAATTAATAGGCTCTTTTGGTGTGAAAATAAATCAATGGCATTTCGCAATTTCCCTACCTTAATATAAATAGTTGCCAAATTCCTTAGTTGAAGACATACATTTTCATCGTTTTTAAGCTTTTCATTAATAGTAATAGATTCCATTAGATTGTTAACAGCATCATCTATTGCACCTGATTGAAATTGTACATAAGCCAAACGATTTAAAATACGTTGAATTTCGTGGTAATTATGAAATCTTTTATGGTACAGATAGGATTCAATTAAAGCTTCTTTTGCGTCAATAAAGTCTCCGATCGAAACAAGGTATAAACCGTATATATATCGCGCCCGCGTATATAAATTGTTTTCGCTACTTAATCGATAATGTTCCAATGCGGAGATTACCATATCCTTTACATTACAGTCGCCCATAAATATTTTTGATTCAGCAAGAAGAAGATTGAAAAGGGCTCGTCCCGCCTTATCAAGAGAATCTGGATTAATCTTATTAAGTTCCTCCAGTGCACTGGATAAGTTGTTTTCCTGAATTAACCGGTCAATTAAATCCAGATTATTTATTTGAGTTGTACTCATCTTCCAAAGATACCGTAGATACCGATTTATCGTTTTGGACTACTATTATCACAAACGATTTATTGAATATTATTAGCGGGATGATACCATTAGAATAAACAACATTATCGCCCACATCTTCCATAATTATCGATTTGTTTGTCGTATTATTACTTCTCGTTTCATCCCAAGGATCTTCTTCCAGCGGATCAGGACTTATCCTGTATCTGTCCGGCGGGGTGGGGCCGGTTATAGCCGGTTGCGCCATGAATAAAAATAATAGCAATACTACAAATATTGATTGTATGATTTTTTTCATAATTTATTTCCCCTTTTCACAAGTTCATCTATTTAATTAGAATTATCCTCATTATCTTACCATCCCACAGCAAGCTGTGGGCCACCCGTCTTGAGAAAGTTGTTTTATTAAAACCTCTATTTATATTTATCGGGCCTGTTGAATGAAAATCAAGACGATAAAACCTTACAAATCGAAAGCCCTTAACTACGCTAAAATAACGTATTTTCTGAAATTTTGTCAAGTAAAATATTTGGAATAATAGTATTTTATGTGGGGATTATGAGGTATAATACGGCCTTGTGACAGGGATTGTCACGGATTTGGTGTTTTTAGGGATTTCAATCGTAAAGGGAGTTATTCCCTTTACGATTTAATTTCCTCCGGACGAAACACCTATTATTTTAGCTTCAAACCCGGATTTAGCCGAAAATCGATGGTACGCCGCGGATTAAGATATACATTGCCAATCCGGCCATCAAACAAACATAACTGGTATAATAGTATTTTATACCAGTTGGCGTAAACTAATCGGTTATTTTCCAGGGTTGAAACCAATGCACCGGATTGAAACTTGGTATTGGCGGTGCCCCCCGGCTGCCGGTGTTTTCGGGCCATAAACCCCAGAACAAAGCCTGTAACAATAAAACCGACACAGACGATGACGGAAATTACATGCATTTAACCTCCCCTTTTGAGTTATAAGATAAACTCATTATACGAATATAAATTGTATTTGTCCACTAAAATAATTGAGCCGCCGCGCAGACCGCAACAACACCCAGCGCCACGTCACAAACAACATTAGATAATCGTACGAATTTAGAAAATGGCGGAGAAACAGTCCCCACCATTTTCGTATTTGCCGAAACCTGCGCCTCGTCGTTGTTTAATCAGCTGGCATAGTATTTATATGCTACGCGTGCAATCGAGCTGATTACCCCAATACCGAACAGGCAAACACCAAATACATGGACCTTAAAGCCGGGCGGGTGCCACCAATGGGAGTGTTTCGCTAATGCAAATGGCGAAAAGGGATTGAAACCATTTCGGCTTAACATTCCTTCGCCCCAAAAGGCTTTGTATTCGGGTAGGCGATAGCGATGAGCATATACTATTATAATTACACCGGTGATTACAAAAACAACATGTAATATATTTAATAAAAGCATGATTATCAATCGAAGATTCTTGAAAGAATCCCTGCTAAACCGCAAGCCAGAGAAATCCCGGCAGCAGGTACACAGGCGACCGTCCACGGGCCGGGTGGAAAGAAGCATGATACAGATACAACAGCCGCGATGTCGCCTATTAGCCCACATTTATATACCGGTGTTTCATTGCCGGAAATCGGTAACCATTATATAAAGCCTTCATTATTCATCAAATAGGCCGCGATTTCACCCTCCTGGTTATCCATCAACGAATTCTGATTGTTTTCCAAAAAGTTAACGAATTCAATATAATTTTCAAGTAAAATCTGGTCTTCATTGGTTGCCGCAGCAATCGATTGATTTTCAAGATAATCCATATAGAGTTCTTGAATCCGTTCTAGTTCATTATCATCTGTAAACTCGATCAAATAAGGATTACCATTTAATGTGATTTCCCCCTTCAATGAAGATGTCGAGCGTATTGTTGTGATTGACATATCATCGGAATTCGTCCAGATGTTTTGTGTTGCCGTACTATCGTTGTTTAATATGAAATTATAACCAAAAATCGGCGACTGGTCCTCGTTGTAGAGAATTAAATGTGAAAATGAATTAAATACCTTCAATGTCCGGGCTTCGCTTGTCACGTCACCGATTGTATATGTAAAATGAACGATTACGGTATCCAAATATCGTAAGGCATAGGTGGCGTTAATAGATACACCGTTGGCAAGCGTGCCTGAATAAGTTGATTTAATTTGGTCAAAATCACCGTAAGACGGATTTAAATTCTTATCAAAAATTTCCGTTTCAGTATTATTACTTTTTTGGAAATGATTCAACGTTGATTTTTCGGCGCCCGTTGGCGATATATCACAGCCATTTATAAACACTGCGTAGATCGGAACGACTAATATTATGACAATCCAAAATAGGTTTCTAGTACGCATTGCGTTTCCTCCTTTTTTGCTCGATTACAAAATAAATGTGTTGATATTCGATTATTTTATTACATTATACCTCCTTCCGTATTGACTGTCGGGTGTGGGATTGGGCTTTGTGATATCCCTCGCCAATGTATATAAAGATATTCCCCGCACCCGGCGGCGCTACCCGCTAATACCTAAATGAGAGATAAGTTGGGAACACTCTCTTTGTTGTAATGTCCCTAAAATGCTGTATTGTAACTGCTGTACCAAAATTGAACAACGGAATAAGAATTTCTCTAAGTTGTTATAATGTAGGGAGATATGATACCTGAACCAGATGTTTGGTTTCTAATCGGAAAAGTCGTACTGCGTAGAACTACGCAAAAAAACAGGTTTAGTGCGTAGAACTACGCACCTGTGAAAGCTGTTTTTATCCCTCAAAAACAACCCGAAAAAGGTGTGAAAATAGCAGAAAAGCGGTTGCTTTTTTGCCGATATTAATTAAAATAAGAAGCTTATGTCGAAATCATACAAACTATCGGCCCTTCGGGGAAAGGTAATCGCCATCGATGGTCCGGCCGGTTCGGGCAAATCGACCACGGCTAAATTGCTGGCCGAAAAGCTGGGGTTTATCTACCTTGACACCGGGGCGATGTATCGGGCGGTAACACTTTTCGCATCGAAACATAATGTCGATGTCGAGGATGCGCGCGCGCTTGAAGCAATCGCGCGTAAAGTGGCCATCGAGTTTAAATTCGAAGAGGGGATTAATAAGATATTTTTAAATGGTGATGATGTCACCGAGGCTATTCGTTCGCCGGAAATCACCGCAGCAGTTTCGCCGGTGTCGGCTCATGCCGGAGTGCGGCAAGCGTTGGTAAAGCGCCAGCGGGAAATGGCTAAAAATGGTAATGTTGTTGCCGAGGGACGCGACACGACATCGGTTGTTTTTAATGATGCCGATTTGAAAATCTATCTTGATGCTTCGTTGGCAGAAAGAGCACGACGCCGTTTAATTGATTTCAGTCGTCAGGGGGTCGGATCATCAGTCGAAGAGCAGACAAAACTACTTTCCAAAAGGGACGAATTTGACAGCGGTCGTGCCAATTCACCTCTGACTAAAACCAAAGATTCCGTTTTAATAGATACTACCAACCTGAATATTGAAGAACAGGTGGATAAAATTATCAAACTGGCCATGACTCGTTTTAAAGGGATATGAGACTGCTATACTGGACGGGATGGTTACTTACCAGAATACTAAGTCGATTTGTATTCAGAATGAAAGTCTATAATGTAAAGAATGTACCTTCTGACGGCCCGTTTATTTTAGCCTGCAACCATATTTCACTGGCCGATCCCCCGGTAGTCGGTTCCAATATTCATCGGGTTTTATATTTTATGGCCAAAAAAGAATTGTTTGGACACAAACTGTTCGGCCGGCTGATAGGTGCAGTCAACGCCTATCCGGTAAATCGTCGCGGAATCGACCGCAGTGCTATCGACAAAGCGTGTCAACTGCTCGATTCGGGTAAAGGATTATTGATATTTCCGGAAGGTACGCGTGCGCTCGATCGCGATTTTCTTCCTCCTCGACCCGGTATCGGGATGGTGGCCAGACGAAGCGGGGCGCCGGTAGTTCCGGCTTATTTGAACGGGACCAATAAACTAAAAGCGACGTTTTTTAATCGGGAAAGATGTTTTATAGTTTTCGGTAAACCGATTAACATTGATGAAATCGGTGAATATGAAGATAATCGCGACGGGTATCGGAAACTTTCCGAAGATATAATGGGGCGCATAAGGAATTTAAAAGCGAGCGCGGTGTTAAATTGATGATGAAATCGATGACGGAATTTAGTATATTAATCGGCTATAAAGTCGATACCGAAATTAATCGGCTTATATATTTTGAATATCCCGCCGAAGCGGCTTGCTGCTCCGGGATAAATATAGAGTAAGGAGGATTTAATCCACATGGCTGATGCCAAAAAGAAAACCGCCGGTAAATCGAAAAAGGCGAGTGGTGCAAAAGTTCCTAAAACCACCAAACGCAAAGCGACTACCGGTAAAAAGACTAAAACCAAAAAAGTAAAACTGGTCAAAGAGACCAAATCGGCTGAACAGGTCGCAGATGTTGTCGTTGAACAAAAACCGCAGGAACAAGTTCTTACGGAACGAAAAAAACGTCTGACCGAAAAAGCCATTGCCCGCGCGGAGAGGGTCGAGGAACAGCCCGAACCGCAAATCGAAACGGTTGCTTCCATGAAGCTGACCGATCTTGATAGTCAGGAATATTCCAGCGATGAATATCAGAGACTGCTGGATATGTATGACAGTACTATCAAGGATATCAAAGAAGGTGAAATCGTAAGCGGCACTGTTCTCGGAGTGAGTAGAGACGATGTCATCGTTGATGTCGGTTTTAAATCCGAGGGAATCATTCCGCTGGGCGAGTTTCCGGAACCGATAAATATCGCTGTCGGCGATAATATCGAAGTGTTCCTGGAGCAGATCGAAGATGCCAATGGTCAATTGGTGTTGTCCAAGCAGAAAGCCGATTTCATGCGTGTCTGGGAACGTATTCGTGAAATCCATGATGCCGGTGAACTGGTCGAAGGTAACATCATGCGCCGAATCAAGGGTGGCGTGGTGGTCGATATCATGGGTGTCGATGCATTCCTGCCCGGCTCACAGATTGCCTTGCGGCAGGTGCCCGATTTTGACGCCTTAATCGGCTCGAATATGGAGCTTAAGATTATCAAGCTGAATAAAAGCCGACGAAATATCGTTGTTTCGCGACGTGTGGTTCTTGAGGAAGAGCGCGACTCGAAACGGTCCTCGCTTTTACAGGAAATCGAGGTTGGACAGGTTCGTGAGGGTATCGTTAAAAACGTTACCGATTTCGGAGTTTTTATCGATCTTGATGGCGTTGACGGACTTCTTCATATCACCGATATGTCGTGGGGAAGAATCAAACATCCCAGCGAGATGGTTTCGCTCGGCGATAAAATCCAGGTGAAAATTCTCGATTTCGACGAGAAGACTTCGCGAATTTCACTCGGTTTAAAACAACTCACACCGTACCCGTGGGAGAATATCGAAGAGAAATACCCGATCGGCAAAAAGGTGGCCGGAACGGTGGTTTCGATTACCGACTACGGTGCTTTTGTTGAGTTGGAAAAAGGTGTCGAAGGTTTGATACATATCTCCGAAATGTCCTGGACGCAGCATATTAAACATCCGTCCAAGATTATGAGCGCCGGTGATAAGATTGAAGCGGTTGTTCTTTCGGTGGATCGCGAGAATGAAAAAATCTCACTGGGTATCAAACAGATGGAACCGGATCCGTGGGAAATTATCGAGCAGAAGTACCCGGTTGGAAAGGTTGTTTCCGGTAAGGTGCGCAACCTGACCGCCTTTGGTGCTTTTATCGAGCTGGAAGAAGGTATTGACGGCCTGATCCATATTTCGGATATGTCCTGGACCAAACGTATCCAACATCCGTCCGAATTGATGCGAAAAGGCGATAAGATAGATATCAAGATACTCAGGATTGATCATGAAAACCGTCGGATATCGCTGGGATTGAAACAACTCAGTGATGATCCGTGGCCGGAATTATCGAAGAAGTATGCACCTCGAACCGACTGTCTGGGAAATATTACCCGGATTATGGATCGCGGTGTGACGGTGGAACTGGATGGTGATGTCGAAGGTTTTGTACCGACGCATCAACTGGGCAAACCGGATCTGGAAAATCCGGCCGATGCTTTCTCCGAAGGTGATCAGATACCGTTGCAGGTGATCGAATTTGATCGTCAGGGGCACAAGATTGTCCTTTCAGTCGGCGCCTATTATAAGAAACGTGAGAAAACGGAGCTGGATCAGTTTCTGGCCAAGTATCCGTCGCGCACGGTTTCATTGGGTGATGCTATCGGTAGCGAATCGACCGAAGCTTTACAGAATGGTAAGCCGCCGAAGGAAGAGTCAACGCCTGCCGCAGGCGAGGTTACTCCCCCTGCCGATGCCGGTGGTGAAGCGACGCCGGAACCGGCGCCGGAGCCCGCGCCCGCGCCCGAAACGACCTCGGATGAACCGGCTGAAGCGGCAACTGAACCGCCAGCGGCTGAAGATACAACGGCTGAAGCAGGCGATTCCACGAGCGGTGAGGAGGATGAGGAGAATAAAAATACGGAGAATCCTGCTTAACTGCAATTACGGTGATATAAACCGGTAAATAGATTCTGCCTGTTTATAATATAAATGAAGCGGCGATTTATTCGCCGCTTCTTATTTTGCGTATTATTATAATGATATGAAAAAGGTTGCTTTCGAAACGGTTGGCTGTCGGCTCAATCAATATGAAACCGAAAAAATCGCCACCGAGTTGTCGTTGTGCGGTTTTCAACGGGTAGAGTTTGACAGGCCGGCCGATTTGTATATCATAAATACTTGCACTGTCACCGGTCGTGCCGATGCTACCTGCCGGAATATTATTTCACGGGCAGGACGGATGGAAGGTAGTCCGCCGGTGGTGGTTATCGGTTGTTATGTCGAATCCGATCCGGATGCGATAAGTATTCTTGATGGTGTCGATCTTGTTATCAGTAACAAAAATAAAGCGAAAGCAATCTCAATTATAAAAGATAATTTCCCGAATCTGTTTGACGATATCGACGATGTTCCGTCAGTGAGTAAAATTTCCGAGTTTCACCAGCATAACCGGGCATGGATAAAAATTGGCGATGGCTGCAATCAACGCTGTGCTTATTGTATTATTCCGCTGGTGCGCGGTGAACTGAAAAATCGTCCGGTGGCGGAAATCAGCGATGAGATAAATACTCTATCCGAAGCTGGCTATAATGAAGTGGTGCTGACCGGTATTCATATCGGGCAGTATAAATACGGCGATATAGACTCCCCGGCGGCGTTGGTGAAGCATCTTCTTAATAATAGTACAATATCACGTCTGCGATTATCCTCGATTGAGCCTCAGGAGGTTGATTCTAAACTTCTGGAAGTTATGAAGGAGGGCGGCAAGCGTGTCTGTCGGCATCTGCATATACCGTTACAATCCGGCTCCGACAGAATATTGAAATTAATGCGACGGCCGTATAATTCGGATAGATATCTGGAAATTGTTCGAAAAGCCAAAGAAACAATAGATGATATTGTTATTGGGGCCGATATAATTGTCGGTTTTCCGGGTGAAACCGGCGAAGATTTTAAAGAATCGGTTAAAATCGCCGAATCCGGTCTGCTTGATTATTTACATGTCTTTTCTTATTCGGATCGGCCGGGGACAGCGTCGATGGAAATGCCGGATAAAATCAATCCCGAAGTTATCAAACATCGTAATTCGGTCCTTCGTGAAATCTCCAATAAGCTTTATACCCGTGCTTTGGCACGTGAAGTAGGTAATGAGGCGCATATTATATCAGAACATCGTGATCGCAAAGGTCAACATTACTGGGGTATATCGGATAATTATCTGAAAGTGGCGATTCCTATCAATCGCGGTGGTGGTCGCGAGATATTAAAAATGAAAATCACGGGTTGTACCAACAAACATCTGATTGGCGAATTCATAAAGTAACGACATTCGGTTGATTTACCGATTAATCGAGAATCTATTACCGTCCCGAATGGGAAAACTTTTCTTAAATATATAAATCTGAATTTCTGTCTGATTTTGTATCGCCGGTCTAAGTCATTGTTAGATAGGGGTTAGTGGGTGCATCCCCGCTTTTGGCATAACCGTTGCTATTCTGGATGGTGGAAAAATATAACTGGATTGTATTTGATTTATGGTTGACGAGAAAGACAAAAAAGATTCAGCGAAAGAGGCGGCCAAGTCCGAAAAGGCAACCAAGACCGAAGAAGCAGCCAAGACTGAAGAATCGGCAGAGCCGAAACAATCGCTTTTTGACAAGGTTAAAAAGTACTTGTTGCCGGCCGGAATCGGGATTGGATCGATGCTGGTCATGTTGGCAATATATATCCTTGTACTAGGCGATAAACCGGTTTCGGATAATCAGCATCAAGAAAACGACGAAGTTTCGGAATCATCAATGCATGAAAGCGATGCCGAGGTTTCTAAGAAACATGATTCCGAACAGCATATTGATAGCCATGAATCGAGTTTGGGTGATAATGTGCGCGAAGTGGTCAAGAAGGGTAATGTAAAAGATACGGTTATTTTGTCGGATAATGTCCAGGATGGATTTGTTATTGATACCGCCGAAATTTTAAGAGAACTCAACGAGATATTTATTACTCCTGAACAGGAACAGGTAGTCGAGGGGATGACCCCGCAGGATTCGGTTGATACACTCAACTGGCTTGAAAAAGAACAAGCCGAACTTGATAAAAAAATCGCTGAGTTTGAGAAAAAAAGAAAAGAACTCGAAATACTTGAAAATAAGATTAACAAAAGTCTGCTTAAAATAGAGCAGGCCGAATCAACCCGGATAATAAATCTGGCCCGGTTGTACGATGGTATGAAGCCTGATGAAATTGGACGATTGTTCGCTAACCTCAGCGATGAAATCGTTATTTCTATCCTGCCGCGTATGAAACCGGCCAATGCTTCAAAAATACTGGCCTTACTGCCGCCCAAACGGGCCGCTCGTATTTCGACTAGTATGATTACGGTTCTGGAGGATAATTGAATCCACTGCTTCAAATATTAGGCGCCAATCCGGTGATAAAGTCTTCCGAAACGCCAAAGACAGCCGATAGTTTTTCGGGAATCGGTTCCAATACCGAAACCAGTGAAATCGCCGGAAACGGTGAACCTGTCGGTCAGTTCAAAAATATTCTGGGTGATTATAATGTGAAGCAGGTGCTGATAAATGGTGCAACCGGCAATAAGGTTTTAAGTGATATCGAGTTACGATATTTGATTGCCAATTCAGCCAATGGTCCGGTACTATTAAATAATACTGATGCAATGTCGGATTCGAATAGTACCGAACAATCGACCGTGTCGAATTTAATTGTTGGCGAAACAATATTGTCTTCGTCGGGACAGATAAATCGGGACGACAAAATACAGAGTCTGTTGTCTGAAAATAAAATGAATACAACTCAATTAATTCAGACCGACCAGACAGCAAAACCGACCGGATCGGTGGTCATCAATGCGCCAATTGATACGGAAAAAACTGAAACGACCGATATTCTGTTTCGGACCAATATTCAAAATCTATCCAAAACAGATAATTCGCTTAACAATGATATATTCAGTCAAAAGCAAAATGTTTTAAATCTGCGGCAGGTTGATCTTATGGAACGGAGTACAACGGTCGCAGTGCAATCCGAATTGAATCAGACTGCTGTTGATGAGAAAACATCTGTGAAATCAATGCTGGATATTCCGTCGATAGCCAGGATTATCCCGGCCGAAGCGGCGGTTAATGGTGACGGTAAAACCAATTTGTTATCTAATATGCCGGCCGCCGGTTCGCAAAACAGTGAGTCATCAATCGGTAGTTTCAACGGAAGTACAACCGGAATAGGCGCGAATAATTCCGGAAATGATACTAATAGTAGTACATTAATGAATAATCCTGATTCGCAGACAGGGCTTGGCGATAAATCGACTAAACTTAATATCGGTAATTTTGCCAGGACGCTGGGCGGCGAGATGTTAACCTCAGCGACTCAAGATACCGGCAGTACCACCAGAACATCGGCTAAAACAGATACCGCCGGCGTCAGGTTCATTATGCCCGATAATATGTCCGAAAACGGTACGAATGTTAATCGTACGATTACAATCAAGATGGAACCGGAGAATCTCGGTACGATTCGTTTGACTTTATCATCGGCCAATCATGGTTTGACCGGTCGGATGGTGGTTGACAGTGCCGTGACCCATGCGATTGTTGAATCGCATATTGACCATCTTTTCTCCGAGTTGTCGGATAAAGGTATCAAGCTTGATGCTTTTAGTCTCTCGGTTGGAGTTGATGCGGGTGCTGATAAGTCAACACAGGAAAGAAAACCGTTTCGGATGAACAACCGGGGCGGTGTAAATAAAGACAATAATCGATTGGAATCAAACAAGCCGACCGTTGCTCAATTGGCGGCCGACCGGATGTATATAAATTCCGGCGGTGTTAACTGGCTGGCTTAGGAGGATAATATGGGTGTTATATCACCACTGGGGACCGATTCGAACGGCGAACTGCTGACAACCGGGCATCTTAAAGAATTGGGTAAGGATGATTTTTTGGAGCTTCTTGTGACCAAACTTAAAAACCAGGATCCGCTCGACCCGATGGATGATGAGGCTTTTATCGCCGAGCTGGCGCAGTTCTCTTCGCTGGAACAGCTTCAAAATCTGAATGATGCTTTAAGCAATTCGCTTGATTACGACTATCTTCAGATGCAGACCATTAACAACACGATGGCAACGTCACTGATCGGTAAAGAAGTCAAGGCTTCGTATAGCGATATCTATCTGGATGATATCAACCAGCCGGAAATTGGTTATACATTGACAGATAATGCCGCAAGCGTGCAGATTTCAATAATGGATGCCGACGGCAACGTCGTCGCTCAACGTACGGTTGAAGATGTCGCCGCCGGAAATAATTCTTATCAATGGGATGGCAAGGATGATGATGGCGAACGCCTTTCGGATGGGTACTATTCAGTAGAAATCGATGCTTATAACGCAGATGGCGGAACTCTGACCACCTCGGTTTATGTCGAGGGACGGGTCACCGGTGTTGTATATTATGACGGATCGGCCTACCTGCAGGTGAACGGAACGGAAATTCCGTTATCAGGTGTCAGTGAAATCAGTGAAATACAGGAATCATGAGAGTAAAGGGAGAATACAATCATGAAGGTGAGTGATTTTAATCGGGAAGTCAATCTTCTGGATATTGTCAACCGGGGGAAAACGAATCCCCAGGCTAACGGCAAGTCCAAAGGGACGAAGTTCAAAGATACTTTTTCGGCCGAACTGGCGAAAACGCAGGATATTACATTTTCGAAACATGCCCGCGATAGACTTTTTTCTCGCGGGGTCGATTTGTCGGATGAGAAACTGACACAGCTGGCCGATGCGTTCGATAAAGCTGCCGAAAAGGGATCGCAAAACACATTAATACTTGATAAGGATGCCGCGTATGTCGCATCGATACCCAATCGTACGGTTATAACCGCTTTCAGCCGGGATAATCTTCGCGAGGGAGTTTTCACTTCGATCGACTCGGCGGTGATATTGCAGGAATAATGGAAATAAGTAATATAACATCAAATGAGGGCTGGACCCCGTACTTAGACGGGGAGGCCTTGCCATTTGGTAAGGAGGATGTTCTACTATGATGGCATCGTTGTTTTCAGGAGTTTCAGGTTTAAGAAATAACCTGACGAAAATTAACGTAATCGGTAATAACATCGCTAATGTTAATACCATCGGCTTTAAGGGGGGGCGTGTTACATTCCGAGAAGCGTTGGTGCAAACGTATAAATCGGCCGGACGACCTTCGACTCTGTCGGGTGGAACCAATCCGGTTCAGCTTGGACTGGGGATGCAGGTCTCGAGTATTGATAATATCTTCCAGCAGGGTGGATTGGAAACCACCGGACAGATTACCGACCTGGCTATCCAGGGTTCGGGATTCTTTGTTCTTTCGGACGGCGGCGGCGTTTATTACACCCGGGCCGGTTCCTTCGGTTTTGATGCCAACAGTACATTAGTCGATCCGTCATCGGGTCTTTTTGTACAGGGACGGATGGCTGATGAATTCGGTGATATACCATCTGATGCGACCGTCGGTAATATTGTGATGCCGTTCGGTCAGCAGGATCCGGCGGTAGCGACTACCGCGATTACAATCGGTAACAATCTTAATTCGGCGGCGACCGACTCGCTGGCGACACTTCAAACGGCCGGCGATAGTCAAATCACTTATGTCTCCGGGTATGCCGATGATGGCGCCGGAGGTGTGCATCGTTTGGTGATAACCGGCGATCAGGCAGTGCAGTCGACGCAAACATTCACCAATGTGGCTACCGATGCCCTGGGTGTTCCCATCGGCACTCTTACGGAAAATATGACGCTGGATTGTTTAAATATAACCACTTTCGATGATTTTGAATTATCGATTGATAACGGTACAAGTGTCGCTCGAGTTACCGGATTGACGGGTGATTCCACCATTGCTGATCTGGTTGATGCCATTAATCAGGTGGCTGGCGTGACTGCTGAACTGATCGGTGGCGAAATAAACCTGACTCGCGACAAAGCCGGTGACGGTGCGAGTCTAAATATCGAATTATCGACATCAATCCTGAATACTCCCGGAGCACCCAATCCGAATACCGGTAATATTTCAGGAATTATTTTTGGTGTCCCGGATGGGACGGAGTACACTGTCAACAGCGGAACGGATCATACTTTTGTCTGCCGTGATTATTTTACACCCAGCGGTGAGACGACGGAATTAACTCCGGAACTATTGGATATTGTCGTTGACGATTCAACAGGATTAGCGACTGGTATTGAAGGTCTGGGTGATGGCGGCGTTACAATTGAAACCATAAGTGGTTTGAGCAGTGGTCCATCGGGTACCGCGACTGCATATATAAATACCGCAGACACGATTCATTCAACCTCGATTACCGTTTATGACTCCCTTGGTTCCACCCATTCTTTGACTATTGAATTTCTGAAATCGCCGACCCCGAATACATGGTCATGGACGGCGTCGTTTAACGGGATAGAGAACATATTGACAGGCGGCAGTGGAGAAGTCGTTTTTAACAGCGATGGTTCCCTGTTTTCATTCACCTATAGCGGTGGCGCTACGGCTATTAACTTTAATCCGAATAACGGCGCAGATAATGTCAGTCTTACGATTGATGCCGGAACAATCGGAAGTTTCGATGGTTTGACCGGGTTTGCCTCGGCTCATACGGCCAATATTATGAGTCAGGACGGACATACGGTAGGTATTCTGGATCAGTTGTCGATTGATAAATCGGGTAGCCTGATTGGTAATTTCACAAATGGTATCAGTCGTGTCCTGGCACAAATCGTTCTGGCCGATTTTAATAATCAGGCCGGTTTGATTAAAGCCGGCAGCTCGCTGTACCAAGTGTCGGCCAACTCTGGTGAACCGATTGTTGGTGTTGCCGGTGAAACGATTTCAGCCGAGATATCATCGGGTGCGCTGGAAGCGTCATCGGTGGATATCGCGTCGGAGTTTACCGGTATGATAACGGCCCAGAGAGGGTATCAGGCTAACGCCCGTATTATTACGACCTCGGACGATATGCTTGAGGAATTAGTAAATCTTAAGAGATAACAGGTAAGACCGGATGATTCGAGTAACGAAACTCAATGATGAAGAGATTCTGATTAACGACGATCTAATCGAATTCGTTGAGACGATTCCGGAAACCATGATAAGCCTGGTTGACGGCAAAAAAATCATGGTTAAGGAGAGTCCGGATGAAATCATAGAACGAGTGGCGACTTTTCGCAGGATGTCATTTAATATTGGATTGCGGTCCGAATCAAAGTCGTCGTCGGAGTGAAGGGAGTTGAAATATGCCTCTTGATGAGAAAAAGGATATAGATGCCACGACCGCCGAAGCGGAAGGCGATGGGAAAAAAGCGAAGGGTAAAAAGGGTTTACCGGCTTTTGTAATTTATATCGTCGTGGCGTTGGTTATGGCCGGGGCGGGATATTTTGTCGGTGGTAAGCTAACCGGTGCATCAACCGATGATCCGCAGCAGGCCGAACATGAAGACGGCAAAAAGGAAAAAGGTGAACATGCCGATGCCGGTCCGAGCGAAGTTTATTTAATGGAAGATATTATTGTTAATCCTTCCGGTACTGGTGGAACTCGTTTTCTATCGGTGTCGATTGGTATCGAAACCGACTCGAAAAATACAGTTGAGTTGCTTGAAAAGCGTGAACCGGTGATAAAGGACGCGTTAATTACTATCCTCGGTTCAAAAACGATAGAGCAGTTATCCGATACCAAGGAGAAAGAAATCACCCGGTATCAGATTAAGAAACGGCTCGAACAACTGCTGAAGGCTGATAACATTATGGCGGTGTATTTTACCGATTTTATTCTTCAGTAGGAGACAGGGAGTAAACCAGTGGCCAAAATTCTTTCACAGGAAGAGATTGATGCTCTGCTGACGACCGTGTCGGGTGGACAGGGCGAAGAAGAAGTATCTTCGAGTGTCTCGCAGACACAGGAACGGTCGGTTGTTACCTACGACTTTAAGCATCCCAACCGGGTCTCGAAAGATCAGGTACGAACGCTTGAAAATATGCACGACAATTTTTCCGGGCATATCAGTTCAACCCTGTCGGCGATGCTTCGGACAATGGTTGATGTTGATCTGGTCTCTGTTGATCAGATTAATTATTCCGAGTATATCATGTCGCTGGTCTCTCCATCGTGTACTTATACCTTTGCCGCTCCTCCGCTGGATGGATTGTGTATTGTCGATTTTAATCCAACTTTAACTTTCGCCTTTATCGATCGTGTTTTCGGCGGCGGGGAGAAAGTTTTAGAAATCGAACGGGAGCTGACCGGTATTGAAAAAGCGGTGATGGCGCGGATTGCCCGCAAGATATTCACCGATCTCGAAAAATCATGGTCGAATATGGTTCCGATAAACATTGAGGAAAAATCGTTCGAAACGAATCCGCAGTTCATACAGATTATTCCCTCAGGTGAAACGGTTATCGTCGTTTCGATGCAGATGAAAATATTCAAGACGACCGGATTGCTGACGATTTGTTATCCGTATGTGTCGCTGGAACCGGTACTGGTCAAACTTTCGGCGCAGAACTGGATCGATGCGACCAAGAAAAAAGATATGGATGGTAGTCTGGAGTCGAATAAAAAGAACCTGCAGAAGGTTGGGGTTGATGTCGAGTTGATTCTTGCGCAGGCACGGTTAAAAATGAAAGAATTTTTAAATTTAAAATTGGGTGATGTTATTGCTACCGATACTCCGATATCTTCGGAGGCGGAACTACTCGTGGCCGGAAAGAAAAAATACATTTGTCGTCCCGGTTTGTTCGGCAAACGGCGCGCCGGCCAGATAATAGATGTCCATCCCGTTTTAAAAGAGGAGCGATAGAATATGCCAGACATGGATGAAAATAATGAAGTAAAAGAGCAAGTGGGCGATGGTGATTCGGCCGAATCACCCAAAGATGAAAGCCCGCCCGCCGAAGAACGACCGCCGGATGCCACTCCCGAAGAACAGGATGCTATAGCAGCGGATGGAGAGGATTCCGAAAACGCATCCGGAATTCCGGACGAAATACCGGACGGCGCCGGTGGCTCCAGAGATCTTTTGGATCAAAATGAAATCGATAACGTCCTGAAAAATGCCGGTGGGGAAGAAGAAAATACCGACATACCCTTAGGAGACGCCTCAGACGACTTCGGGGATTTCGCGGATCCGGAGGCAAAACAAGCTGATTTTCAGCAGTTATCGGCGACACCGGTCGAAGAAGAAATGAAGAATATCGAATTATTGATGGATGTCGAGTTGCCCATTTCGATTGAACTGGGCAAAACCAAAATGAACATCGCCGATATTCTCGGTCTCGCACCCGGTTCGATTGTTGAGCTGGATAAACTGGTTGGTGAACCGGTTGATCTGCTGGTCAATCAAAGATGTGTCGCCAAAGGTGAGGTTGTTGTTGTGGAAGAAAATTTTGGACTTCGTATCACGCAACTGGTTTCACCCGAGGAGCGTCTCAGGAATTTACAATGAGTTTAAAAACCAAAAAAATCCTGCTGCTTTTTCTGATTATAATAATCGTCTCGAGCGGTTTCATAATTATGAAATTCGGTGCAGTCAAAGCCGGTAATGGCATCGGTAATGATGTTGGTAATACGATTGTACAGGATCTAAATAATCAATCAAACGGAGAATCGGAAAAAACTCCGACGATGGTACCTGACGGTGGCTCGATGATTATGCCGCTTATTAAACTACTGGGTGCGCTTTTGCTGGTTGTTGCCGGTATATACGGTTTTATTTTTATGTTGAAACGGATGATGGGCGGTAAATTTTCCGCTAATCGCAAAGACAACCTGATAGAAGTAATAGAGACATCGTACATCGCCCAGAAAAAATCGATTTCACTGGTGCGTTTTACCAATCGGGCCGTTCTGGTTGGTGTAACCGATACCGGTATAAATGTACTGGCGGAACTAAATCCGGAAGAAACAGAAAAAATATTGACAAACCAGTCATTGGAAAGACCGGTTACCGGATTTAAAGGCGCCCTGAAGGATGCCCGCAAAAGTTTAATGTCACTTAACCTGAAAAAGGTAAAAGAGTTAGACATTACCGCGGATAAGAAAAGCCCGCAAACAGCTTAAAATGTTTGTATTGGGCATGGATGCCCGAACATAGGACGAACAATTTCATAGGATGGAAATGAAAAAGAAGATTTCTATAATTCTATTGACCTTATTGGTCACCGCCCTGGTTGCACCAAGCATTCAGGCGCAGGCTATTCCCAAAGTATCGGTTGATATCGGCGAAGCTGAAAATCCCGGCGATTTGTCCACGACTCTTCAGATTGTACTAATGCTGACGGTCCTTACTCTGGCGCCGTCGATTATCCTGATGTTGACCTCGTTTATCAGGCTGGTAGTGGTGCTTGGTTTCCTTCGTCAGGCGATGGGTACCCAGCAATTACCTCCCAACCAGTTACTGGTATCGCTGGCCTTGATTTTGACCTTTTTTATCATCAGTCCTATCGCCAATCGGGCTTATAATGATGGCTTAAAGCCGTATCTGGACGAGCAAATAACGCAGGAAGAAGCATTCGAAGCCGGTATAAAACCGTTCAGGGAATTTATGCTGGCCCAGACGCGCGAGAAAGATCTGGCGTTGTTTGTGAAAATGTCGGGCATGGAGCAGCCGGAAACACCCGATGATATCCCGCTTCATATTTTGATTCCCGGATTCGTAATCTCGGAGCTTCGGACCGGATTCCAAATCGCATTTTTGATATTTGTCCCATTTTTAATAATAGATATGGTCGTCGCCTCGGTATTGATGTCGATGGGTATGATGATGCTACCGCCCATTATTGTAGCGTTGCCGTTTAAGATTTTACTTTTTGTACTGGTTGACGGCTGGTATCTGCTGGTTAAATCACTGGTAGGATCATTTTATTAGGTAGGTATAACTTATGACACCGGAAATGGTAACAACAATCGGACGAGAGGCGATCCTGACAATGCTGATGGTTGCATCACCGATTTTAGTATCAGGTCTGTTAATCGGTCTGACAATCTCAATTTTGCAGGCTATTACGCAGGTTCACGAAATGACTTTGACCTTTATCCCCAAAATCGTGATTGTCGCTTTATCGCTTTTAATTTTTCTACCCTGGATTATAAATAAGATTGTCGATTTCACCGTCAGATTATTTGGGGTAATACCGACATTATGACCGGTTTGTCCGAAAAATATTCCGCCGGGGAGGGTAATCTCTTCCCGCAATTTACCGGGAAACAATTCCCGCTATTTTGCGTACGCTCGTAACTTATTACATTTCAATTAAATACGAACGCTCTTTAATCCTGCAGGGGTTGGCATAAAGCTTGATTAAAGTATTGACGAATGACCCGAATTGCAGGTAATAAAGAATGTTTGAGTTTATAACATACGGAACCGAAAAACTTCAGATTTTCCTTCTTATATCGCTTAGAGCGGCCGGGATGTTTATCACCTCGCCGGTTATCGGTCATAAATCGATTCCGACGATGATAAAGGCCGGTTTAGCTATTATGCTGGCGATAATTCTGGTTCCGATGGTTTCTCAAATGGAATTACCTGTAATAGACTCAGTCTGGATGCTGGGTGCTATCGCGATTAAAGAGACCGCAATCGGTGCGATAATCGGGCTGTTTTTCTCGATTCTTTTTAACGCGGTCCGGATGAGCGGAAACATTGTCGGTTATCAAATCGGACTACTGGTCGCTCAGGTAATGGACCCGGAATCGAATTCGCAAGTATCGATGGTCGGCGAGTTTTTATATGTGCTGGCCCTTTTAATATTTCTGGCTATTGACGGTCACCACGCTATCCTTACGGCTTTTTCCGACAGCTACCAGATGATACCGGTCGGGATTTTTAATTTCCAGGGATCGGCCGGTGACATGCTGATTAAATTCACCGCGTATGCATTCACAATTGCGGTCAAACTGGCCGCGCCGGTGATGATTACGTTATTTTTGGTAACTGTTTCATTGGGTGTTATCGCCCGAACCGTACCGCAGATGAATATTTTTATCGTCGGTTTACCCCTCAAAATCGGTATCGGTTTTCTGGTTCTGGCGGCGGCGCTTCCGGTGTTTCGGTTTATGATCGAAAAGATGACCTACTTCTTTGATAGCCAGATGGCCGGAATTTTATACAGCATCGGAACATAACAGGAAAGAAGAATGCCGGAAGAAAGTTTTCAAGAGCGAACTGAAAAAGCGACCCCACGTCGACGCCAAAAGGCGCGCGAGGAGGGTCGTGTCGCCCGGTCGCAGGAATTAAACTCGGCTGTTTTATTATGTCTGGGAATTACTGCGATCTATTTCCTTGGCCCGGCTCTGGCGGTGCAGTTGAAACAGTATATGACATACCTGTTTACCGAGGCGCCGGGGATGGTAGTTACACCCGATACGACGGTGGGCTTTTTCACATCGACTATTACCACTTTCTTTCTATTGTTGGGACCGATTTTCGTAGTTCTTCTGGTTATTGCCTACAGTGTAAATGTTCTTCAGGTTGGAATTCTGTTTACCAGTAAACCACTTGAACCGAAACTGGATAAACTCAATATAGTTAACGGCATCAAGAGACTGGTCTCGGTTCGCTCGATGGTCGAGTTGATTCGCGACATAATCAAAGTGACGCTGATAGCAATCGTCGGTTATATCTCGATTAAGTCACAGTTAAACTCGTTTTTCCTGCTTTCCGATCAGTCGGTCGGACTGTTTGCAGGTGTGATGAGTAAACAGGCTTTGATGGTCGCTCTGCAAATCGGAGCGGTCATGCTGATTCTGGCCCTGCTTGATTATGCATATCAGAAATACGATTTCGAGAAAAATATCAGGATGTCCAAGCAGGAAATCAAAGAAGAGATGAAAGATTACGAGGGTTCACCGCAGACCAAGGCGCGTATTCGCCGGATACAACGCGAGATGTCCAACCGTCGGATGATGCGAGAGATTCCCAAGGCGGATGTTGTTATTACCAACCCGACCCATTTGGCGGTCGCATTGAAATATAACCAGAGCGAAATGGAAGCGCCGATGGTGGTGGCCAAAGGCGAACGCCTGCTGGCGGAGAAGATTAAAGAAATCGCGACCGAAGCGAATGTCCCGATTGTCGAGAATAAGCCGCTGGCTCGTTCCTTGTTCAGTATGTGTGAAGTCGGTTCGTACGTCCCGTCACAGTTGTACCGTGCTGTTGCCGAGGTGCTGGCGTACGTCTATCGTTTGAAAAGTGAGAAAGTACACTAATGGAACCGGAAAATAATTCACTAATAGCCAATATTTACAAACGCGCCGATATTTTGCTGGCGGTGGCGGTTGTCGCGATAGTTGGCGTACTGGTGATACCGATTCCGCCGGGACTTCTGGACTTTACGCTTGCCTTTAATATCACATTCTCGCTGGTCATATTACTTTCGACATTATATATCAAGCGCCCGCTTGATTTATCAGTCTTTCCCGGAATGCTCCTGATTGTCACGCTTCTGCGTCTGGCGCTGAATGTTGCCTCGACCCGATTGATTCTGGGAACCGGATATGCCGGTGAGGTTATTAACTCGTTCGGTAATTTTGTAGTTAAGGGTAACTATGTCGTCGGATTTATTGTCTTTGTTATCCTGGTCATTATCCAGTTTGTCGTGATTACCAAAGGTGCCGGCCGAATTTCGGAGGTGGCCGCTCGATTTACTTTGGATGCTATGCCGGGTAAACAGATGGCTATCGATGCCGACTTAAATGCCGGTCTTATAAATGATGAGGAAGCCAAGACACGTCGTCAGGATATCGCCCGCGAGGCCGATTTTTACGGTGCGATGGATGGTGCATCGAAGTTTGTGCGCGGTGATGCTATTGCCGGCATATTAATTACGATGATTAATATCATCGGTGGTTTTGTTATCGGAATCCTGATGCAGGATAAGTCGGTCACCGAATCGCTTCGGACCTATACATTATTGTCGGTCGGTGATGGTTTGGTGACACAGATTCCGGCGCTTATCGTTTCGACCGCCGCCGGTATTATCGTTACACGTGCCGCCTCGACAGACAACATGGGCACCGACCTGACCAAACAGTTGGTGCGTCAACCGCGCGCCATCATGATTGCTTCGGGAATTCTGATTTTGTTCGGCATCGTTCCCGGTATGCCGACGCTGCCGTTTATCATGCTTGGTTTGATTATCGGGACGGTCGGTTATATAACTAATGAAAGTATTAAAAAGAAAAATATAGAGCAGAAAAAGAAGAAGGCGCTTAAGGAACAGGCGCCGCCTCCGGAACGAACCGAAGATTTACTCAAAGTCGATAACCTTGAAGTTGAAATCGGCTACGGATTGATACCGTTGGTTGATACTAATCAGGGCGGTGACCTGCTTGATCGTGTCTCGGCGATTCGTCGACAACTGGCGATTGAGCTGGGTATAATAGTCCCGCCGATTCGTATTCGCGACAATGTCCAGCTTAATCCCAATCAGTATCGATTTAAAGTCAAAGGTATTGAGGTGGCTTCGTACGAGTTGATGCTCGATCATATTCTGGCGATTAATCCGGGATATGTCAAGGATGAACTCGAAGGATTCGCGGTTAAGGAACCGGCCTTCGGTCTTTCGGCGATATGGATTTTCCCGAGCCTGAAAGAGATGGCCGAGCAGAAAGGATATACCATTGTCGAGCCAAGCGCGGTACTTACTACACACCTGACTGAAGTTATTCGAAGCAACGCCGCTGAGCTGGTGACAAGGCAGGATGTCAGGCATCTGCTCGACACGCTTAAAGAAGATTACCCCTCGCTGGTTGAGGGGGTGGTTCCGGAAGTACTGCCGCTGTCGATAGTACAAAAAGTGATCCAGGCGTTATTGATCGAGAGAGTTCCGGTCCGCGACCTGGCGACTATCATGGAAACCCTGACCGATTATTATCCGGCCACGAAGGAGGCCGATGTTTTGACCGAGTATGTCAGGATGTCCCTCAAGAGGCAGATATCTGATATATATAAAGAAGGCGATAACAAGATTCATGTCTTTACGATAGATCCGTCGGTGGAGCAGATGCTGACCGAGGCGGTGCAGAGTACCAAACAGGGATTGATGCTGGTGGTGCCGCCCTCTGATTCGGAGCGACTGCTTAAGGCATTCGGGGAACAGATAGAGAATACACAGGCGGCCGGACATAATCCGGTATGTCTCTGTTCACCGAATATTCGTCTGGCGCTGAAACGATTGTCCGAAGCGACCTATCCGATATTGACGGTTCTGTCATACAACGAAATATCCAACAACGTCGAGGTTAACTCGACCGGGATGGTGAGGCTCGCAAATGATAATTAAATCTTACACGGCACCGACGGTGGCGGCCGCCCTGAAAAAAATTCGAGAGGAGATGGGTGGTGGTGCGGTTGTTTTAAGCACCAAGATCAATCCGGAAGCCGGTGATGGTTTGCTTGATGATCGGGTGGAAGTTACCGCGTGTATCGATGATAAGGCGGTTGATTTCCGCAAGCTGAAATATAATCGCAAGGCCGATGATGTTCCGCTTAAAAAGCAGGTTGAGGAAGAACCGGTTGCGACAGCGGTTGAAGAGGAAGTACAGATTGATTCCAGTTCGGCGCTGCATCGTATAGACAAGGCGCTTGGAAATATTCTTAATGTCGGCCGGCATATAAATACCAGCGAGAAAATCAGCGAAGAATCAAAGTTTTTGTATTTGAATCTGCTTGATGCCGATCTCCCCTACGAAATCGCGGAACGGATATGTGAAAATCTTTCTCAAACGAATAATAACAATCGCAATATCGAGCAGATCGCTTTTGAAAAATTGGCAAACGAACTCGAACCGCTCTGCACCCCGTCTATAAGACTTCAGCCCGGCTCCAAAGTTGCCTTTGTTGGACCGAGCGGCGGTGGAAAATCATCGGTGATGGCTAAATTCGCCGCGCAGATTACAATGCAGTCGGGTTTGAAAGTTAAGTTAACATCGCTTGAAAATCTTCAGGAAAAGAAAAGTGATAATGAGACGATTGAGATTTTCGCATCTCCGTTGTCAAATGAAGTTAGATCGCAGATAAACACCGAGGATGGTTCAATTCTGCTGATAGATACCCCGTCGATTATGCCCGGCGATCCGAACAGTGAACTGCTTGATAAACTGAACAAATTTCAACCGAATATTCTGTTTTTTGTTTTTTCGGTTGGGAGTCGCACCTGTGATTTAATCGATGCCATCAACACCTACGAAAGTTTTACGCCGACTTATCTCATTGCGACACATCTCGATGAAACCGAACGCTGGGGCGGTATTATGGCGATGGCCGAATATCTGAATAGGTCGACCGCCTTCGTGACCAACTCACCCGGAAAAATCGGGCGGTTATATACGGCTGATCCGGCTGTAATTGCCGGACACCTATTAAAAACGGGAGGGTGTGAATAAAATGGAAAAGCGAATTAATGTAATAAATAAACCGCAGATTATATCAATCCTTTCCGGCAAGGGTGGAGTTGGCAAATCGATTATAACGTACAATCTGGCCGCGGCCGCCGCACATCAGGGATATCGTTGTTTGATAATCGACTGCGATTGGTATTTCGGCAATATTCATATCCTGGCCAACGTTGTTCCGAAGGCAAGTTTAGCCGATGTTATTGTCAATGACAGGCATATGTCCGATGCGGTAATTCGTATCTATAACAATCTGCACCTGCTTCCTTCACCTGCCTCGCCAGCGGGTGAAAAGGAGATTAATAGGCAGGAGCTTGAAAAGTTTTTCAATAACTGTAAGAGCATATTCTCCGATTATGATTTCGTTATGATTGATACACCGTCTTCAATGCTCGGGCTTATCGGTCTGTGCGCCGAGATCTCGGATATAAATCTGATTACGATTAATCCCGAATTGACCTCGATCTCCGATGGGTATGGTCTTTTCAAATATCTGACCGTCTCCAGTATTAAGGGTCAGGCTTATCTCCTGATAAATCGCGCGGAAGATGGCACCGAATATGAATACGTTTACCGGAAGTTTTCGGCTATGGCCGAACGCTTCCTTGAGAAATGGCCGCGTGATGGCGGTTATGTTGTTGAGAATGAATGTGTTAGTGAATCGATCGAGAAGCAGAAGACAATATTTGAATTTGCGGCCGATTCGGAGATTGCTGAGCAGTTTTTGAAACTGTGCAATCTTTTAACAGAAAACGATTTGGAGGGCGACAAAAGCCCACAATTAGAAACGGAAAGAAGTATTAACTCATAAACGGCAATAGCCGATATAAGGAAATAGCGTCCATATGGTTAGCACACGGAAAGTAAGTACAAAGCAGGTTAGTAAAAAGAAAACAACCTTGAAGCGAATTAGGGTTAGTTCGGGTAATGGTAACGGAACAACCCGGACAACCAGGAAGAAGCTTGACCTGACGATAGACTGGCATCGCTACCAACTACGTGGCGATCCCGATTCGCGCGCCAATCTTTTGCGACAGTATCTTCCGCTGGTACGGAATGTCGCCGGGCGTATGGCGATCGGTTTCCCGAGGTCGGTTGAACTTTCTGATTTGATAAATACCGGCGTTATCGGGCTGGTCGAGGCGTTTCGTAATTTTGACCCGGAACGAGGAGTGAAATTCGAAACTTACGCTGTTCCGCGTATTCGGGGAGCAATCCTCGACGAGTTGCGTGCTCTCGACTGGGTACCGCGTTCGACGCGGGCGAAATCACGTGAAATAGAGCGCGCGGTAGTTGCCCTCGAAAGCGAATCGGCTAAGAAACCGTCCGAAGTCGAACTGGCTCGCAAAATAGGTTGTACTATCGAGGAATTAAATGCCGCCAAAGGCGATGTCTGCGGTTCGTCTTTGTTGTCGCTCGATGAGACGATATACAAAGAGGAAGATAACCATCAGGTGCCGCGAATCGAAACGGTCAGCGATGATGACCGGTTGTCGGCCCTGGGTGATCTTGAAAAAAGTGAACTGCGTGCCTTTTTGGTCACCGCTATCGATCGGTTGACCGAGCAGGAGAAACTGGTCATTGCACTTTATTATTTCGAGGAGTTGACCCTTAAAGAAATCGGTGAAGTGATGTCAATATCGGAATCAAGAGTTTCACAGATTCATACCAAGGCGGTTCTGAAATTGCGCGGTATGATTAAAGAACGCTATGTTCTGGCGGAGCAGGGAGTGGGCTAAAAAATGGTAGAACCTTTGGACATAGCCGACACGATTTCCAAAACGGAACTGGTTCGGAAAATGTACCAAACGCAAAAAGCCGGATCCGAAATGGAGCAGCGCCAGGCAAAATCGATTCTGAAGGAAAAAACCGCCGGCGATGCCGAAAAAACCAAGGAAACCGAAAAAAGCGATTTGCTGGTTATAAGTCAGGATAAGCCCAAAGACGAGGATAAAAAAAAATATAAAAAGAATGAAAAAGAACCGGACGAGAACGATCAGGAAGAAGCGGAGGACGAACCTCCGGAACACCTCGATCTGACAGTCTGACGGGGAGTCAATATGGAAATAGGAATTTCTTCACAGCAATTATTCGATATCGGATTAAACATAGTTGGCATTATGTCGGCCGCGGCGTTATTGATGTTAATCCGGTCGTTTTTCAAGGGACACAAAGATAAAGTTGTCCCTGTCGCCGCCCAAAAAAAACCGCCGGTCGAGGCGGAATTAAAGTCAACATCAGCGGCGCCGACGGTACCAGAAAAGGAAACTGTCGAATATATCGATCTAACTGGAATAAACTGGAATCATAAAAAAGATTCTGTTCCTATAAAACCGGCGGAAAGTCTCGACTCGCCGAATCGACGGCGCGTTATCAATCTGGCCAAAAAGATGCTGGCGAATGCCCATGAGATTCGTCAACACTCATTGGCCGAGGCCGAAACGAAATCATTCGCAGGAAGCGCGGAAGTAATCCGGGAAGGAGCAGGGAGGTAATACAATGACACCTGAATCACCATTTTTTCTAACCAAAATCGAATGCCCGATTTGTAAAACTCTCAATGAGTATGAGACAATACGACTGGGCGCTTACACCGAGCGGGATCGCGATACCGATTTTTGCCCGACCGATATTGTTTGGCGCAATCCTCGATTCCAGGCCTACAACCCGCTTTTGTTTTTTACCGCCACCTGCACGAATTGTTTTTATACGCGTGAATTTGGTAACAGTTATAAAGAGTGGAAGAAAGACTCCTATTTTAAAACCTATCGGCTAAAAGTCGTTAAGGAACGTCACCTTCAAACTTTGGCCGAGGCCGATTCGATTATCAAAATGATCGGGAAGGAATTCGACCCGAAACGGCATCCGGTCGAAACCGCCATATTAAAACTGATCCTGGCGATTATCGATGAATCGTTCAACGAAAAATCAAGCGACCTTGATCTGGGACGTTTTTATCTGAGAATCGGCTGGCTGTTCCGCGATATGGAACGGGGCGAAAATCCGAATTTGCAGGCGGTCAAAGGTTATCTGATTGAGATCGATAATAAGTTCAATAATCTGAAATCCGAAATCGAAAAGACGCATTACAGTGCAAAAGTTTTAAAGAGTCTGATATCGAATCAGTTTGATGATGATGGGATATCTGCCGAACTAAAATCACTTTTGTATCCGGTTCGCGATAAATATTTGACCGAGATGAATTCTCTGGATGAATTGCTTTCTCTGGTTGATGGTAAAATCGAAGCATTGGAGTTGGTTGCATCGGAGCATAAAAAACTTACGCTTGGTTCTTCAGGTGATGAGTTTATGGCCGGTTTCCATGAGCATAGTTCGTTTTATGATTTTCTTTCCCAACTGGCTTCCAAGTGGGAAGGTATCCCATTAAACGAGAAAAGCGCCCTGGAATATGCGGTGAATTATTATGTCCGGATGTACGAAGACGGGCGGAATGTCGGTGAGGGGAATCAGCAGATACAGGCCCTTTATATGATCGCCGAACTTTCGCGCCGAATCGGTAATTACGATCAGGCCAAAGAGTATTTTAACAAGACGATTCGTTCCGGGCAGGAATTTATCCATAAGAACCGTCAGGATCAAAGTCGGACCGCTTTGGCCAAAAAGATTCTGGAACTGGCTATTGAGCAGGGACGAGAAAATCTGGCCAAGGTGTAATAGCAGGAAGATAAACAATGTCTCCCATCAACCGGATAATTAAAGATAGTTTTGTCAGCGTAATGGACAAAATCGAAATTACTCTCCATGACGATGATAGAGAGGCGGTTTATATCTCGCGTGTTGAGGATGTCAGAGATGATGTTATCGTTGTCTCGCGGCCTGAATGTATAAGCGGGAATTGCCAGTTGCATAAAAATGATCACGTTATCGTGCAGTTCAACCGTCCCGATTCAATGTATCGCTTCTCGGCCTTATTTGATCCGATTCCAAATGATAAAGACGGCAGAGTTATACTGAAATCGCTGGGTTGTATCGAGCGGGTACAGCGTCGTGAGTATGTTCGGATATCCAAAAAAATCGAGTTGAAGTATTCGCTGCTAAAAAATCGCGGCGTTGGGTTTCGACTTAATGCGCTTGATTGGTGTGATTCTTACACCCGGGATATTTCGGCCGGCGGTGTTTCGATGACGATTGGCGAGGAGGTTGATGTCGGAGATATTCTGCTGGTACGTATCAATGATTATGAACAGATGGGGATACCCCGGTTTGTTGCTTCGATATGTCAGCGTATAATGGCGTACCGAAAGTATCGCGTCGGCGGTATGCAGTTTATAGATAAAAAAGGCTTACCGAAACATTTCCAGCCGGCTGAGATTAACAATCTGCCGCCGCTGGTTAAACAGTTTAACGACCGTATCCGGAATAAAATGATTAGATACATTTTTGATGAACAGGTTAAAGACCGGAGACGAGGTATGTTTTAATGACGGTAAAAAACGCCGTAATAAATGGCAGGGACATCGATCATTCGGCTCTGGTCGGACAGGAAGTACGTCTGAAAACCGAGCAGTTCCCGGGACGTGTCTTAAATTCCCGTATAGTAAGCGTCAGCGGCGGAAATCTGGTTCTGGACCGCTCCGGCTCTTCAGGAATGATCAATCAATTAATCGGCAACCAGAATGTCAAAGTCTCACTTAGATACAAAGGTGAGTCGATAGTTTTTTCTTCGATGCTGTCAAAGCCTAATGAAAGGCGGATTCAGATACCGATTGCCGGGACAATTATCCCGGAGGCGCGTCGGCAGTTTGTTCGCCATCCTGTGGAACTGGATGTCAGGCTGGCGTTTTTCGATGATTCCGGTATATCATCGGCACGTCTGAGCAAACTTCGCTGGTTTAAAACGCGGACGAAGAATGTCGGCGGCGGTGGGATACTGGTCGAGCTTCCGGTAAATCTCACCAAGGAATTCTTCATGATTCTCCATCTGGAGATGGAAGAATTCGAGATGCCGATATTGTTATTGGGTGATGTCAGACATAGCGGCGCGAAGAATAACAGCTATTACAGCGGTGTCGAATTTATAATCAAAGAAAATTATCGTGAACGCCTGCCCAAAGTATTGGTACGGAATCTGCCGCCGAAGGTATTCGACTTCGGCAGCAATCACCGACAAAACCTGGCGGCCTTTTTAACTGAAAAATATGGAAAGTAAGATAAAGGAGATTTAATCATGGACGAGACCAGATCAAAAATCATTTCGGAAATCGAAACCGACGAGAATGTCGTTTCGGTGAAAAAACCGTTTGCTTTACACAAAGACAAGTCGCGCCATTATATCCGGCTGGAGATATCGGAGCCGTTGTCATTCTCAATCTTAAGAGATCGGGAAAACGGATTCCGGACACAACCTAATGAGCAGATTTTTCAGGGTTCGATACTCAATATCTCGGCAGGCGGCGTTTTGATTGAAACCGAAACACCGCTTGGAGAAGGTTCGCTTATTACGATGAAAATGTCGCTGCAGGAAGTCGAGACCATCGACCATGTCATCGGTTTGGTGAAAAGGGCCGACGCCGATGAAAACATGTGGTTGATCGGGATCGAGTTTATATCGCGCGAATATCTTGTCGATCATTTCAGTTCGGCCGAACTGGAGATAATTCCTCCGGAACTGGCTTCGTTCGATGAACGGTTGAAAATGACTTTGAACAAGTATGTTCAGTACAAAAGAAACAGTGCCACCAATCAAAGGTGATAATATGCGAACTCCGATTTTATCATTTTTATTTATTATCCTGTTTGTCTTTTGCGCCTCGGCCGTAGCTGGGGATGGGATTGTTGTAAATCTACGGATACCCGAAAATCCGTGGGCCGATTCACATCTTGGCGAACGCCTTGATACGTACATGTCAAGTATCACCCATGTACCGATAAGCCGCAATAGCATCGATGATTCCGTTTATATGGATGTCGATGGTGAATCATTTCAGGATTTAATGGCGCGCGGGAAGATGCAGGATGGACATTATCTGGTGGATATTAAAATCGATCGAATTGATCTGGAAAAACGAAAATGGACGCTGGTTCCGATGCTTTTCTGGCGTTACCGCGTTTATGCCGTAATAAGCGGGACATTCAGGGTGCTTGATTTGAACCGCGAACGTATGGTCAAAAATAAAGCAATCGAGTACGAAATTCGTGCCGCCGACAATTGGCAGTTGGTTGATGACAATGAGTTTGATCCGGCTCTATCGATTCCGGCCGACAAATTGACAAATTTATTTGAGCGTCTGGAAAACAAGGCGGCTGAAAAATTATTTAAAGAAATCAAAGCGATATCACGAGGTAATAGCTTTGGGAAATAACAGTGCTATTTTGGATGAGCCGATTAGTCGGGTGTGGAGTAAAATCGGATTGATGACGGAAATCGCCGCCATTTTTCGGAATAATCCTCCCGGAAGGAAAACATATAATGAGGCGCTGGGGATGGTGCGCGATGTGGTTATGTTTGACCGGGCGGCTCTCTATTTATACAAGCAAAAAAAGGGACGTTTCGAGCAGGAATGTGCCTTCAATTCTGATGATATCCCGCATAAGGCTGATGTGCTATTTACCAGCCAGGAATTTGTTAGTCTTCTGACCAATCACAAAAAACCGATAAACTCGGTTGATCTGCTAAGAACGTACAAACTGCCGCAGGCGATTGATGAACCGTTTCTGATTATTCCGCTTCTGGTGAATAATGGATTAATCGGTATGCTAAATTTTATCGGCGGTCAGAAAGATGGTTTTGCCGATAAAGATGTCAAACTGTTAAGTATAATCGCCGACCAGATCGCTATTTCGATCGAGCGCTCCATCTATCAAAAACGTTTGGAAAATCAGAATACTGATTTAAAAAAGGCGCACCATGAATTGGAGCAAATGTATAAAAAAATCGTAAGTGAGGAACGATTGTCGGCGGTCAAGGATCTTGCGGCATCGATCAATCACGAAATAAACAACCCACTCTCGGTTATCACCGGCAATGCGGAGTATCTTTTATATGCCTATCCCGATATCGATTCCAAAATCGCCAGGAGGATAAAGACAATCGAGACCGAAGCGTTGCGGATTTCGGAAATCAATCGTCAGTTGTTAAAAATCCAGCAATTGGTTACCGAACCGTATTTGCATGATGATGATTCGGTGCAGATGATAAACCTGGAAAAATCGTCGGTGGAGGTGTCGAATGAATGAGTTATTGAGCAGGACAACCGATAAATCAACCGATTTGCTAAGAGCGCTGTTCACCGATTCGTCGCTCGGTTTTCTGATAATCAATGAACGCGGTTTACTTGAATTCATAAATAACGAGGCGGCCCGAATAATCGGTTTTGATAATATCGATGAGGTCGACGGTTATTCACTTCATGATATCGAATCGGTTATCAGCTGTAATTTACGGGAAGTTTTCAGTATGGTCATGAAGGGTCATGACTATCGTAAAAAAGAACATCGGTGTACCAATCGGAGAGGTCATTTTGTCGTTCTGAGCGCGTATTGTAGTCCGTATCGTCAAAGCGACGGGACGATTGTCGGGCTGATAGCTATTATACAGGATGTAACCTCGTTTTATCGCAAAAAGACCGAGTTGGAAAACGCTATCTCGGAATTATCGATAATATCGCAGGTAGCCGAAGCGTTGTCATCGACAGCGGATTTAGAGACTGCCTTAAAAATTATTCTTACCGGGGTAACAGCCAATCAGGGATTAAGTTTCAACCGTGCCTTTCTGTTTACGTATGATGAAAATCAAAATGTCCTGCGCGGTAAAATGGCGATTGGACCGAGCAGTCCCGAAGAAGCGGGCAAAATCTGGTCCAGTTTGGCACAACAGCCGCGAACGCTGACCGAACTTCTTAAAGATTATATCGAGCGCGAAAATTCATCGAGTTTTTCACTGTCATCGATGATAACCGATTGGGAAATTCCGATGGAAGAGACATCGATTTTCAGCCAGGCGATGAATTCATCGCAATGGATAAATGTCGATTTTCAGGATATTCTCGATGACAACTCCGGTAAAATATTAAAGCGTCTCCGGACGAATCATCTGGCGGTCGCCCCGATTATCAGTAAGGATAGCAAATTCGGACTTATCGCGGCCGATAATCAAATTACCGGAAAACGAATTTCCGATTCCGACATGCAGCTTCTACAGACTTTTGCCAACAATACGGCGGTGGCTATCGAACGTTCCCGTTTGTATCAAAATCTTGTCGAACATTCGGCTGAACTTGAAAAGAAAAACAAACTTCTGGCCCGCTCACAGGAACAGATGGTTCGGGTTGAGAAGATGTCGGTAATAGGGGAGTTGACCTCATCGATTGCACATGAGTTGCGCAATCCGCTGGCGGTAATCGGTGGTTTTGCCAACCTGATGCTGTCGGCAAATAAAAACGATCCTAATTCTGAGTATCTGAATATTATCCTGACTGAAGCCAAGCGCGCCGAATCGGTTTTGCATCAGGTACTTGATTTTTCACGGGCCAGTCGTACCAAGTCGCGAGATATCGATTTTAATAAACTGGTTAATCAAACTCATGAAATTCTGGTGTCGAGGCTTAAACATAATCAGAAACCACCGGTACTGGAACTGTCCGATGATAAACATTTTGTTTGGGGTAATCCGGATCAGTTGCAGCACGCCCTGTATCAGTATATGAGTTTATCCACCGAAGAGATGACCGATGAATGTGGCGTGAAAATTTCGACTCAAACACGAGAGAATGTGGTCCACATGACAGTTGCTTTCAACGGTGATGATAAAGTACGCAAACAGGTAGTGAAAACATTAAACCAGATATTCAATAATCCGGGCGGGACATACAAATTATCGATTATTGTTGCCGGGGAGACTATTCGGTATCATGGCGGCAATTTTGGTATTGAAACCACCAGCGGCAATATCCCGAATATATTTATTGAATTGCCGATTAAGGGGGGGCAGAACAATGACTAAAATATTGATAGTCGATGACGACAATCATATCCGCAAACTATATGGTGATTTTCTGACTCTCGAAGGTTATGAGGTTAAAACGGCCGCCGACGCATGTGAAGCGTACGAGGTTATCCAAAACGAGCGTTTCGATCTTATCGTCCTCGATATCGAATTGGGCGGCGACAGCGGATTGGATATGCTGAAACGATTAAAGCGTGAATATCCTGATATACCGATTATCCTTAATACCGCCTATTCCATATACAAATCCGATTTCCACACCTGGGTTGCCGACGGATATATATTAAAATCATCCGATATTCAATCGTTGAAAAACAAAATCGAGGAGCTTCTTGCGCATGACGCCCCGGCTTGAAAATAAACGTCCTCGCAAAACCAACCTTGTCGATCAGGTTGATGAACTGGCCGATCAAGTCAAGACACTGGCTTTGAATCTGGCCATTACGCTGGCTCGCGAAAAAACCAGAGTTAAAGATTTAGCTGTTCTCGAGCCGGAATTTACACATCTGATTAACAAGTCGGTGGGGGTTGTGAGGGAGATAACAAAAATACTGCGATCGGTCAGCGGTGGGGAAGAGGACGGTTCGAGGTCGCAGATCGAGCATGATTGTATCGTCGGGATGGAAACATCGCTGGAGGAAATCCAAAGCGTGGCGCAAAATGTCCTGAAAGATATAAGAACGTTAAAACAACGCAAAGGTATGGTCGATAAGTATAAATAGAAAATAAACAATGGGATTGTTTCCTGGATAAATGAGGTAGTTATGGATATTGAAAAAATCAAAGAAATGGCCCGTAAACGAGGTAAAGCCTTTAAGGTTTTAATCGTTGATGATGAGCCTCGGGTCAGGGATATTTTTAAGGAATTCTGCGAAATATCCGAAGCGGTTACGGTGGACATGGCCGAGAACGGAGCGGTCGCGCTTGAAAAAGTGAAAAACGATGACTACGACTTGGTGACAATGGATCTTATCATGCCGGAAATGTCCGGTATTGATGCGGTCGCCAAAATCAAAGAGGTCAAACCGCACCTGCCGGTAATCGTTATCACCGGTAATGCCACCGATCGACTGGTGAAGATGGCCGGAATCGAAGGTGCCAGCTCTCTGCTGTACAAACCGGTCATTATGGAAAATTTCGTTGATGAGGTCATTAATAGTTTCGAACGATCAATGACAGCTTGAAAATTTTATGAGTGAAAGTATCAATATTCTGGTCGTCGATGACGAATCTGTCATCCGCGAGGTTCTGGAAAAAATACTGCAGAAGGGTGGATTCAGCGTCACCACGGTTGGCAGCGGCAAACTGGCGCTGAGGTACCTGAAATCTTATCGGGTCGATCTTCTGATTACCGATATAAAAATGCCCGAGATGTCCGGGTTGGAACTTTTAAAAGAAGTTAAACTGCGCTTTCCGGAGATTGCGGTAATTATCATGACCGCTTTCGGCGACTCTTATTCCGTCAAGGATGCCCTGCTTCAGGGCGCCGATGAATATATCACCAAGCCGTTTAAGGCTGATGAACTTTCGATGATTATCGAACGTGTCACGTGGCGTTTTCTTTCGCGCCAAAAATCTGACCAGCCGGAACCGGCACCGGTGTCGACATCGGCCAAAAGCCAATAGGATACAGTTTTTGCAGGGCGATTAATTCGCTCAATAAACAGCTTGAATTTGTCGGTGATTCTTATATATTGGTTCCACAAATTTTGCCGGAGAGGTGGCCGAGCGGCTGAAGGCAGCTGCCTGCTAAGCAGTTGAACGTGCAAGCGTTCCCTGGGTTCGAATCCCAGCCTCTCCGCATTAAAGGTATATTCCGGTCACATCCTTTACAGTTCATTCCGGGCACATAGTTTACACATTGGCATATAATTACTTTGAAGGAGGTATTGTATGCCATGGAAGGAGACCAG
>Ga0272443_10000218_pt1 | contig 109372 bp, 88 predicted proteins | sample SSMAcet12_FD_193581 | JGI IMG/M metagenome (GOLD analysis project Ga0272443, IMG submission 193581) | Marine sediment archaeal communities from Little Sippewissett salt marsh, Falmouth, MA, United States - SSM-Acet-12 | ecosystem: Environmental > Aquatic > Marine > Wetlands > Sediment ... | reverse complement strand
TCGCGCCCGCAATGGCGACGAGGTCGGCGAGTGGAGCGAGGTTGTTTGGGTGGAGTATTTGTAGTTGATAGTCATTGGAGATTAGTCGTTAGAGAATATAATAGGGCGGCTGTGGTGGCCGCCCTTTTTTATGTTGCTAAGCCCCTCGGTCCCCCTTGACAGGGGGAGGATTATATTAGAACCCTCCGGCCTTCGGCCACCTCCCTTGTTAAGGGAGGCAACAACCCGGCCTTCGGCTAGCTTCTCTTTAAAAAGAGGGGAATGGGACGGCAAAATTCCCCTTCATTAATGAAGGGGTGGATTCGCGGTAGCGATGACAGGGTAGTTGAAAGGCGATAGCATGGCGAAGCTACGCGATTGGGCCGCAGTCCGAAAGGCATATTGAAATGCAATTCATTGCCGTCGGTTAAAATCGACGGATCGGGGGGGCGATGGCGGGAAATTTGCACTTCTAGCAAATTTGCTGACAGAGCCGAAGGGGTGGGCGGTGGGGGCGCTGGCGCGGGGGTTGGGATGAGCGGTGCGGGGATTTTTGCTTGCGAAGCAATTGCAAAAATCGTGACAGCGCGGAGGGGAAGGGCGGGCGGTGCGGGGTCTGGCATATGCAACGATAAACGTGGATATACGAGGGCTGGCGCGGGGGTATTGTGTTGATTGGAAGGGATTTTTGCGCCGAAGGCTATGCAAAAATCGTGATAGCCCCACGAACTCGGCAAAATTGGTTTGACTCCTATTCAAACATCTATATATTGTGGTTTCATGAAATATTTGTCCAAAATAAAACGAGCGGCCTGGGAAGGTCGGATTCCCTTGCTTTCGCGAAATCTGGTAAAGCGAATTTGGGGAATCGTTCGGCATAAAACTCTCTCCTCCAACCAAAATAGTAAAAAATTATGGGATAATATTCTCCGTAGCAAAGGAGAAAGCTGGCGGGATGATCATTATCACGAAATTCTCGATTTTTTCCCAAAAGATTTGGACTTCTCACTGCTGGATATCGGATGTGCTATCGGTGATGGCCCCGAATTTCTGGCAAAGCAATTCCCAAAGGCCAGAATAGCTGGAGCCGATTTTAGCACCGAAGGGATTAAAACCGCCAAATCCCGGGGAAGCAGTGTTGAATATTTCGTGCTGGATGTTTTAACAGACCAAATCCCCGACAATTACGATTACCTAATTCTGGTGGAAACACTTGAACATTTCGACCAACCATTCGCAATTCTTGAAAAATGCCTTCGCGCTGCTATTAAGGAAGTAATAATATCGGTTCCTCTATCTGAAACCAACGGCCCTATTAAAGATGTGGGCCAACATCGATGGGCTTTCGATGAGAACTCTTTTAACGAATATCCCATTCTTAAAAAACACGTTACAGATTATATCCAGGAAACTCAATCTCGATGTATTGTCGTATCTATCTCTGCTGAAGAATATTAGATCTCGTCTTTTAGCATAAAAAAAGAGCGCTGAGTAGCGCTCTTAAATTGGTGGCGGGGGAAGGATTTGAACCTCCGACCTTCGGGTTATGAGCCCGACGAGCTACCTGACTGCTCCACCCCGCGATGATTAGTTATTATATGGAAATACCCCTTTTATGTCAAGAAGCAAATTTTAATCGCTCCAGATACCTTTCAGTATTACTATTGAACCAAAATCGCTTTGCGACGAATGCTTTTTCCACCCGATCTAATATCGATCAAATATATTCCAGAAGATACCGGATTAGAATGGCTATCAGTGCCATCCCACAAAATCGAATTAGTGATATTATCAAACCGGCGAATCAAATTGCCCGAAGTATTGTATATCTCGATCTGGCAGGCATCCTGAATTCCAACTACTTCGATCTTACACATCGAGTTATAGGGATTTGGTGAAATCGAGCAGTCAAATTTTTCCGGTGTCGAGTATTCATCGATATCGGTGCTGCCAATATAAAAAGTCCAGCATTCATAAACCATATTAGGGCCGCAATACACCTCCGGAACATCGTCGGAAAGTTTTACACAAATATTTACCGAATCTCCCGGGTCAAAACTACCCAGAGGTTCAACAGTGAAATCTGGATAGGTCAAATCGAGATAGGAGCTAGAAGTGCTGTAATTAATGCCGTTGACTCTAACAAAAAAGCTGTCTTCGACAAATTCGCTAAACGGCCCGATCCCAATAGATGCGCTTATATAAACCGAATCCGCAGAGATAGTATCGCCGATACCGGGGCTTCGATCATAGATTTCCGGAGTAACATCGTTAAAATAGAATTCGGCTTCCATGCCAAGTCCGATAGCCAGCGAGCCGGCATCGTCGGCCAGCATCTCCAAAGAGACAATTATAGTATCACCGGCAGAAAACCCGGATATTCCAGTTCCATCAAAGCCTATATAGCTGCTTCCCACGGTAACTTCCGGATCCATCGCGGTGTAACTATCGTCATCAATTGCTATCTCCACACTGGATTCTTCAATTGGGCTGGTACCAGTTTCTATAGTCCATCGAACGGATGGAAGGCAAGCGATTACTTCTTCGTTTGGGGCAACCGAGATTATCTCCGGAAATTCGTAATCGGTAGTTTCCGGAACGAAAGCATCGGTTTCCATAATATAGAAATTATTCATTCCGGCGGCGAAAATGCTATCGCCGATAACGTAGATACCCTTAACATCGTCTGTTGTCGGCTGATGCGCGACCTGATATGGATCGGTCGGATCGGAGAAGTCGATAATCTTGACTCCGCCCGAACCGTCGGCAAGAGCGAGGCGATGTCCGACAATATGGCTTTTTCGGCATTCGCCATCCGAAGTAGTCCATCGGCCAATTTCGGTCAAAGTCGATGGTGAAGAGATATCGAAAAATAGCACACTCGATGTGTCGATTCCAACATAGCTGCCATCGGAGCAAACCAGTATATCATCTGCGATTCTTAAATCCAGAGTCGACCCCGGCGAATCGGCGGAGGATCTGACCACTGTTGAAAGTGGATTTGCTACATTCACTCCATAAACGCCCATCTCGCCGTTTCCCGCGTACAATATTGAATCTTCGATTGCCACTGCTCTGGCCATGGGAAAAACTCCCCCCGGGAAATATGCTCCCAAAAGGGAAAAAGAACCGCCTGAGATGTCATAGATTAAAACACGTGCCTGCGCCGCGATATAGGCTTTCTCATCGCTAATTGCAACATCCCAACCGGAGCTTGTCGCATCGCCATTGCTTACAAAATCGAGTTCGGTCATTGCCGATGGATCGGAGACATCGATAAGAAAAGAACTTGAAACACCCACCACAACGGCATAATCGTCGGAGAAATCGATCGAACGAACATATTCGCCCAGATTGAGTGTATCCACAAAAGACGCGGAAGCGCAATCGTAAGCAACTACCGAGAACCTATCTAAAATATAGACATAACCTCGATGGCCGCGACATTCCTGGGCATTGATAAAGCCCGGAATAGTCTCGAGAACTGTAATCGATTGCCCTATAAGGGGTACCGCGATTGCGAGTATTACAAAAAAGATAAATATGTTTCTCATTTTTCCTCCGTTTTATTCTAAATCTATAAAGAAATAATAATCAGGATATGGTTTTTAGGCAAGTTCATTCTGGAGCGATTTCCCGGAAAAGGTCCCACAGCTTTTGGGCATGGACTTTTCTCGAATATTTCTGCGAAGGAGTTATATTTTGAAGATTTCTTGTCTCTTTCTTGAGAGAAAACTTTCTCAGCACTTCAATTATTGTAGATTCATCATCTGTATCAATGGTCACAGCGTTATCGATATTCCTCATTAAAATATCCGCTTCTCCCCCAATCGGCACACAAGCGATAATCGGTTTACCCAACCCAATATACTCGTAAGCCTTGCTGGTAATCTGACCATCGCTGTATAGACGCTTGTCCACAAAGAGTAGCATAACATCTGCCTGTGCGGCTTTTTTCAATGCATCTCGATGTGGCATGAAATCATTGAGAATAATCCTATCTTCGATTCCAAGTTTTTTCGTATCTTCGAGAAGCCGATCCGAATATCTCCCCACGATTTCCAGAGTAATATTTTTAAGTTCAGCCATAGCTCGCAAAATCGGGAGTGGATAATTAAACGATGAGTACAGAGTTCCCAGATAGAATATTTTTAAATGATTCTCGGAATGCGTCGCGGTATGTATATTCTCGAAATCCTGGGGATCGTAGCCATTGGGAATAAGTTCGATTTTCGAATTTTGAGTCAGCTCTCGAACTTCGTTGCGAATTGCGTCATAAACGCACGTAACCAAACTTGCTCTTTGAACACATTCACGAGCTTTTTTTCGATTGATAGCTCTATGAATCGCGGTGAGTCTTGGACGATTTGGATTTTTCAGCCATGAATCACGAAAATCCAGAGCCAGAGGAACATCTAATCTTACAGCTGCATTTTTTGCAGCGATTGCCGCGGAAAAAGGCGGACATGTCGCCCATACTAAATCGGCATGAGGTTCGGCCCTGATTCCCATCTCAACAGCTTTTCTAACCCACCAAATCTTATTGTCTGGAAGAAAAAGGTAGTCGCTTCGGGGCGAATGAATTCCAGATGAAGCTGAATTTTTAATAAAACGAAATGGATTTGCCTTTCGCGGAGTCCTTATAATATCGAAATTCTGAGGGATTTCACTCATTAACGATTTATCAAAAATGGAATAATCTTCCAGAGAACAACTAACAATTGTACCCTGCAAATTGTTTTCAGACATATATTTAAGCAGCTTGACCGGCCTTAAAGAACCTGGTCCGCCGTGAGGAGGAAAATAGAAGCTGTAAACCAGAATGCGCATATAATCTCAGTTTATGTTTTTATTAATAGATAATCAAATACCTTTGTCGTGGCAACTTAAAACACTACATGAATCTAATAATAATATTTGCATTACTATCATATTTAGAGTATAATCTGATTGATGAAAAGCACTATTTATGCCATAATTCTTGGATTAGCGATATGCGCTTTTGGGCAGGGACTACCTATTGTGTCGGAAGTTTATCCACCATGCGACGAAGGCGACATTAAATGGTTTGGATGGGGACTCACTTCGGGCGATTTCAACGGCGACGGCGCACTCGATCTGGCGGTGGCAGCGCCCAGAAGCGATCGTCCAGATGTAGTCCCCGGTTTCACAATTCCCAGCGTGGGATGTATTTTTATCTATTATGGCCCATTGCCCGATGAGATTTCCGACCCGGATTTCATTATATGGGGACATGCTGAAAACGACCAATTCGGTATATCTATCGATAACTCCGGCGATGTCAATGGCGACGAATTCGACGATCTGCTTATCGGCGCGAATGTAGTCGGTCATGTGGGTGCTGCATATATCTATTATGGCGGCCCTTCGATGGATACTATCCCCGATGCTGCATTTCACGGTGAAAGAGCGGTAGATAATTTCGGCTATTCATGCTCTGGAGTGGGCGATCAAAACGGCGATGGGCTCAACGATTTCATGGTTGGTGCACTCTATAATGACGCAGGCGGCTATCGTTGCGGAAGATGTTACCTTTACTATGGCGGCGAGCCACCTGACAGTTTTCCCGATAAGATCTTCACCGGACTGGATAGCCTGGATGATTTTGGAGTCGTGATCGACGGCCCCAACGATTTTAATGGCGACGACGACCCGGATTTCGTTATTGGAGCGGTTCAAGCCGGAGGATACTGGTACAAACCCGGCGAGGGTTACGTCTATCTGGGTGGCGGTGAGTTGGACACAATACCCGATTGGATCACCAGCGGTACTCATCCTATGGAGTTCTTTGGAGGCACAGTCGCCGCACTGGGAGATATCGATGGCGACGGTTATGATGATGCTGTTTTCGGTGGTTATAATCATGATGAACCGGTCGATAGCGGCACAGGTAGAATAGTTGTCCTACTGGGTAACGGCTCCGATACTCTGGAGATTATTGGCGATCGGGCACGTCAGTATTTTGGCGCGGAGGTTTCATCGGCAGGAGATATAGACATGGACGGCCGATGTGAGTTTGCCGTTACCATGACCTACGATCCATCGGGCGACTCATCAGGTTTTGTACAGATTTTTGGCTACGATGCAGCATCTGAATCGGTGAGAGTCGATTCCACCTGCTGGAATCCATCGCCTGCGACCAGCCAGTGGTTCGGCTATCGTCTCTCTGAAACTGGCGATCTCACTGGCGATGGAATCCCCAATTTCGCGGTAACAGATCCTCGCAGCGAAAATCCGATTTGTCCTTCTTACACAACAGAAGGCGTAGTTTATGTATATTCCGGTTGGAGATCCGTATTCCCTATTGAAGCTGAAGTTTTAGATCCCTCTATGCCGGTATCTAGTTGTCCTTATCAAGGTGCGGTATGGCGGCTGCGTCATCCAATGGGTTTGTCGGATATTTTCGCACGAATTGAAGTCGAAATAACTCCTTCGCCGGTACCCGAATTCCAATACACCCTCGATTCCGCGCAATTGGAGATGATCGATGATTCGACATTAGTTTACACTCCAGTAGAAGAATGGGTAGAGTTTTGTCGTGTTAGTGTAGAATTAGTCGAAGCCTATAAAACAACTACCGGGGAGAGTATTCTGGATACTATCGATGTTTCCTGGACCATGGATTTTATCCCGCCGGAAATTAATCCTCGTGACACCAGCGGCTACACAAATGATCCCTACGAAACTTTCATCTGGGATATAATATCCGAGTCATATACTGAAATGAACGATATCGATACTTCCACTATAATAGCTACTTGTGGGTATGACACAATTCATCCGCGGATATTCGATTTTCCGTTGACTATACCGCATGACCTATTAAGCTCGACGGTAGCAATTTCCATTTCGGATTTTGGAATACACCCTGTTTATGGAGATACTTTCACTGTTTGTCTGGAAAATGTTACCGACCACCCGGATATTCTCTGCGGCCCCAATATTGCCGAACCAAATTGTATTACCAAGATATTCGATCGAAACTGGACAACCGACCTTGTTTTCGAATCACCGGGATTATTAGATACCAGATTAACTCTGGGCGCACAAATTACAGCCACAGACGGCTACGATGCCGGATTAGATATTCAGATGCCACCTGTCCCCGATACGGATGTAAAAGCGCTTTTCTCCATCGATGACCCCATTCACAGTTTCATACACTCGTTGAGAAGAGATCTTCGTAATTCTGAAGATGATTCATTATATTGGATTATCATTACGGAAGGCGTCGGAGAAGCTTCACTCACATGGGATCCAGATGCACTGCCAACAGGTGTATTTCTTTTAGAATATAAACTCGATATGCGTTCCTACGATCGTTATGAATTCGAGTTGGGCGATACGCTCTATCTTTCCTTCGAGACCGGACCGAAAACTATCGAAGCTTATCGTTTATTACCCGGAGCACAATGGAATCTATATTCGGTGCCCTATTATCTGGAAAGCTATTTACCAGAAAACCATTTTTACCCTATTTTTTACTATTATATGTATTACTATGCATATAATTCAGAAACGGCGTCTTATTATATACCCGATAGAATTCCCTCCGGACAGGCCTTATGGGTATATATTCTAAATTATCCACCCTGTATATACTATCCCCCGGTTCCCTTATCGGTAGGCTGGCCAATCGATACTCTCTGGGCACAATTGCACCCCGGGTGGAACATGATAGGCGCACCCATAGATAGTATTTCCACCGGCGAAATGGGGACTATTCCATCGGGGACAATTATCCCCGGCACGGTTTTCGGTTACGAGTCGCCTTCTTATTTCTCCGCCGATTGGCTTTACCCCGAATGGGGTTATTGGGTACTTTCAACTTCGCAAGCGGAGTTATTCGCCCCCTTAGCTTCCAGAGGCGAGCTTGAAAAAAGAACAGTCGTCAATGATATAGTAGAGCTTTTCGGTGCGAATCCTCCCCCACCTCCTAGTATAAAAGAAATCGATCACTCCATAGAGCTTCCCCATGAAAATAAAATAACTATCTATCCCAATCCATTTAATGGAACTTGTAGAATTAGCGGCCCCGGACCTTACCGGATTTACGACATCTCGGGGAAACTTATCGAAAAGTTAAGTGGCGATGAATCTTTTATTTGGGAAACAAAGTCCCCTGAAGGCACAGAACTACCCTCTGGAATATATTTCATAAAATTTTCCAGCGGCAATATAAGAAAAGCTATCCTGGTCAGATAAAACTGACAATATATAGTGAAATTTGTTGAAACCGGACAATCCATTAGTATATTTGCGCTTGATTTTATTCTGAGTAATTATGAGAGAATTCGCAACATTAAGAGAATATATCTTCCGCTATAAATGGGCCCTTCTGGGCGGGTTTATAGCGCTAGTTTTCGTGGATGGCTTCCAGCTTGTAATTCCGCGAATAACTAAAGCAGCTATAGATGCTCTATCCTATGGTAATGCTACTTCTGCTCTGTTATTACGCTATGGACTATATATATTGGGTTTATCTCTCGGTGTTGGAATCATGCGTTTTTTCTGGAGACTGGCTATTATCGGCATGTCACGCAAAATCGAATTCGATCTTCGAAACAGATTCTACGAAACCGTTTTATCTCAGAGCGACAGATATTTCAACAACACAAAAGTCGGCGATCTTATGGCGCTGGCAACCAACGATCTCAATGCAGTTCGCATGATGACCGGGATGGCAATAGTTGCAGCTTTTGATGCCTTTTTGATGCTAATCGCCAGTTTACTAATGCTGGGACTAATAAACTGGAAATTAACTTTGTGGATTCTAATCCCAATGCCTTTTCTATCAATTATAATTATTAAGTTCGGTAAACAGCTTCACGATAGATTCAAAGCAGTTCAAGATAGTTTTGCATCGCTTACAGACAAAGCTCAGGAGACATATTCGGGAATTCGAGTTATCAAAGCCTATGTTCAGGAAAAGGGTGAACGTGAAAGGTTTGAAGAACTGAACCAGGACTACGTTGGAAAAAACATGTACCTTGTGAGAATCTGGGGAATGTTCGATCCACTAATCGGCTTTGTTGTAGGTATCAGTTTCGCTTTGGTATTGTTACTCGGGGGCGATCGAGTAATTCTGGGAAATATGTCTATGGGCGATTTTGTGGCGTTTAACGCCTATTTGGGAATCGCTATCTGGCCTATGATAGCTATCGGATGGATTACTAACCTCTATCAAAGAGGTAAAGCCTCCATGGGCAGATTGAACAAGGTTTTCAACCATACTCCTGAGATAAAGGAAATCAATAATCCCGTAATTCTGGATAATCTTGAAGGTTGCATTGAGTTCAAAGACCTGACTTTTTCATATGATGTAAATACAGAACCCGTGTTGAAGAATGTCTCATTCAAAGTTAAACCGGGGCAAACGGTTGCAGTTATTGGACGTACCGGAAGCGGTAAGACTACTCTACTTAAGCTGATTCCCAGATTGTTCGAGGTTCCGGATAATTCAGTGTTTATCGACGGCCACGATGTAAAAACGTTACAGCTGAAATCTTTAAGAAAAAATATCGGTATTGTTCCACAAGATTCTTTCCTTTTCAGTGAAACTATAATCGATAATATCAAATTCGGGAAACCGGAAATCGATGATGAACATGCAATCAGATGTGCTAAAATTGCTCAAATTCACAATGAGATATTGAATTTTCCAAATGGATATAAGACTATGGTCGGAGAACGAGGAGTAACTTTATCGGGTGGGCAAAAGCAGAGAGTTGCACTGGCTCGAGCGCTGGTTGTGGACCCAGGTATCTTAATTCTCGATGACTCTTTCTCTGCTGTGGATACCGAAACCGAGGAAAAGATTATCTACGAACTCGACAAATTCATGGAAAATAGAACCACTATTCTTATCAGCCATAGGATTAGTACGGTGAAAGACGCCGATTATATTTACGTTATCGATGAAGGCAAAATTGTAGAAAAAGGAACTCACGATAAATTACTCGAATTGAATGGTATTTACGCCGATATAGATAGAAGACAAAAACTTGAAAGAATGCTGGAGAATTGAGAATAGATGCCTAGAGGCGGACAAGCATATAACGATTTCCACGAGGAACAGAAGCTGGGGAAGGTTTACGATAGTAAACTTGTCAAGCGTTTGATGAAATACACTAGACCGTATTTAAAATATATGGTTTTTTCCGTGTTTGTTCTGCTTATCCTTTCGGGATTGAGGGTTTTCCAGCCTTATCTGGTGAAAATTGGAATCGACGATTATATTATATTTAACTATGCTAAGGTCGATCTTTCCGATACAACCAACGCCGAAATAAACCGAATTAGAGATACTTATGCAAAAGACTTTATAGAGTTAAATACTCCTCGAACCTATTTATTCGATTCGAAAGAGATAGATCCTAAGGATGCTGCTTTACTCAAAGAAGAAGGCGTTCTGGAACACGAGAAATATTATGTTTTGGATTACGACAAAATCGATTCAAAAGAGCGAAAAAAAAGGCTTGAAGATATTGTCAAATCAAATTTAGAGCAATTTGAATTAACTGGCGATGATAATATAAAAATAGTCAGCTACTCGAATTTGAGGCAGCTTCCCCCCGAACAACTAAAAATACTACGCTCAAACGATCGCAATGGCATTCTACGGATTGGATTTATCTATCTGGGCGCTTTGATATTGATCTTCTTCTTCCAGTTTCTGCAGGTATATATGATGGCATGGATTGGTCAGAAATTGATGTCGGATATCAGGAATGAAGTATATACTCACCTGCAGAAGATGTCCCTTAGGTTTTTTGATTCCAATCCTGTGGGCAGGCTGGTAACACGCAGCACCAACGATGTAAACGTGTTGAGTGAGATGTTCACTAGCGTGGTGATAAATATCTTCAGTGATATGTTCTTGCTTATCGGTATCAGCATCATGCTGCTTATAATGAACTGGCGTCTGGGACTAGTCTTGTTGGCTATTTCACCAATAATCATGACGGTTACTTTACTTTTCCGATTCAAATTCCGCGATGCATACAGAAAAGTCAGAATCAAGATTGCTCGTATAAACGCTATGTTATCCGAACATTTCAGTGGAATTTCAGTAATCAAGATTTTTGCTCGTGAAGCCGAGAACATACGCAGAGCTAAAGAGATAAATCGCGATTATTACAAAGCTACCATGTATGAGCTTTCCGTTCATGCGGTTTTCTCACCGGTAATAGTCCTTTTTAGAAATCTTGGGCTTTCACTTATCATATGGTATGGCGGTGGACAGGTAATTCAAAACTTGCTTCCACTTGGTGCTCTGGTTGCCTACCTATCTTACATCGAAATGTTCTTCCGCCCTATCAATTCTATCGCGGAGAAATTTAATATTATGCAAGCTGCGATGGCCAGCTCGGAGAGGATTTTCCAGATTCTGGACACTCAACCGGATATCGTTCAACCGGAAAAAGCGATAGAAATTAATAATGTAAAAGGCGAAGTTGAATTTAAAAATGTAGAATTTGCCTATAAAAAACTCGACAAATCCGATGAATGGGAATGGGTATTACGCGATATCAGCTTTCACGTTGAACCGGGCGAATCAGTAGCATTTGTAGGCGCTACAGGCGCTGGAAAAACCACAATTATCTCTCTTTTATCTCGGTTCTACGATGTTCAAAAAGGGTCGATCAATGTCGATGGCGTAAACATTAAGAACTGGGATAAATTTGAACTCAGAAAGAATATCGGCGTTGTTTTACAGGACGTCTTCCTTTTCGCTCGAGATATCAAATCAAATATTCGCCTAAATAACAGCGATATCGACGATGACACAGTTCGAAATGTTTCTCAAGTTGTAAATGCCTCTCATTTCATTGATAAATTACCAGAGAATTATGATGAACCGGTCACCGAGAGAGGAAGCACTCTCTCAGCCGGCCAAAGGCAGCTCCTCGCTTTTGCCAGAGCTCTTGCTTTCGATCCAAAGATACTGGTACTCGATGAGGCTACTGCCAATATCGACACGGAAACAGAACAATTGATTCAAGAAGCTTTACAGCGTTTGATGAAAGGTCGTACCAGCATTATTATTGCTCATAGGCTTTCCACAATCCAGCATGTGGACCGAATTCTGGTAATGCACAAGGGCAAAATCATGGAAGAAGGAAATCATCAGGAGCTATTGGCCAAAGGTGGAATCTATTATAAACTCTACCAACTCCAATATAAGGGTCAGGAAGTCTGATTCAGCTTGCCCTTGCTTTTGAGTTCTTTTACCGCCGGAGAATCTTCAAATTGCATCTCTATCCACGCATTTATATGTGAGCGTTTGAATCGCCATTCCCTACCCAGTTTCGCGGCAGGAATTTTGCCTTCTTGAGCCCATTTATATATGGTTTGTGGTTTTAGCTTGAGATATCTGGCTACATCGTCCACAGTCATAATTTCGTTGTTATCATTCTTCATCGATATTCACGCTTTTCTTTTTCAGGCTATCCATTCTATCCTCGATATCCTTTGGCGTACCCATTTCCCTTAATTTCTCTGTTTGGAGATATTGGGGTCCCTGATTTCTCTCGTCGGATCGCGAATTTGATTTCTCTTTTTTATTTCTTTCTGAACCGCTTAAAAAATCTATTGTGGTTATAGCCATGTGCGCATAGAAATTACTGTCCTGCTTTCTGAAAAGCTGGAACTCAAGGTCTTTATTCCCTAAAAAAGGTCGAAGATTCCATGCAAGCTGAGTCCCAACAAATGCAAATATTAAAACCCATATCTTAAATACTCTCACTCCTTGTCTTGGATAAACAGAATATTTCTCGCAGGCATAGACAAGGCCATCGTTCAGCGTTTTCATTCCAGCTAATCCGGCTACTATAAAAATACCCACATGAAGTAATCTCAGAAAAGCATAACTAGAACCGATAAGCAGGAAAAAGAGTGGAATTGGCGCAAACGAAGCAAGAACGCATGCAATAATAGTAAAGGATCCGGTTATCAAAGCGAGCGACTGCCATATTGTTAGTTTGCTACCCAGCAAAACATTGATCATGAACAGGGCGGGATAGCAAATAATGAGAGCCAGGATGAAGAGTAATGGCACTTTCATCATCGATGACGCTGCCTGCAGGAAAGAGTTATATATACCCATTACAATTCCATATATTCCGAAAAATATCACGGACATAATCAAAAGTAAAAATATATTTCTCCCGAGTTTCTCGCCGGAGATAATGTTATCGTAAAATGACTCCCTATCCCTGAGAAGTTGACTAAGAATACTTTTATTCATCTCGTCCTCGATTCTTTTGAGTTTTCAATTAGCAATCGCTTAGCTGATTTATATTCTTTTCTACAAATATATGACGATATTTTCCTAATACAAGTTGTTTTTTATGTTTTAGTTGTGTTTATCAGTATTTATTGCATTTTAATGCTAATTTTATCCAACAAAAAAGCGGGGATAAAACCCGCTTTAAAGTTATCTATATTAGATTTAGATTAGAATTTCAATCCGGAAAATCCCAGGAATGCCATACTCATTAAACCCGCTACGATAAAAGCAATTGGAAGTCCTTTCATCAAACGCGGAACTGGCGCAAACTGCAGCCTCTCTCTGATTCCACTCATCATGATAAGCGCGAGTGTAAAACCGACTCCCGCAGCAAATCCATGCACCAGAGCTTCCAGAAAATTATATCCCAGTGACATTGTGTTTAGCTCCGCAACACCGAGAATAGCACAATTTGTGGTAATCAACGGAAGAAAAATTCCCAATGCCGAATAGAGCGATGGTGAAGTTTTCTGCAGCACTAATTCGACAAATTGAACCAAAGAAGCTATCACAAGAATGAAAGCGATAGTTTCCAGATAATGTAAATCGAAAGAAGCCGCTGGCGTTTGACTGCCAAATTTATTAGCGATAATCCAGAAAATATTGCTGGTTCCCGGTGAAAGGAAGTAAGTCCATATCACCCATGTAACCGCGCTTGCAAGGGTCATAACAAATATTACAGCCATACCCATTCCAATAGCCGTCTCAGTCTTTTTACTTACTCCTACAAATGGACATAGACCAAGAAAACGGGAAAGTACGAAGTTGTTTATTAAGATTGCACTTATAGCTATTATCAGAAGATTACCCATGTTCTAAGCCTCCTTTCGAGTTTTCTCAAGCAACATCCGCGCAAGAGCAACCATAAATCCAAGGGACAAAAAAGCCCCTGGTGGAAGAATCATCAACAATGCAGGTTTATAGTTATCGCCCATGATCTGTTGGCCGAATATTGTACCTGAACCAATTAATTCTCTGAATGCTCCAAGGACAACCAACGTTAGAGTAAACCCAAAACCCATTCCAAGACCATCAACAAGTGAACGAAGCGGTGAATGCTTGCTGGCAAATGCCTCGGCACGTCCTAGAATAATACAGTTTACCACGATAAGAGGAATGAAGATTCCCAATGCTTCGGAAAGAGCCGGTGTATAAGCAGCCATCACCAATTTTGTAATGGTCACGAAAGTTGCGATCACAGTAATAAAGATAGGAATTCTAATCCTAGAAGGAACCAGTGGCTTTATTAGCGACACAATTAAGTTGCTCATTACCAGAACAAAAGTCGCTGCGCAACCCATTCCAAGTCCATTAATCGCGCTGGAAGTTACTGCCAGAGTAGGACATAATCCCAATGCCAGAACTAAAACGGGATTTTCTACTAATATACCTTTTGTGAAATCCTTGATTATCTTCATTCTACTCACCTCCTCTTTCAGAGGTTAGCGAATCCTCCTGAACTTCAACCTCCGCTGAATCCGGATGACAATTCGGATCGTCAGGGTTGTTTGGATCACATTGAGGGCCGCCGGGGATAGTTACCATATCATTATTTTCTCCAAGAGCTAATTTTAGTTCTTTGGCAGCGATTTTAACCGAATTGGTAATAGCCCTGCTTGTGATAGTAGCCCCAGTTATCGATTTGATATCTCCACCATCTTTATCCACTGCTAAATTGTTATAAAGTTTATCATCGAATTGCATTTCAAACCATGGTTCGGGGCCATCGGTAATCTCAACCGATTTGGTTCCCAATCCTGGTGTTTCCGATTGATAGACTATCTCTATTGCTGAGATTGTGAAATCGGGATTTAGACCGACAACGGTTTTTATTGTCGAAGAAAAACCATTACCATATGCTGTTATAATGTAGCCAACCGGTGTAATTTCTGATGAATCAGCATAGCCGGTTATATATTGTACGCTATCTACGGTATCCGGATCGAAAACCTGAGCTTCGGGTAGAACCTCTTCGATTGCGGCCATTCGCGCGACCTCTTCCTGAGCTTCGATAACCGGCGAGGTTAATGAGTTGATATATCCTAAACCCAATCCGGCGATAAGACCATATATCATGAGTGTTATTCCGGGTTTAATGATCGATTTCATTATTCCTCACCTCCTTTATCCTTTTTAAAACCGAATTTCTTCGGCCTTGTATGCCTATCGATAATGGGAGTGAAAATATTCATTATTAGAATAGAATAGCTAACGCCTTCGGGATAACCACCCCATCGGCGAATAAACACAGTCAGGACAGCACATCCAATTCCAAAAATCCACCTTCCTTTTTTAGTAATAGGTGTAGTTACCATATCCGTTGCCATAAAGAATGCCCCCAGCATAAGTCCACCAGTGAAAAGCTGGAACGGAATATGTCCGGTAAAGAAACCCTGAACTCCACCAAATATCCATCCAAGGACAGCAACTCCACCGATATAAGACAAAGGGATTCGCCAGGATGCAAACCCTCTAATAATCAGATACAATCCTCCGACTATTAAAGCTAAAGCGCAGGCTTCACCAATAACTCCACCGATATTGCCAAGAAGAGCATTTGGCCATGCATTATAAACTGCTTCAACAGCCTGTCTTGCTTCTTCTATTTTCTCAGGAGCGGCTTCAGGGTCGAGAATTGTGGTTCGAGATAATTTTATCACACTCAATGGTGTAGCACTTGTTAAAGCATCTAAACCACTTGCCCCGGAAAGAGTTCCTTTCATAGGGGTAATCCAGCTGGTTGTCATCTGCACAGGCCAACTGGCCATAAGAAATGCTCTTCCAACCAATGCCGGATTAAGTGGATTATATCCCAAACCTCCAAAAACCTGCTTACCTATTCCAATAGCCACAATACTACCGATCATTACCATCCACCAGGGAACCCCCGGAGGTACATTAAAAGCCACCAACATTCCGGTAATAATTGCAGAACCGTCATAAACCGATATAGGCACTTTTCTTATTGCTTGAATTACAGCTTCGGTAATAGCAGCTGCTACTATTCCGACTATTGTGAGCCACAAAGCTCTAATACCATAGAAATACACTCCAAAGAACCACGCGGGTAAGAGAGCTAATACTACATTCCACATTATCTTGGGTGTGGTAGTCACACTTCTGAAATGAGGCGACGAAGAAACTATCAGAGTGTTTTTATTCAATTGGCCTCCTATATATTTAATCTGTTTTCATTCAATTTCTTAAATCCATTCCCACCGACACCCCGGCGGATAAAAACCCATAGTCTTCCGGAAAGGAAAAAAACCATGGATTAATCACACACCACTGTCCAATAGCCGCTATATATAACGGCCCAACAGGAACACCGATTTTCAAACTCCATGTATTTGACAACCTGTCACGCTCAAATCTGGCTGTATCCGGTGGATCTTCGCGTAACCATTTTCTGGTAACAATACTTGAATATCCAAGTGAAAACGACGGTCGAATATCAATAAAACCTGCTCTAATCAACAATTCAGTATAGACTGCTGGATTAACGAAGCTTCCTTTTTCACAGATTTCCTGACTTCCATCCGCCATATAGCTGTTCCAAATACCGTCCAAATCAGCGCTAAAATCGTAGTAATGTAAATCTACTCCAAATTCAAATCTGCCATAACTTACTCCACCACGAATTCCTCCACAATTTCCGGAGTAATTAAGTAAAGGGCCATAAGACGCAGATAAAACCGGTTGAATTTGTTTGGGTATCTTGCGCTCGATTTTGGGTTTAGCCGCACTTGATTTCGGTTCTCTCTCGGGAACCGGCTTCATTGGCTCCGGAGGTAGATTTGGTTTCTGAACAGGCTGGGCAAATGCCAAACACACCAGAATCAATGAAAACGATATTATCCTGCATATCCTCAAAAGAAAAGCCCTCCATCGTAAACCAAACCAACAGTTCCGGAAATCGAATTGTAAGCCTTTGCACTGACTTGAAATCCTTCAAAAGCGGCCATGTAACATCCCCCAAAACAAACACTTAGCTTCTGATAAACCGGTACGCGAAAATCGAGTCCGAGTCCGATAATAGGTAATTTTGACCTGGACCAGTCTTTTCTTAGATGATCGTATTCATGGAACCAGATCATCCCCAAATCGATACTTGCTACAAATCTAAATGGCTCCAGGTCAGCTTTTCCTTCTACATGCATCACCGAAGAAACTGTATGACCTTCGGTGGACAGATTTATCTCATCGCTATCGATAGAATCATTTACCGATGATAAAAAATGACCACGCATGGAAAGGGCAATAGTCAAATAATCGTAGGAAATCCCACCGGAAATATCCCAATATGGTGAACTGGATTGACGAACATCATTTACGAAAGGAAGGCTATAGCCTTCCGCAACTCTTAGATATGGCTTAACTTCGGGGGCAAACTCCTCAATAGCCATGGTTACTACAGTCAAAAATAATAATGCTGTAACAATAAGAATCTTATGATATTTTGATTCTCTATTCAATTAGTCTCAATCCTGTTTTTCTTTTCTTTAGCACGCTTTTCCCAGATTTTATTCTTAGCTAAACGAATATAATGCAATAGCCTTCTATCGCTGGGGCAAATAAAAGAACAGCTTCCACATTCGATACAATCCATGGTTCCAAGCTTTTCCGCAAAATCGACATCGTCATATTCAATTGCGGCTGCGATTCTTGTGGGCATTAAAAACATCGGGCAAATATCCACGCATTTCGCGCAATTGATGCAAGCCATTTCAGGCCGTGAAGGAGCATCTTTAACTCCAAAAAGTAGAATTCCGCTGGTTCCTTTTGTTACAGGAACTTCCATATTTGACTGAGCTAAACCCATCATTGGTCCACCGGAAATCACTTTATAAACAGTTTCTGTCGGACCACCACATTCATCAATGATATCCGAATAAGGTGTGCCAACTCTGATCATCAGATTAGAAGGATTCTTAATAACCGGGCCGGAAACAGTAACCACACGCTCATATAGGGACAATCCTCTACTTATTGCGTCGTAGATAGCTTTGGATGTACCTACATTCTGGACATAGCATCCAGCATCGAACGGTAATCCTCCACTTGGGACTTCGCGACCGGTTACCGCATTGATCATCTGCTTTTCCGCCCCCTGGGGATACTTCACTTTGAGAGGAATTATCTCGATCGAAGTACCTTTAGCACGTTCACGCATAACTTCGATAGCATCGGGCTTGTTCTCTTCAATACAAACCGCGAGCCTCTTAGCACCTATTACCTTTCCAATTATTTCCAGGCCATTGAGAATATCCTCGGGGAATTCCAGCATTAATCGGTGATCGGCCGTGAGAAAAGGTTCGCATTCAGCACCATTTAAAAGAACAGTATCAATTTCTTTACTCGCCGGGGGAGATAATTTTACATGTGCTGGAAAAGCCGCCCCTCCCATACCCACTACACCCGCATTCTTAACGATTTCAGCAACTTTAGAAGGATCTATATCACGCCAATTTTCACCGTAAACTTCTAGTTCTTCGGCTCTTTCATCTTTGCCGTCGTTTTCGATAATAATAGTCGATTCTTGCTTTCCGGTTATCGGATGAGGATAAGGCCCGATCTTTTGAACTGTTCCGGACACCGATGAATGAATCTTTGCTGAGATAAACCCAGTATCTTCACCGATAGTCTGCCCCAGGAGAACCCTGTCCCCCCTTTTGACCAAGGGCTTCGATGGCGCACCCGCATGTTGAGACAATGGTATATAAACCACTTCGGGAGGTTTCATCACCTTGATCGGCTGGTTTTCGGAAAGGTGCTTACTCTCTGGAGGATGAACGCCACCTTTAAAACTCAAAGACATATTTGACTCCCTATGGCTGATTTTAGATATTAAAAAATATTTTGTTATAATATGTCTGTAAAGGCCGACTGTCAAGGTGCTATTGTGTTATAGTAATCTTCTAAATGAAAAACTAATCCATCGATAGATTTAATTGAGCTCGATTTGGTTTTATATTATTGAAATGAACTTTTTTATCTCTATACTTTTTAGGAAGTTTAATTTGGGATAATCTATATAATTAAGGAGATTATTTATTCACTTATTGCTAGCGGTTTAATTTTTTAATGAATGGAGTAAATCATGAATAGCCGCTATCCCACCTATAAAGCTGTAATTCTATTTGTGTCAATTATTTTGATTGCTGGACTTTCTCTTGGTAAAGAATGGACAGTTATGGTCTATATAGCTGCGGACAACAACCTTTCCAGCTTTGTTAATGGAGATGTCGATGAGATGGAATCTGCCGGTTCAAATGACTACATGGATATCGTCTGTCAGATCGACGGTCTGGTTAGCTCGTGGTACAACGGATACGACGATTATCTGGGAGACAATCATTCTACAGTTCGACGTTATCATATTCAACCCGGTAACAGCAGCAACAACTCTATCGACGCCGGTTTTATCAGCGACCTGGGAGAATTAAATACGGAAGACCCTAACACATTGCGCGATTTCGTTAATTGGACTATCGATAATTATCCTTCAGATCGTTATATGTTGGTTATCTGGAACCACGGAGGAGGTTGGTCGAGACCTGCTCATCCACTCGCGGAAAAAGCTATCGTCTGGGATGATACAGACGGCGACGGAAGCGGTATCAATTTCTCTAACGGCGAATATGCGAATTGCCTTTCACAAGTTCGAGATCATCTGGGAAGAAGCCTTAATATTATTGGCTTCGATGCATGCATCGTTGGTTTGCTGGAAAATGAATACGAAACTATGGGTTATGCAGACTATCTCGTACATTCTGAAGCTAATGTCCCCGGTGATGGTTGGAATTATGAATTTCTTCAGCAATTAGGATTAAATCCAAATGCTTCTGAAGAAGAGATTTGTGATTGGATTGTCGATGAATATTCACTCGAATATAGCAGCGATGTAACTTTATCCGCAGTTCGATTGGATCATGATCACGTAAATTACCAAATGGCTATCAACGATTTTGCCCGTGAATTGATATTGGCTGGTGGAAATTCTAACTCGAGTGTATCGAGCGCTATATCCTCTGCAACCGATTTCGGCTCTGATCTGGTCGATGTATATGATTTTGCCGATCAAATCGACGACCGCAATATAGGTGGCGCGGGAAGTGCTCTCGATGCTGCAGCAATCGCTTTAAAAAACGCTCAGGGAGTCCCTCCCGGATCTGCGGGGAAACCATTAATCGCTACTTATCAAAGCGGTTTTTCTGGAAGTCAAGGAATTGCCGTCTATAATCCATCTTCATCAGCATCGAGCAGCTGGAGTAATTTGGACATTGCTGAATGTAACTTATGGGATGAATTTATCGGGGGTTCAAGTTCTTTGCCATCGATAAAACTCGCCTATTGGGGCAACTCCCTTGGTAAATATATCGAAACAGGATCGACTTCTCAACTATACTTAACCGCAAGAAATCTGGGTAGCGGAACAGCATCGTCTGTAACTGCGATTCTTTCCAGCTACGACTCCAGAGTTACTATATCCGGCGGTCCGGTGAGTTTTAATAATATTTCCCCGGGAGCTACTTCTGTTTCATTGAGTGCTTTCGATGTTTATATATTCCCGACAGTGGCAGAAAGTTCCTTTATTCCATTCGAAGTTACTTTCAATACGGGAAAGACCGCCAAATTCGTTCTGACTGCATTGGGCATTGTGAATTATCCTCCGGAGATTGTAGATGTTATCTGGTCGTTCGATTATGTAAGATGTGCTAGTGGTTATCCATCCTTGAGTTGGTTTGTTCCCAACGACCCGGACGGCGACGATTTGCATTTCGAAATCCAATGGGACCAGGATTATAATTTTAGTTCTCCTACAACTATTTCCTCGGATATCAGTGATATCGGTTTCGGTCCATCCGTTCCCAGGGCTTCCGGCACTGGAGAGTGTTTTTACATTATCGGGAGTCAGGGAGAAAGCGGCATGACCGATGGCGAAACCTATTGGTGGCGAGTCCGCGCTAAAGATGAATATCACACCGGAAATTGGTCATCTTCGAGATCGATTACCATAGATTCTTCTATTCCAGCACACGATTGGCATCAAACTTTGGATGAACAATTCGAAAATAACTATCTATCGAGTGTATCTGTAGAATCAAATCAAATTAGCCTGAGTGGAATTTCAACCATCTTCAACGATGATTTCGAGTACGCTTCGGAATCCGAAGCATGGTCAGTTTGGAATACTTACGACGGCGGATACAATATTAGTATTACCCTGGAAGATAGACGTCAGGTTTCCGGCACATATAGCCTGAGACATCGAGATCGAAACACATCGGCTTATGGTGGAATCTGGCAGAGCTTCTCCCCTATCGAAGAAGGCAGAGCAGCGATATGGGCAAAAATATTCAATCCGGACCTCGGCGATTTCTCGGAATTCCTCGGTCTTCATGACGGCACCGATTATAGTTCTTCTTTTACTACAGGTCTTATTGTTTATACTAAAGCGGATACTCTGAAATTCTGGGACGGCTCCTCCAATATTGTACATACTTCGATGGATTCACTATGGCATTATTATGAAATCGAATTCGATTTAGCTGCGGGGACATCCAATCTCTATATTGACGGTTCTCATATGGGTTCCTATTCTACCGGATCACTAACCGAAATCGAGATGATTGCATTTGGGACTAAACTGCTGGGCAACAATGCCATTGGAACCAGTTATTGGGATGACCTGGAGCTCATCGGTGGAATTGAAGTGGATAGTGGAGTAGTTATTGGTCAATCGGTTGCCTTCGATTGGAAACCCGACGGTGCAACGAGCTGGGGTAATGTCTCATGGAACCAGAACGACGGTGATTCGATAGAAGTTATCGTCCAATACTGCAATTCCGGGGACTGGACTGAGTATCTATCTGCTTTTTCACCTGGAAGCACTGGATATATTAATATAACAGGCCTGAGCGATACCGATTCGGTACGGTTGAAAGCAATTCTTTATAATCGCGGAGAATCTTATCCAAAACCGATCCTCTACGATTGGACTGTGGATTGGAATTCAGGTTCGGTTTATACAGAGAAGAATCCATCGAAACCAGGACAAATTGAGATTCACTCTAATTGGCCTAATCCGTTCAATCCAGTTACTAATATCGAATTTGAGCTACCATCACAAGGGACAGCGGAGATATCAATCTATAATCTCCAGGGCAAAAAGGTGTTTAACCATCAAGAAAAGTTTATTGAAGGTTTGAATTCTATAACATTCGATGGCAGAGATTTGCCCAGCGGGACCTATCTCTGCACAATCGAAATGAATGGAAAATCCGACAAGACTAAAATAGTCTTAATGAAATAACTATTTCTGACGTTTCATTAGATAATTGATAATGGCTTTCTGTACATGAAGTCTGTTCTCTGCTTGATTGAAAACAACGCTCTGAGGACCATCCATAACCTCATCGGTTATTTCTTTGCCTCGTTCTGCTGGAAGACAATGCATCACTATCGCTTTGGGAGCAGCTTCCTTGAGTAATTTTCCATTAATCTGATAGTTACTGAGTTTAATAGCCTGTGACTCTGCGGCATCTTTCTGACCCATGCTTGCCCAAACATCGGTATAGATCACATGTGCATCTTTAACTGCTTCTAATGGATCTTGAGTAATAGTAATCTCACTCACTTCAGTTTCTTTTGCTGATTTCAGGATATCTTCATTTGGAAGAGTCTCTTCGGAAGTGGCAATCCGTAAATCCATGGGAATTTTCTTTGCCAAATTTAGCCAGCTATTCGTTATATTGTTACCATCACCCAGATAGGCAATTACTATATTGTCTATATAGCCTTTTTCCTCGAGAATGGTCAAGGCATCGCCCATTATCTGACAAGGATGAAGCAGGTCTGTTAGAGCATTTATAACCGGTATAGAAGCATATTCGGCAATTTCCTCTATCTCTTTCTGCTCGAAAGTTCTCATCACGATTAAATTGACATATCTGGATAAAACCTGAGCAATGTCTTTAGGGCTTTCTCGCTTGCCAATTCCAACTTCTTTATCGGATAAGTAAATCGGATGACCGCCTAATTCCTTGATTCCAACATCGAAACTAACTTTAGTTCTCAAACTGGGTTTCCTGAAAAGCATGGCTACAGATAAGTCTTTCAATGGCTTTGGCGAATTCCCCCAGGAAGTCATATGTTTCATCACCTTAGCGCCCGTCAATAAATCCTTTACTTCACCAGAACTGAGTTTATCGATAGATAGAAAATCCCTTTTCATGGTTTACTCCTTTAATTTTCCAATAATTGATTTTTGAATATGTTATTCTGATTTATTAGCTCTAAAAAAAGCCCTCCCCGTTAAGGGAGGACTTAATAATTATCTACTTTAACTTCCGGGAACGAGTTCCAGGAATGTACTTTCATCCCCGATTATCCATGCCGTATTAGAATTGAGGATAAATATATCGTTCAATGTAGATTCGCTGAATCCTTCGTTTTGACGATACCAGGTTTCACCGCCATCTATAGTATGAAGAATATAACCAAATTTTCCTACAGCCCAACCATTAGATTCATTGATAAATCCGATCGAATTGAAAACAGTTCCAGAGAATTTGGGGAGATCCAATTTTTCCCATGTACTACCGCTGTTCTCTGTTTTTAGAATCGTACCCAAGTTTCCACATGCATATCCAGTGCTTCCAACGAAATCGATGCCCATGAGGGTTTGAGTCGTTTCTGTGTTAAGCTGATTCCATGTTACTCCACCGTCATCTGTATGGAGAATTGTTCCATATTGACCACTAGCGAAAGCCTCATTTTGACCGATTACTTCAATATCGAATAATTCGACCGATAATCCGGAAGTCTGGGTTGTCCAGGTCATACCACCATCTTCAGAACGCATTATAAGACCTTTATCCCCAACTACCCAACCATATTGATCATCAAAGAATTCAACTTCGTTCAATCTGTATCCATAAATGCTATCCACGCTGTTCCACTGTCCTCCACCATTTGTAGTATAAAGAATTGTAGTGAAAGTATCCGTTGCACCCTCCGAGGAGAATCCAACAACCCATCCATCGTTGCTATTAGCAAAATAGACATCGCGGAAAGTCTTGGAAGTATTAGCATCCTGATGTAACCAGATATTGCCACCGTCGATAGTGTGTGCAATTCTTCCCGATTTTCCAACAAGCCAACCTTCATTTGCATCGACGAAGTGAACTCCAAATAAAGCTAAACCAAGGCCATAGCTGCGGAAATTCCATGTGTCACCGCCGTCTGTGGTTAATTTAATAGCACCAGTTCCACGAGATTCATCATGACCGACAATCCAGCCTTCATCGCTATCCAGAAATCCGATATCTTTAATATCCCCTGTGATATCGACATCTACATCACTCCAGTTAGTTCCGGAATTTGTGCTTCGCATTACTATACTGTTTGCTCCAACAACCCATGCATTATTTTCATCAATAAACTCCACCTCTTTTAAATCCTGGCCGGCTTCTCTTGATGTAACGAATGAAATTGATGCGGATGATTCGGCAACTTCAATTGAATAAACTGCTCCAGCCGAACCGAAGATAAGGCCGGATGTTTCCTCGGAGAAATAACAATCCTGGAAAGGAACCGAAAGAGCGATAGAAAGCATATTCCATGTATCTCCACCATCCTGAGTTCTAAATAGATAAATCTCGTCGTCAGTGAGAGCCGTGTCTCCTAATGCATAAATTAAATCGTTGTTATATGCATAACCTCCCCAGAAAATAATCTTATCCTGAAGCAGGCAAATAGTTGTATCGCCGTGCCAAGTTGAATCTCCCAGAGTATCAACAACTAAGAAAGAATCGTAATTTGTGCAAATCCCCACCGAATCGCGATTCCAATTTAAACCACCATCCACGGATTTAAGCATAGAGCCTTTATCTCCGGCAATCCATATCCTATTAGGATCTCCGGACATGGTCGGCATGATATCATATAAATCAGGTGTATCTTCGCTTACTTCCGGAGTTGCTGCATCAGACCAAGTAATTCCATCGTCAGTAGTAGTATATAGCATACCTCTTGTACCAATCATGATTCCACAGGTAGAGCTGAAGAATATATCAGTAGCGCCTCTACTATTTGTCGGATCAATAGTTCTGACCTGCCAATTCACTCCTCCATCATCTGTATAATAAATATGTTCGTATTCTGCGCCAACTATCGCTTCGCCTGAGGAAAGAGGATAAACCGCCCCGGGAATTTTAAGTTCTTCGGGATTGATTATATTCCAATAACTGCCGTCCATCATAACATCTTCGCCTTCATCCTCAGAGCATCCGGTTATGAATAACATACCCAGAAGTAAAACAGGAATAATAATGGACATAATAATCCGGAAACTCGAACGCATATTCGCTCCTTATCGTTTAATATAGATTATATTTTCAGAAAGAATCATATTAGGTATATATAAATGATTTTCATTAAAGGTCAACACCTTTTTAATATAAATCCCGTTTAGCTTAGAAATAATTCAGGATTAAATCGCGCTGACAGCAAGAGTATATCGATTTATAGGACTTCTTTATTGTTGAAAATTGAATTGAAAATTTATAAATCGCATTTTTTCCTTGCAATTCAAATCTATTTCTTTATTTTAATATCCGATTATTAGCACTCGCTTTATTTGAGTGCTAATAAAACCACTAAGAGCTATGTAAACTCAAATATTAAAGGAGGTAGGATGAACATTAAACCCCTGGCAGACCGAATTTTGGTCAAGCCTGTTCAAGAATCTGAAACCGTCAAAGGCGGAATAATTATTCCCGATACCGCTAAAGAAAAACCGCAAGAAGGTGTAATTATCGCCATTGGTGAAGGACGTATTTCCGATAGTGGAGACACAATCCAACCAAAAGTAAAAAAAGACGATAAAGTGTTGTACAGCAAGTATGCTGGCACAGAAATAACTGTTGAGGGCGAAGATTATCTTATCATGAGAGAATCCGATGTCCTCGCGATAATCGAATAAAGGAGTATGACAATGGCTAAACAACTCAAATATTCAGCTCATGCTCGCGACTTTTTGAAAAATGGCGTAGAACAACTCGCCCGAGCAGTTAAAGTCACATTAGGCCCAAAAGGACGTAATGTAGTAATCGATAAAAAATGGGGCGGCCCGACTATCACTAAAGACGGTGTTACCGTTGCAAAAGAAATAGAATTAAAAGATCCATTTGAAAACATGGGTGCTCAGCTGGTAAAAGAAGTCGCCAGTAAAACCAGCGATGTAGCCGGTGACGGTACTACTACTGCAACGGTTCTGGCCGAAGCGGTTTTCATGGAAGGTATCAAAAATGTTACCGCGGGAACAAATCCAATGGCTTTGAAAAGAGGCCTGGAAGCTGCGGCAATCGAGGTCATCTCGGCACTTATGGATCTATCCGTTGATGTCAAAGGAAGCGAAGAAATCGCTCAGGTTGGAGCTATCTCAGCTAACAATGATAAAGTAATCGGATCGCTTATTGCCGATGCTATGGATAAAGTCGGCAAAGACGGTGTTATTACTGTCGAAGAAGCCAAAGGCACCGAGACTAATCTCGAGGTTGTCGAAGGTATGCAGTTCGACCGTGGATATCTCTCCCCTTATTTCGTAACCGATCCCGATTCCATGGAAGCAGTTATGGAAGAACCCATGATTCTTATCCACGATAAAAAGATCTCTAACATGAAAGATCTTCTTCCTGTTCTAGAAAAAGTAGCTCAGCAGGGTAAACCACTAGTCATAATCGCCGAAGATATCGAGGGCGAAGCACTGGCGACATTGGTTGTTAATAAACTGCGTGGCGTTCTTAAAGTCGCTGCGGTTAAAGCTCCCGGATTTGGCGAAAGACGCAAAGCAATGCTCGCTGATATCGCTATTCTCACCGGCGGAAGAGTTATCTCCGAGGAACTTGGTTTCAAACTAGAAAACACTCGCGTGGAAGATCTCGGACAGGCAAAAACCATCAATATCGATAAAGACAATACCACTATCGTTGAAGGTGCCGGCAAAAAAGAAGATATTCAGGGAAGAATCAACGAGATTCGTGCCGCTATAGAGAAATCTACCTCCGATTACGATAAAGAAAAACTCCAGGAACGTCTGGCAAAATTGGCTGGTGGAGTTGCTGTTATCAAAGTCGGTGCACCCACTGAAACCGAGATGAAAGAAAAGAAAGCCAGAGTCGAGGACGCCCTTCATGCAACACGCGCTGCGGTTGAAGAAGGAATAGTCCCCGGCGGAGGAGTCGCACTTATTCGCTGCATGAAAGTTCTGGATAATCTCGATTTCCAGGGCGATGAAAAAATCGCCATAGGAATTCTTAAGAGAGCTATGCAGGAACCACTCAGACAGATTGCTACAAACTCCGGCAACGACGGCGGAGTTGTAGTGAATAAAGTTGTCGAAGGCGAAGGCGCCTTTGGTTTCAACGCCGATAGAGAAGAATTCGGCGATCTGTTTGCAGATGGTGTGATCGATCCAACCAAAGTGGTTAGAATCGCTTTGCAAAATGCGGTGTCTATTTCAGCGCTGCTTCTGACAACAGAGTCTCTGATTACGGATATTCCGGAAGAGAACAAGAAAGATACTCCCGAAATGCCCGGTGCCGGTGGGGCACCCGGAATGGGAATGTATTAATTAATATCTGAATATGTGATAAAAAGCCTCATCTTAGGATGGGGCTTTTTTATCTATTTTTTATTAATTCATGAGTATTATAAACTGCCCTAATTCGATGATTATTCCATTTTTTCGTAGTAATTGCATCTGATTTGAAAGGAGTGAGGTTTTCTTCGGGTTTTTTAAAATCCATTATGGGAATGACCTTACTGTCATCGATTGAAAGCAAATTGAATATTCTACTGTCAATTAAACCATTATCATTGGTTAATACACCATTTTCGTATCCGTAATTAATAAAGCATCCATCTTTATCTGAGTAGATTCTACCTTCAAAAGCTACAAGTTTTAATATCCCATCCAGGACTTTCTCCACAACTCTTTCTTTAATAACTTTTCCTGTATCGTTTTCACAAAGCTTTGTGTAATCGAATTCGACAATAGTTGTATCTGAACCAGATAAATCAGATAAACGAATAATCAGATCTCGATTGTGATGAAGATCTGAAAACCATGATAAGCCAACTCTGAATACTTTCGTATAATAACCGGGAGTTTCATTTAATGAAAAATTCTCAGAACTGGTTGTATCGCAAATTAACCTCGATGCAATAATTCTTAGAACCTCTTTTTTAAGATTATCGCAGTTAATCTTGCAATTAGGATCCACCCCAGAAGAGCTAAGAATTAGTAATGGTCTTGGTTGAGGAATCTGCATCCCCTCTACTATCGGTTCAAAATAGTCCGCATATTCTTTGTTATTACATTCAACCCATTTTTCCATTCCTATTGCATTACCTAAAACTTCCATCATATTGCATGCTGAATTAGTCTGGTTAGAATGCGCTATAAGAAAAGCATTAATAATCTTCTCTTTACTTTTTGGGGGAATATCGTTCTTTATCCAGTAAGAATTATAAGGCGCTTTATCCGAGAAAAACAATATTGAAAACAACTCGGGATTATCCATAATCATCTTATGACCATTGTAAGTTGCTCCAGCATTATATTTCCCGTTAATCACTCCCTCAATTGTCAAATCGTGATCGCCGGAAACTTCTATTAGAGAATCGTTCTTATTGGCCACTTTATTATCTAATCGAATATTAAACAATTCCGGACTTTGTAAATACAAAAGCGGGTATCTTAATCCGGAAAAGCTATACCTTTTAACCAGGGCAATTATCGAACCGTGTTTGGTGAGAAACTCTCTAACTCTACCTCTATAGATTAACTCCTTTTTTTTATCTCTACGATTTAATGTGTCGGGCAACAACGATTGAATCTCATACCCTTTTCTCCGGCAAAATGATTCCAATGAATCTTTCCTTGCAAAAATTATCGATCTGAGAAATTTACTCCCCGCTACCTGATGGGTAGCAAAGATATCCATATTATTCCATACAATATCCCAATCGTGGGTATCTTTCTCGATTATAGTATCTATTACACTGAGATAACTACCCGGATTGAGGAATAATAACTGTACTTTATTTTCTGAGATATCCGTTAGAAGGTCTTTAAAATCATCATAATTATAATCTACGACCTTAAAATCTATATCAACCTGATCCTTTAAATAATCCTCAATACTCTTTGAGACTTCGGGAAATTGATTATCACTGACGAATCCTATCACTCCAATTACATAGTCGGGCTTAGACTTGAAGGTCAAGAGTATAAAAGCTATAACAATGAGGAAAATCGGTACTATCAAGAAAACATAACGTTTAATTGTTAAAAAAGAATGGCGTTCTTTGATAAGTGGATCATATGTAAAAATGTCTTCGACATCTAATACTTTGTTCTTTTTAATGAGGGAATCGGAGATATGAGACAAATAAAATCTCTTCTGTTCAGGGTCAATATTTTCACTATTCTTAATCTCTCTTAGAAGGTATAATACATCGGCTTTTGTTACGATAGAATCACTCGAAATTATTTCAAGGGTATTTTTAATATTAGGATAGTCTTTAAGCAACCATTTTAAATAGGATAAACGGAATTGGGATACGATCGAGTTGAGCTCTTTATTTAACCTAGTAAAACCGTCGAAATCTATCTCCGCAGTTTTAAAAGCATTAACTATCTTGTTGCGAATTAAATCTATTTCGTTTTCAATCTGGAGAATTCGTTCATCAGAGTCAATTTCGAATGATTCAAATCTATTCATTAACTCCGTTGCTATTATTTTTTGTTTTTTCTTTTTGCGGCGGCTTATTAAATAGACTATTGTGGACCAAGACAATGCGAAAATACCTAGAATAACCGAAGCGATCAATTCTGAGGAAATATCGGGAAAAATGCTCTTTAATATCTCATTCATAACAAAAATAATTAAGTTAAATTTATTTGCAATATAGTCTATTTGTAAAAAGTGAAAAGCAATACTTTCCGTAATAATTGATTATTTTCTTTTAAGCCCGGTTAATAAAACACAGGATATAACCATAATTACTAAAGCGATTATCAGCAATACTCTAGTATTAATCCTATCTTTCTCGCAAGGAATTTCGTAGCCATATTTTAACAGGTACGAATTATTAAAGTAACTATCGATTCGTTGTCCTAAATCCAATATTTCTTTTTTCGAATATTGAGGGAAATTTGGTGAAGTATATATCCATTTGAGTAAGTCCATAGCGGTTTTTTTTACTTCGATAAACTTGAAAGCGTTTTCTTCACAACTCACAATAGGAGCATGAAACATCAGAGAAAACAGGAAATCTTCACTATTTAATCCTAATTCACGAGTCATGATTTTCACTGATTCCTCAGTATTCTCCCGATAAAACTTTACGCTTTTATTCCATACTTCGACGAATTTCATTATATCTTCAGAATTCTGTTCCAAATACTGAGAATTCACCATTAGAACATTGGGAGCCGGAAACTGCTTTGTTGAGTATAAAATGTGACCCGTTGAACACCCATTAAAATAGCATAGTACCCCAGCATCCATATTGCCACTATCAAGCTCTTTTCCGATTTCATCGAAGCTTAATGGGATTGCTTTGATATCTTCGAAGTCCATATCATGTTTCTCCAAAGCTTTATAGAGTAGAAATTCTCCTATACATCCTTTGGGATAACCCACTTTTTTCCCAACTAATTGCTCGAAGGATTCGATTTCGGACGTAGCAGCAATGAAATCAAATCCAATATTATCTACAGGGACCATTATGATCGTAAACTTATATCCGTCAAGAGCGGTTATCACCGCATCATATATAGCTTCCTGAACCATATCCACTTCTCCGGATTTGAAGGCTTTAATAGTGGCGGAATATTCGCTATAATAGATCAATTCAATTTCGAGATTCGATTCTTCGAAAAAACCCTGTTGCCGGGCAAGATAAATCAATCCAGCACCCGGCCATGGATCCGTAGCTATTCTTAGAACTCTGGAAAAGCAAAAAGAGAATAGAAGTAATAACAAGCTAATATTGAGTATATTTTTTTTCATAGATTATTTTTTCCGTTATAAAAATACTCCAGCATAATATTCTGTCAATACTTTTCCTATTCATTTCACATGGATAGCATCATAAACCTTGAAAATATAATATCGATGGATATTATCTCTAATAAAAAATCTGTCTTTAGCAAATAACTATGCTTAGAAAATACTATTTGATTATCGTTGTTCTTCTTTCCCTGGTTTTAACTGCTCCAGGCTTTTTCGGTTTCGATAATTGGGAAATTAGCACTGGTTATTTCTTCTCAAATTCGCGAGCTGCAAAATCTCTAATTGAAGAAACTGGTGGTAACCCCGAAGCTCACAAAGCAATAACCGGAGATATTCATCTCTTTAGAGATTACGGTGATAGCAAGGGTGATGTTCAATTAAGACTTGGTGTGGTTTTCTCTACGGTTTATCTATGGAATTTCTGGAGAAGTGAAGATTCGCTAATCTTCTATGGTAATTGGATCGGACAGGGATATGGCGCTTATAGACTGGGCTTTATGCCCGAAGTTTATCTTGATAAAAGGAATGCAGAATATGCTATGGGAATGGCCGTTGGCATGGGATTTAGCATACATTACTTCGACGATAATATCGGAAAAAATGACAATAACAATGCTTTTGAGTGTTTCATCAGACCGCAATTTTCAATGGGATTAGGTAATAATACAAGACTCAAGATTATCGCCGGATATCATCTCCCGTTCATGGGCACAACTTCCAGGTATTGGTATTACTCCACCGATTGGGAACGTATAGATCATATTTTCTCACCATCCGACCTGGCTGGACCATTTGTTAATATCGGTGTAGCTTTCCATAAATAGCAATTCTTTTCTTTCAATACTTGCTTAGATGATAAATCGAATATATCTTCTTCAAAAAGAGGAGATTTACATGAGAGTTATAACTACAGATACTATGAGGGAACTTGATCGTACTACTATCGAAGATCGTGGAATTCCCGGAATCGATTTGATGAACAAAGCTGGAGCAGGAGTGGCCCGAGCAACTATCGAATTTCTCGAGGGAAATAAAGATAAGAATATCGGTATTCTAACCGGCCCCGGAAACAACGGTGGCGATGGCTGGGTCGCTGCTAGAATACTTCATGCACAGGGGTATCCTGTTAAAGTTTTCAGTGCAATTAACCCGGATAAACTCACTGGCGATGCACTTACTGCCTTTAAGGATGCAAAATCTAGCGGCATCCAATATATAATCGATGTAAAGGGTGCTATTAGTATCGATGATATCGATTTGATTATTGATGCTCTTCTTGGAACGGGTGCAAAAGGAGAACCGCGAGGAGCTATTGGAGAGATGGTTAAACGGGTTATTTCATCGAAAATTCCCGTTATCGCTGTGGACAATCCCACCGGTGTAGATTCAGATACCGGTGAAATTTACGGTATAGCGATTAATGCGGAAATTACAACTACTTTTGGACTTCCAAAATTAGGACAGTTCGTCTATCCAGGAAAAAAGAATGTTGGACGTCTAATGACTGTAGATATTGGAATTCCAGAGAATGTCATCCTGGCAAGCGAACATAAATATGAAATCGATTCAACTTCGACCCTGGCAAATCTTCTTTCGGTTAGGCCGGAAAACGGCCATAAAGGTACTTTTGGGAAATGTGCTATTATAGCTGGTAGTGAAGGCATGTGTGGTGCTGCTGTTTTGGCTGCCGAAAGCGCACTTCGCTCCGGTACGGGATTAGTCGAATTGGTTGTTCCAAAATCACTGGTAGAGACGGTTGAATCGCTTTTTAGAGAAGTGGTAACTAGACCGGTTCAGGAGATTAAGAATAAAAGATGCTTCTCGGTAAGATCGATGGGCGATATTTTGAGAGTAATTCAGGATGTCGATTCCATCGCTCTCGGCCCGGGAATCGGCACTCACTATGAGACTGTAGAGCTTGTCTCGAGATTAGTGAACAAGATAGATATTCCCATGATTATCGATGCCGACGGCCTTAATTGTTTAGCTAAAGCGATTTCTAAAGGGAATAAAATTGAGTTCTCCGCTCCGGTTGTAATGACCCCTCATCCCGGTGAATTATCTCGATTGATTAACATCGGTGTCGATGATATCCTATCTAACAGGTTCGATGGAATGCACGATTGGCTATCACAATTAGGAATTGATACACTTCTACTCAAAGGTGCCTCCACTACTATTTGCAGTTCTGATAGTCCAGTCTTTATAAACCGTACAGGCAACGACGGTATGGCCACAGGCGGTAGCGGCGATGTTCTCACCGGCATTATCGCCGGATTGATTGCTCAGGGAGTTACACCTTCAAATTCAACGCGGTTAGGTGCTTATATACATGGCTTCGCCGGTGACATTGCCGCTGCAGAACTCGGTAAGCGCTCTATGATAGCCGGTGATATTATTAAGTATATTCCCGATGCAATTTCATATCTGGAATTCGCCAGGGACTGATGAGATTTTTCAAGTCAATATTTCTGATAGTATTTGCTCTGGTAAGTTCTACTTTTGCTGGTCCAGAGATAAAAGTTGGCTTTGGATGGCTTCCTACTGCAGAATTAGAGCCAATCGACGAAGGAACTACTTACTTGATAGACAGAGGTGTTTTCTACGATGTACTTTCACCGGAAATCTCACTTTCTTGGGATTTTGGTTCGATTTCATTTGGCCCCAGAGTATCACATATTTTTTCGAATGAGATTTTCGGAGATTCTCAGGAAACTCGATTGAGAGAATGGACCTTAGGTGCAGAGTTTATCTATAATTTTAAGATGAGAGAAACAGGCGATCTATTATTTCCCATCGTTGTTAACGGTGGATATCACATTTCAGAAGTTAAGTACTTACTCCAGCAAAGTGAAGTAAATCAATCCGGAGAGAGTAGCGAATTCGAGATATTGATGGGGTTGGAGAAGATCTGGGATAGCAAATTTAGTCTGGGGTTTATCATAGGTAAACGATTTGCAAAATATCATATTGAGAACAGCGATTTCGGGATCGAATCCACTCTTAATTCCAATGATTGGAGATTCGAGATCTACTCTCGTTTCTGGCCGATGAAAAGGTAGTTATTCAGAGTCAGATCTATAGCCTTCCAGATAGAGATATCTCTCGATAGGTCTTATCCACGAGGAAAAAGGCTCGTTAGAGTCGAGATACTTTTCCACAATATGAGAATAGGCATTGGCCTGTGAATCCATACAATCGGCAAAATGTAGAATAATGGCTTCAATAGTCATAGGCTTAACTGGAGAACCAAATTCGGTTTCTCCGTGATGAGATAAAATCATGTGGGAAAGTTCTTCGCCTAATTCATTTGGGAAATTCTCTATTGAACCGACTATTCTACTGATCATCTTATCGCCAATCACGATATGGCCGTTCAATCTACCCGAAACAGAATAATCGAAATGTGAACTTACTTGGAATTCCTCTATTTTACCAATATCGTGAAGCAAAGCCCCAGTAATAAGCAAATCCTTGCGACAGAATTTATAGAATTTAGCTGCAAATTGACATATCTTTGCCACATTTATGCTGTGTTCGGCCAAACCTCCAAGATATGCGCCATGCCACAATTTACCGGCAGGCCATTTCATGAACTTATCGTGGATATTCTCGTCTATGAACACTATTTTTAGCAATTTAGCGAGGTGCTTGTTTTCGATTATTTCAATTGTATCCTTTAATTCTTCTTCCAGCTCTTCTCTTGGTCTTTCACCAGTCGGTAAGAATTCTTCCAGCTTGTAATCATCATCTTCCGCAGGCGCGACTAGGTCCAATTTAAGTTCGCATTTTCCCTTGTATTCGTTGCCAACTCCTTCAACTCTAACCACGGGAACAATCTCCAGTCTTCTGGAAACCATATCGGAATCTTCGCCCCAATAAACCGCTTTAATCCTACCGCTGGAATCGCCCAATTCCATTACAATATAGGGCTTTCCGCTATAGCTTCTAAGTTCATAGTGGCGAAGCGCATAGCACCCTTCGATGAAATCGTTTGGTTGAATATCATTTATCTTTTTATGGATTGCATTGCTCATAAATATCTCTTCCTAATTCTCTCGATTATAATACTCGTACTCCTGTTCGATACCAGAGGTATCCTTTTAACCTGTCCGCCAAGGGTTTTAACAAAATCGCCACCCACTATTTCATCTTCACCCCAATCTTCGCCCTTAAAAAGCATATCAGGTTTGATTTTGCGAATTAATATAAGTGGAGTTGACTCTTTGAATTTAATAACATAATCCACACACTCAAGGGCAGCAATTATGATCATTCTATCTTTTTCCCCAATTATTGGCCTACCGGAATCTTTAATTGTTTTCACACTGGAATCTGAGTTAACTCCAACCATAAGAAAATCGCATAGCTTACGGGCTTCGGCAAGATACTCAACATGTCCACGATGTAGAATATCGAAACATCCATTGGTGAATCCTAAAACCTTTTTTTGGGCTGCAATTTTTTTCCTTTCGGGAAGAAATTCTTTTATGGTAACTATCTTTTCATTGTGGCTTTTGGGCAATTTTCTATTCCTGTTCTTTCTTCATTCTTGCCAGAATCTCTTCGGGCGTAGCTGCTGCGGTTCCGACTTCGCCAACAACAATACCAGCGGCATAATTTGCTAAAATCGCGGCTTCTTCGTAAGACGCTCCATTTGCCAGAGCCGCAGTTGAAAGTGCAATCACAGTATCTCCTGCGCCAGTAACATCGTACACTTCTCTGGCTATTGTGGAAAAATGTTTAACTGATTGGCCAGGAATAAACAAACTCATGCCCTTTTCTCCAGTAGTTACCAAAGCGCTTTTAGCGTTGGTTATCTCCAACAGTTTCCATCCTGCTATTTCCAGAGAGTCACGAGAATTTACTTTCACATGTGTAGCTCGTGCAACCTCGTGATGATTCGGTTTAATTAGATTTACTCCGGCATAATAATCCCAATGGTTTTCTTTGGGATCCACACTGATGAATACTCCAATATTGCAACAGATATCCAAAATATGACTTACGATCTTTGGAGTAATTATTCCTTTGCCATAATCGGAGATAATTACCGCTTTTACATCTCCTGTAATATTATCCAGTTTATCGAGGAGTATATCCAGCGAGGGGCCTTCAATATCCTGTCCAATCTCGTTATCTATTCGGCAAACTTGCTGGCTTCTGGCCATAACTCTCGTTTTGCATGTGGTCGGACGCATATCGTCGATAATAATTGAATCAGTGTTTAATCCCAATTCCTCGGCGTGTTCAAGGAATTCTCTTCCATCGTTGTCATTACCGATTACAGAAATCAACTCAGGTTCTGCACCGAGAACCATGAGATTATCGGCTACATTAGCTGCACCGCCAATACGAACTTCGCTTTTATGCATTTTGACAACCGGCACGGGCGCTTCCGGTGAAATTCTGGTTGAATCGCCCCAAAAATAACGGTCAAGCATAACATCACCGATCACAAGGATTCTGGTATTTTGAATACTATTTAGAATTTCTTTTAATCTCTTTTCTGGAATAAACATATTTATCCTTTTCAGTCTTTAAGGGAATCACTCAGTTTTTCATCGAAAAGTTTATTCAGGGCACGATGGAATTCTTCCACATCCTTAAATTGCCTATAGACACTGGCAAATCTAACATAAGCAACCTGATCGATCTCCTTAAGTTTCTTCATGACCATCTCACCAATTCTATCTGAATCTATTTCGTTTACTTCTCGCTCAGATAATTCGCATTTAATTGAAAGCGCTGTGTTTTCGATTGTTTTAGAACTAATCGGTCTTTTACGACAGGCAATTTGAATACCTGCAATTAATTTATTTATCTCGAATGGCTCTCTTCGTCCATCTTTTTTCACTACGAGAAGTTGGTCTTCCTCAATGTATTCATAGGTTGTAAATCTATAGCCACATTCGCTGCATTCTCTTCTACGCCTAACCGCACGACCATCACGAGCTTTGCGAGAATCGATGACTTTATCTGAATCATTTCCACATTTTGGACATTTCATTTGATACTCTCTTTTTATCTATCCCAGTATTCGACATGGCCCCTAAACGAGCCATCGCCAATTCGAATCGACTCTGAGCCAACTCTGACACTGCCTGAGATTTTTCCGGAAACAGTCATACCTTCCACATCGGTAATTTCTACAATAACAGCTGCATCACGGCCTTCCGCTGAATAAGATTTACCATCAGGAAGCAATCTGCCATCAACTCTAAAGCGATGAGTATAATATCTCTGTCCATTCCATTTAAGTGGATCTTTCGTTTTTACACTCCATCCAACAACAATTCCACGGCCTTTAGAAACAATATAAACATGATATTCATCTCCCGCGGATGATAAAGCTATTCTCACAACTCGTTCGTTGATCTCATTCCCCATAAAATGAAATCTAACTTTGTTTTGTTCTTTAAAATCACAACCATTTGATAAGAGATTTAAGACAACAAGCAGAACAATTAGAATGACACTATTCTCTCTTTTCATCAAGAATCAACCTGTCTATTTTAATATTTGCTTCCTCGATAAATCTATCAGCCAGCGGATCCGGATAGAAATCGGAAACGACGAATCGTTCTATACCAGCATTTATAAGCATCTTAGTACAAATCGAGCATGGTTTAGTATTGCAATAGAGAGTTGCGCCTCTAGTACTAACGCCAAAAAGAGCTGCTTGAATAATGGCATTTTGTTCGGCGTGCAACCCCCTACATAGCTCGTGCCTCTCGCCGCTTGGAACTTTCATCTGCTCTCTAAGACAACCTACTTCCTCGCAATGGGGTAATCCTCGCGGTGCTCCGTTATATCCTGTAGCCAAAACCATCTTATCGCGCACCAATACTGCTCCCACCTTACGTCTAAGACAAGTAGATCTTTCACTGGCCAGATAAGCCATTTTCATGAAGTACTCATCCCATGTTGGCCTTTTTCCTTTTCTATTATCTTTGTTCATCGATTATATCCTTGACTTTGCACTCAATATATCTATTATTCATTATCAAAACTGGAGGCAACTATGTTAGCATGGATTTTATGGTTTATATATGCAATTATTCCCGCACTTATTACTCATTTTGCTAATCTGAAAATGCAAAACATGACCATACTTTATTTCATTTTTGCTTTAGCCGCTGCTATTGCCTGGGGCATATATGAAAAAAAACAGAAAAAGCACCCGGAAAAGCTCTAATTCTCCTCACGAGCTTTATTTATCTTATCCGCAACCAATTCAGCTATTTCTATAGCATTTGTTGCAGCTCCAATTCTTAGATTATCAGAAACAGTAAAAAACGATAGTATTTTCCTATCTAATCCCGATTGTCGCACTCTACCTACCAGCACACGATCGTTGTTCGCTGCTTTTAATGGTGTAGGTAGATCGTAATTATTCATTAGATCTATCCATTTAGAATTCGATATAGCATCCAAAACTTTATCTATGTCGAACGGACTATTATAAAGTAAGTTTACCGATTCCGAATGGGATATATCCACAGGAACCCTAACCGCAGTGGCGATAATATCCAGATTCGGTCTTTCCAGAATTCTACGACTCTCATTAACCAACTTGAGTTCCTCAGTACAATTGCCCCTCTCATCAAACATTCCAATTCCGGGAATTAGGTTTTGAGCGATTTGCTCTTTGAAAGGCCCGTCAGCAATCGCTCCCAGACGTTGTCGTTTTAAAGCTTTCATGGCTCCCATTCCAGCTCCACTCACCGATTGATAGGTCGATACAATAATCCTCTGTGGAAAACCAAGGCTATCAATGACAGGCTTCAGAGGAATTAATAGCCCTATAGTGCTGCAATTTGGGCTTGAGATTATCCCTTTAGGTATGTTATCGAGAGCCTGAGGATTAACTCTGGGAATGACCAGTGGACAATCTCTATCTTTTCTCCACGCGCTGGATTTATCGATAACTATTGCTCCCGATTCGGCAAATATCCGTGCCCATTGACTCGAAACCATAGAACCAGCGGCAAAGAATACAATATCCAATCCACGAACATCTTTTCGAGTTAGTTTTCTAACCCTGTAAATTTTCGATGAAAAACGTATTCCCTTGCCCGCTGATTTTTCCGAGGCAAATAACCTTAACTCATCAGGCTTTATTTTCCTCTCCTGCATGATCTCCAGAAGCTTCGATCCGATTAAGCCGGTTGCTCCAACTATTCCTATTTTTAGCTTGCTAAGCATCGAAAGTCTTTTTCTTTATAAAATGATTGTGCAGCGAATTCTCTAGCTCAATTCCGCAATCTTTATCAATTACAAGATATACACTTACCTGCGATGCTTCAATAAATCTGGGCTCGATATTTTTCTTGTTTAGAAAACCCATAATCTCGCATAGTACTTCACCCCGTTGGGCAATCTCTTCACCGACCATACTAATAAGGCAAACATTCTCCTGTATTTGCAAATCGATATTCTCTATCGTTTCCAGACGATCTCTCTCAGAGATTCCAATCCAAAAATTTACAGTCCAATAATCGCTTTCGCGATATATTTTAGGAAAACCAATTCGAACTCTATTTTTCTCCAACTCTCTGAGAAAGCCGATAAGTTCGCTTCGATCAGAGACTTTCACTTTACAAAGACCTATATCCTCACGCCGAGAAAGTCCCACGAAAGATGATCTTTCCATACCATTTTTCTTTTCCACAATAACTGTTCCCTTTCCTTTCACCGTACTTGATAAAATCCTGACTGGAACTTGCCATACTCTGGCCAGTTCCACTGCTCGGCTATGTAAAACTCCAGCACCAAAATATGTTAAATCGAGTGCTTCATTGTAAGTAATTAGTTCAAGAAGCTGCGCATCTTTTATATGCGATGGATCGGCGGAATATATTCCCTGAACATCAGTATAGATTTCGCAGATCTCCGCACCCAGAACTGCTGCCAGGCCAACTGCGGTGGTATCGGATCCTCCTCTACCCAACGTAGTTACTTCTCTTCGAGCAGAAACACCCTGAAATCCTGCAATGATAGCGATTTTTCCCTGATTGAGGGTTTCGATAATACGAATCGGCTTTATATCGATTATTCTGGCTCGAGTATGATCGTCATCGGTGATAATTCCGCTCTGACTGCCAGTGAAACTGACTGCTTGCTCATTTAAATCCTGTATTGCCATAGACAATAATGCCATGCTTATTCTTTCGCCAGCAGTTAGTAGCATATCATATTCCCGTTCGGGCGGCTTTTCGACTACTGAATGGGCCAGCTCTATCAAATCATCGGTAGTATCGGCCATAGCGGAAACCACAACAACCAGGCTATCTCCACAATTCTTTCTCTCCACAATCCGTTTAGCTACATTCCTAATACTCTGTGCATCAGCAATGCTCGAACCACCATATTTCTGTACAATGATAGCCAAATTTACCTTTATTTAAAATAGAAAATATACACCAACAATATTATGGCGATTATTAAAGGAAGCAAAGCCAGATAAACTTCTATATAGCCAAGTATATCCAGATGATTCGGATCTCTTCTCACAATATGGGCAGTTTTTGGGAAAACTCTGCGATTTATTATCAGAGTAATTACTCCCAGAATAGCACTCAATCCCCATATTGAGAGGGAGACTACATAAGCTCTGGAATTAATAAGATTTACAAATAATCCAATAAATACAATTCCAAAACTCAGATGAGCCCAACTTCTAACACTTTTAGGAAATACTTTTGCCATTTTCCTTAGTTCCAATCGATAATTTTCATCATACGGGCAGAATTATTTCTTCAAGCTTTTTGGGGAGATTCGACAATAACTTACATCCACCCTCTATTAATAATACATCATCTTCGATTCTTACACCACCAAAATCTGGGATATAAATTCCCGGCTCAATAGTTATAACTGCGTTTTTGGGCAAGATGTTTTCCGATCTTGAACCAACTCGAGGAGTATCGTGAACTAATAGACCCAATCCATGGCCAAGTCCATGTCCAAAATATTGTCCATAACCTGCGTCATTTATATATCTTCGAGCAACAGCATCAAGTTCTTTTCCTTTCATCCCCGGTCTCGCTTGTTCGATAGCCTTCGCCTGGGATTCGAAAACTGTTTGATAAACCTCTTTTTGCTTTTGTGACGGTTCACCTATAATAAAGGTTCTGGTCAAATCGCTGGAATAACCTTCGGCATAAGCACCGTAGTCGATAGTTACAAAATCACCTTTTTCGATTTTTTTATCTCCTGCGATACCGTGTACCAGAGCGGATCTATAGCCGCTTACCACAATAGTATCAAAGCTGTTTCTCTCGGCACCTTTCTTTTTCATGCGATATTCAAGCTCTGCAGCTATATCTCGTTCTATTGCTCCCGGTTTGATATATGGAATCGTTTCCAAAAGCGCTTTTTGGGCAATATCAACTACTCTTTCGATCTTTTCGATTTCATCGGGGTACTTAACCGCCCTGAGTTCAAGCATAAAATCACCGGAAGGAATCCACTCGAGGTTTTGCGGAAATATGGATTTAATTCTATTCAGTGTTTCCCAATCGATATTCTTTTCAAATCCAATCCTGGTAATTCTTTTAATTGGCTGCTTACTGGAAACTTCAGCATATAGCCTACCACTCTCAGGAACATAAATTTCCGCTCCAAAAACCTCCTCTTGCACCTGAGTCTTATAGCGAAAATCGGTAACAAAAATTGCATTTTTGCTATCCACATAGAGGATTCCATTTGACCCGCTATAACCACAAAGATACCTGACATTCTTTAAATCGGTAAATAACATTGCGTCCAGATTATTATTCGATAGATGCTTGCGCACTTTTTCTATTCTCATGATAACTCCCTATCAATTTTATTAATTAATCTTTGCCCTAAAACATAACTTCTTTTATAATCTTCTTGAGTGATTTCCTCTACGCCATTATCGTAACCGCGCAGTGCCAGAAAATCTAATAAATCGGAGGAAATAGAATCCAAAAAGTACTTTGCTGTCAGACGTATTCCTTCGAATACTTTATTACCCTTGCTGGCGGCAGTAAATATAGCAACTGCAGGCTTTTTCGGTACTATCGGCTTATTTAATAAATATTTCCTGGCCCAGAAAAGCTGACAGCGATCTATCATAGCTTTTGCTTTAGCTGGAAAACCATAGAAATATACCGGGCTTGCAATAATCAGGGCATCCGCTTGCTCCAGCAATTGATATATCTTTTTCATATCATCGTCAATTGGGCACTCTTCGCCATTATAACATATTTCGCAAGCATCACACGCTTCAATAGTAAAATCTCGAATATAAAGTGTTACAATATGAAAATCAATCTCTTGAAAAGCTTCCAGAGCTTTATTGAGCAAAGCTCCGCTAATCGAGTTCTCGCGAGGGCTACAATAAATTGCCAAAATATTTTTTTTCTCCACACTCATTCAATAGAATAACTTATACTAAATTTTTCATTTTCATCAACGAATATCGATATTTCCCCGTTCAGTATAAACAGAAATTGTGCCCGTTCCATTTTCGTCTTTATACAGGAACTGATTAGAGTTTGCTTTCTTTTCTTTATAATTAACTTTGCCGTCTTCAGAAAACAAAGTTACTTTATGGAAATTCTGTTTTGTTTCAATTTTTGTATTGTCATTTACATTTACTATATCAATTTTTCCAAATTCTTTTTCCAGATACAAATCGATATTCCCGGCTTCGATAGCGATTTTAATATCGCTGGCTTGAAGTATATCCCCCTCGATTCGGATATTTCCCCCTACACATAGGAAATCGCCTTCAACTCGATCCAGGGAGACTTCTCCCCTATCGAGTACTAAACTCTGATAGCCATTAGTCTTTGTCAATTCGACTTTTGCAAACTCACTTGAAATATTAATATCTCCAATATCCTCGATTGCAGCTGATAATCCTATTCCAGAGTATTTAAATACCATATTTGAGGGCATTTTAATCTGCATTTCACATTTAATTTTAGTGCCTGTTTTCGGAGATATTTTATATTCTCTATTATTCCATTTATAGTTCTTTGCTTCGAATCTGCTAAAAGGTTCGAACTGAATATCCTTAATCATTTCCAGAGATTGATTAACCAATACATCGATTCTGGATTCAGATTGTTGAATCTCGCTTTTCATAGAAGAAACAACCTTGCGCGATTGGGCTATCTCCCCAGCATCGCAAAAATAGATAAATTTCAGCTCGATGTTATCATCATCGCTGGGGCCGATATTTAAAACACACAATGGAGCTTCAATATATAGTGTCTCTGCAGTAAAATCTTGTAAAACCCTAACTAAACTTCTCTGGAACGAAGTCTCTTTGGCTTGAATAATCCCAATAAGAATTAAAACTGCCAGAACAATAATTCTTTTTTTCATAGATATTCACCCTCTCTCTTATATCTTGCTACTTCTCTATCGGCTTGTCGAGTCGGCTCAGGAATCTTGTATTTACCAGTGGCTTTCAATGCCAAATCCACTGCGCTTTCTATATCGATTTTATATCCCGGTGAAACGAATATCGGTTTTACATTATCGCGAGTTCGAAGGACATATCCCACTCTCTCGCCATCGATAGTGAGAGGCGATCTGCTGCCTTTTTTGGGTGATGGTTCCTGGTAATCTCCTATCAAACGACTTTTTGCACAACCGATTGTAGGAGTATCTAAAAACAGCCCAAGATGACTTGCCAGGCCTATTCTCCGCGGATGAGCAATTCCTTGACCATCGACATAGACAATATCCGGTTTTTCTTCAACATTTTCAAATATTGAGCAAAGAACTTCCATCTCCCGAAAACTAAGATATCCCGGGATATAGGGAATTCGAATTTTCGCTTTTCCGGTATATGATTTCAATACTTCCAGAGTTTCAGGATTCAATATTACAACAGCGCCCAGAGCAAGATTATTGTTCTTATCGAAAGCTACATCACAACCGGCTATTAAATCTATACTTGAGGGCAATTTAGGAATACATTTTTTTACTCGCTCAGCTAATTCTAGTTGGATCCTTTTAGCTCGGGGAATATCGATATCAAAATCATGTATTCTATTTATTTTCATCGATCTCACCCAAAATAGATTCTAGTATTCGAGCGGCTTTATCCCTGTGACTACCACTCCAGAAAACTCTTCCACATTCAAGGCATTTCCTGAATTCGGAGTGAGTTAAATAAGTATATGTTGGAACATCGTTTTTCACTTCTTCTCTTTCGATATCAACTATTTTGCCGTTACAAACCGGACACCGATCGCCATAAATATCTACATCGATATCGAATTTTTCGATTATCTCGTTAAGCTGATTGAATGTACCTTCTTCTCGAACCAGGTAACCATTACTTTTAGCGCGGTTAGCTAACTCATTATCACGAGTCAGTAATATCAGATGTTCTTTTAATGCCCTGGCCAGAAGTGCTGAGTCCTCACCCATATTATTATAGTAAACATCGCACCCAAGCAAACGCAACCATTTGGCCAATCCCCCCAGCATAACATCGGCGACGAATTTCAACTCAGCATTATCCATCAGAATGAATACATAAGTGAAATGTGCCAATTACTGTTTTTAACGGACTCCCCATAACCCTCCTCCTCTGGATTGATAATCTGATAGCCATAGTCGAATCTAATTGGGCCTACAGGAGTTATCAGAGCTAATCCCCATCCAGCACTTGCTTTAATATCTGCCGGGTTGAATGCTTCAGCATGACTCCATAAATTCCCCGTATCGAAAAAAGCGTGTCCCCAGAAATGCCAGATTAGTGGAGTTCGGAATTCGACATTTCCCAGTAAGAGGAATTTTCCACCGAGTGGCGTGCCATCATCGAGTTTTGGGCCGATAGATCTTTCTTCCCAACCGCGGATCGAATTCGCTCCGCCGAGATAATATCGCTGGTGGGGAAGTACATCTTCGCCGGATTTCCAATTACCTATTCCTGCTGTACGAACTCTGGTTGCAAAAATATATCGTGATCTTATGGTGAAATATCTGCTATAATTGAAATTAGCTTTTGAGTAATGTTCGTCACCCCCCAGAAAATAGCCGGCAAACTCCGTAAGCCATGACATGTAGGAGCCACTGGTTGGAACTAAAATATTATCGCGCCTATCGATAACACCTGAATAACCTAACTTCCTTGTGATTAAAATCTCGTTTTCCCCGAGAATTTCGGCTTCGATAATGGGATTTTTTACATCGTAGATATCTGCGCGATGATAATCGAAATAGACCGAATGATTCGAGTTAGTCGTTATCTGCTGTTCGGCGCGAATATTGAATCCGATAAGTTGAATTACATACTGCGGGATTTTCTCTGAATTTCCGGGTTCAAAATAGACATTGAATACAACTGGAATTCTCGTTCCAAAAGCCCAAGGCTCTCGATAACTCATCTCTAAACGGTTTTTTAAATTGTTTATCGATGGCATAATCGACCATTTAGAGCTGGCCTCAGTAGAAATTTCTCTGCCCGTGCCAAAAAGATTTCTGTGCCCCCAGCTTACAGCAGCTTCAGGTGCAAGATCGTATTCTTCTCCGCTGGAAACACCAATTTGAGCACCAAACCAGCGGGATTTACGTTCGACTACAGTTATCTTATAATCGAGTGTTTCCGCTTGTGATTCCCGATTGTTAATTTCTACACTCACAAGCGAGAACAACCCTGTGGCATAAAGCGCTTGACGGGTTTTTGAGACTTTCCTGGCAGAAAACTCCTCGCCCTTTTCAAAATCTACTTCTCTTTTCACTACCGATGTATCGGTAACATTAAGTCCTCGATAGTGAACATCTCCAAAATAAGCACGCTTTCCAAACTCTATCTCAAATTTTACCAGTACGAATCCAGTCTCTTTTTTCTCAATAGTCTGGCTCACAGTTGAGAATGGATAGCCATTGTTTTTAAGTAAATTGGCTATAGATCGAGAGTCTTTGTTCAGCTTGCCAGGGTTTACCGGATCTTTTTCTTCGGATGAAATCTCCGCTTTAATTTTATTAATTAGGAAATCCGATGTATCCTGAATATCGATGATTATCTCTTGAAGAAAATACCTCTTTCCCTCTTCGATAAATACGTTGATATCCATAATATCTTCTTTTTTATCGTGATGAGCACTGGCTCTGACTTGAATATCCAGATATCCAAGGTCGCGATAGTAATTTCTTATTACTTTCAGATCAGAATCGAGCTGCCTTGAGTTAAAATATGGTTCCTGACTGAGAATTTTCTTGTACCATGAGGCTTCACGGGTTTGCATGAGACGTACAATTTTCCATTCGGGAACTTTTTCATTTCCAAATACAGCGATAGCCCCGGTTCTGACCTGCGCCAGAAGCGGCAAAACTAACAACAGTAAAAATATTGTTCTCTTTCTCAATATTCCCATCTGAACTTAAGATCCAATCTATATGATTCTCCGGTTTCTACCGTATTAGAACGTCGCGCTTCAATAGAAAAATGTTCACTCAATCGATATTCGAGGTCGACGATATCCGAGGTATTTTCGTCGAAACCAAGTGATGTTGTATATCTGATGAATAGTCTATCAGTCAGATATTTCCCGATAGTGACATTTGCCTGGGAGAAATCCAGAACATCTTCATCGGAAGTTTCGAATTCGAAAGTCTCAACTCCCAGAGTATTGCGGGCAACATTTTCCACGCCTCGCGTGATATAATTCTGAGCTACCTGGGGAAGTCTCTCTTCGATTATATCCATAACCTGAAAACTATCTCCCGGTGCTAATGTTGTATTCAGAGCTATTAGCGAGATTATTTCCTGTTGGCTATAAGCAAGTCTATTTCCGTTTTCATCTTCAGCAAAAAGAGCAATTTGGGGAGTTTCCAGATCCCCTGTAATCCTTGCCACAATTCTCACTCCGCCGCTTTTTGTAACAGCCTTTATATTCAATTCGGGATTGATTCTATCGATAGAATTGAAATTGATTACTCCTTCCTCAATAGTGAAACTCTGCGAATAAAGGAATGCCTTTCCATGAATTACTCTAAGTTCGCCATATAAAGCCAGTTGGTCATCCTGGGTAAGAACGTTCATATCTCCAGAAATTTCAGCATCAAGCTGGTCGGTGAGAATCCAGATATTTCGAGGCATATTGAGTTCGACATTTAGCTCGATTGGGATTTCAGATTGCCCAGAATTACCTCCGGTTTCCAACTTGATAATATTTGCATTTTTGAGATCGATTTTACCGTTTAGTTTAAGACCTCTATCGTTTTCTAAAGCGAGATCGGCATCTCCACGCAGAAAAATACCCATTTCAGGGAAATTTAGGGGAAGATTGTTTGCCGAGAAAGCCAAATCGATCATGCTATCTGGAAGCTGAAAAATATTCAGAGAACCTGCTGCAGCAAATCTTCCATAATCTTCGACTTCCTTTCGAAAAATATTCTTAACACGATTCCAGATTGATTTCCTTTGCATCGGTTTTGCACCGATTTTACCTGAAAGACTATCTATAAACAAGTTGTTTTCCGACAATAGAAGTTTTACTCGAAGATCTTCGATTGGATCGGCCAACCCGCGAACGCCTATTGCACCGTTCTCCCATTTGAAATCTCCCTGAATATTCAATTCATCGACATTGCCGTCAAGTTTTGCATTGATTCTAAAAGGTCCAACTGCAGAATCGATCTCCGCCAAACCTGAAGTTATTATATCCAATCTCTGCCCCTCTCCTTTGAATTCGAGAGACATCTCGGTATTCTTTTTAAATGGATCAATCCAGCCATTTATTGAGTATTTCTCGGTTCTTCTCTCAAGACTAAGCGGTGAAATAAATACTTTTCCTTGCTTGAAATTACTCTTTATATATGCCTTATCCCAGTTTAAACCATTACTACTGAAATCATGGATCTCCAGATCTGTTTCTCCATTGAACTTGCCTGTTTCGAGTTCAATTTTGGCTTGAATCTTTCCTTCGAGTTTCCCTTCTATATTGGGTAAAGGCATTATATCATCAAGGTCTTTTAAATTGAGGTTTTTTAGCTGCGCATTTATATCTATTTCACTACCATCAGACTCTAAAGCATCGATTCTAGCTGAACCATCCAATAAACCAAGATAAACCGGGGAACTTATAATTGAATCCCCAATAATACTAACGGTGAGAGCGCTATCCAGATTTAGTGTTTTATTGTAAGAACGAAGCTCGAGACCTTCAGTTTTTATTCGGGTTTCATATGCCTGAAGAAGAACCTCGCAAATAGCACTCCCAGTGTAATTCTTGCTCCATATCCTAAAAGGTTTAATATATATCCTCTGCCCATGCAAATCTAAAGTTGCTCTCAAAGAATCATATTCAGTATCAAATATCGAGCCCTGACTATTGATATAAATTATCCCGCGAGGTTGTTCAATAATATCATATAGTGTAAATTCAGCCATGAAATCATCGTGCTGAAGAACACTGCTAACCAGCGAATCGCTATTTATTTCTCCAGAAACAATCAATTGCCCGTTGTTACTGAGTATCTCTATCAACATCCATCCTCGCCCTCCAACGATTTCATCCATATTTAATAAACCGGTAAGCTCGGATAAATCCTGTGACCACAATCCTGCATCGATATATATCTCGCCATCGGTTTCAATTATTCCGGTCAACCTGATAATATCGTGGAGTTTCTGAACTTCGAAACCTTCGTAAAAATATACCGAATCGCTGTCCACATAAAGGCTTCCAGCTGCGTTGCTAAAGGGAATATTAAGAATACTTCCTTCACTTAAAATCCCCTTAATTAAAAGCGAAACGTCATTATCAAACAGCTTCCCGTCGATATCCACTATTCCAGAAAGATTGGAAGACAACTGATCATCATCCATGAAACTATTTAAATCCAAGTTTTGTGCTTGACCCTGGATTTTTAGAATAGTGGGGTCGTCCCCTTCGGGAAAATACATTTCAAGCCTGGCATCTATTTCACTTCCCCAGGCACCACCTTTGAGATTTTCCAATAATAATCGATTGTTTCTAAACAGAAGATTACAACTCGCTGCATCTGTGGGAATATCAAAAACCTCTCCATCAATAAAAGCATAACCGCTAACCGAATCCTCTTTGCCGGAGAGATCGATTTTCACTCGACCTTTTCCCTGTAAAACATCCAGACCGAGAATAGAGTCGATCTCCACTAAATCGACCTGCTCACCCTGCGCCATGAAATGCCAATTAATAGGAGAAAATCCAAATAACTCGCCAACAACTTCGAGTTTGGATCTTTGGGCATCGAGTATAACATCCATTCCCAGACTATCGCCATAAACAATCTCACCGCTAATTTTATTTGCTCTTCCACGTCCGGGAAGAAATACACCCATAGAATCGGGACTTAAAACATGAATATCATTCTCCGAAACCAGCGAACCCAAGAAAGAAAAATCTTCGATATCGAAACCTAAAATGTTAAAATGGCCATCGCTGATGACCAGGTTTTCTACTGAAATATTGAAAGGTTTTGATTGTGAAGATCGATTTTCAGGCTTTTGCTCTTTCTTCTTATCCGGTAAAGACTTCTCACGTTCATCCACATCTACTCTAGGGCGATAAACCTCCAAGCGATTAACATAACGCTCCAACAAAACGAACTCTGAGCGAATTGAATCCGCTTTAACAAGTATATCGACATTATCCAGGCGGTAGAAAACCAGTAAATTGTCAACACATAATCTATCAAAACCAATTTTCATCCGATCGTAATCCACATGGACGGGAATTCCTTTGATTGCAATAGCTCTTTTAATTACCCATCTTTGTACAGGAGTTATCAGAAAAAAGGCTGAGATGATAAAAATCACGAAAGCCAGTAAAAACAAAACCATAACCGTGAATATCTTTATATATTTTCTCTTTTTTAGTTTATTCTTAGGTAATTCCTTTTCCGGAGACCTGTATGTCCAGTGATGATTTACCAGAAAATTAGCTCCCGCAGCTAAAACAATTCCAATAATATTTGATATGGCATAATTTAATCCAATTAAATGAGTTAAAAACAGCAATACCGCATAATTAACTCCAAATGCAGTTAAGGCGGCCACAGCGTTATATTTCAAAAAGCGAGTTGTCCATTTACCGCTACGTTTATCGCGCCATGTCCATATATCGTTAAGAACCCAGTTAGTTATAATGGATAACTCGATGGCAATAATACCACTAAACCAAACCGGAAAGTTGGCGAAACCCACTAAAAACATCAACACACCCTGATTGACAAAAAATCCACTTAAACCAACAAATCCGAATTTCCATCCTCGCGAAATGTATTCACGGACCGAGGTAGCCATAACACCTCCAGATTCGGAATTTGGTTACAACTTCATCCCCCCGAAATATCTCTAAGATCGGAATCTCGACAACTTCATTAAAGTATTTATTCAACAATTCCGGTTTTCTAAAAGGCTCTCTGTCATCGGCTACGAAGATTGCATCGCGATTAATTAGCAAATCAGTATCGGTCCAATATGAATAATTTAGCCCATTAAATCCAAGAATCTCGCTCGAGTGAGTCTCTGGTTGGTCGGGAAGATAAAAAGCCAGTTCCGAAGACACTTTATAGCCCCATCCAGCGATAAAAGGTTCCTCTGTAAATACTATTCGTTCAGATTCTACTCGATCAGCGAGCTCTGTCCAACCTTCCCAATAGGAGGCTTCTCCTTTGAGTGGCACGACTGGAAAAATCACCAGAATATATAAGAGCACTGTTTCGGCAATCGCGATAAACAATGTCGTTTTGATTAGTTTCTTCTTTTCTTTTCTAACCAGATAAGCTACAAATAGCATCACTCCGGTGATATATGAAGGAGCCAACCAATTCATTTTAACCCAATATTTCAATGAAACGAGGGTAAAAAAGGCTATTAATGGACCAAAAAACGCCCCGAGATAAATATTTCGAAACTCATGATTTTTTAAATATGCTTTTATTGTATCTTTGAATCCAATCCAGATTATTCCAATGAATAAAATTGGGCTTAGTAGAAACAGCTGTGAACCTATCATCCCACCAAAAAGATCCAGACGCCATCTGGAGATTTCACCTGCTCGTCTGGTAGTTTGAAAAGCGAAACTGGCCCAATCGTTCTGAATATTCCAGTAAAATTGCGGTAAAAAAGCAACAAAACCGGCAATCAAAGCCAGATATGGTCCGGGAGTTTTCCAACAACGACGTCCTTCTTTTGAAAAAAGCAAAACTATCAAATAACCAAAAAATAAAAATATCGCGGTATATTTGGATAAAGCGGCTAAACCTCCAAAAAAACCGGCGAGAACCCAAAGAAAAGTTCGTTTCTCTTTGAACGCTCTGTAACCAAGATATATGGATAATGTCCAGAAAAAGAGTAACGGTGGATCGGGAGTCAATATCGAGCTACCGATAGTAAAAAGCGGGGTTAAGCCCGCAATAATAGTTACCCAAAAAGCCATCTTCTCATCGAAAACATACCGAGTAAAAAGAAAAATGACTATCAGCAATCCGACACCATAAATCCATGCGGCCAGACGAACTCCTATAACCGTATCGCCAAAAAGTGAAGTGGTTAAAAAAGCCGTATATGCATGCATCGGAGGGTGATCGAAATATCCCCACGCGAGATGTCTGGAATACTGCCAATAATAAGCATCTTGAGGCATCATATCCAATGCCCCAAGAAGCAATAATCTAACGACCGATATTATTAGTATAAACCAGAAAAACCGACGGAACCAAACCGATCGGGGTCGTTTCATGTTTTTCCTTTTTTCTTCAAGATTCTGGCAATTCTTTTCTTAAGCTCCCCCATATCCGAAGACTTGATAACATAATCCTCAGCCAACCAGGTAAGGAAGTTATCCTTATAATTGGAATAAGCAGTATGGAGAATAACCGGCAAATCTCTCTTTTTAGCCATCATTTTCTCCAACGCTGAAATGCCGTCCTCATCTGGCATGCGAATATCCAGAACAACCAGATCGAATTCCTTTTTACCTAATTCTTCCATGGCCTGGGCTGCAGAGTCTGCAGTGGTGACCTCATAACCCTCATCAGTTAGATCCCTTTGATATAGTTTGAGGATATTCTTTTCGTCGTCAACTAGAAGTATTTTTGCCATTTTACCCCCTGAAATCTTTCTCCCCTGTGGGAAGTTTTATATTAAAAGTTACTCCACCTTCATCGTTGTTATTATACCAAATCATCCCGTTGTGTGCTTCGATAATTTGCGAACTAATAGATAATCCAAGCCCGGTTCCGGAAGATTTAGTTGTGAAAAAGGGCTCGAAAATCTTTCCCTGATTTGATTCCGGAATTCCTCCCCCCGTATCCGATACCTTTATCATAATGAAACTCCCCTCTTTTTCCAGTTCAACTGTCAATTCACCACCATTTTCCATTGCATTTTGGGAGTTACGAAATAGATTCAGCAATACCTGCCTTATCTGATCAGCATCGATATCGATAGGAAACAATTCCAATTCTAGCTTTTTGATGATCTCTATTCCATGTTCTTCAAATTCATCATTTATTAAATCTATAGTTCGACCAACAAGCTCTCTTATATTAGTCTTGGCAAGATTGGGATTCGCAATTCTGGAATAGGATAGAATATCATCGATTATTCTCTCAAGTCGCACCGATTCTTCGTTAATAATCTGAGCGAAATCTTTGATGTCCTCGTCCTCATTGCTGAGTTGAGATATCTTCTTGGAAAACCCTCCTATAGAAACTAGAGGATTACGAATCTCATGAGCCATCTGAGCTGCTAATTTTCCTATCGCAGATAGTCTTTCGGTCTTAACCAGAAGTTCTTGATTTTCGCGAAGTTTCTGATATGCATCTTCCAACTCATGGTATTGTTCGTTCAGGCGATCTGTCAGAATACTTCTTTCAATAGCCACGCTTGCATGACTAATCACCGCTTTCAATAAATTCAAGGAGCTCTCTGAAATATGAACGCCTGTTACCATATTATCCACGATTAAAATGCCCACAGGGTTCTGCGCAGCTATTAGTGGTACAATAGCAAACTCCGAGCAATTTAGCTTGTCCGCCAGGTCTTTAGCGCCGGGGTATTGATTAGCATCGTTTACAATAAGCGGTTCGCCTGAATTGAGGACTTTTACAATCAACTCATCGCTATTTTTTTCGAGAGAGTAATCCATATCGCGAATAATCCTGTTGACCTCGATATCCGTCTCGCCAATAACCTGACGATAACTCTTGAGAGTATTTGGAAAATCCAGTGGCTTGGCATCCAATTCAGCCCAGATTCTTCCCGCTTCTTCTATACTTGAAGGTCCGAGTGCATAACGCCCAATCAATTTTTCTTTTTCTCTATCAACGATAAAAAGGAAGGCACGATTGAATCCGCACCCCTGTTTAGCGGTAACTGCAGTTAAAAAGATTCTCAGAGTATTATCCAGATCTTTTCCAAATTGGAGCTCATCTGCTAACTGCATAAGCATATTCAATTCTTCCACTCTTCTTGAAAGCTCAGAGTTAAGATCTTCCAGACGGTTTTTGGTGTTAGCCAGATCTTTAATAATTTTCTCTCTCTGAGTAACATCGCGGATAATTTCGATAATCTGGACAACTTCGCCATCCGGGTTGTGAATCGGTCCGCTAAATATCTCGAATGTTCTTCTTTCACCATTGGCTAATTGACCTTCACGAATTATGTGATGAATAACACCACTTTCGAAAACCTGTTCCAGAGCACAACCCTGACAAAAAACATCATTACCGTAAAGTGTTTGATAACAATATTTCCCCTCATAGTCGTTATCTACTCCAAACCACTGTCTTACAACATGATTAACCCATACCAAATGGCGGTTCCTATCGACTATAATAATTCCCTCGTCGATAATACTAACTATTGCTTCCAACCGTCGAGTGGAGCGCGCCTCCACAGTGATATCTTTGGCAATTATTAATACTCCGTGTGTATCGTATTCAATAACCACGGGCACATAGATAACCTCAAGATAGCCTGATTTCCGAAGTTGATAGATTTCTCGAATAACGTTATTGCCTTTCAGGCACTCGTCTATCTTGAGAATTCCCTTTTCTTTCTCGAACCAGGGAACAACTTCTTCAAACGCTTTCCCCACGATATTTCCAGAAATTCCAAATAACCTTTTCAGCTTTTCATTGGCACGGACTACTTTTTTATCCGGAGATAATAGTACTAATCCCAACGGAAGATGATCCACAATGGCCGCAAGCCATTGCGTGTTGCGTAGAAGCTCCTGGGCGGATTCTTTAAGTATTACATCCACTGGCTTTCTTATCCGCTGATTGATATCGGAATTATCGTGTTCGTTTCTTTCTATATTATCTATTCGCTTTATCTCGCAAGTCCAGCGAATCACATCTATCAATTCGAAAGGAGTAAATGGTCGATGAACCACTGCAAACGGCTCGAATTCAATATAGAAAGCTTCGTTACCCATCTCATCAGCAATAAGTACAACCGGTAGATCATCATCCTTATCCTTGATAAGAGTCAGCAGTTTTCGTGCTTTCTCGTGATTCAGGTCGATGATAATAGCATCCAAAGAAGAATATTGGGATTTATTTTGCTCAACTTTCTCGAGAGATATATCTACAGGCTCGAAATTACCGTGCTCTAAAAGCAGTTTAAAACCGGGGAATATGGCCCCGAAAATCCCTATCTTTGTTCTTTCAATTTCCATTTATGTAATCCAAATATAACTTGCTTTTCATCACCAAAACATTATCTATTTAGTAAAAATAGTTCTCGATAGTCGAATAGTCAAGTTAAAAGGTTGATTATCAATAGCTTAGAAATTGCTGCTTTTTATCAACCCTTTTATGTTAAGCTTGCTTTCGAATATAAATTTTATATCCTTATATCAATGATAAGACAAATTATTCAGTGAAAGGATAAATTATGGAAGATTTTGCTGTTATATTAGCTGGTGGACGAGGCGAGAGATTCTGGCCGGTCAGCCGGTTGAATAAACCAAAACAAATTTTGAAGTTATTTTCCGACAAAACTATGCTGGATGAGACTCTGTCGCGAGTCGAGAAAATCGTGGAACCACAGAATATCAAGGTTATAACCAGCGAAAATCTCAAAAAACTCATTTCACAAAAAATCCAGAGACTCGAGGATGGGAATTTCTTTATAGAACCTATGGGCAAGAACACAGCTCCAGCGATTGCCTATGCCGCGACTAAAATCGTAGCTGAGAAAGGTGATGGAGTAATGTATGTTCTCTCATCGGATCATCAAATTAAACCGGTGGGAACTTTTGTGGAAGCCCTTAAAGCTGCCAGAGAAATAGCAATCTCGGCGGATAAACTGGTCCTTCTTGGGATCGAGCCTTCTCGCCCTGAAACAGGATATGGCTATATAGAAAGCGGCGAACCTATGGAAGAAGTCTCAGGTTTTGTCGCATATAATGTGCGTTCTTTCAAGGAAAAACCGAACCGAATGCTTGCTCAGGAGTACTACCTTGATGGCCAACACCTGTGGAACTCGGGAATTTTTGTTTGGAAAGCCAGCCAGATACTCAAAGAGATTGAACACAGTCTTCCTGAGCTTCACAAGTTGATGATGAAATTCAAAGAAGCGGTGGGAACCAATGATGAAGACAAAGTGAAAAAAGAAGTTTTTAAAAGGATAGAGGCGATAAGTATCGATTATGGTGTTCTGGAGAAATCCATGTCTGTTGCCGTTTTGAGAGCCAAATTCGCATGGGACGATGTCGGCAGCTATGCTGCTTTAGAGAGAATATTGGATAAGGACCACGAGGGTAATGTTACTACAGCCGATACCAGTATTTTAATGGATACATACGAAAGCACTATTATTAATCAAGCACCCGGACTGGTGGTTACTTATGGTATCAGCGACCTGGTGGTTGTTAGAATGGACGATGCTCTGCTTATCATCCACAAGACCAAGATACCTCAAATTCGCGAGGTACTCGAAAAAATCAAGAATAGATCCGACCTGGAGGAATACCTTTGATAAGAGTTGTTTCAGTGATTTCTTTGCTTCTGATATTTGGTGGATGTACATTCATGCCCGGGGCGAATACTTCTGCCGTTGCTCAAGATCAAACTCCAAAACAGATTAGCCTTCAGGAGGCTGAAGATATCCCGGGTGTTGTAGTTGAAGAGAGAAAAAATCCTCCGAAACTGGTTGAGTTAAGTCAAACCGAAGAATACTATGAAGTGGATAATTCTCTTTCCGAAAACGATCGCGTTAGAGGATTTCGAGTGCAAATATTTACTACCGAGAGTAAATCTGTGGCAGATAGTATTGCTCAAGAAGCACGAAAAAAGCTAGACATGGAGGTTTATAATATTTTCATGTCACCGTATTACAGAGTCCGAATCGGCAATTGTGTTACCCATCAGGAAGCGGAAGAACTGAAATCGGAGGTTATTTCTAGGGGTTTCGAAGCTTTCATAGTTAGAGCAATAATCGAAATCGAGGAAGAAAATTAATGGATTTATTGAAAATAGATATCAATAATCCCAATCCAAAGATCATCGCCAAAGCGGCCGAAGCTATCCACGATGGAAAAATTATTTGCTATCCAACCGAAACTATCTACGGTCTTGGAGGCGATGTTCACAAACAGGAAATCGGTTTCAAGATCAATGAAGCTAAACGACGCGATAAAAAATCTCCGTTTATTATACTCCTCAACTTGAACCACGCCTCGCGATGGATCAAGGAATACGATAAAATCAAATCTATCGCCGAAACTTTCTGGCCTGGCCCACTTTCCATGATTGTCAATCCTCAGCCGCTTCCGATATACAATCCTCCGCTTTCAGAAGATGGTGGATTAGCGGTTCGAGTCTCGAATTCTCTGGTAGCTCAAGCAATTATAACAGAGTTGGATACTCCAATTATCTCTACAAGCGCTAATATAAGCGGAAGTAATCCTATTAGAAAAGTAGCCGGCCACGAGCACTGGCTCTCCACTTTCTGTTCTCTTGCTTTGGACGGTGGAGAGATTCCTCTTTCACCTCCTTCCACGCTTATCGATGTTAGAGAATTCCCGGAAAAAATCAAAATTGTTCGTGGTGGAGCAATTCCCGCTGGTAAACTCTGGGATGCTTTTAAAGGGACTACTATTGAAAGCGGCGAACAAAGCAAATAAATTAAATATACTCTTTGTATGTTCGGGAAATATCTGTCGATCTCCCATGGCGGAGGTAATTGGAAAAAACTGGGCTAATAAACACAATGTAAAAAACTGGACTATCTCTTCCGCAGGGACTTTAAATATTTATGACTCACCTGCATCGGAAAATGCGATTATTGCATGTCGTGAAATCGGTATAGATCTGGAAAACCATCTAAGCCGCGGATTAACTCACGATTTAGTTGTTAAACAGAACTATATTTTTGGCATGGAAAATGCGCATTGTTCAATTACACGTGATATAGTACCCGAAGTTTCTGATAGAATTTTTACTCTGGGTAATTTTGCGGGTATTGTTCAAAACAGCCAGGTGGAAGATCCGATGGGACTAGATTTGCACGAATACAGACAAACCAGAAATCATCTTATCGATCTTGTGGATTTGGCTTTCGATAGAATTTATAAAACTCGGTAATTATGAAAACACGCAAACAAAATTTTATATTTGCATTATTTTTGTGCATGGCTCTCTTTGCTAAAGTTGAAAAGGATCCGGAAAAAGCTGCGAAAGCTCTGGCAGCTCTTGACGGAAAAGACATCCCAAAACCGTTGAACACGGATGCTTTCGAACCTGGAGAATATTTCCGCTTTTCCATTGATTATGGTTTTGTCAATGCAGGCTGGGCTGAGATGGAGATTCCATCGATTGTTGAATATAACGATGAACTAGCTTACCGTCTGCAAACTACGGCAGGTACCAATAGAACTTTTTCGGTTATCTTCAAGGTTGAGGATAGAGTAGAATCTCTGCTTCACATGGAAAAATTCCACACACTTCGCCATGAGAAACATCTGAACGAGGGCAAATATCATGCGGACCGCTGGTTCAATTTTGATCAGGAGAATAATCGAGCTATATCTAAAAACTACGACATTGAGACTTATCCCAATGCTCTGGATGTTCTATCGGCATTTTATTATGTTAGGACTCTCGAACTATTTCCAGGTGATACTTTCTACTTACCAAATCACACCGACGGCAAGAACTATCCGCTGAGAGTTGCAGTTCATAATATCGAAGAGATCGAAGTTCCAGCTGGAAAATTTGAGTGCATTCAAGTTGAACCAATATTGAAAGCTCCAGGAATATTCGAACATAAAGGAAAAGTATTTGTCTGGCTAACCAACGATAAAAAGAAGATGCCTGTTTTGATGAAAACCAAGATCATCATCGGTTCTATTGATGCAAGTCTTATCGAATATCGCTTACCCTAATTCTTTCAAATAAAAAAGAAAGAGCGGCCTTCACTGGGGAGGAAGACCGCTCGGGGGTTTATTGGTGAGAGAACGAGGAAGGATTGAATTCAATAAATTCCCGATTTAACCGAAACTTATTTAAATTGATTAATTGTTCTTTTTACGTCTCCTCATAAAAGTCGGAATCTCGAAGTCATCCGGGGCGAAAGATTTAATTTTTCCGTTACCGGGATTATAATCTTCTGCCACTTCGCTTTTGTTCGGATTGATTTTTTCGTGTTCTGTTTGTTCTTCAGCGACAGCCACTTCTTTCGGGGTTAATTCTTCTTCTTCTTTGATTTCATCGAGATTCAGAGAATACGTCGGAGCGATGTTTGCCTTCTTTTCTTCTTCAATCGAAGAAATGCCTGTTGAGAAAATATCGCCAGCGGGTTTTGTATCCTTGGCGGTATCAAAAGACCTTATTTTTCTCTTCGATCTTGTGAATCCAGCCGCAATTACGGTTACTCTAACTTCATCTTCCAGATCATCATCCACAACAGAACCGAAAATCACATTGGCTTCGGGGCCGGCAGCCTCTGAGATAAGACTTGCCGCTTCGTTAACTTCGTACAGCGACATATCCGGACTTCCGGTGATATTTATCAACACTCCCTTTGCACCACCAATCGAGACATCCTCGAGTAGCGAGCTGGAAATTGCACCCTTGGCAGCTTCGATTGATCTTTTTTCTCCGGAAGCGATGCCTGTTCCCATAAGCGCATCTCCACCCATTCCTGCCAGGACAGTTCTCACATCGGCAAAATCGAGATTTACCACACCTGGTACGGTTATCAGATCACTGATTCCCCTTGTGGCGTGATGTAAAACCTCATCCGCAATAGAGAAGGCTTCTACAAGCGGGGTTTCTCTATCGACCACATTTAACAGACGCTGATTGGGAATGACGATGAGCGTATCCACATGATCTTTCAACATGTCCAACCCTGAGTCTGCATTGTCGATTCTCTTTTTGCCCTCAAAATCAAAAGGTTTGGTCACCACAGCTACTGTAAGTGCACCAATTTCTTTTGAAGCGATCTCGGCAACAACACCAGCTGCACCGGTTCCCGTACCTCCACCCATTCCAGCAGTAATGAATACCATATCGGATCCATCCAGCATATCCAATAGCTGATCGCGATCTTCTTCTGCTGCTTTTCTTCCAACCTCGGGATTTCCACCAGCACCCAGACCTTTAGTAATTCTGGTGCCGATACCAAGTTTCTGCTCGGCATTACTTCTCGATAATGCTTGCAGGTCTGTGTTTACAACAATAAATTCTACACCCATTAAGCCGGATAAAATCATCCTCTCAATGGCGTTTCCTCCCGCTCCTCCAACACCGACTACTTTGATTATAGCCGGACGCGAAACCTCTTCATTCTTTTCAAGTTCGAATACCACCTTGTACCTCCTGGATTAGTGTTATATAATTATTAAAATTTCTTTTATACTTTTCCTAAGAACCATTTTCTTACTTTTTCCCAGAACCCATTATCACTTTTTTCAAAATCGCCTCTATGTCTTCTCTCCGAAGCTAATAGAACCGAACCGATAGCAACCGAGAATTCCGGTTTCTTTGCAATATCCATCATCTCTCCCGGCAGATTTGGAAGACCGATTCTAACTGGCAATTTAAACACCCTCTCAGCCAAACCAATCAAACTGTCAGTACGAGTTGTTCCGCCGGTAATTACTAAACCTGCGGATAACTTTTCTAACAATCCAGCTTCTGATATTTTTTCTTTGCTTATCTCAAGTATTTCTTCGAGTCTTGGTTCCATTATTTGAGCGATTATTTTTCGTGGAATGGTCCTTGGTTCACGTCCACCTATTCCTGGAATCTCTACTGTCTCGTTTTCATTAACAAGTTTTTCAACCGCACATCCATACTCAAGCTTAATCGATTCGGCCATCTCCACTGGTAGTGATAATCCGACAGATAGGTCTTTAGTTACTGAAAGACCGGCATAGCCAAAACTGGTTGCCCAGATCATATCTCCCTGTTTAAATACTGATAATTCTGTCGTTCCTGCCCCTATATCGAGGACACTTACACCGATCTCGGCTTCATCTGGAGTTAAGACGCTGAAACCTCCCCCTCTTATTGCAACACCCTGACCATCCGGAATAAGTCCAGCACGTTCGAGAGTTCGCTCAAGATTATTTAACACAACTCTTGGCGCTACAAGAATTCCAACATCGGCTTCCATTCTTACTCCACTCATACCCACAGCATCTTTGATTCCTCCCTGTCCGTCAATCATGAACTCTCTAACCACCGATTCTATAATAGATTCTTCATCGGGAATCACGATTGCTCTGGCGGCCTGAAGAACCTCGGCAATATCGCTGGTATCCACCGATTCCTTATTAGCGGGAATTGCTGCCACACCTCTGCTTGAAATGGTTTTTAACCTATCTCCTCCAACTACGAGAAATGCATTTTTCGCTTCAACCCTAGCGATCTTTTCTGCATCGGCAACTGCCGATATTAACGGTTTTGATGCCTTCTCAATATTGACGATATTCCCTCGAACCACTCCTTCAGAATTCGATTCACCAATACCCAGAACTTCGATTCTGCCATCCATACTTTCCTGGCATATGCAAACTTTTGTTTTGCTGGTTCCGATATCGACACCTAAATAGTATTCTTTCATAATTGACTCCCACCATTTTGGGAAAGTTTTACAACCGCTTGACTTGAATAACGCAAATCTATCTCACGCACATCCACTCTATCCATACCTAATTCTTTCAACATAAGTTCCAACCTTTTGACGCGCTTTTCGTATTCATCATCTCCCATATGAACAAGAAGTCCATCCTTTTTAAGAATTACAGCAATGTCTTCGCAGTCTTCTACATATATTTCGCTTATCATATCAAGGAAATAAGGCGAAAAACGTCTGACAAATTTATAAAATTCCAATCCATTTTTTATTCTATCCGATTCCACATAATCATAAGGTTTCCATTGTATCTCAGGCTCGACCCCCGATATTATGGGAATATTTGGAATTTGGTAAGGGCTTTCGATGGGAAGTAGTTTTCCATCTTCTGTAAGACCCCATATAGATTCTGAACATAACAGGACTACCGGGTGTTCTTCAATAATGTGAACAGATATTTCATCCGGGTAGTTTCTGTTAACGTCAACCCAGGCGATTCTTGGGTCTTTTGTTAATATCTTTTCCAGATCATTAATTGAAAAGCTCAGGATGTGTTCTCCGTAATTAAATGACATATATTGAATAATCTCATTTCTCGATATTCTATGATTACCGGTTATGATCACATTTCTAATTTTGTATATTGGAGAAAATAATATATATGATGATATTCCAATCAATATCACCCCCAATAATAATAATAGATAGCGTATTTTTAAGATTTTTACATTCACCTTAAAATCCTAATTTAATAATTTCTAATTCCAGTTCTATATCAAATTCCTGATATACTTTTCTAATTACTTCATCTATTAAAAATTGAATATCCGATGCTTTAGCATTTCTACTATTTACCATGAAATTCGCATGGATTTCGCTAATCTTGGCACCTCTAAAAGAGAATCCTTTCAAACCTACAGCCTCAATTAATCTACCCGCATGATCATCAGGAGGATTCTTGAAGATACATCCCGCGGAACGTTCTCTAATAGGCTGGGTTGAAGCTCTTTTCTCTTCGATTTCTTTCATTTTTTCTAAAATATCAATGGGAGATCTAATCTCGTTGAATACGATTTCACTTTGTGCAATTACGGACTTTTCCCGATATTTGAATCCGCGATATTCGAAGCTGCTTTGGAGATCAATATCAATCTCATCACCATTCATGTCAAAAACTAAAACGGATCTCAGAATATCTGAAATACTAGCACCCCAGGCTCCCGCGTTCATAGCAATACACCCCCCCACACTTCCGGGAATACCAATCAAATCTTCGCCACCAGAAAATCCACTTTTTGCCGCAACATCAAGAACATCCCGCAATGCTCTTCCACTTCCTACAGAGAAACCATTTAAACGCAACGGCTCCAATCTTCTGGAAACCGGTTTTATTATTGCCCCAACGAATCCCTTATCTGAAATCAATACATTAGTTCCTGAACCAAGTACATATATTGGTATTTCTTCATTTGCAAGAGTTCGTAAAGATGACCTTATTTGTTCTGGAGTTTCTACTCTGATAAGCAAATCAGCTGGACCACCTATTCCAAAACTCGTAATATTTGCAAGCGAAACATCTCTCATCACTTTAGCACCTGAATTTCCCAGCTGGCTGAGCAATTTATTTGTAATGTTTAAACGCATATAATTATTCTTCTCTCTGCTTAGCTTTCAGTTGTTCATAGAATTTATTCAATGTTCTATAGATATCTCCTGCACCGAAACTAATCACCATATCGCCAGGTTTGGTAATATCCATAAGCTTTTGAGGTAATTGTTGCTTGTCTTCGATATAATAAACTTCTCTGTGACCATAATCACGGGCAGCTCTAGCGATTAATTCCGCAGTAACACCGGGAATCGGTTCCTCTCGAGATCCATATATGCCGGTTACCACCAGAGCATCAGAGTACATAAATGCCTGTCCAAAATCCGAAGCAAAATCACGGGTTCTGCTATATAAATGCGGCTGGAAAACCGCTATAAGCCTTCTATTATAACCAAGTTTTGCTCCCTGGAGTGTAACGCGTATCTCGGTTGGATGATGCCCAAAATCATCAACAATAAGGATATCATTAACTTCTCCGATAATCTCGAACCGCCTGTGAACTCCGCTGAAATTTTTCAATCCAGCTTTGATATTTTCGAAATCTATTCCCAGTTCAAGTCCTACTGCGATAGCGGATAAGCAATTCTTTACATTATGCAAACCGAGAAGTTTAACTTCTATTTCGCCATAACTCCTTCCACGAGATACCACTTCGAAATGGCTGGAATCCTTCTCAAATCTGATTCTAGTAGCTCTTAAGTCGCTTTGAGTGGATAAACCGTAAGTAATAACTCGTCTCTCAATTTTGGGGATCAAATCGCGCAGACTTACTTCGTCTAAACACAGTATTACCGCTCCATAAAATGGAACCCTATTCATAAAAGTTAGAAAAGCACCATACAGATCGTCCATATCTGTGTAGCATTCCATGTGCTCGGCTTCGAGGGTAGTAACCACAGCAACAGTAGGCATCAACTTCAGAAAACTGCGATCATATTCATCAGCTTCCGCCACAAGATATTTAGAGCTTCCCACTTTTGCTCCGGTTCCCAGATTAGTAACTCTTCCACCAACAATAATTGTAGGATCGAGATTTCCCGCTGTTAGTATTTCTCCCACCAAACTGGTTGTAGTCGATTTTCCATGAGTACCGGCAATTGCAATACCGAATTGCATACGCATAAGTTCGGCAAGCATCTCCGCACGACGAATAATCGTGATTCCCACTTCCCGCGCGGCTTGAACCTCAACATTGTCATCTTTAACTGCGCTGGAGACAACCACTACGTCTGCATTACCAATATTTTCTTTACTGTGGCCAATATAAATTTCAGCACCGTGTTCGGACAATTGCCTGGTAACTTCACTATCCCTAAGGTCAGAACCGGTAATTCTATAACCAAGAGTCAATAGGACTTCAGCGATACCGGACATACCACTACCTCCGATTCCCACGAAGTGCAATGCCTTTATTCTATGAAATTGACTCATCATTTTTATATTTCCTATCTATTTACCTTCATCATCGAAAAATGTTTCAACAATATCAGCGATTTCGCTCAATGCCTTTTGTTTTCCAAGTTTGCGAGAGTTTGTCGCCATGTCTTCCCGTTTCTTAATATTTCCCAGCAATTCGATCGTATTTCTGTATAAGGTTTTTCCATCAAGTTGTTTATCCTGTATAATTACAGCAGCACCCTCTTTTTCGAAAAGTTTTGCATTTTTGCGTTGATGATCTGCTGCAGCATAGGGATATGGAATCAACAATGAAGGCAACCCAAAAGCTGATATTTCGCTTAAGGTTAACGCTCCACATCTTGCCACAATTAGATCGCAGGCCTTATAGGCCTTTCCCATTTCCCTTATAAATGGGACTATCTTCACGTTAGAGGATTTTAAATTCAACTTTTTGGCAAACTCATCGTATTTGGCCGTTCCCGTTTGCCAGAGGATTTGCACATCGCGAGGTAACATATTCTTCTCTACCATATCGAAAACCGCTTGATTAATTTTAGCCGCACCTTGAGAACCTCCGGTGATAAAGATCAAAGGCCAATTTGCGTCGAAACCCAATTCTTTCCGAAGTTCGGTTTTAGAATTGTCGATCTCTTCTATATTCACCGGATTGCCCACAGTAACAGCTCTCGATTTCCTCCAAAGTTTATTAGTAGCTTGTTCGAATCCAAGGCAAACTACTTTAGCGAATAGGCTACCTAATCTGGTGGTAAGTCCCGGATAGCTGTTTTGTTCACATAATATCAAAGGGCATCTGCAAAGCCATGCAGCTAGAATAGCCGGGCCGGCAACATAACCTCCAGTTGCGATAACCAATTGAATATTATTATCCTTGATTATCCCGATCGTCTTGCTTATCGATTTCAAAAGAGCCAGAGGAAATTTTATTAATCCCGTCGAAATCCTCCGTGGCAGAGGTACTACAGGCAGAAGCCTTAGCTCGAATCCCTCTTCGGGCACTATTTTATTTTCTAAACCACGTTTAGTTCCAATGAACCGTATTTTTATTTTCGGATGGCGAACCGACAGTTCCCGTGCTATGTTTATCGCCGGGATCAAGTGCCCACCGGTTCCTCCACCCGCCATCAATACTTGCATGTATTCCCCTTAATGGACCTTCGTTTATATATTTCAGCTTCTTATCCAGAGGCGATTCGGTAGCTGAAGAGATATTCAGCAGGACACCACATGCTATCATATTTACCAATAAAGCCGAACCTCCGTAGCTGATAAATGGCAAAGGAATACCCGTAGTGGGTAGCAATCCGATGACAACTCCTATATTCAAAAGCGCATAGATAAATATCATTGCTGTAATTCCGACAGCCAAAAGCTGCCCGAATCTATCGGGAGCCCTCATTGAAATACGTAATCCTCTCCAGGCAAATAAAATGAATAATACCAAAATACTCAGTCCACCGATAAAACCGAGTTCTTCGCCTAAAACCGCAAAGACAAAATCTGTATGTATCTCCGGGATATAGAACATCTTCTGCATACTTCGCCCCAAACCTTTTCCGGTAAATCCTCCCGCACCAATTGCTATCAAAGATTGATTAATTTGAAAAGCATCTTTAAGTGGATCTCCCCCGGCCAGATAGGTTTCAACTCTCTGAAAAGCATGTTGTGAGTGCATTATTCCATAAACTATTACACCCAGTGCGGGAATTGTAATATAGACAAGATGACTAATTCTGACTCCGCCAGCAAAGAACATAACTCCAGCTATCATAGAGATAGCTACAGCCATTCCATAATTAGGCTGTTGGGCAATAATTCCAACAACTACACCAACAATTGCAACCGCTGGTAAAACAGAGTGTAGAAAGTCCCCCATTATCTCCTGACGTTTAGCAAGATAATCGGCGAGGAAAAGCAATAGAGCTAATTTGGCTAACTCCGAAGGTTGAATGCTTGCGTTATCCGCCAATTCCAGCCACCTCGAAGCCCCTTTCGCATGACCGGTTAACTGGGGTATTTGAATTGCAAGCATAAGTACTGCAGCGCCTGTCAGCAAAACCAACGCATATTTCCGATACAAGCGATAGTCGATAAACAAAGCAAGAACAAAACCTACCGCAGCAATAAGCACTCTTTTTAATTGCTTGATTAGATAAAAGGTAGATCGGTTTATTTTCTCATTTTTAACACACATCACGCTGGTTGCGGAATAGATCATTATCATTCCAACAATCACCAACAGGGTGGTGATAATCAACAATTGTTTATCAAGTTTTCCTTTCACTTCTCACTCAATTTGTTTACTATTTCAATAAATTTATCACCGCGCTGTTCAAAATTCTCGAACATGTCATAACTAGCACATCCAGGAGAAAACAGCACAATATCACCGGGCTGAGCATTAGCATAAGAACTATCAACAGCATCTTTAAGTGAATCCTGAATTTCAATATTTACGATTTGTCCCCAGGAATCAGCTATCTTCTGTGCAGTATCCCCAATTAAAATCGCATTTTTAACATTTTCTCCTGCTAATCCGAGAATTTCACTGAAATCGGCACCCTTATCATAACCACCGGCTATTAAGATCACGGGCTTTTCGAAACTCTCCAGAGCTCTACGCATCGAATCGATATTAGTGGCTTTAGAATCGTTATAGAATTCGACTCCCGAGATATTTCTAACCTTTTGCAAGCGATGCCTCAATCCTTTAAAAGTAATTAATCCCTCTTTGATAGTATTTTTATCTATTCCAAGTGGTATTACGCAACTTATTGCAGCACAAACATTTGCCCAGTTATGTGGTCCGGTGATAATTAGTTCATCTGTTTTTAGAACATCCAGTACTCTCATATCCAGATTGCGCATTTTTATGCGATTTCCTACTCTGAATGCTCCGATCTCATCTGAGTAATTACTACAGAAAACTAGCACTCTGGAATCTACCAACCAGGAGATTTCATAAACCCTATCTTCATCGGAGTTGAATACAGCAAAGTCAGATTGAGTTTGATTCTTGAATACATTCTCTTTTGTTTGATAGTACTCATCTTCATTAGCATATCTATCCATGTGATCGGGAGTCAGGTTGAGAATGCAACCTACAAATGCATGAAAATCCTCTATAGTTTCGAGTTGAAAAGAACTTATCTCAAGAGAATAGATCGCATCTTGAGAAGACTCCAGAACTACCTCCGAAAAAGGTCTGCCAATATTCCCCACTACATAATTCTCCAATCCAGCAGCATCCAGAATAGAACCCACCAGACTGGTTGTAGTAGATTTCCCATTCGAACCGGTTATCGCGATTATTCTGCCCGGAGCAAATCTATAAGCCAATTCAATCTCAGAAATTATGCTTAATTTAGGGTTCCTGGTTAATGCTTCATTCAATATGGGGATATTACGAGGAATTCCAGGCGATAGGATTATCTGCTCAACATTCCTATAAACTAAATCGGAATGGCCACCCAATTCACAATTAGCTCCAAGCTGCTTTAATTCATCAAGTCTCTGGCGAATTTCCGGTGTATCATTACTATCACTAACCACGACATTAGCACCGGCATTTATAAGCAGTTTCGCCGCGGAATATCCGCTTCTAGCGAGACCTAAAACTGCGATATTTTTATTCTTATAATCCATTCTTAACGCATCTTAAATGTTGCTAATCCCAGGAGAGCAAATAAAATCCCGATTATCCAGAAACGCACTACTATTCGACTTTCCGGCCATCCAAGAAATTCAAAATGATGATGCAGCGGTGCCATCTTAAAAATCCGTTTCCCTGTGGATTTAAAACTGATTACCTGTAAAATCACAGAAATGGTTTCCATCACAAAAACACCGCCGACTACCAGAAGAAAAAACTCTTTCTTGGTTAGAACGGCTACAGTTCCAAATGCTGCTCCCAGGGCCAATGCTCCGGTATCTCCCATGAATACTTTAGCTGGATGACTGTTGAACCACAAAAATCCGAGAGTTGCTCCTCCAACTGCCGCACAGAATATCGACAATTCTCCAGCTCCTGGCAGATATAACACTTTCAGATAATTACTAAAATCAAAACGTCCAACAATGTAAGAAGCTATAACAAAGGCTGCTGCAACAATTGCAGATAATCCTGTGGCCAAACCGTCTAAACCATCTGTGAGATTGATAGCGTTACTCGTTCCGGTAATCACGAATGAAACCCACACAATGTAAAAAACTCCGAAATTGATAATGGCATGTTTGACAAAAGGCACTTCGGTTACAGTTCTAACAGATTCGAGTGGTGGAAAAAGATAAAACAGAATCCCGATACACAGACCTATTATAAGCTGACCGGCCATTTTTTTCCGTGCCAGCAAACCTTTTCTATTTGCTTTTACTACCTTTAAATAATCGTCCCAAAAACCGAGCAATGCGCTAACAAATGTACCCACCAGAGCAAGCCAAACATAAAGATTACTCAAATTCGCCCAAAGTAATGTACTCACCGTAAAGGCTATTACTATAATAATACCCCCCATTGTGGGCGTACCCTTCTTGGTCAAATGGTGCTCCGGCGAATCTTCGCGAACCGGATCACCAATATGTTTTTTTCTGAGTAACTTAATTATCCAGGGACCGACTATAAAACTTATCAACAGGCTTGTAGTTGCTGCAGCTGCAATCCTGAAAGTAATATACCTCAGCAAATTGAATATAATCGAAGCATCGCGTAGGGGATATAAGAGTTTATATAACATCAATTCTCCCTATACTTTTCTACCGTAGCAAGACCTTTTTCATGAGGGCCTTTTTTAACCGCGATTCTGCTGGTTAAACTTGGTAATCTCTGGGCAATAAAACCGGGATGGACCGGACGACGATACAATTTGCCATCGACAAATCTCGGGTCTATATGTGCATGGATTGCTCTGAATTTTACTGCAATATTTACTCCTACTGCCAACAATGCTCCGGCAGACAGAATTGAAATAAGCACGATAATTCTCTTTATTTTCTTGAGCATCTCTAGTAATTCCTTACGAGTTTTCCTTTATTGCATCGACAAGTCTCTCCATTCCCATAGCTCTGCTTCCTTTTATCAGAACCACATCTCCTCTTTTTAAATTGTGTAAAACCTCCTTTTTTAAATCCTCAAAATTCTCTGTCCAAAACACATCATCTTCTGGCATACCCAGTGAAATCGCTTCTTTTGCAGCATCTCCGGATAGATTACCAAAGAGAAATAGCTTATTTATTCCATATTTATGGACTTGTTCGCCCATTTGTTGATGATAGTCTTTCGCCTGTTCTCCCAACTCGAGCATATCTGCAAGTGCTGCGATTTTTCTTTTTTCCTGCATATTACTGAGTACTTCCAAAGCAGCCTGAACCGCAAGGGGACTGGAGTTATAGACATCGACAATAAGCTTTATCCCATTGATTTGCTCAAATTGCATTCTATTGGATACTCCCGGAAAGTCTTCCAAACGATCGATTATCTCACTCTCGGATATCCCAAATTGGGCAGCGACACTCCATACACTTGCAGCGTAATATGCAGCAGCTCTACCCGGAATACGCATTCTAATCTTCCGACCATTGACCATGAAAACTGGAGCGCCTTCAGAACCGAATTTAAAATTGGATATATGAAACTGCGCTTCATCATCAAAACCAAAGCTAACAACCTTTTTAGAAGGAATAATTTTCTGTTTTGTTAGGAATTTATCATCGGCATTTAAATATGCTATTCCATCTCTGGTGAGATATTTTAGGAGTTTTAGTTTCTCCCGAGCAATCTTATCAAGTGAGTCGAGGCCTTCCAGATGAACCGGTGCGATATTTAGTATTACAGCATGATTCGGCGTTGATATCTCTCCAAGACGATCCATCTCATCAGGTTGATTGATCCCAGCCTCTAAAACAGCTATATCATGATATCTTGAAATATTCAAAATTGAGAGTGGTAAACCGATCAAATTATTGAAATTTCTGGCAGAACTTGCCACATTGAGTTTTCCACTTAGAGTGAAGCTAAGAGCCTCGCGAGTTGTTGTTTTTCCCATACTTCCAGTGATAATTATGACCGGTATTTCAAGCTGATTCCGATAATCTCTTGCTAAATCGCCAAGTGCAACCAGAGTATCATCGACCCTAATCTTGGGAATATTCGATTCGATATCTTCGGAGACAACCACTGCTGAAGCACCTTTTTTATTCGCTTCGTCAATAAATTCATGACCGTTGCGTTTAGCTTTTAGAGCGAAGAACAGCGAACCTGAATTCAGAGTTCTGGTATCAACAGATACGCTCTCAACCGATGAATCAGCGCTATCATCTGGGATTAGCTTTCCCCTTACTGCAACTGCGATATTTCCAAGTGATCTTTTATCCATAAAGTCAGTTTCCTAAATTGTTTTCCTCAAGCCATTTTCTAGCTACTTCGTGATCGCTGAAATGCCTCTTTTGATCTCCTAAAATCTGGTAATCCTCATGGCCCTTTCCCGCGATAAGCACAACATCACCACTCCGGGCAGTTTCCAGTGCATACCTAATTGCTTCTTCTCTATTTGAAATTCTCTTATAATTTCTGTTTGTGGGGATTCCCGCTTGTATCTGATCCAATATTGATTCGGGATCTTCGGTACGTGGATTATCATTTGTAATAATGATTAAATCCGCTCCATTACCAGCAACTTTGCCCATCAACGGCCTTTTTGTTCTATCGCGATCGCCACCAGCACCGAAAATGACAATTACTCTTTTCTTAGTGAAAGTACTGCAAGCATTTATTGCATTTTTCAGGGCATCTGGTGTGTGGCTATAATCGATGAAGATTGAAAAATCTTGTTTTCCTTTTATACGTTCGAGCCTTCCGCAAACACCGCCAAAGGACTCTAGTCCTCGTGCGATGATATTCAGGCTTATTCCCTGAGCTATACCAATCGAAGCTGCACAAAGTGCATTTTCAACATTGAAATCGCCGGATATCTGAAGATTAACATCAATGCTTCCCTTCTCGGTAATCATTTTGAAATCCGTTCCATCGGGGTGATAATTTATATTATCTGCACGAACTTCACATTCATCACTGAAACCAAATTTGATAATTCTTTTGGATTGAGTGTGCTCTATAAGCCTTTTTCCATAAGGATCTTCCCAATTTAACACGGTTGTAGAATCTGGTTGCATCGATTCGAATAAGCTAGCCTTTGCTCTGAAATAGGTTTCCATATCACCATGATAATCAAGATGATCCTGAGTTAAGTTAGTGAAGCCTGCTACCGAGTACTTTAATCCGAGATTGCGTTGTTGAATCAAACCATGGCTGGATACTTCCATAACGACACCGGAAAAATCGTTATTAACTATCTCGGCCAGCAATCGATATAATTTCACGGGCTCAGGATTTGTAAAAGATAATTCTCGGTATTCACTACCGAATTTACATCCAAGAGTACCCATTATTGCATAGGAATCATTAGCTGTGTCCATTATCGAACCTACCATGTAGGTAGATGTTGTTTTGCCATTTGTGCCTGTAATTCCCAACAGATCGAGATATTCGTCCGGCTTGCTATAGAAAATCTTAGCGGCCTGAGCCAACGCAGCTCGAGTATCATCGACCAGAATAATCCGATCAATAGGTTCTAAAGGTTTCTGAACAACTGCTGCAACTGCGCCCTTGGAAAGCGCTTCTTTGATATAATCGTGTCCATCGAATTTATTGCCGACAATTGCAAAGAATAAGGTTCCTGGAATTACTTCTCTTGAATCAGAAGTTAAACCTCGAACCAACTTTTCGCTGAAATCCTTATCGGATCTTATTCCAAAAGCGTCTGTCAGTTTTCTTAACGGCATTTCGATATTTTGCAATTCAATAAACATATTTAATTTCTATCTATTAATTCCCCCGGTGGAGGATCTTGCTCTACTACTATTCCACTTCCTACAACCGCGAAAGGAACATTTGCCTCAGCAAATTCGATTATAGCTTTTCTCAATGTTAACCCGGTAACATCGGGAACCTCGATCGCTATTCCCTTTTTATAATTGACTTCTTTTAATGCCAGATTTACTTCTGTTCCCGGCAGGACAAGTCTGCCAGCTTGAGGTGATTGACTAACAACAATTCCTTCACCGGATAATTTGGGGACTAAATCTCTATGATCCATAACCTCATAAGCTTGACTCCCTGTCATTCTTCTCACATCAGGGACACTCACAAAATCGACTTTTTTACTATTGGAGTTTGAATCAGATTGACTTTCAATGTTGATAATTCCTTTAGCGATTGCTTGATTGACGATTCTTCCCCAGATAGGAGCAGCGGTCCAACCTCCCCAATGAGGGAATTTCCCGGGATTATCCACCACGATTACTCCCACAATTTGAGGGTTTTCTACCGGAGCAAAACCAACAAAGGAGCTGATAAAAACATCATCATAATACCCTCCACCATTCTCCTTGACTTTCTGCGCTGTACCTGTTTTGCCACCAACATTAACTCCGGAGATCGCAGCTCTCACTCCGGTTCCGGAATCGACGACAGCTTGCATCAACATGGCCAAAGAATCGACAGTCCCCGGATTAATAACTTTGCGTAAACGTGTCGGTTTGAATTTCTGAATAACTTTACCGTGTTCGTTTATAGCTGACATCACCAGATGAGGTTGCATCAATACTCCATGGTTAGCCAATGCCCCGTAGGCTGAAGCCACCTGAATAGACGTAACCGCAACTTCATGCCCCATAGGCAAAGCAGCCGGGGTCATTCCGCTCCAATCGCATGGCTTTTTTAATGTGCCCTTTACTTCACCGGGAAGATCGATTCCGGTAAGATTACCAAAACCAAAAGCTCTTCCAAAACAGAATAGATCTTCGTTAGATAAATTCTGTGATAATTTAATAGTACCGATATTAGAACTATGAATCAAAACATTCGGAACCGAAAGATATCCATGCGGTTCGGCATCGTGAATAGTATCATCACAAAAAAACCAATTACCATTCTCGCAGAATATTGAATCGCTGAAATCGAGGAGATCCTTTTCAAGTAAACCAGCAAAAGGAACGAGTTTGAACATGCTTCCCGGTTCGAATACATCTGTAACAACTCGCATTTTCCTCTGCATCGCATCGAAATCTGCGGGATTATTTGGGTCGAATGCCGGATAGCAAGCCATGGCGAGAACTTCTCCCGTGGATGGATTGAGGAAAACAGCCATACCATTATCTGCTTTGCAAGATTCCGCGATTCCTACCGATAATTCTCTTTCCACCAGTTTCTGGAATTCCATATCGATCGTTAAACGTAAATCCTGACCCGCTACTGGAGGCTTTCCTCCAAATTGTACTGTTGGATAAATTCTTCCGCGGGCATCGGTCAAAACAATGGATTCACCTGTCTGGCCGGCAAGCCTTTTATCATATTTAAGCTCGATTCCCTCCAAACCGTTTCCGTCGATATCGACGTAGCCAAGAATCTGACTGGCTGTCGATTCCATGGGATAAACTCTATCGTAAACCTCCTGATAATAAACCCCTTTTAGTTGCGCTTCCACGATCTTTTGCCCACTGGATAATTCAACGTTGCGCATTAAATACATCCAATTGTTTTCTGAATTCAAAATCTTCTTACAGATCGTTCCCTTTTCCAAATTGAGGTTCACACAAAAAACTGAATCAATTTTCTGCAGGTTTGTAATTCTATTCTTCTCTACCCAAAATGTTATTGCAGTTGAATTCTTGGCAAGGACATTACCATTTCTGTCCAGTATTCTACCTCTCTGTGCTGGTATCTCTAATCTTCTTTGCTGTTGTCTTTCTGCTTTTGCCTTGAAATCATCTGCCATGACTACCTGGATAAGAAAAAGCTTGCCTAAAACAATCAGCCATAGACTAATACCCACCAGAGATAATACGATTAATCTGTCTATGTTTTTCTTGCCAATCACTAGTTTTCCTAAATTTGCCCGGTTAAATAAGCTTTATCCAGATTATTCTTTGTGAATAATTTGTCCCATGTATCACGGGCAAAACCTCTTAGTTTTACCCATGTATCTTCCAATTCGCTATTCTGGAAACCCTCGTTTTTAGGATCGGAAAGATGGACAACATCGCCGAGTCTAGCGCTGTGTAATTCGAAATCGATCGCAGCTAAATTAAGATCGGAGCGTTCCTCGAGAACTCTATTGATATTTGCCTGAAGCTCTTCGTTCTGAATTTTAAGAGCACGATTCTGGGCTTTCAGTCTGGTAATATTATCACCGATTTCGAAGAAATAGACATTTTGAGCCACTATTATCAGGGCAAATATGAATCCTATAATAATTAATAATGGAAGGCGAATAGCATTAACAAAGCGAACCAGCATTCGCTGCATTTTCCCTCCTTTCCGAAAATGCTTATTTAGTATTAGAGTTTTCTGGCCACTCTTAACTTGGCCGATCGAGCTCTGGAGTTAGTGTCGATTTCCTCCGAACTCGGTGTTTCTGGCTTTCGGGACAATCTTTCCAAACGCTTTCTATGTCCACATCTGCAGACAGGTAAATCGGGAGGACATATGCAATCTTGTTCCTCACGAACCATAAACCGTTTGACAATTCTATCTTCGAGCGAATGATAGCTGATAACAACCAATATCCCTCCCGGGACAAGTAGCTCCATCGCTGCATCGAGCCCGTCGCGCAATTCCTGCAATTCCCCATTGATAGCAATTCTGAAGGCTTGAAATACTCTCGCCAGATCCGATGCTTTGCAATTTCGAATAGCATTCTCGACGATTTTTTTCAACTCGATACTGGTCTCTATCGGACTTCTTTCTCTGGCTTTGATTATTGCTTTTGATAAACCTATCGCTCCCCTTTGCTCGCCATATTCTGTGAGAATTCTCTTCAGTTCCTCAAATTTGGCTTGATTGATTATATCAAAGGCGGTTTTCCGCTCTTCCCGACCATCCATCCTCATATTCAACTTACCATTACCATCGAAACTAAATCCTCTGGACCTATCATCCAATTGTCTCGAACTAATACCCAAGTCAAAGAGCACACCACTTACCGAATTAATTTCGTTTTCTCTGGCAATCTCGAAAAGATTACCAAATCTTCCCAGTATTAGATTGGCACGATTGTTAAATTTTGCCAATCTTTTCCGCGAAGCTTTTATAGCTTCGGGATCGCGATCTATTCCATAAAGAACCGCTTCGTTGTTTCTATTTAATAAAGCTTCAGCATGTCCGCCGTCGCCTAACGTAGCATCGATATATGTTTCCCCAGGTGCAGAGAGTAAATACTCAACACTTTCCCGGACCATTACCGGGGTATGATGATATTCACTCAGTCGATTCATTCCTCGTATTTTCCGCTTTCTTACGTCCCAGAGTTGCGAAGAAATCTCGAGCTATATCGTCGTAGGACAATTCTGTTGTCTCGCTTTGTTTGTGATAGACATCTTTATCCCAGATTTCTATCCATTTGCCTGCTCCGAGAATGAGGGCAGAATCTTTTAAACTGACTTCTTCGCGAAGGAGTTTGGGAAGCAATATTCTCCCCTGATTATCCAGGGTTAGATATTGCATTCTAGAGAAAAACTGACGCATGAACTCTACAGTCCCATGTTTACCAAGGGATTCAGGATCGAAAGCATCATAGAATTGATTAAAAACATCTCTGGTGAATAACACCAGACAGTCATCGATTCCCCTCACCAAAACGAACTTATTGTAAATCTTGTCGTCTTCCGCTTCACGCAGAGCGACGGGAATCTGCAATCTACCTTTGCTATCGATTTTATGTTCATAACGACCGTAATACATTACCCACACTAAACTCCATTTTTAGTCCTTTTTATCCCATAATCCCCACTTTCTACCACGAATATAAGTATGTTGAATATGTATGTCAAGTAAAAAAATAGGTGTATGGGCTTATTCGTAGTAATATCAAGGACATAGATAGGGCAACATTTGTTCGCTTTATGTGAAATGAGAAATTATATGGTTATTCTATCTTATTGTTATACAATAAGTTAGACGAATTACCTAATAATTACTATATGTATAGAATATGCTTTAGAAAAGTTTCTCTAATGTTATGATTTAAAAGGAATTACCGGAACAGGTATTTTTTTGCCTCAGTTGGAGAATTAATTTCCCCACTTAACTCCATTATTCTCAGATTGCGTAATTTCTCAGCTATTTTCGCTGAATTTATACTTTCCAGTATTTTCTTCAATTCTTCCCTTTTAAGAAAAGGCTCGGTTCCGATTCGGGGAAATTTTCTGGAGATAATTGTTTGAAGATTGGATTCCGGGTTTCGCAAGCGATGCAGTTTAAGAATCTTATGGTATTCTTTCGAGTCGATCAAATCTAGGATTTCTTTGGAATCTAAAACCTGGTAATTTTCAGTATAGTAGAGCTTTCGGACAATGCCATTTATCTCTTTTGAACTCTTTCTATCGAATTTAAATCTCGATACAATTGCCTTGGTGTTTTCTATATCCTTTTTTTCTAAGTTGTTTTCTGGGACAATTATCATAGCCCATAAATAATTGCAATTAAAGTCCAGATTGGATAATCTTGCGACATTGACCAATTTTCGCTTCCAGGCGTGTGATTCGAAACTGTATCCCAGTTCGGGAAAGATGTGATTCCACAATCCTGTAGTGTTCAGGAGATTCAATCCACGATTAGGTAGATTACCGGTAAAAATGCGGTGCAATTCCTCTCGGATTCGCTCCCATGAAAGCTCTGTTATAGATTTTGCCTGCTGGTTGATCGCACCATAAGTATCTTCTGCAAATTCAAAATCGAGTTTTCCAGCAAATCTAATAGCCCTAAGTAAACGTAGCTTATCCTCGGCAAATCTTCTCTCAGCATCGCCAATAGTCCTGATAATTTTCGCTGAAACATCCAATAAACCGCCAACCATATCGATCATTTCCATACTATTGGGATCCACTGCCAAAGCGTTTACTGTAAAATCTCGGCGATATATATCTCGTTCCAAATCTCCAACTAGATTTACTTCGCAATGACGGCCATCGCAGTTTCTTTCCTCGCGAAAATGTGCAATCTCGATATACCCGATTTCGGTTTTAATACGAAAAACCGAGTATTTCTGAAGTCCCCATGGTTCAGCATTTGGAAAAAGGTTCACAATTTTATCAGCCGGGCAAGAGGTGCAAAGATCCATATCCGGACTTGGTATTCCCAAAAGTGAATCGCGTACACCACCCCCAACTAGATATGTAGGATATCCACTATCGAAAATTTCTTTTGCAATTCTCAGGGCACTTTGGGCCTGCTTTTTGGAAAGATTATCTTCAGGCAGTCTCCACAACAAGTTATCTACTCCCCTTTATAGCTACAACCGATTTAGCGCTGTTGCCTTCAGAGTCTCTGGAATATAAAATGTACATCCCGGCCTGGAGAATTTTACCATCTTCGTCGGTACCGTCCCATTCAAATTGATATCCTTTGGGATCATCAGGATCGGAGAGCGTAGATAATCTCCGGCCCATTCTATCGAACAGCTTCACTTCGACACCCGAAGCCGGCATAATAACTTCGATCATAGTTTTTTCTATAGTCGGATCAAATGGATTGGGTTCGTTGGAAATTTTACATCCAATATCATCTGGAATTAGCCAGATAGCGTTTTCACATCCGGGGGTACAACCCGATGGGGAACAAACAAGCTCATCACTTCCTTCTTCAACGACTTCGGCAGAGATTCCGTAATCGAGACATTCACCAAGTTCATTGACATCGTATTGAATAATCTGTCTGAGAAGACCATTATCATCAATAAGGCGAACCAGATCGACATCGTTGTTTAGTGCCGACCATGATGAGGCTTTCATTAAAATCGCCCCTTCGCAAAGCGTATCAAAAAAGCTTGAAGTATCTTGGCAAATCACTGCAAAACCCCTCGGAGCCAGACTAAATGAAGGCATATCATTAGTCGATACTTCATCGCCGAATTGCCAGCCGGTCATATCCACGGTATCTTGACCCCAGTTGTAAATCTCAAACCATTCGCTTAATCCACTTTCAGGTTTGAATAATATCTCTGTAACACAAACCGGCCAACCGCTGGGACCAACCAGAACACTAATTGAGTCGAGGTTATTAACCTCGTTATCATCAGAGTTAAGTTTTGCCACAAATGTGTATTCGCCCTCTGGAACATCCGCATAGAGTACTTTCTCGGTATTCTCTCCAACACCCAGTATTTCTACTGTTGCTTTATCCAACGTGTCCTCCGGCACAGATGATTCATATAAATAGATTTCGCTTTCTTCGGATAAACTCTCGCCGATATTTGTAATCTGGCAGACAACCTCCACCGGGGGACTCGAAGTGGGATTTTCAATGACATAAATCGAGTCCAGACATAAGTCGTTATCATAAGGCCAAACAGAATTGCGATAACCGGGAGTTCCCCCGCTCGGATCGATACTGGCTTGCCAATCCGCAGATACAGAGGCCGCAGTCCTTTCTATACTAATTCCATCGCCCGGATCGAACGGCTCGCTAAGGCTATCCACCGGATTGCCGAGATTATCCATAATAGTAATAGGGTCATTAGTGGACAGGCGATACCCTCCCAAATCGGTTGTCGATTCTATGGATAAAATTAGTACTTCCGCCGGCCAATCATAAGGTTGATCGTTCGCCGGGTCGATATACTCCGGATCGAGTATAAGGGCGAATCCGCCCGGCGGTAATAGCATAGAGTTATAAATCCCATCGGGATCTGAAGGCAATGGAGTCATTATATCTGCAGCTGGGACGATTATATCGTCATCGTCTCCATCTGTGAAAGACCATCCGGTAAGATCTACGGTATCTTCACCTGAATTGAAAAGTTCTATATATTCGTTTGAATCTCCGCCCGGAATGGAAGTTTCGCCACCAGTGGGGTTATTCATTATTTCGGTTAGAATAATCTGCCCCAAAAGAGTGTTTGCCAATATTATTGCAGTTACAATCCATACAGAAAAAACGACCCGAAGCTTCCTTTGTTTGCAACTAATTGGCAAAGCGATCATTTATCTTCATCCTCTTTTTCAATAATACTACCGCTGATTACATACTCGTTGAAAGAAAGATCGTTATACCAAAATCCACTGATATAATCTAAAACCATTGCGAATTTATCAACACTTACATAACCCGGAATACCAAGTATCACTTTGCCCGTTGTATCTACGAAAGCGGTATTAGGTGTACCGCGAACCCGGAATATCTGGGCAAGCTGCCTCTCGGTAATTTTATTGTTATCGAACATAACTTCGCGATTAGAACCAATATTTACTTTTGCACCTAAAAAGTCTTCATCCAATTTCGCCATCACAGTGCTGTCGGCGAAAGTATCGTTGTCCATCTTACGACACCAATAACAACCTATCGAATAGAAATTTACAACCAGATGCTTGTTCTCTTCCATGGCCTTTTCATAGGCATCAGCGAAATCCATCCACTCCCAAGAAGCATAAGTAAGGCTACAACAGAGCGTAATTAATAACAATATAATTAATTTATTTCTCATTCTATCTCTCATATCAGTTTGAATATATAAAGACAACACCTCAAGTCAACGGGTATTATAGACTATATTCTATCGATTTCTCTTGATTTTTCCACATCGATAAAATACATTGAAAAATAGCTAAACTAATAAAATCTGTATTATGCGACATATATATATAGTAATAGTAATTCTTGTAAGTTCCTGCTTTGGATATATCGAGTTGTCAGATAGCATTTCCAATATCGCGGTGAGGATCGATTCCGATGACGGTTATTTTGGAATAGGCGAATGTTGGCTGAACAACCCCATTACTTTCGAATTCTCCGATCCCTCTTATTATGGGCCTTCCAGCAATTTCACTGTTCAGGCAGGTGATGAGATTTATAGTTGGTTCCCTGTCGATGCTGCTACCTATTATCTGGAACTTCTTCCTCATTCTGTCGAACATTGCGACTCAAACACTATTACTACCTGGGAGCTTCCAGACGGAAATACAATTAGAATCAAGATAAACCTTCTCGAATCCGCTGCACAAATAGAAATGACATATATAAACAATAGCTCATCCAATATTTCTGTTCAGGTGGAATCGAAATACGATCTTCAGATCGGAATTTTAGGGGTAGTACCCTATAGCTCGATTCCTGTTTTTACTCATATTACAGATACTTGTGCTTATTGGCACTCTGATGATATACCTGATTCTATATATCTATTCGACGGTGTTTCCACTCAACCTGTGGCTTTTATAACCAATATCGAATCATATGATAATCCTGTCTATATTAGCTACGGCGAAAGAGATGAGATCATTCCCTCTGCTTTTGAAATCGATGAGGATATCTGCGGAGGTCATTACTCCAGAACGGCTTATCTTTCCGGCTGGGATGAAACCATAGTCTTTCCGGGAGACAGCATTTCGAGGGGTAATATCATAGGTACTTATGGAGAATGGTCTTCAATAAAGCGGAAAGACAATCCACATCAAGTCGCTATAGAGATTTATCCGAACCCTTTTAATAGCAGTTGTAAAATTTTACATTCAAACCCAGATTATGGGATAAGTATCTACGATTACAGCGGAAAACTTGTCAGAATTATATATAATAATGAATGGGACGGTACAAATTTATCAGGGATAAAGATGCCATCGGGAATATATTTTATCAAAGCTAATGGGATAAATTCTAACACAGCAAAAGTATTGCTAATAAGGTAAAGGATCGATTATGTCCAATGAGGATAAACAAAAACAAGAAGAGATGCGCGAATGGTATGATTCCGGAGATTATTTCGATACTAAAATCGATGTCTTCGCCGATATGGAAAGCCCATTCCAGAAATATAGACTGAGCAAAGTACTTCAGATATATCATCCAAGCAAAGAAGAAAGAGTTCTCGATCTCGGATGTGGATGGGGAACATTCACTTTTGCTCTGGCTCCAATTTGCAAAGAGGTTGTGGGGTTGGATTATAGTGCTAAAAGCGTAGAAATATGCCGTAAATTAGCAAAAAAACACAATTTGGATAATATCGAATTCGTGCGTGCAGATGCCTCGGAAACCGAGCAGGAAGATAATTCCTTTGATGTTGTAATAGCTGCTGATTTATTCGAACATCTATATCCAGACATTTCGATTAAGACTGTTAATGAGGCATTCAGAGTGCTAAAACCGGGTGGCAAATTTGTAATCTGGACTCCTCATAGAGGACATTTTCTGGAGATTCTCAAAAACCACGATATAATAATCAAACACGATCCAGCGCATGTCGATTACAAAAGCATGAAGTGGCTTATCGATAATCTGAAAGAAACCGGGTTCGATATTGAAAAACAATACTACGCTGAATCACATCTTCCTGTACTCAGGACTTTGGAAAAAGCATTCATCCCAATATTGCCATGGGCACGCAGAAGAATCGCAATTTTATCTAGAAAGCCCAAATAAGATTAGTTGTTCTTCTTCATTTTCTGGAAGCGATATCCAGAATTGCTTTTTGAAGGGTTTTCGAAGCTTCTCTTGCACTCAACCTAACCATACTAACTGTAATATTGCTAGAGAATACAGTGACTATCATGGCAGTTTTGGCTATCATGGAAATATGAACGTGATTCTTCTTTCCCTGGTGGAAAACAGCCGATATTTCCTCTTCGCCGATAGTTCTTGCAAGAGCTTGAGTACTGGCATACTCACTAACCGCCAACACAGCAAGTGATTGAGCATCAATACTTTTAAAATCGCCAGCCCTGTGAAGGATAAAACCATTTCTATCAACCAATAAAACGGTTCTTGCTCCACTATTTTTTAGGAAATTTCCCAGCGTGGTTTCGAAAATTTTCTTGTCCTTATCTGTAATAGTAGTATTGGGATTCATTTCCCACCTCCCTGATTATTTATATCGGATTCTTTGATAATTTTGGCAATAACCATTCGACATATGGCATTGAGAACATCGAACACTCCCTTGCCAGTTGTAGCAACTGTTTCAAACTCTGGAACTCGGACCTTTTTTCTATTCAATAAATAGCTCATGTGATCTATCTGAGCTATATCTTTGAGATCGCGTTTATTGTACTCCAATATATATGGAACATCGTTTAACTCACGACTCTGTTCAGTAAGGTTTTCTACCAGATTATCCAGCGAATCGACATTATCTCTCTGCTTCGACCATTGCGAATCGGCTACAAAAACTATACCATCGGCTCCCTGAAGAACCAGCTTCCTTGTAGCATTATAAAGCACTTGTCCGGGCACGGTATAAAGCTGGAATTTAGTCTTAAAACCCGGGATAATATTACTCTCCAATGGGAGAAAATCGAAATATAGAGTACGATCTCCTTCGGTTGCTATCGAGAGCATGTCTGTCCTGCCTTTATTGGGTATCCGCTGATGGATATAAAGCAAATTAGTAGTTTTACCAGACATTGCCGGTCCATAATAAACAATTTTGACTGCTATTTCCTTATCTGCTACATTAATTTGTGCCATATTTATTCCCGATTATTTAAGTATTTCATGGTTTATTCTTTTCATCTTCATGTTTATTTTCTCTTTTGGGTTCGGTTTCTTCAAATGCTAATTTATTGGCCAGTTGATCGGCATCCTTCAACCAGGGAGATTCTTCTTGGTCTTCCAAAGGAACATCCTCTAAAAGCGATGGTGAGATCTGCTGTAGAAGTTCTTTTAAAGGAATCTCCAGATTTAGTTCGCGTAGATTTGCTCCCTGTTCAGCGGTCAAGAAATTCACTAATTCGATGGGTATTTGATTGTAAATATAGTCAGCAGTTAAAACCACTTTACCCTTAGCGAGTTGATCCAGTACAATTCTCACTGGCAATTCCAGTTTATAATCAGCTCCGCGTCTAACGAGTTTATTAAGTACAGCTGCTCCGTCCGAATCCTTATTGTAGTCGATAATCTTCCTCACAGAGATTTTTACCATATCGGTTACGCTTTGAGCTAGTCCCCTGCTTGAAGGTGGTCCAGCTTTGGCTTTTTTCTTCTTAATTTCCTTTTCTTCATTTTCTTTTTCCTCAGCTTCCCTTGTTTTTGGGGTTTCTACAACATCATCGTTGAAGAAATCCGAATCAAGGAAATCCTCATCAACAATAGAACCGGCAAATGTTCCCTCCTCGAAATCTTCTTCTTCCTTTTCCGCTTCCACTTGGGGCTGTTCTGTGAGTTCTTCTTCTTTTTCTTTTGAGTTCTTTGTTTCTATTTCTGTTTCTTCAAATGATAATGAGGATAAATCGCCCAGCAAATCATCGATACCCAACTCCGGTTTCTCCTCGGGAATTTTTAAATCCTGAGATTCTTCGAAAGCTTGCTTTTCGGATTTTTCTTTGGAAATTTTAGGTTTTGGCTGCTTTTTTTCTTCTATAACATCCTCTGGTGGTAAAGGAATCTCATCCTCAATCAGCTCTTTTTCTTCTACGACAGAATTCAATATTGGTGGTGGTTTAAGTGATTCGATTTCAGGTTCGATCTTCTCTTTTGAAAGAGCTTCCTTTTTCACCTGTTTTTTAGGTTCAGGAATTTCCTCTATAACTTCAAAACCGGTACCCATATCTGGTTCTTGTTCCGTTTCTACTTCATCAGAACCAATTTTTTCAAATGCCCCCAATAACTCATCATCGATATTGGATAGTTCTGAAAAATCTGCATTATAGGAGGTTTCTGTGGAATCCTCTTCGAAAGTTTCGAAATCTCTTAACAAAGGTAAATTTTCCTCTTCCTCTTCAGAAGCAAATACTTTATTTAAAATGAAATATGAAATTGTGGGAGCCATTAAAATCTGCACTAAAAATACCGGGAAATAATTATATAGTGCTTCGTTATAATAGGCGATAAAATCCCCGGGATGATTATTGGAAGTGATTAGGAAAAAAACACTGCTTCCAGCTGAAAGTAAGGCTCTAAAAACTAATACTATTGCTACACCGCGTATCCATATATCAAGGTCAAATTTACGATGAGTGAATATAACAAGTGCCAATAGATAGAAGGTTACTTCCACAACAATTTTGCCCCAAATAGGGATATCAAATGAGGAGAGACTTTCCCTTAAAGAATAAAGGCCTGTATTTATTCCAATAGATATTAGGAATAATACAATTATTATTAAAGCTGTAGTTTTTGCCGAGAGATTTTGCATAGTTTAATATCTGTTTTCAAATATAGTAATAATATGAAAAAAGAATTTATCTGTCAATAGAATTAACACTCCTATCTTTCATAATCAATCCAGCTGCTCCAATCAACCCAGACCAAATTCCACTGGATGCAAATTTAATTTCACAGGTCTTAAAGTGTAATTTGAAGGACCTTTTTTTCGCTTCTTTTATAGCGGGTTTAAGAAGCAATTCTTCGCCCCACTCAATCATGCCACCTGCAATTAGAAGACACTCAGGATTAAATATATTTATTAGATTCGCCATCCCAACACCAAGTGCTTCAGCAGTTTGGTTCGCGATAATCAAGGCAGTTCTATCGCTATCACGAGCAGCCTTACCAACCATCTCAGCATCGAGTGAATCGAAGGCGTTTCCCATCATCTCCCATAATAACGATCCTTTATCGTTTCTCAATAATTTCCATGTTCTGGCCACGATGCCCCTATTACCAATGATTGCTTCGAGACATCCTCTATTACCGCAATTACAGTTTCTTCCATCTCGCTCTATAGTTTGATGGCCAAACTCTGCAGCTCCACCTATCACACCATGGAATATTTTGCCATCGATTATGATACCTCCACCAACTCCAGTACCTAATGTTAATAATATCAATGGATCCTTATTTTGTCCATTGCCCCAAATAAATTCCGCATAAGCAGCAAGATTGGCATCATTATCGACAATTACCTTTTCGCCGAATTTTTCTGACATTAATTCAATTATATTAATACCGGCCCAATCTTTCAGGTTTGGAGCGGCTTCGATTACCCCGGTCTTTGAATTTATTATTCCCGGAAAACCAACTCCGATCCCACTTAGAGATTCAAAATCAATATTGTTCTCTTCCAGAAATTCATCGATATAATCGGCCAAGATCGATAAGGAAACATCGGGAGGGCTTTTGGGCGTAAGCCATATATCATTATATAAAATCTCGCCCTTATCGTTTACTATACCAACTTTGGTATTTGTTCCTCCAATATCCAGTCCAATAGCTCTACTCATCTTCCAACCTGACTTCCCAAATAATCGCTGCGAAGGGTGCCCATGCCGATAGATGCTCCAGAGGAAGAGTCATCATAGTACCCGAAGCCCATGGAATTGGGGAAGGAGAATCGGGGCTGGTAATCTCAGAACGAATCTCAATTGAAATATTATTATCCTTAAAGAATTCTCCCATGGCCTCCATGCTCTTTTCGTTTAATCTATAAAGGAGCATATTACTCAATCTTTCCCAAAGGAATTCCGCTCGAGCAAGAGCAAGAGAATCCGGCGATTGCTCACTATCCAAAGAATAACCAATAATCTTCATATCTATTGTTGTGAAATCTTCATCAATAAACCACAAAAACCTATCTACTGTACTTGTCAGGGATATCTCCCAGCAATCTATCGGTTCAATTGTGTTTTTATAAAAATGAATTTCGGGTATAATCGCCATTTCGTAATAAGTTGAATCATACGTGAAAGGAATATCGATCCATTCACTCATTTCGCTTTCCCCATTTGCTCGCCACATTTGAAGCGAAAACTCCCCATCACCAGGTATGGGCAGAAAATCGGACTCATTAAAATCGATTATGGCTTTTTGGGGAGGATCACCCTGTCCCCACCTCAATGGGAAATTACATCCAAAGGAATTGAAATTCAAGCGATAATATTTAGGTTCGGCCAGTGAATCCTTAGCAAGATTAAACTCCAGTTTAGGGAATTTATAATCCGCTGGTTCGATCAATAACTGATTGCGGTTGTTAATCTCCGAACCGCAGAAACATCCAACCAGATCGATAATCATCTCGCCCGGTTTGGATTTTCCTCCATAAAACCCAACAAACCGATTTTCATCCTCAATATCAATTTCTTTTTTAAACTTATCTACAACCACGGCGATTCTTTCGTAAGCTTCTTTTGCAGGCAAATCCAAATCGCCGCTGGAGAAGAGCAATAACAAATCTGGATTTCTATTGAGTACTCTTTCTAAAAAAACCGACTGTTTTTCCGCAATAATCCTAAATCCTCTTCGCCAATAAGGCTTTTGAGTAGTCGATACAACGACTTTTCTGTTCCAATCGGGAATATAAAAACATATCTCTACCCGTGAGTCGAATCTATCGGAATCGTTAGCATACTTTTCTGTTATTTCATATCCTTCGCTGGTAGCTTTTACTTTTAAACTTAACTGCGGTTCTTCCAGCATTATATAATTTCGGACAACCTTGGCACGACTCAGAGCTAGTTCTTCACCCACAGATGGCGAGTCGATATCGTCTATTTCCGGAGAATAGTAACCTCTGATTTCGCAATAGAGATCGGGATTTTGTATCAGTCGGCTGGAAATCTGTTTTAATAATTCTTGATAACGCTTATCCAGTTTGTCCACACCAGGAGTAAAAAAGATCGTATGCGGAGTATAAGATGCCGCCCAATGTAAATTTATATTCTTGTAGCTAATCTCATCAGTTTCAGAAGAAATCCCCGGGTTAAGAGGAACAATGAGACTATCTTCGATCTGAGCAAAGCTAATTCCTAAAAGAAACAACAATCCCAATATGGCAGCAAAAAAGAGGGATCCATTATATCTCATAAAACTCCCGCCTTCTATCATTGAATACATGGTTTTTTTCGGTAACGTTCTTTTCTCTTGCTCGAGAAATATCAATTTCAACTGTAAGACAACACTCTGAAGAACTCTCGGCCTGAGTAATCTGTTCGCCGCATGGTGAATAAATTACACTCTGACCAGTAAATTCTACATCGACACCTGCTCTTTTTTCGCGTCCAATTCTATTTGCCAAAGCGATAAAAACTCGATTGCTAACCGCATGAGCATAGGAAGCTTGCTGGCAATAAGGTAAAACTAAATTAGTACAATGGCAGATTAGATCTGCACCTTTTAAAGCAAGAGTTCTATAAGATTCCGGGAAAATCCAATCGAAACAGATCATGGTTCCAATTTTTGCACCTCTGAATTCTGTAACGAAAAATGGTTTATTGCCTGGTGTAAAATAGTTTTTTTCGATATTAAAAAGATGGATCTTTCTATATATATCCCATCGAGAATCGGGCATGGCAATCATAGCTGAATTATATACATTATCACCATCCAACTCCGGGAATCCGCCAATTACTGCAGCATCGAGGTCACGGGATAATTGTTTAAGAAAAAACTGGGTTTTGCCATCACCGGATAACTCGGCATAATTCAGCAATTCCATCTTATCTTTAAACACATAGCCGGTGGAGAATAATTCTGGAAGGACCAAAATGTCAACCTGAATTCCCTTAATCAACTCTCGCACCCGATATAGATTCTCATCGACTTGCCCAAATTCAGGTTTATTTTGCACAATTCCAAGTTTCAATTTCTCGCCTCCGTATATTTACGAATATTACCCATGGTTTGAGCAAGAACCTGAACTTGCGCGGCATATTCTATACTTTCCGCGATAAGACAAGCATTTTCCAACGTATCTGCCATAGTCACAATTCCATGAAAAGGTAATATCGCCCCACAGATTCCGCTATCGAGATGAGGAATGAGAACATCTGCCGATTGTTGTGTCGAAGGTTCCGCATAGTCGAGAACGGGAATACTGCCATATTTAATCTTAATTTCGGGAAGTAAATCCGAAATGAAATTCCTACCATGTACACTTAAAGCTACTGTATTAGCGGCGTGACAATGAATGATCGCGTCGATATCGTCTCGTTTTTGATAAATAGCTAAATGCATGGGTAACTCCGAAGTTGGATTATCCCCAAACAAACATTTGCCATGACTGTCCACTACTACTATATCTTCTTCATTCAAGAATCCTTTGCTCACTCCACTTGGAGTGATATAGATTCCATCACGGTCACGTATAGAAATATTACCTGCTCCACCAGGCATCATTCCATTTTGATACAATCTTTTCCCGGTTGCTATTATGCTTGTTTTTATAAATGAGATTTTGTTCATAGTTTGTTAAATATAAAACATATATTTAAAACTGCAAACAAAATGCTACTATTTATAAAAAAAGCGCTCAAAAAAGAGCGCTTTTAAAACTGTATAGCTACGTAATTCAGGATACATAAGCTCGCAAATTCTTGCTGCGAGTAGTATGTCTTAATCTATCGATAGCTTTTTCTTTAATTTGTCTTACCCTTTCTCGAGTTAGATTAAATCTGTCCCCAATTTCTTCGAGAGTTAAAGCTCGTTCTCTATTGAGACCAAAATACAACGAAACAACTTCGGCTTCTCTGTCAGATAACGTTGTCAGAACCTTTTCAATCTCTGAAGATAAAGAAGTGTGAAGTATTTCTCTATCTGGCGTTAGTGCTCCTTCATCACAAATTACATCTTTAAGCGAATTACTGTCGCTTTCGCTAAATGGCGCATCGAGAGAAAGATGTGAATTGGAAATCTGAAGAGTGTTATTAACTTCTTCGGTCGGTAACTCGAGTTTTTCGGCAATCTCTTTTGTGCTTGGCGCACGTCCAAATTTTTGTTCCAAATTCTGGTGAGTTTTGCCAATTTTGTGCAACGTACCAACCCTATTAAGTGGCAACCTCACAATTCTGGATTGTTCTGCCAGAGCTTGCAATATCGACTGACGAATCCACCAAACCGCATAAGAGATAAATTTGAATCCACGTTCTTCATCGAAACGCTTAGCTGCTTTGATTAATCCGATATTGCCTTCGTTTATGAGATCAGCAAGGCTCAATCCCTGATTCTGATATTGTTTGGCAACACTTACCACGAATCTCAAATTTGCCTGAACCAATTTGCCTAAAGCTTCATTATCCCCCTTATGAATCTTTATGGCCAGCTCAATTTCCTCCTCTGCCGTGATTAAAGGTGTCTTTCCGATCTCTTTCAGATAGAGATCAAGTGAGCGATCTACATCCCGAACCGGATTTCTTTTCATATGTGTACTCCTCCTTAACCTTTATTTAAAGGTACCGATATTCCCTCCAAAGAATATTCAAGAAAACTCATATTGTTGTATATTTCCCCAGTAAATTTACAGTATTATTATACTCATATACATATTAAAGTCAAGTCGGTAAAACTCGCTTTTTAGCGCAATATCGTTACTGTACCATTACAGATGATTTCGCCATCTTTCTTGATAATATAGAGATAGAGTCCCTGCGGGAGTTTTTTGCCTTCCGAATCTAATCCCATCCAATTTCTGGTGGAATAATCTGTCATATCCTCGACAGGTCCGATAGTAGTCTGATAAACCGGTGTATTTCTAACGTTAAATATTATCAATTCCGCTTCGCCGCTGAACATCATTGGATAATCAAAAACGGTGAAGTCGTTTATAGCATCGCCATTTGGTGTAAATGGATTCGGGAATAGATTACAGGTAATCTTCGGTTCCATGAGGAACGACCACTCGAAATCCGATTGATTTGGATCGCATAAATCAGGATCATCGCCGGAATACACGTGAACATCGATTGTATCACCGGCAGTGAATTCTATTCCTGCGGTTGAAGCCGAGAATAATAACCTTCCGCTATCATAAGTCAATGAAGGCGCTCCCCAAACATAGGTATTCCCGTAAATGTCCATTCTCAATTCTGAATTACGCACTCCGGCCAGATTGTCCGAAATATCTATCCATATCTGAATCTGATTATCACGAACCATTGTGCCATCCAACGGGAATTCATTGGAATATGTTGGAGGTTCCAGATCGACCAGGAAACTATACTCCAGAGTATCCCACATCGGATTGCCCAAACTATCCTCAGCAAGAGTAAGTAAAACAGTAACTTCCTGCTCGTTAGTCCATATATCGACTCCCGGATCGAAGGTTAACTCACCCGCAGTTGGATCATAACTTAATCTTGTATCCGGCCAGGTGTAAGTTTGACCGGCGATGATTAAAGTCATTGGAGCGGGATTTACCCCATCGGCATCGGTAAGGCTAATAACAATCTGCTGATCCGCACAAGCTGTAATCTGCCCAGGTTCTGGAGTGATCCATGTAGCCATCGGCCCTCCCAGAATTGGGCAAACACTATCCGCAATACTTTCGCTTCTATCAGCATCGCGCTGGAAATCCCAGTCCGCATCGAGTGCTGTGATTCTATAGGCAATATCTCTGGTACTGATGAAACTACCGATATCGGTTGTTGTTCTCCATAAACGGCTATTAGTTCCGGCATCGTAACTCATGGGTACCGAGTCCATGGCAACCGGGCCATTAAAATCGGTAACCAATTCGCCGTCGTCGTCCCAAATAAGCTCCGCGGAATAAATCTCGCTATCGTCCGAAATCCTCGCTTCGAGATAAACAGGAGTCTGCGTGGATTGATAGGCTGGACCGAAAGCAAATATGTTTGGGCCGAGAGTATCATCATCGAGAACATCGAACGACCATACAGTATCCGAGCCGTTAGGATCGCAATAATCCGGCATATTATCGAACGCCGAAACTATCAGATCGATAGTAGCCATCTCCGGGAAATATATTCCCGGGCCAAGCGTGTCGTCAGGTGAATTATAGGTAATCCCGAAAGCGGATTCATCGACACTCGATGGATCGATTGCAAAGAGCGGATCTGTCCAACTAATACCTGCATCGGAGAGGTCGAGTTGAATCGGTCCACCGGCAAGATAAACTCCATCGATAGATATTTTCAGACTATCTGGATCTACTCCGAGAATAGCATCGTTTATTTCAACGGAAATTGGCTGTTGCCAATCTCCTGTAATAAAGCCATCAATTGGCGTGAAATTGCTGTAATTCGGAGGTGTGAGATCCATCTGAAAACTCCAAACCACCGGAGCGCTTTCCAGCTCATTCCCGAGAAGGTCTGAAGCTGCGAGAAGTCTTACATTAACCGGGCCGTCAGTCCATACGGAAGGCGGTGTCCAGGTGAGACGTGGAACACTCCACGATAGTTCACTAGAAGATATAGTGTAAACTGTGCCGTTTACTTCCAGCTCGATAGTTGTTTCATCTACACCGTTGGAATCAGTGATGTCCACAATAATCTGCTGCAAACTACAAGCGCTAATCGTACTATCCAACGGCTCGATAATCTCCGCAATCGGGCCTCCGGTAGCAATCCATATTGTCCAGCAATGAATCGATTCATTCGGTGGGCAATAATCTGGATCGTCGCATGCGTGCAAACATGCAGTGATACTATCTCCACCGCTGTAAGTTAATCCGGCATCGGATGTGGAGAATTCCCACAATTCGCCATCCCAGTTCACGCCGATATCTCCTATACGATATGGAGTACTTCCGTTGATAGTCATCCAAAGACAGCTATCAGCTAGACCGGCCAGAGTGTCGGCCACACGGATCGATAAATCGGGTGATGGATCCGCTACAATTGCTCCCGCCACAGGGCTTTCGCTCCAATAATATGGGGGAAGAAGATCCATGGTAAACCACCAATCCAGAGAATTCTCGAGTTCGTTGCCCAATATGTCGTTGGCCGAAATAAGTTCAACATGGACGGGACCGCTGGGCCATACCGCAGGCGGTGTCCAGGTCAATGTCGGTTCGAGCCAATCTAATTCTGGTGAGCCAACCATATATGAAGTTCCATTGACTAAGAGTTCGATCGTCGAATCGTCAACTCCATTGGAATCTACTATTTCCACTATTATTTGCTGCAGGCTGCAAGCGCTGAAAGTCGATTCAGCCGGCTCGATTATCTCCGCCATGGGACCGCCGCGGCTAATCAAAAGCCACCAGCAGTAAGTTGTCTCGTTTGCCGCGCAATATGGCGCGATTGTATCCGGTAGATCGGCGATATCCAGACATAATTCCATGCTGTCTCCGCCTGACCATTCGATACCAACACTGTCTGGATCGAAATAGAGATCGTCGCCAATCCAATAAATAGCCGGGGAAGTTATATCGAACGCACCATATCCCGGAACATCCAACACCGGACTATCATAATCTATTCCAGCGGGAATATCTTCTAAAGGCATAGTGATCAAGGGGCTTCTATCATCGACAGGAACCCCCGGTGGAGGATAAATCGCCGCACTGAACACCGGTGGTTCGTAATCAACGATGAAACTCCATGCAAGCGTAGCATCAAGAGGATTACCAAGCATATCTTCGGCAGCAACCAGTTCTACATTCACAGTTGCGCCATGAGTAAAGAACCCGGGGCCACCATCGAAAGTAAGCATGGGCGAACTCCAGGACAATTCGGCTGAAGATGTTGAATAAGAAACACCATCAACGATAAGCTCGATAGTCGTATCGTTAACACCGTTAGAATCTATTATTGAAAGCGTAATGTCCTGTGGATCACAGCTGGTAATAATACCATCTTCCGGATGTTCGATAGTCCCGACAGGGCCACCTGATTCTATGGAGAAACTCCAGCATGTATCCAATTCGTTTGGATCACAATAATCTGGAGAATCACCCACAGTGACACATATATCTAGAATATCACCACCTGTTACAGAGACTACATCGCAAAGATCGAAGCTGAAATTGCCCGATCCCCAGATAACTTCTGGAGAACCGGTATCTAATATAGTTCCCATAACATCGACTTCGATAGAACTTTCATCCAAACCGCTGCCAATATCATCCAGATCGAATGAAATATTGGGGCAAAGCGATGCAACCACAGCGCCGGGTAATGGTATTACTCCCGAAATTACCGGTGGTAAGAAGTCCATTGTAAATGTCCAGGCTACAATGTCTTCCAGTTCATTCTCATAAATATCGTCGGCTGCGAGAAGACTGCATACAACAACTTCGCCGTCGGAGAACATCCCAGCGGGAGTCATGAAATGCAAAGTGTCGTCGTAGTATTCAAGCTCCGGGGAATCTACGGTGAAATGGATTCCATTAACCGAGAATAAAATTGTGGAATCTTCCACTCCGTTTATATCAGTTATTGTCATCCATATATCCTGTGGATCACAGGCTGAATAGGTTCCCGGAAGAGGTTCTACGATTGTGCCAACCGGTCCACCGGTAGGTATCCAGAACAACCAGCAAGTATCCAGCTGATTCGGCGGACATAGATCCGGTTGATCCCATGCTCTTATGCATATTCTGGCGGTATCTCCTCCCGATACCGTAAACGGTATTGAAGTAATATCTACTTCGTAATCACCGCCACCCAAAGTATCGTATGCAGGAAGACTTAAATCGTACCAGGTAGTTCCCGCCCCAACTGGAAGAGCATCTATGGCAAAAAGAGTATTGTCGTAATCAAGGCCAACTCCCAAATCTACCAGATTCCAGTAAGCAACCGGAGTGAGTGTACCTATAGCTCCACCAGGAGTCTCGCCAGATATTTCGGGAGATACAAGATCGATATAGTAAACCCACATATATCCTCCACCGGTCAGCGGATTGCCAAGGCTATCTTCGACAGCGGTCATTTCGATAACTATCGATGCACCGTCCATCCAGAGAGTATCAGGTAGGAAACAAAGCGTGTCGTGGTCATAGGTCAATTCAGGGTCAGAGGTTGTAAAATCGGTGCCATTGACAGTCAAGACTATGGTTGATTCCATGATTCCGTGCGACAAAGGTGGATCATATAGAGGCAAACAGAATCCCTGATCGTTACAGGCTGAAGTCAAACCATCGATAAGTACTCCGGTGCCCGGATCGAAAGGTTCTTCCACAATAGGACCTTCCAGATCGACATAGATATCCCAGCATACTTCCAGAGTATTGGGCTCGCAATAATCGGGGGTATCGTAGCCACCAACACAGATTCGAACCGTATCATTATGTTCGAAATTGAGTCCGGCTATAGTTGGATGTAGATATAATGACATACCTATACCCAAAGAATCCCATGTGTATTCCATAGCTGCGCTTGTCAGATAATAGGGTAATCCATCCACAGAAATATATACCGATCCGGTATCCAGTCCGGAAAGCGAATCGGCAATCCATGCGCTAATAGGCACCGATGCATCTGTGATAATCGTATCGCCGGGGGGATAAAAACCCCATGCAACAGGCGAAGAAAGATCAACATAGAACACACCGCTTGGAAGCAAAACCGTCTCTGTACCGATTTCGTCGGCGAGTGAATCTAGACTCCATTCGATAGTATCGCCATCATCCCAAAGGATAATCGGTGTAAACACAAGGAATGAGTCATCCTCGAAAGCTAACTGGGGATAAGTTATATCGTAGGTTGTGCCATTCACGGTAAAGCGTATAGACATTGTGTCCACACTAATGTCGTCGTTTACAACCAGGGTAATTTCCTGGTCGTTACATGCTGTCCATGCACCATCGAAAGGATCGATAAGATAAGCCCACGGAGGTTCACAGGGAACGACCGAATAATCCCAGATTTCGCTGGAATCGATTCCGCAATGATTTATGGCAAGCACCTGCCACTCGACATATTCAGTACAATTGGCCAGAGTATCATAAATGGTATCGGTTAATCCCGAGGCAACCAATACCCCATTCATGTAAAGATCGTAAGTAATAAGTGGTGCGCCTTCTGCGCTATTCCATATAAGTGTAAGTGCTCCAGGTAAAATACCTGTAGTATCATCCGGGGGATAAAGCAAATTAAGTCCGCTGGGTGGTTGATCGACCTCGATTGTGACAGAATCATATCCTTCACATCCAAAGCTATCCACCACGGTAACTCTATAAGTGATTGTCGATTCCGGCGCTGCAAACGGATTTGCCGTGTTAGGATCGGTTAACCAGATAGGCGGTTCCCAGAAATAGTCGAAATTTCCATCGCCACCTGCTGCAGTTGGTGACCCACCTAACATTACCGTATCCCCATTGCAGATCGTATCCGGAGAACCAGCATCGACCCTTATAGGAGGATCGATATAAACCGTACCATCACCAAAGCCAGTACATCCACCCGGAGTGGAAACCGCAAGACTATAGGTTGTAAATGAAGTCGGACTTACAATAATCGCTCTAGTCGTCTCGCCACCAGGTGTCCATAAATATGAATATCCGTGATCGTCCGGAATGATTTCCGGATAAAGGCGAATAGAATCACCGGAACAAATTGTCGTATCGCGGAAAATTACTATCGGATTTGGTTCGACAGTTATTTCCACAAAATCCGAATCGATACAATCAGCACGATCCGAAGCAACAACCCAATAGGTTATCGAAGATTCCGGACAGGCGAAAGGAGTTGCCACAGTTGGATCCGAAAGGAAATCGGTTGGATGCCAGGTATAAGACCACGTATGATCTGGGATCTCGGTGGTATCAAGAAAAGCATATAGGTTAGTACATTCGCCTTCGCATAATTCATAATCATCGGCTGCAGCTGTAACACTAAATTCAACTTCCTCGGGAATATCTATACAATAATGTTCGGATTCACTACCGCCGGAATAATTAACGATTATATCATAGCACTGGGTTGTACCATAAGCCGAGGATGGGATATTAACAGTCCAGCTGGCAATAGAACCTCCACCACTTCCGGCAATAGTTCCAAGGTTTTGCGGATTTGCACCGCTGGCTACTGTTAAGGGAGTTCCCGATAAATCAAGAGTAACTTCTACACTAGTTGCATCGCCTAATCCCATGTTAGTGATAATCACGTCGAACGGAGCTGGATTTGGAGTAACACCAGCACATCCACCTTCCAGATCGGGCGGGCCATGGGTTATATTCAGACCAGCGGAAGGATCAAGATGACCAATTCCATAATAAGTTGTGTAAACCAGCGTGTCACCGGGACAAACGCTTCTCTGATACCACTTCACCATAGCAGCTGTATCACCGCTAAAACCTCCACCTGCATCAGCGTTCCATTGAGCATCATCCCAGCCATTACCAGTACTCGCACCCCAGTTTCCATACCAAAAAACATCGGGCATAGTGGCTTCAAAACCAATTAGAATACCCAAAGCTTCGATTCCCCAATAAACGGGCGGAGCTCCGTGTTCGAAAGCTCGCCAAGTTGGAGGAATATCCGGAGCGTAATGTATCGAAGCGGTTCCGGTATATCCATAAGCGGTGGCGATATTTGCTCCATCACTGGAGTTTAGTTTGGTGTCAAAATAAACCAGACACCCCACATCATGACAGGAACCATCCGCAGGAGTGATAATATTAGTTCTCTTTACCTGTTCGATATCTCCCGGAGCACTTCCCAAACTCACGCACTCCAAAACCTGCGTAATCTGAACACCATGAAGGTTATTCCAAACCGCATAGCATTTATTGCCAATGATGTAATATGAATCCGGATTCGGTAGAGTATTAGTGCCAGTTCCACTTCGGTTACTGGATTTTTCCGGAGTATTGCTATCGATTTTATAAATAGTGTAGTCCCATGGAGTGCTTGGATAGAAATAAGTTAAATTCATCCAAGAGCCACCTCCACTAGGGCGGCATCCCTCGCTATAAACTCCTATTCCCGTAAGATCTCCCGAACCACCGTCGTTCATATTGAAATCGACATATCCATTATCCAAAGATAGGACCATTGGTTCGAATGGCCTTAATCGTTCGGCTACCATAGGCTCAGATTCTTCGGCCAAAGCCTCTGAATACATATTTTTCCAATTAGTATAGGCTTCCGGATTCTCTTCGGCATCTGGCATTAGCTCGAAAATTGAATCGGCAGTAGAGAAGGAAGGAGTCATTTCCATGGAATCGAGAGAGCGTTCTGCTCCAATCACAACTGATTCTGCGAAGAAAAAGGTAAGGACAAATATTATAGAAACACAAAGCAATCGACTATTTTTCATAGATCGCCCCTTATACACAAACATTAATTTTGAATTCATTCAGGGAAAATATAAGAATGAAGCTGTTTTATTCAACCAATTATTAAATAAATCTTGTTTTAAACTTGACCTTTGCGCCAACCCACTAAAACTTCTTTTATGTAAGTCTCTAAATGTTTATTAACTTCGTTTGCATAACTATCTGCTTCGCGTTTATCGAAGCGTGGTTTGCCCTGTTTTTCTTCATAAAGTAAAATAGTCCCGCCCTGTGGATAGGGTTGAGCTCCAGCACGAACCTGAAAAATAATAGAATTAGAATATAGGTTTTCTTTTACCAAATCGGGGTTTGCAGCCATTACCATTGCAGTCTCATCCAATCCCGCATGTCCACCGGCTTCACCGAAAAATTCCCTGGTTAGTTTTTCGCATAACTCCCACCAATGAATAGATATACTCTTACCACCAGTTTCTTTCCACAAGCTACGGCCGATATCGGTAAGTTCTTGAATGTGCCCCCCGTGACCGTTGAGATAAAGAATCCATTCGAAACCATTACGAATCAAAGATTGAGAAATTTCGCTAACATAAGCAATAAAACTCTCTTGTGTAACGGTCATTGAACCGGAATATGGTAATAGGGTTCGAGTTATTCCGTAATTTATCGAAGGCGCGATAAGCAAATCGAGCTTCTCCGCTAAATACTCGGCCTGATATTCGGGAATAGTAATATCCGTACCAAGATTGGTGCAGCCGTGTGCCTCCATAGTTCCTATTGGTAGAATTACACCCTTAATTTTCTTCACCAAATCTCCGAATTCCATCCAATTCAGGTTTTTTATATGTCTTTCCATTTATTACCTCCGATAAAAAGCTATTAAATATCTATTCTTCTGGTTTAAGTCTTTTTCAACACAAACCTCAAAATTTGCCTGAAAAAGTCCTGAAGTGCTTTCAACCATTTCCTCGTGAATTTCCAAAGCGATAAATCCCCCGGGTTTTAGAACAGACTCCGCACCACAAGCGATTTCTCTTACAATTGATAGCCCATCGTTTCCACCATCTAAAGCTTCGATAGGATCGTATCTCACTTCGGTGGGAAGTCTATGTATCTCGGAACTTAAAATATAAGGTGGATTTGAAATAATGAAATCGAATTTTCCCTGGATACCAGAAAAAACATCGGTGAGGATTAAATTCAATCTCGAACCGAGATTATTTTTTTTTGCATTTATTGCGGTTAAATTCAATGCTTTGCGTGAAATATCCGTTGCAACCATATTCAAATTGACGATCTTTTTAAGAAGGGCGAGAGAAATAGCCCCTGAACCGATTCCTATTTCCATTCCTTTATAGAAATTTGCTGGATTTATCAAATTCAGAACTAACTCGACTAAACCCTCGGTCTCAGGCCGAGGAATAAAAACCCCTTTTTTCAAATCGAGTTTGAGGTTATAGAAATCCCATTCACCAAGTATAAGTTGAAGCGGCTCACCATTACATCTACGATCAATCATCTCCATAAACTTTTGTAAATGTCCATCTGAAAGACTATCGGAAACATAAAGGTCAGCAGTTTCGTTTTGAAGAATATAACTCAGAATAAACTCGGCTTCTCTGCGTGAATTATCGATATTCGCGCGATCGAGAATTGCCGATCCCTGTTTTAATAATTCGGTAGGTTTCAAATTTGCTTATTGATTTGCTTGATTTTGGCTCTTACCCTCTCAACATTGACCGCTTCTGAATGATCGGCGAGAACCTGATTATATAATTCTAGTCCTCCGGCCAAATTCCCTGAATTTACCCGAATATCTCCCATTTTTTCCAATGCTACCGAAGCGTGAAAACCATCCGAGTAATTTTCCACAATGCGATTGAAATCGGTTTTGGCTAGCTCTTCTTTTCCCAAGTCCAAATAAATCAACCCACGTTTCCACAGGAGTATATCAAGCCATTTTGCTTCGCCAGATTCATCGATTATCTCTGAAATCTCATCCAGAACTTCTTCTTCGAGTTTTTTTCTAATAAGAAGAAACAGATTTGTAATTCTGTTTTTAAGTTCAGAATCCGCAATATCTACAATAATTGCGAGTAATTCCACAGCATCGTTGGCTTCCGGCGATTTTGGAAAACTCAAGGCAACTTGACGAAAAATTGCTCCAGCTGTATCCACCGAACCTCGATAGAAAGCCAGTTCGCCAAGTCCATAAATTGCCCATGGATCTTCCGGGGCTATCGATCTGCGCCTTTGAAGAGTTTGTCCCACAGCTCGAAGGTCATCTTCCATGAAATATATATCGACAAGACCGTGAAATGCATCGTCAGCGTGATGATTTCGTGAATACTTATCGACAACTTCAGAGAAATATCCTTTTGCCTGATCCAAATCACTTTTATCATTTAGCTCGATATAACCAAGTTGGGTAATTGCCTGACATGCAATATCCGCGGTTCTGCTTTTGGAAAGTTGTTTGAACAATCGTTCAGAATCCTCGACCCTATCTAATTCCTTTAATGAAAGCCCTTTATAAAGACCAGCCTGCTCTGAGATATGAGTTTCAGCATCTTCAAGATAATCTCCAGCTTCAAGAACTACCAGGTGAGCGTCGGCCCGGAAAATTTCTATCATGTAGGTAAGCACATATGCGCCTTTTCTGCCACGGATTTGCTCGGCTCTAATAAGGCTCTCCAGACCTTCTTGATACTTCCCCTGACGATATTGCAACCGGGAAAGGAGTCTATCAACTCTATCGCCCTGAACACCTGCATCTCTGAGTCTTTCTACCGCTTTTTCCACATCTTCCAGCTGTTCTTCATCGGCGGCGATTTCATTCATCCTTCGTTCAACATTAGTGAATCTATCGGGATATTTAGTAAGATAATTTCCATATTCATCAGCAGCTGATTGCCAATCGCCTTTGATTTCGTAGAGCGTGGCTAAATCCATTGCAAATGCTAATTGATCGTCCATTTTTTTGCGAGCGGATAATAACAAATCAATAGCCTGTTTAGCATATCCCCATGAGTGATATATTTTGTAAACATCTAAAACCGTTGTTTCGCTCCAAGAATCCAGTTTCAGACTTTTATCGAAGGCTTTCTCCGCTTCATCGATATTTCCTGAAGTGATATAAACTTCACCCAATTCAACCCACAAATCGGCCCTATCTGGATATTGAACAAGCTCGGCCTGGATAATTCGCATTAGGGCTTCACTATCCTTGAGATATTTATAAACTTCTTTCAATAATCTAAGAAGTGTCTCATTAGTGGAATTATCTACCAGATATGGTTCGAGAAGGTCGCGCGCTTCTTGATACTTATCCAGTGCAATATATCTTCGCCCCAGCTCAATATCCCGCTGAAAATCTGCAAAGGCAAATGAAATAAAAACTAAAATTAGAAAAAATATTATTAAATTTCGTTGATTATTCATTTTGATTCACATCGCTTGGCGTTTCTCTAAGACTTCTAAAATAGGCCTTTATTTCGGTTTCATATTCGTCTGGATAAGGCTGATTCAAAGCGCGGAGAAGTTTCTGTTGTAGCAAATCACGACGTTCACCCAAATCTTCTGGTAAATCATCCGGGCCTCTGCGAATCTTTTCTTCACCGGTTTTGCTAATCCTTCGGTCCTCAAATTCTCTTTTATGAAGAGATTTCTGAACATCGAGCATTCTGCCTAAAATTCGTTCCTGATATTTCAAGGTTCTCTCATCAACATTCTGGCTACGTAAATCTCGAACAACCTGTTCCATTTCCTCTACGATATCGTCCATTCGTCCGGCAATATTGGATTGTTCTTCGGCCTCTTTGGCCAGTTCTTCCATGGATTTTTTTAAAGCATCCTGTTCTGCAGCCATTCTCGCTGCGGCAGCCTGTTGGTCTAGAGACATAGAACCTCCCGATTGTCCCTGTCCACCAGCGAGAGGAATAGTCCCCGCATTTATTTCGCCCTGTTTATTACACATGCTCTGCATCTGCTGGAAAAAGCTCTGAGAACCGCTGCAGCTTCCGCTTTTTCCCATCTGTTCCATCGTTTCAAGAAGTTTTTCCGCCGCTACATTCACTCTGGCCAATGCTTCTTCGCCTCGAGGTTGAGCCGCATATCCCCTTCCCTGTTCCATTTGAAGTAGCATTTGTTCCGTTTCCATTAATGCATTCCCTAAGAGAGCTCCAATATTGGGGGAAATCATCATGTTCTTTCGAGCAATCTCCATCACCAAACCGGTAACTCTGGCCAGGGCAGCATACAAATCCGCACCCACCTGAGACATGCTTCGAACTTCATCTCTATCTCTGGGATTTAATCCCAAATCCTCGATTAATCTCTCCTGGCGTGCTGAAATATCGAGTAAACTGAAAACAGCTTTTCTAAGCTCCTTTGCCACCTCTTCGGACATCATCGATTGCATATCCTGCTCGAGCTGGGCAAGTTGTTCGGAAATATCTTCGAATTGCTCGCTAAGCTCACCAGCTTTCGATTTACATGATTTCATATCTCCCGAATTCATACTGTTCTTGCATTGTTTAGATTTATTACTCGGGCTATTCTGTTGTGTTTGCTCGGATAATTCCTGCGCTTTATCCGATGGCATATCCGGAAATTCCGACATCATATATGCAAGTTCCTCGAGTCCCTTTTCGAGAAGTTCACTTCCTTCGGTGATTCTATCCTGCATGCGCTTTGCCTCCTGCTGAGACATTTCGCCGCTTTCGAGTCCTTCTTTAACCTGATCTTCCATCTCTTTAAGCTTTTCCGAGAGTGCTTTCATATCAGAAACTCGTTGTTCCACCTGAATTCGCTTGAGAAGCGATAACGTTCTGTCCAAACGTTCCATCAGTTCATTCTGTGACATCTCAAATTGTTCCGCTGCTTTACGAAGTTGCTCCGGATCCATAGAATCGAGTGCTTTCTGCAATTCTTCCATAGCTTTTCGCATCTCTTCGGTGGCGATCTGCTCCATCAGTTTCTGAATCTCGGTCAGTTTTTCAAAAATTTCCGAAGACATCATCTGCTGCTCAAACATTTTCTCTGTTGTTTCTTGGTATTGCTGCGCAGCGTTGTCCATCTGCTCGACTAATTTCTCCTGACGCTCCATTATCTCGCGAATATCCTCGCGTTGTTCGTAAGTAATCTCTTCGCCACGTTTCAACTCGCGAGTTATCTCCTCGAGTTCTTTGCCAAGTTCCTGCTCTTTTCTGGAGATTTCCTCAACATCTTCGGTTTGACGTTCACGTTCTTGAGTAACTTCCGAAATTATCTCATCGATACTGGGGAATCTGGCCGTATAAGATTTACTCTTTGCCATTTTTGGACCGGTTAGCAAATCGTTATCGTAGGCCTCCACCCAATACACCAGGACATCCTCGGGCAGAAGATCAATGTTATTTAGATTCCATACGTTAGAAATACTAACTTCTCTGGTTCTCCACTCATCGAAAGGAATCTTGACACGATTGGTGTCTTCCTCTGAATCGGCAATGATATAAGCTACATAGAATTTGGAAAAACCGTAATCATCGTGGGCAATAATGGAGAGGGGTAACAACATATCATCTGTTAAATCGATATCGTCACCTGGGCTTGTTATCTCAACACTCGGATATTCATCGGCAATTATTCTAATCGGATATCTAATTGGGTCATCGTTTGAAAGACCTTCCAAATCTGACGCTAAAATCTGATAGCTTCCCGATTTAATAGCTCTAAATGAAGTTTTTGCCAGACGATCATCTATCTCCATGCTTTTGCTCGATGAATCAGCGAATTCCAGAATCGAGTTTTTAATCTCCTTGGAAAATTTCGCTTCGATGCTAACATAAGTTCCATATGGTACATCTATCGAGCCTTTGTTCTCGCTTATACGCTGAGTCGCTCTTCCCGTATAATCGGGATAGTTGAATACCAACGAGAGATTCACAATACGTGGTTTATCGAGCACTCTTACGTGATAAGCTTTACTGATATAATCGCCGCCAGCTACCCAATATTCGAAATCTCGTTTTATATCTTCGAAAACGAATTCCCATTTGCGATCTTCTCCGGAAGCTCTATCAGCTTGAAATCCGCGTTCTGCTTGGTCGCCTTTGAAACTTCGATATATAAAAACTTCCTGAGGAATCTTGCCCATAGCGGTTATCTCGAGTTTCAATTCGCCATATTTAGTAACTTCTACATCGCCGGGATCGGTTTTAAGGCGAGTTTGAGTTTGTCTGGGAATATATTCAAAAGGCCGCATGCTCCGAGATAAACCACTCTGAAAAACCGCAGGCGATACCAGAGAGAACCCGCACAATAATAATAGCACTATTGCCAGATAGGCAGATTTATCTCTCAAAGTTCGATAATTGGCGATTTTTTTTGCCTTAATATTACTTATCTCACTTGAAGTATCGCTAATCACACCATCGATTAGACCGCTGGAATATCCCAATTTCTGGGAATCGATATTCATCAAATCGAAAGATGAAACCAACCGAGATTTAAGCTGTGGATATTTTTCTTCGATAAGAATTGCAATTCTTCGTAATCCCGGTTTTTTAATTAACGGCCAGATTGTCCAGTAAACAAAAACCACAGCGGAAATAATCGACCATATAATGAAAAGGGTTCCTCGTGCACTTTCCCCCAGATAACAAAGACCGTTGAGAGCAATTAATATCAATCCCAGACCAATAAAAATCGTCAAAAATATAAGAAGCCCTTTAAGCGATAAAGCGGTAGATTTTGCGCTTCTTCCCTGTTTTAAAAAATCCAGTATTTTTTTTCTGGTTTCTCTCATTATTTGGTCAATGCATAAACAACAATATTAGTGCCCATTTTAAGAGCTTGTTCTCTTTTGTCTTTGGAATCATTGTGTACACTTTCGTCTTCCCAACCATCGCCCAAATCCGATTCGTAAGAATAAAAAACGATTAGCCTGCCATCATGAAACAGCCCAAATCCTTGCGGGACTTTATTATCATGCTCGTGTATCTTGGGAAGACCGTTTGTAAATTCAAAATAACAATGGAAAATCGGGTGATCGAAAGGCAATTCCACAAATTCTTTCTCCGGAAATACTTTTTTCATCTCCCTGCGAAAGGATTCGTCCATTCCGTAATTATCATCGGCATGTAAAAAACCACCGCCGGTCAGATAAGCACGCAATCTTTCACATTCTTTCTCGCTAAATTTCACATTGCCGTGTCCGGTCATATAAATAAATGGATAATTGAAAAGGTCATCGTCAGTCAATTCTACATATTTACCGCTATATGTAGCGGGAATACCCGTGTTCTCACGCACATATTCAAGGAGATTCGGTAGGCTGGATGGATTAGCATACCAATCTCCACCACCGTCATATTTCAATTGGGCAATTGTGAATGTGTTTTTTGATTGTGATTTCTCCTGTGCAAAAATCGACAGGCTAAAAAGCAATATTGTCAGGGCAATTTTCTTCATCTTGAAACCATAATTCTACTATCGAGTGATACATATCGTTGGAGTATATTGAATAACTCCTTCAATGTCAACTTATCGCATGCAATTAACGCACCAAATAAATTGCCACCAATAATAAGCGGATTACTATCCAATTCTTATAGCTTGATTTCTTTGCCCTGATAGAGATATCTTTTAATCTTACGAGTGGAAGTTTTTGGGAATTCTTCTCTTTGTATCTTAAAGCCTTTCAATCGTTTGTAAGATGCTATATTCTTATTTACATTCTCTACCACAGATTTAATCATCTTCTCCAACTCGTTCTCGTCCAAATCCCCACCATATTTTGAATCTATATAATCGAAGTCGGGGACAATTATAGCGAATGGCTCTTCTTTGCCCTCATTACTTATTCCTGTAACCAGCGATTCCAAAATGTAATTGCTATTATTCAGTTTTTCCTCGATTTCTTCGGGATAAACATTTTTCCCACCTGCAGTAACAATAAGATTTTTGGCTCTCCCCATAATATAAAGATAACCTTCGTTGTCCAATTTACCCAAATCCCCGGTTTTGAACCAATTATCTACTGTAAAAACTTCGCGAGTAGCTTCCGGGTTTTTATAATATTGGGAAAAAACTGGATCTCCTGTGGCCTGAATCTCACCTATTCCAATCGAATTTGGGTTGTCGATTCTAATATTAACTCCAAATATTGGTGGACCTACCGATTCGTTCTTACTCTTTTCGATTGGATTTACCGCTAGAATTGGTGAAGTTTCACTGAGGCCGTATCCCTGAAGACAATGCACACCAAATCTATTGAAAAATTCTACAACTTCGGACCGGATTGCAGCTCCTCCTGAAACCATTAACCATAAATCACCAAATCCAGCTTTTTTGCGGAAAGTTTTCATGAGTACTTTTCCCGAATGAACATCCATAGTCCGATTTAAAAAACCAGATAATCCCATTGTAGAATCGAAAATTGTTTTGGCGATAGCACCTTTCTTTTTCACTCCCTTTTTGATACCATTATAAATCTTATCAAAAAGAAGTGGTACTCCAAGTATTATTGTAGCTCCAGAAGCTTGAATATCCTCGAGAATTTCCTTGCCACGCAAAGCTCTCGCGTAGCAAATACCCGCACCTACCGAAACGGGAATCATAAATCCCCCGGTTGCTTCGAAAGCGTGATGAATGGGCAAAACCGAGATAAAAGTGTCGTTTTCGCTAATCTGAATCAAGGGCAATGAGCCGGAAACATCCGAGACAATATTCCTATGGCTCAGCATTACACCTTTGGGCGAACCGGTAGTTCCCGATGTGTAAATAATCACTGCTGTTGCTTCATCCGAATCGGGAAACCTAACATCCAGAGGTGATTTTTCGCTGCTAATCAGTTTGTCTATTTTCTCCAACTCATAATAGAGCAAATTATCGAGTTGATTTTCGTTATCATCTTCGATAATGGGAAGAAACTTATGTCCCAGAATAATTGCTTTAGCATCTGAATGCCTGACAATGTGGCGCAATTCCTGTGGTTTTTGTGCTGAGTCGAGGGGCACAACAATACATCCTGCGGCATGAATTCCGAAATAAGCGATTGCCCATTCCGGAGAGTTGTTTCCAAGTACCGCGATATGATCGCCCATTTTAAACCCTTTACGCTGAATATACGAACCCAATTTCATTGCTTTTTCCCAAAATTCTCCGTAAGTAATAGTCATGAGAGAACCATCACCGCGGTTAACCATCAAAGCACGACTGTTTGGTGATCTCTGGGCTGTATCCCTTAGAAGCTCGGGTATTAATTTATTTCTAAAATCGACTTTCATTCTACCTCCAATTAAACAACTAAATCTTTGAATCAGGAAACTGAAACTCACAGGTAATAAAATAAAAAAACCAGAACTTGTCAAGCACGACCAAAATAATTCCAGAAAGTTTTATACTATTGACTACCGAAATTGAAGTATTAAATTAACATAGTAACTGTTTTTTTAGAAACAAATTGTAATGGAGGTAAAATGATCAGAAGAAGTTCTATATGTATTCTGCTAATCCTTCTAATTGTTCCCTTGATGCTTGCACAATCAAGTTATTGGGGAACCAGAGGATTACTTAGAACGATCGCAGCCGATAATCAGGGCAGGGGATATTTATCAATTTCAGGTTATGCAAACCATTATCAGACAGATCTTCACAATCAGGTAGTTTGTGGTTGTCTGGACGATTACACACAACGTAATTCCAATGGTTATCTTGCTGCGGCATTTGCTCCCTGGAATTTTCTGGAAGTATCCGGTGGAATCACAGGAATCCTAATTTCAGACAAGGGTGTATATGGAACAGACCCCACTCAGTTTGGCTTTGGAGATACTTATACCGGAATTAAAGGTTCATATTCACCTTTCTGGTGGGCAATTATCGGAGCTTACGGATATGTTACATGGCCAACAGGCAGTGCGAACCTAAAGGACAGCTTGTTCACCAATCAGGAAGCAACTTTTGGAGGAATTGGAGCTTTGACTTTCGATTTTACACACGAAAAAGCTCATCTGCCTATGCCGTTGAGGATTCATCTGAATTTCGGTTATCTGGAAGGTCACTCTATTACAAATGTATTTGATGAGGATTACAGGGAAAACGATCCTGAAGAGGATGATCTTTATATGTACCGTGCTGGAATAGAAATTCCAGCAGGCCATTTTGCTCTATTTGCGGATTTCTCCACGGAGCAATCTGTACGTGAGGGTTTGGAATTTGACGATAATCCAATCAGGATAACCCCCGGAGTGAGATTTATAAATGATTGGATCACCGGAAATCTTGGAGTCGAAATAGGCTTAGGTAATAAGGGTGTCGAAGATGTACGCAATATAGACAATATGGAATGGAAAATTGTTGGAGGTGTTTCTTTCTTGACCAGACTGGTTCAGGAACAATCGAAACTCATCTATGCCGAAATTACCGGTGGAGTTACAGATGCAGATAGACGTACGCCTATTGTGGCAACTATTACCAGTGACGATACTACTATGAAAGATCCATTTATCACTGGAAAAGATGGTTTATACAGAATTCTGTTATCTCAAGGAGCTCATAATATCATATTCTCCGCAAGTGGCTATGAAACGGTTACCAAATCTGTAGTAATTCGCGATTCGCTTGGTATTGCTATGGATATCCAGTTGAAACCTCTTGTCGATTATGGTACATTAACCGGAAAAGTGTACGATATTGAAACAGATCAGCCCGTATCGGGAACAATCGAATTTGAGCAGGAAGGTGTATGGCCGGTTCAAGTTGGAAGAAATGGTGTTTATAAAACCGAGTTACCAGTCGGTTCTTACACTATGGAATTCGAAGTTCCAGCTTATTACAAAGCTACTGAAGTCGTAGTTATCGAAAAGAATAAAACTACCCAAAAGGATATTGCATTAAGACCTGTGGTAACCGAAACCGACGGTAAAGTAAGCGGAACAGTTACCGATGCTAACACCGGAGATGGTTTACAAGCTGAAATAACCGTTGTCGAGGGTAATTATTCACCCGGATCGAGCAATGCAGAGGGCGCTTATTCGATTACTCTTCCTGAAGGAACCTATACTTTGAAATTCCAGAAAGCAGGGTATATACCCGCGACACAAACTGCAGTTGTTAAAATTGGAGAAACCACTGTTTTACCGGTAACCCTCAAACCCAAACCGATTAGTACAATTACTGGTAAAGTTACTAATACTAAGGATGGTTCGCCATTAGCAGCGACAATCAGTTTCCCAAATTCCGATATCGAATCCATTCAGTGTGATCCAAACGGGATATACAAAACCGACATCGAACCTGGAACTTACGAAGTTCAAGCCGAATACGAGGGATTCATCCCACAGGCATTCCCGGTTATTGTTGAAGAAGGCAAAACCGCGATGCAGAATTTCGAGCTCATCAAAGCAGGCGAAAAAATCACTCTTAAGGGAGTATATTTCGATTTCAATAAGGCTTCAATAAAACCCGAAAGCAGGCCGGCACTCGATCATGCAATTAAGATTCTCACTGATAATCCTGGAATTCGAGTGCGTATTGAAGGGCATACCGATTCCAAGGGATCTGATAGCTATAATCAGCAGCTTTCTCAACGTAGAGCTGATTCTGTGAAGGCTTATCTCGTTAAAAATGGCGGAATCGATCCATCTCGAATAGTTTCTGTTGGTCGGGGTGAGGATGAACCTGTCGCCTCCAATGATACAGAAGAAGGTCGCGGTCTTAACCGCAGGATTGAATTTGTAGTCCTTGAATAGAAACAGACCATAATACGTAATACCAAGGGGCGCTTTTTATGCGTCCCTTTTTTTATGGGCTGTCACGATTTTTGCTAAGATCGGTTTATGAGTACTGACTATGATAATACACCCGCAAAAATCCTTTCCCTTCCACTCATCTCCCCCGCGCCAACCCAACATATTCTCATTTCTCATTGCGTATGCCAGGCCCACCCCTCATTCCTCCCCCCCCTTAAGGCTCTGGCACTTGATTTGCGCTGAAGGCAAATCGCGCGCCATC
>Ga0272443_10000217_pt1 | contig 109619 bp, 93 predicted proteins | sample SSMAcet12_FD_193581 | JGI IMG/M metagenome (GOLD analysis project Ga0272443, IMG submission 193581) | Marine sediment archaeal communities from Little Sippewissett salt marsh, Falmouth, MA, United States - SSM-Acet-12 | ecosystem: Environmental > Aquatic > Marine > Wetlands > Sediment ... | reverse complement strand
TGTTCGATTTCCGATGGGGTCAGGATATCCGGTAGGGATTTGACCTTGGGGGGTTTTACGATATTGACCCATTGCCAGTCTTTTTCGAGCACGAATTGCCAAAAGAATTTGAATCCCCAGCAATCGAAATGGTCCCGCAATCGCCGAATGGCTCTTGCGTAGGCATCTTGGGTCTTTTCGCTCTTGCCCTGGAGCTTGAGCATTTGCAAATGGCGCCGATACAGTTTGTCGAATCGTTTGGTTTCTTTCTGGTCCATGGTATACTCCCTTTTTGTGATAACCGTCCTGAATTGGGCGATTATGGGGAATATACAGGATTTGAAGATTTTTTTCCGCCGCGATAGCGGCTTCGTTCAACCATCGCCTTAAGTCGGATTGCAATTCCTCCGCGCTCCATTGCAACCGCTTATGCGAAGTGTTCCATGGAAAAATAGCTATTTCCATTCAACCCGGTTTAGAAATTTAAAAATCAAAATGAGTAATCACATAATTAGTGTTACATTGAACGACGACAATTTTCCATCTGATAGTGATTACCCCTTCTCTTTGCCGATATTTCATGAAACGAAGCGAATTCTGATCGATTTTCCGGTAACTTTTTTTGTCGGAGAGAACGGCACGGGAAAGTCTACTCTTCTGGAGGCAATTGCCCTCGCAGGTGGTATTCATATCTGGCGCAAGCGTGACGGTGCGCGTTACCAGGTTAACCCGTATGAAAAGCAACTCTGCAAATATATTTCGTTGGAATGGGCCAATGGAAAGGTGCCAGGGTCCTATTTTGGCTCGGAAATCTTCAACGACTTCAGAAGAATGGTCGATAATTGGGCCGCCTCCGATCCCGGGCAATTGCAGTATTTTGGTGGGAAATCGCTTGTTACCCAATCACACGGCCAATCAATGATGTCTTTTTTTCGTTCGCGATACAGGATAAAGGGCATCTATTTTCTGGATGAACCGGAAACAGCGCTATCTCCCAGAAGTCAACTTGAATTTCTGAATATTCTTCGTGAAAATGCCAAGGAAGGACATGCACAGTTTATCATAGCAACACATTCCCCCATTTTAATGGGTTTCGAAGGCGCTAAGATATACAATTTCGACCATAGTCCGTTGGACGCAATTGAGTACCAGGAAACCGAACATTATCAGATCTACAAGAGCCTTCTTCTGGAGAGATAGTCATTCCCTTTAACAGGGGTAACCGATGTCAGCGAAAGAAAATTTTGCGAATACATTTGGTACCTTAATCTGTGGTGCCGTTGCCTTCACGTTTGGTTTTTTTATCCCCTCTAAAATAATCAATGCAGAGAACCACACAATTTTTGCAGAAATCGGAGTTCTTCGCTTTATCGGCCCTGTCTTTATTTTAATTGGGCTTATCGGAACGTTGGCGTGCTATTGGAATTTTATTTTCGACGCCAAAGGCGCCCCGCTCATTGAAGGAATGCAAAAGTACCTGATTGTCAAAGGGCTTTACAGGTATGTTCGCAATCCGATTTATATTTCGTGGTACCTCATCCTGTTTGGGGAGGCGGTATATTTCCAATCGCTGGATTTGCTGCTTTATCTTTTCGGTTGGATGGTTTTCTTTCAAATCAAGGTTATTTATTCCGAAGAACCGTATTTGAGTGTTACTTTTGGGAAGTCGTATGACGCATATCGCAAATCCGTCCGTCGATGGATTCCACGATTAAAGGCGTATACGATAGAAACAAATGAGCTTGAAAATGAAAAAACCATCTAAAATTTATAGAAATGGTGTTGCATATGAGTGAACACACACCGACTTCCCCTGAGAAGTTTTCTCATAGTAAACTTCCGGTCGTGGATAAAATTGTATTTCGCATGGGGGTAGCCGGCTCATACGGCATTGATTCCTCGGATATCCGATGGGCTGCCGAGCACGGTGCAAACTACTGGGTCTGGGGAAGAGGCTTTGGCAAGGTCACAGACGGAATCAGAGACGTCATCAGGCATGAACGCGAGAAGCATGTGGTTAGCCTGCTGGGATGGGGCTATTTCGGGTGGCAGGTGCGGCGAAGTGTGGAAAAGGCCCTGCGAAAGCTGGGGACTGATTATCTGGATGTTTTCAAGCTGGGGTGGCTTGGGAGAACGTCCATTTACAGCAAGGGGATAATCGATACCCTTTTGAAGCTCAAACGGGAACAAAAGATATTGAGCATCGGCACTAGCATTCATGATCGAAATCGGGCCGGCAGGTTGGCGCTTGACTCGGAGATCGATCTGTTCATGATCCGCTACAATGCCAAGCACACTGGCGCTGAAGAGGATATTTTCCCTTACCTGTCGAAGCGGAACCCCGCCTTGGTCAGTTATACAGCTTTGGCCTGGGGGCAGCTGATCAGGCCGTTAAAAGGCGTCGATATGCCTCCCTGGCCGGGCAGGGAGAACTTCAATGGCCCACCTCTTTCGCCGGAACTCTGCTACCGGTTCGTTCTGTCGAATCCGAATGTCCACGTCGTGTTGACCAGGCCGCAGAACCGCGAGCAACTCGCTCAGAATCAGGCTGCAGTCAAACAGGGGCCGTTGGAGGCGGATGAAATGAATTGGGTCAGGCATTACGGTCAGTTGGTCAAATCGAAGAAAAGGCTTGATTACGTGAAATAGACACCGCTTCAATTCTTCTTGAATGATACTTTTACCCGTGCACGGTAGTCGGTAATTTTACCGTTTTCCACCGCCATGTCTAATTTTGAAATTTCCGCCACTCTAATGTCGTCCAAAGATTCTGATGCGGTATATACAGCATTGTCCGCTGAAATTTCCCAATTTGCCTCGCTTGTTCCCACTAACTCAATGACTTTGTAAACACTATCGCCCATTGATTTCTCCTTTTTTCAACTGACCGTTGAATTACCGTTAAAGGAAACATTCAACTCAACAAATTAGCCCATTGATATACTCAATAGCCAATATCTGGCCTTACTCCAGGTAGACGTAACGTGGCGAAAAGGTAATGCGACCGCAACGGTTTAAAGAATACTAGTTGAGAATACCTCTCGTTGGCTATCCCTGTCAAACCTTGTGATAAATTTAATTTTTTCAACCAATGCGGAACCGAGGCCGTGCAAAAGAAATGCAAAAAATCTGCTGCGAGATTTTGCATTTGTTTGAATTGTATTAGAAAAACGATGGGTTACAATCACAGTCAGAAATCAAAACCATTTTGCCTGTGAAAGGAGACCCATCCATGAAAAGCAACCGGTTAGCCATCAACGCTGTCGTCGGAATTGTATTGTCCTTATTTTCTTTTCAAGCGGGCCGTGCTGCCGCCACGCCGGAGACCGAGGCGGTCATCCACTCCGAACGGCCGGCCGTGGAAGTGATGTTCGTGCTGGACACCACCAGCAGCATGACCGGACTGATCGCAGCGGCCAAGGACAAAATCTGGTCCATCGCCAATACCCTGGCATCGGCCGACCCGGCCCCCGACATCCGCATGGGGCTGGTCGGCTATCGGGATCGCGGCGACGCCTACGTCACCGTGTACACACCGTTGTCCAGCGACCTGGATGCCGTGTACGCGCAACTGATGCAATTTGAAGCTGTTGGCGGAGGGGATGCACCGGAAAGCGTCAATCAGGCCCTGGCCGAGGCGGTGAACCGGCCGCAATGGAGCCGGGGCGATGCGGTCTACCGGGTGATTTTTCTGGTTGGCGACGCGCCGCCGAAGATGAATTATCAGGACGATGTCAAATATCCCCTGAGTTGTGCGAAGGCCGCCCGGAAAGGGATCGTCATCAACACCATCCAGTGCGGGAACATGGGCGGTACCCGTCCGATCTGGCAGGAGATTGCCCAACGGGGAGAAGGGCACTATTTTCAGGTGGCCCAATCCGGCAGCGCCGTACTTTACGACACGCCCTACGACGAACCCATTGTCCACCTCTCCCGCACCCTGGACGACACCCGGATTTACTATGGCGATGCCGCCCATCACGAGGAAATGGAGTCCCGGAAAGAAACGGCCGATGCTATCTACAGCGAGGCCTCGCCCGCGGCTGTGGCCAAGCGGACGATTTTCAACAGCAAGAGCGCCGGGGCCAAAAATTTTTACGGTTCACAGGAACTCGTGCAGGCCGTGGAATCGGGCGAAAAGAAACTGGCGGAAATTCCCAAAAAAGAACTGCCGCCCGAGCTGCAGCGCATGTCCGATGAGGAATTGGCCGCCCACGTTGCCAAGCGAGGCAAGGAGAGAAAATCCCTTCAGGCTCAAATCGATGAATTGGCCAAGAAGCGGCAGGAATATATCCAGGCGAAGGTAGCCGCGGAAAAGGACAAGGGAGCTTCTTCTCTGGATTCGAAAATTTACGAGTGCATCCAGGCGCAGGCCGCGCCAAAAGGGTTGGAATATAACGGGGGACCGGCCTATTGAGCCTGATCAAGATGGATTAATACAGCCATGGTCAGGGTAAGGGCCGTGTTCGGTTCGACGAACACGGCCTTTATTTCAGGGACTTACGGGACGGGAGCAGCCGTTCAGGTCCCTGCGAAGCCTATCTGGGTCACTTCTGATCCGAGGTTTTCTCCTTTTGATATTGGTGTAATCGGTCTGTCGTCAGAATTCCATTGTCCAGCACGCGTGCTTCTCTCATGTAACGCGTACAGGTCGGAAAGGTTACACTTTTTTAGGTAGGCAGCCCGCCACAAGAGGGGATGATTTCGCGGCCCTCTTCGGGATGGCGATTGGATCAGGACAAAATCCAGGCCGTTGCTGTCCATCAAAAGGGCAAAGCGCATGAGACTGTCCGGCAAGATCGCCATCCCATGCGGCTTGCCACAAAAGCGAGAGGCAATCAGGCGGATTGGCGTCGGATCATCCGTTTGATGGTGTATTGCATGACCATTTCATCGTTCTGGTTGATCACCTGGTGGGAAAAGGTCACGATGCCGCGGTCGGCTTTTTTCGTTTCCCGGCGATCCAGCACCTCGATCTCGACGCGGACGGTATCGCCGATGAACACCGGCTTGGCCACCGTAAGTTCGACGCCCAGAAAAGCCATGCCGGTGCCGTGCAGAATGCCGGAAAGGATGGTTAGGCCCTCGGCCACCGAGAAGGTCAGCGCGCCGGGTACGATGGGTTTCCCATACGGCGTTTCCCGAGCGACGTACTCCCGGTCCATGAACAGCGGCTCGAAAAAGCCGAAGGAGGTGGTGAAGTTGACATGGTCGGCTTCACCAATGGTCCTGCGGTCGGTTGCATAGGACCGGCCGGGAGTGAAATCCTCAAAGTACAGTCCGCGTACATTCATCATCGGTTTCTTTCTGTTTATTGCCGGTCATATTTCCAATGCCTTTCCATGATGGTCCGCAATGCCTGTTTGCCGGCATCACTCAATCCAAGTCGGTCGATTTCGCGCTCGAACTGCTCTTTGCTGCCGTTGCCCCCGGCGTAGCCATTGATGCGCGCAACCGCCGTGGAATCGACAAAATCGCGATGCGAAGGGTAGATGCGGGACATTTCGGCGTTCAGTCGGTGCTGCTGCTTGAGAAGATATTTCTGGTGATAGTCTTCGGCCATGGTAAAGGATCGCAGCGGCACTACCCTGGTGTGAACCGTACGGCCGAGTTCCTGTTCCAGCGCGGCCTTGGAGGCTTCTGCCTGTTTGCGCTGGTTCTCGTCATGGTAGAATACTGCCCGCATATATTGACCGGAGCGCGAGGCGCTGGTCGGTGTATGGCTTTTCCAAAAAATATCAATCATTTGTCCGTAGGTGATGCGCCCAGGGTCATAGTCCACCTGAACCGTTTCCGTGTGATCACCGATACGGCGATAGGTTGGGTCAGACTGGCGGCCGCCGGCGTAGCCCACGCGGGTGCGGATGACTCCGTCGATGATCCCGAACCGGGATTCGATGCCCCAGAATCACCCCAAACCGAACGATGCGGTTTCGAACGCCGCAGGCGCCTCCGCATCGATGGCCGGAATTGCAGAAGGCGCTTTGTCGTTTGCCTGATATGTTGAACTCATTGCGTACATGTTGTTGTCCTGTGAGGTCATTGATGTTGTTGCGATGGCCACAACTGCGATTATGCCAATGGATAGTAACCACCTGATGCCCGGTTTGCATCTCATTTTTTTCATGGTTTTGATCCTTTCTTTTTTCCAAACATAACCATCAATTGACAATCGGTCTGCAAAGATTCAATAAAGATTGGATTTGAAGACCAACGGCGTGCCGCTTAAGAAAGGACCTGGTGATTGTCGTGAAAAAGCAGATGGACCCTTGCATGCACAGCACCGAACACATTCTCAACCAGGCCATGGGGCGCCTGTTCGATTGCGACCGGTGTTTTTCCGCCCATATCGAACGCAAAAAATCCAAATGCGATTATCGATTCGACCGATCATTGACGGCCGACGAGTTGGCCGCTCTGGAAAAAGAAGTGAACCGGGTAATTCAAGAAAATCTGCCTGTGGCAGAAGCCTACCTTGCCCTCGATGATGCCCGTAAAGCTTACAACCTGGCTCGACTGCCCGACGATGCCGGAGAGCGCATCCGCATCGTGAGCATCGGTGATTACGATCATTGCCCGTGCATCGGCCCCCATGTGGCATCCACCGATGAGATCGGCGCGTTCCGGGTTACATCGGCGAGCCACGAGGACGGGGTGCTGCGCATCCGGTTCAAGCTTAAGCGACCCTGATTATTTTTTTTAATAGGACTTTTTATGGAAGAAAAAAACGATACCGGACCGCATCATTTCAGCATGCCGGCCTGGATTAGCTGTGCCCCCTTCGAGCAACTGCTGGCCATGGAGATCGTACGAGCCGAGTCCGGCGAGGCCGTTTTGAAAATGCCCTTTCTTAAGCAGTTCGCCCAGGGAGCGGGGTTGATGCACGGCGGCGCGCTGGTGAGTCTGGCGGACACCGCCGTGGTGATGGCGATCAAAAGTGTTTTGGCTCCTGAAACCCATTTCGGTACCATTTCCATGGAAAGCCGGTATCACCATCCGGTGAAAAAAGGGATTCTCGTTGCCAGGGCGGTTGTAACCGAACGCCGGGAAAGGATGCTGAAAGGCTCCTGCGATGTCATCGATGAAGCGGACCGTACGGTGATGACCTTCACCTCCGTTTTCAAAGTAGCCAGGGATGCGGCCATCCGGGGCATCTCTTTTGAGAAGACAGAAGCGGCCTTGGACGAGGGGTGACCGTCATTTCAACTGGTTTTGGATGCCTCTGAATCGGGTCCGTGGCAGGCTTTTTAAGTTAGTAAGGACGATTCAGGCATTTCTAAGGGAATGGCGTCTGCTCGGGTGCGGTTTTCGTGGGAGCGGCTTCCAGCCGCGATTCGGTTCTTAATCATCGCGGCTGGAAGCCGCTCCCACGAAGCCACCCCTTTCTTTTGGATGTGTAGCCATGGGCGGCCTAAAAAAGCTTTTTACGGGACTGTCAATGTGGATCAAGAGTAAATGATCCGTTTGACGAAAAAGTCCCCCCCGCTTCAACGCACACTTTGATATCCGGGCCGTAGCCCGTTCCTTGAATAGACGATCTGCCACAACTGGTTTCTGCGGGCGCGGAAAGAGCCGGCGCAGGCCAGCAGGTAGTAGGACCACATGCGGAAAAACCGCTCGTCATAGTCGCCGCGGATCTGCTCCCAGTTCTTCGAAAAATTGCGATACCAGGCCATCAGGGTAGGGTCGTAGTTCGGACCGAAGCTGTGCCAGTCCTCTAAGACCAGCAGTTTTTCCGCTGCCGAAGAAATCTGCCGGCTGGAGGGCAGCATGGAGTTGGGGAAGATGTATCGGGAAATCCAGGGGTCGCAGGCTCTGCGGGACTGGTTTCCGGCGATGGTATGCAGCAGAAAAAGCCCGTCGGCCGCCAGGCAGCGCCGGATCGTGCGCATGTAGGTGCGATAGCGGCGGGCTCCCACATGCTCGAACATGCCCACCGAAACGATACGGTCGAAGCTGGTTTTCATATCGCGGTAATCCATCCGTTCGATGGTTACCGGTAGCCCCTCGCTGCGCTGCCGGGCCAGTTTGACCTGTTCCCGGGAGACGGTGATTCCCGTTACTTCGACCCCATACCGCTGGGCCGCGTAGGCCGCCAGGCCGCCCCATCCGCAGCCGATATCCAAAAGGCGCAACCCCGGTCTTAGCTGCAGTTTGCGGCAGATCAAATCCATTTTGGCCTCCTGGGCCGCATTCAGGTCATCGGCTTTTTTCCAGTACGCGCAGGAATAATTCATCCATTTGTCCAGCATCAGGCGAAAGAGATCGTTGCCGATATCGTAGTGGCGTCGGCCGATATCGAAGGCGCGAAAACGTCCCGGCGAGTGGGTGAAGGCCGCTTTCAGACTGCACCACAAGGCTTTGATCGATTTTTTGACCCGCTGATCCAAACGCGCTTGCAAGATGCGGTCGAAAAATTCATCCAGGGCCGTGCAATCCCACCAGCCGTCCATGTAGCTTTCTCCCAGCGCCATGGACCCGCCGGCCACCAGCCGTTTGTAAAATCGGTCGTGGTGAACCTGAATGTCCCAGGGCCGGTGGCCGCCGATCTCGATGTCGGCCCCGGCGAAAAACTCCTTTACCAGTCGTTCCGGTGCAGTTGCGTTCATGACAGGGCCTCCCTCTGCGAATGAAAGGCGTCAATTGCCGTTTGATGAAAGGTATGCCTCGGCACAAAATGGCCGACACGCCAGAAAAGACCCGCGCGGGATGAAAAAAAAGATGGCTGGAAGCGTGCTGCAGCAAGAACGGGACGGCCGGTCATCGGGGGAAAATGCCGATTTTCTAAGCTTTTACTCAATAATAGGACAGGCGGTGGGGCGTGACAAGGAAAAAATACAGGCGCCTCCGATGAGGGCCTGCAACCGCCGGCCGCCAGGCGGGCGCCGGTGGGCTCAATACCCGGATTGGCCTTCGATCACCTTGATGATGCGTTGCACAGTGGCATTGACCGGAGTCGGGACATTGAATTTCCGGCCCAATTCCACCACCCGGCCGGCAAAAAGCTCCACTTCGGTTTTCCTGCCGGCTTCTACATCCTGTAACATGGAGGTTTTGCCTTTCGGCGAAAGCGTCGATAAAATTTGCTCCCACTCGTCGATATCCCCGGTGCCCAGGTCGATGCCAGCTTTGGGTGCTAAAGCGACCACCTCTTCCATCAGCGATCGCATCAGGTCCCGGGCGTCCGGGCTGGATTGAAAAACGCCGTAAGGCGCCCGCAGCACGGCCGAGGCCTGGTTGGTGCCCACATTGACCATGAACTTCCACCACATGGCGCGCAGAATGTTCGGCGGCACCTCGTTGGGGATGCCGGCCCGGTCGAGGGCCTCCCGGATGCGTTCGAGATCCGGGCCGTTGCCTTCATCAGTCGTGGAGCCGAAAACGATTTTTCCGGGGTTGGCATAGGTGAACCGCCGGTTTTCGTGCACGGCATCGATGCCAATGGCAATGGCGTAGATCAGTTTTTCCATACCGCAGACTGCGCCGATCGTCTCTTCGCTCTCCAGGCCGTTCATTACCGACAGGATGGTCGTGCCCGGCCCGGCCAGGGCGGCAATGTCGCCCACGGCGTCGGCCAGGTGGTGATGCTTCAGGGCCACGATCACCAGGTCGGCCGGTGTGGAGACCTTGCCCGGGTGGATCACGCCGATATTGTACAGGCGTTCGTTCACGGTCATAGACCGATGCTTTAATTGCTCGTAGCGTTTGCCGCGGGCAACGAAGGAGACGTTGAATCCCACTGCGTCTGAGAACATGGCGGCATAGGCCGCCCCCATGGCACCGGCTCCCACAATGGCAATGTTTCGAATCGGATTCATTCGTAAAACTCCTTTTTTCTCATTTTATTTTAACAACCTGTCAGAAATATTTCCATCCCCACCATCCCCTTGGCCGCGCAATGGCTTGGATAACGGCACATTTGTCATGGCATCTTTCTTGCTGTTTCTTTTCCTGTACGATTCCGGAAACATCGGCGCCGAAACCGGTTTTCACCCGAATTTTCCACTGTGGCGTGACGCCACCCGAAAGTCCAGGAAAGGGGGAGCCATGATTCAATCTCCGTGTCGCAATTGCCCGAACCGGTACAAGGACAAACGCCTTTGTATGGAGTCTTGCGTCCTGCTGCATCGCGTACAGACGTTTCATGCCGGACGACGTGACCCGTCGGTCTATACGGCCGTGAATTATGCGGATGACAACCGCTACCGGCTGGCGACCGCCCATGACCTTCATCGGTCTTCCCTGGACAGTTCCGCGCTTTATTGAGCCTCTTCGGTCCCCTTGGGGCAAAGGGAGCACCGGGCAGCGGCCGTTCTCATCCGGGCCATCCGGCGTTCCACGGCCGAATTTTCTCATAAGCGCGGGCTGCCTGCAGAATCAGATCCTCCCGGTGGCGGGGCGCGACGATCTGGAGTCCGGCCGGCAATCCGGCCGGCGTCAACCCGACCGGCAGCGAAGCGGCGGGGTGGCCGGAGAAATTGAACGGATAGGTAAATGCCACGGCACCTAAAAGGGGAATGGGTTTTCCGTCGATCTCGGACGGCGGCGGCCCTTCGGCGGCAAAGGCTTCCGTCGGCATGGTGGGGGTTAAAAGAAGATCGAATTCTCCGAACAATTCCTCTAAAACGGCGTTGAGCCGTGCCCGTAGCTGCTGGATGGCCGTGAACTTTTCAATGGTCATGTTCCGGGTCCCATCCAGTACGGCAACCAGGGTCCGCCCGATCTGTTCCCGCTCCTTTTCCAGCACCTTGCAAAGCTGGGCATAGATGTCTGTGGCGATCAGCGCCCCCCAGACATCGCCCGTATCCGGCAGGCTTCCCGACCACAATTCCACATCGTGTCCCATCTCTTCGAAGGCCTTCACCGCTTTTTCCACGCAGGACATGATTTCCTTCTGGACGACCGCGTATCCCAGGTCGGGGCTGAAGGCGATCTTCAGCCGGCTGGGGCTGTTCTCGATTCCTTTCAAATAGGGCGTTGCCGGAGCGGGCAGGGAATAAGGGTCTGCCGGGTGTTGGCCCGCCGTGCAATCCAGGTAGAGGGCGGCATCGCGCACGCATCGTGTTAAAGGACCCATTACGACCATGGTGCTGGTGCTGACAAAGGGCGCCGGCCCGGCCGGAATCCGACCGAAAGTCGGTTTGATCCCGAAGCAGCCTGAATACGAGGATGGAATCCGGATGGACCCGCCCGCATCGGAGCCGGTGCACAGGGGTGCCAGACCGCCGGCGATGGCCGCTGCCGCACCGCCGCTGGAGCCTCCCGGCGTCCGCTCCGGATTCCATGGGTTGCGCGTGATTCCGTGCAGCCGGTTTTTGGTGAAGCCGGTAAATCCGAACTCGGGCACATTGGTTTTTCCCACCACGATGGCACCGGCCGCCTTGAGCCGGGCGACCTGGATCGAATCCTCACGGGCCATGTTGTCCTTAAAGGGAAGGGAGCCGTAGCTGGTCACCATGCCGGCAGTGTCTTCCAGGTCCTTGACCCCCAGGGGCAGGCCGGCCAGTGGCCCGGGATCTTCTCCCTTTGAAATGGCTTCGGTCATGGCTGTCGCTTCAGCAAGGGCGGCTTCCGGACGCAGGGCAATGAAGGCGTTCAGGTCCGGATTGACCTGTTCGATGCGCTTCAGGGTGTCCTTCATGAGTTCCAGCGGAGAAATTTCTTTTTTGGCGATGAGGTCGGCCAGTTCCCAGGCCGGTTTGTAGCAAAGCGATGTCATGGAGGCTCCTTTTCTTTTTGTTGCGGCCGGCAGGTTTTTCTCCGGAGCTTATAAAAATACAGGAACATGATGGCCCCGTCAAAAGCTGTCTGATCGAAAATCCCTTACGGACGCGAGAAAGCGGTTGACCGAAGGGAATATAAAAAATTTTGTTCAGCAAATATGGACCATACGCTATCGGAATGCCAGTAAATTTTTGCTTGACAACCAAGCATAAGCACAATAAGTTTCCTGACCGGAAACGCACGATATTAAAATTATTAATAATTTCATATTAATACATAATATCTCCTTCCATAAGTCAAATATCAGGAAACTTATTGCTTCTTTTCAAGGCCGTTGCCTGGTTCCAGTCTTCTTGTGTTACGGCAACCACGACGATGGCTGCGTTTCGGTGAAAACAAGGGGTGTTTATGCTTCCGGAATCTGAAATCGGGAAAACCATAAAAACCCTGCGCCTGGCCCGCAAATTCACCCTGGAAACACTGGCGGCAAAAGCCGGACTCACCAAAGGCTACCTGTCCAAAGTCGAGAATTCCAAAAAATCACCCCCCGTATCGACGCTGATCGTAATCGCCAAGGCGATGGGCGTGACCCTTTCCCAAATATTTGGAGAAGAGAATTCAGCGGCCCGCTGCTCGGTCGTTAAAAAGCAGGAACGCCAGTTCATGGCCAACGCCAGTGTCGGATTCGGGTACTCCTACGAGACGCTGGCGCACAAATATCCCAACAAAAGAATGGAACCGTCCATTTTGACAATTCCGGCCGATTCCAAAAAGTGTTTTGTCTTTCAGCATGACGGCGAGGAGATGGTGCTGATTCTCGAAGGCACCATGCGCTTTTTCCATGGCGAGGACGAATATCTGCTGGAAACCGGCGACTGTGTCTATTTCGATTCCAATATCCCCCATTATGCACTTCCCGCCGATCATCGGGACGTGAAATGCGTGGATGTGATTTACGTACCGTAACCGTTAAAAAAGAAAAGAAGGAAACGATTCATGGGCAAGCACGTTTCAAAGAAAGCCATTATCACCGCCGCTGTATCCGGCGCCATCCACACCCCCACCATGTCCCCCCATCTGCCGATTACGCCGCAGCAGCTGATCGACGACATCATGAGCGTCCATGAAGCCGGCGGGGCCGTGGCTCACCTGCATGTGCGCGATCCGGAAACCGGTCAGCCCAAGGCGGACCAGGAGATTTTCAAGGAAGTGGCCGCCGAGGTCAAAAAACGCTGCGACATCGTTTTGTGCATGACTACCGGCGGCAGCCTGGGCGACACGGTGGAAAACCGGGCCCGGGTGGTTTCCACCCTCGAACCGGAGCTGGCTTCCCTCAACGCCGGCTCCCTCAATTTTGCCCTGTTCCACGTGGTGCCCAAGTATGAGGGCCAGTGGAAATACGACTGGGAGCGGCAGTACCTGGCGGGAACCGAGGATTTCATCTTTCCCAACACCTTTTACACCATCCGCAAATTCACGGAACTGATGGGGCAGTACGGAACCAAACCGGAGTTCGAGATTTACGATGTGGGCATGATCAACAACCTGGCCTACCTGATCGACTCCGGCAAGATCGAAACGCCCGTCTACCTGCAATTCGTGCTGGGCATCCTGGGAGGCATTCCGGCTACCGTGGAGAACCTGGTCTTCCTGGTGCAGACCGCCCGCCAGCAGATCGGCGATTTCCAGTGGTCGGTGTGCGCAGCCGGCCGAACGCAGCTTGCCATGACCACCCACGCCCTGCTCATGGGCGGTCATGCCCGCGTGGGTCTGGAGGACAACCTCTATCTGGAAAAGGGCACCCTGGCAAAAAGCAGCGGCGAACAGGTGGCCAAGCTCAAACGCATTGCCGGAGAACTGGGCGTGGAAACGGCCACCCCTGAAGAAGCCAGGAAAATATTGGGACTGAAGGGATTGGACGAGGTTAATTTTTAAAACAAGGAGGCAGCATGAACGATCCGAAAATGCTCTGGCAGCCATCGGCGGCCTTTACCGAGAAGTCCAACATGGTGCGCTTCATGAACGAGGTCAACCGGCGCCACAGCCTCTCCCTTTCTACTTACGGAGAACTGTGGCAATGGTCCGTGGACCACATCCCTGAGTTCTGGGGCCTTTTCTGGGAGTTTGCCGGCATTATCGCCAGCAAGCCCTATGACCAGGTGGTGGACGATCCCGGCAAGATGCCGGGGGCCAAATGGTTTGCCGGCGCCGAACTGAACTTTGCCGAGAACCTGCTGCGCTTCCGGGACGACGAAACGGCCCTGGTTTTCCAGGGCGAAGGCCAGGCCCTTGTGTCGACCACCTACAAGCAGCTGTACGACGAGGTCAGCCGCATGGCCCAGGCCCTGAAAGCGGCCGGCGTCCAAAAGGGCGACCGGGTGGCCGGATTCATGCCCAACATGCCCCAGACCATCATCGCCATGCTGGCCGCGGTGAGCATGGGCGCCATCTGGTCGTCGTCTTCCCCGGATTTCGGCATCAAAGGGGTGCTGGACCGCTTCGGTCAGATCGAACCCAAAGTGCTTTTTACGGCCGACGGCTATTTCTACAACGGCAAATCCTTCGACAGCCTCGAAAAGGTGGGCGGCATCTTACAGCAGCTGCCCATGGTGGAAAAGGTGGTTGTGGTGGGCTACACCACCGCAACGCCGGATCTGTCCAAGGTCCCCAACGCCGTTTCCTGGGACGCTTTTCTGGCCCCCTATACGCCGAATGAGATCGATTTCGTGAAGGTGCCGGCCGAACATCCCCTGTATGTGATGTACTCTTCCGGCACCACGGGAAAACCCAAATGCATGGTCCAGAGCCATGCGGGCATTCTGACCAACCAGTTGAAAGAACACCTCCTGCATTGCGACCTGCGGCGCGAGGACGTTTTGTTCTATTTCACCACCTGCGGCTGGATGATGTGGAACTGGCTGGTCTGCGGCCTGGGCGTGGGAACCACCCTGGTGCTGTACGACGGTTCGCCCTTTTATCCCGGCCCGGAAGTCCTCTGGAAGCTGGCCGAAAAGGTGGGGATGACCATTTTCGGCACCAGCGCCAAGTATATTTCGGCCCTGGACGAGGCCGGCTACAAGCCCGGCAGCGACTGCAACCTCTCTAAACTGCGCATGATCTGCTCCACCGGTTCCCCCTTGGCCGTATCGGGCTTCGAATACGCCTACCGCGAAATCAAATCCGACATGCAGCTGGCCTCCATCAGCGGCGGCACGGACCTCAACGGCTGTTTCGCCCTGGGCAATCCCATGCTGCCGGTCCACGCTGGAGAACTGCAGGGGCCTGGATTGGCGCTCAAGGTGCACGCCTTCAACGACGCCGGCCAGCCGGTAACCGACGAAACCGGAGAACTGGTTTGTGCCGCGGCCTTTCCCAGCATGCCGGTCTATTTCTGGAACGACCCGGACGGCGAGCGCTACCAAAGCGCCTACTTCACCAAATATCCGGGGGTTTGGACCCACGGGGATTTTATCAGCGTCAACGGCAAGACCGGCGGCATCACCATCTATGGCCGCAGCGACGCCACCCTCAATCCCGGTGGGGTGCGCATCGGCACCGCCGACATTTACACGGCCCTGGAATCCCTGGAGGCCGTGACGGACAGCGTGGTGATCGGCCAGCAATGGGACGACGATGTGCGGGTGGTGCTTTTCGTGACCCTGGCCAAGGGCATCGAACTGGATGACGCCCTGATCAAAGAGATCAAGACAACCATCCGGGTGGCCTGCAGCCCTCGCCACGTGCCGGCCAAGGTGATCCAGGTGCAGGAGATTCCCTACACCATCAACATGAAGAAGGTCGAGTTGGCCGTTCGCAACGTCATCCACGGAAAACCGGTGACCAACCGCGACGCCCTGGCCAACCCGAATTGCCTTACTCAGTATGAAGGACTGGACGAATTGAAACGTTAGCTGTCTATTTGCCCGTCAGGGCATCCGCCTGACCCTTGCGTGCAACCGCTATGCACACGGGACGGGATAGCGGGTCCGGGTCCCGGTCATGCGCCGGGCCGGCATCAGCACGGTGCGCGGTTGAACCGGCACCGTCAAACCAAATTATTAGGAGGAAAACATGCTAAGTGGTATCGGAACTTTTTTTGCTGACCGGTTTAGAAAATGGCTGCCGGACTCCTTCATCTTTGCGCTGATCCTCACGCTTGTCGCTGCCGTATGGGCCCTGTTTGCCGTGGATGTCGGGCCGGTGAAAATTGCCGAGGCCTGGTACAAGGGGTTCTGGATCCTGTTGAAGTTCGCCATGCAGATGGTGCTGATCCTGGTCACGGGATATGCCATTGCCATCAGCCCTATTGCCACCCGGTTCATCGACTGGCTGGCTGCCCGCATCAGCCGCCCGCTGTGGGTATATGCCAGCATCATTTTCGTCGGGCAGATTTTTTCGATGGTTTCATGGGGGTGGATCGTGCTCACGGCAGTTTTGGCCAGGGAATTGTCCATGCGGGTCAAGGGGGTGGATTACCGACTTTCCGCAGCGGCGGTGTATGCTTCTTTCCTGCCCTGGCACGGCGGCCTGTCCGGTTCCATTCCCTTGGTGCTCAATACCCCGGAAAACTTTCTGATCAAGGCCGGCGTGCTCTCTGAAATTATTCCCACTACGCTGACCCTGGGCAGCACCATGAACATCGGGGTGAGTCTGGGCCTGCTCTTCACACTGCCGCTGCTTTTCATGCTGATGCGTCCGTCCAAGGAAAACGTACAGACGTTCGATGATCTGCGAGAGGGCGACGCACCCGCCAAAGCGGTTTGCGTCGAGGAAGAAGCCTGTAGCCTCTGCCTGCCGGAAAAGTGCATCAGCGACATGCTCAATTCCTCCTGGATTATCAGCGGCCTGGTCGTTCTCATGGGCCTGTACATCATCGTGTCCCATTTTTATGCCAAAGGCTTCGATATCAACCTGAACATCATGAATTTCCTGTTCATCATCCTGGGTATGATCGCGCACAAGACGCCCATTCGCTACGTCGTGGCCATGAAGCGCGCCTGCGCCAATGTCTCGGGCATCATCCTGCAGTTTCCCTTTTATGCCGGTATTATGGGGATCATGATCTATACCGGTCTGGGGAAACAGGTGGCCACCTCCCTGGCAGCCTCCACTTCTCCGGGAAGCTTTCCCCTGGTGGCCTTTCTCACCGGCGGCCTGCTCAACATTTTCGTGCCTTCGGGCGGCGGCGAATGGGCGGTCGTGGGCCAGCCCATCGTCGAGGCGGCCAAGACCGTGGCGGCCAATGCCGGCATGACCGCAGAGGCTACCCAGGCCTTCATCGCCAAAGTTTCCATGGCCGTTGGTTACGGCGACAGCTGGACCAACATGATCCAACCCTTCTGGACCCTGGCCTTCTTCCCCGTTGTGGCGGCCGGCAGCTGCTTGCAGGCCCGCGACATCATGGGCTACACCTTTGTGGCCCTGCTCTGGTCGTTTGTGATCTTCGGATTGGGCGTCACCTTCCTGCCCATGTAGCCCTGAATCATTATCCGGGGGCATTTCGGTGCCCCCGGAACCCCTTCCCCTTGCTGTAAACCATACAAAGTCACCGCATGACCAGCCAGGTCCCCAGCAGCATCAACCCCGCCCCCGTGATGCGGGAAAGGTTCAACGGCCGCAGATCGGCGCCCAATATCCCAAAACGAATTCCTTTCCTGTATGATTACTCCCTGCGGAGCCTTTCACTAAAATAGGCGTTTCGTCCTTTTTGAAAAATAAGGAAAGACCATGATTTAAAATTCCTGCGATCCGTCGTGAATAGACGGCCGCCGATGAAATGACAAGCGATATCTATCTGCAAGCTGAGCAGGCCATGTTGCCGACCCTTCAGACGGCATTTGTTTTCTGGCATTTGAAAATGCGGCCCCCCGTCCTTATCTTTCCTGCAAGTTTCGCGAAAAATCGTAAGAAAAGGACAGCGGGTATGGCGATTCTGGAAGCACGCAACCTAAACAAAACCTATTCGGTTGACCATCGTACTATCCAGGTGCTGGTCGAAATTTCCCTGGCCATCGAAAAAGGTGAATTCGTTGTCGTGGCCGGCAGCAGCGGCAGCGGCAAGACCACGCTGCTGACCCTCTTGTCCGGTTTGGACCGCCCCACGTCGGGGCAGGTTCTGATTGACGGCCAGGATATTTCGGCGGCATCCGAAGAGGCGTTGGCGCCGTTACGCAACCGCACCATCGGCTTCGTCTTCCAGTCTTTCCATCTGGTTCCGTCCATGACCGCCGTGGAGAACATCATGTTTCCGGCCGAACTGGCCGGCGATTCCGATGCGGATGACCGAGCCCGGCAGCTGCTCTCCCGGGTGGGGCTGAGCGATCGGGCGGACAATTTCCCCGGGCAGCTTTCCGGCGGCGAAAAACAGCGCATCGCCTTGTGCCGGGCTCTGATCAACCGTCCCAAATTGCTGTTTGCCGACGAGCCCACCGGAAACCTGGATTCGGAAAACGGCGGTATCGTGCTGAGCCAGCTTATCGATCTGAAAACTGAACACGGGGCCACGCTGGTGCTGGTGACCCACAATCCGGAAATCGCCAGGGCCGCCGACCGGGTGTTCACCCTTGTCGATGGACGGCTGAAAGGATAGCCGCGCGATGCGCCATCTGCCGACCCTTATCCGCCAGGTTCGCCGCTCGTCCACCCAGGCCGTCCTGTTCGTTCTCTGCGTGGCGCTATCCCTGAGCGCCCTGACCGCGTTTTCGGGCTTTGGCAGAAGCGTGAAGCGGGCCCTGCAGGACGACGCCCGCATCCTGCACGGTGCGGACATCCTCGTACGATCCTACGACCCGATTTCCGCCCCCCTGTCCCGGGCCGTGGAACGCCTGTTGGAGCAGGCGCGTGTCCGGCGGGCGATGGTGCATGCGTTCTACAGCGTGGTTCGGGATACGGAAAAAACCGCCTCTGTTCTTTCGCGGCTGAAGGTCGTCGAATCGGGCTATCCCTTTTACGGACAGGTGGTCCTGAAATCCGGCCGGCCTTTCGCGAAGGCCCTGGTCCCCGGCGCCTGCATCGTGGAACAGTCCCTGCTGGACCGCATCGGCCTGCAGGTGGGGGACCGTCTTCAGGCGGGTTTTGCAACGTTGAGAATCGTGGACGTGGTTACCGCCGAGCCGGATCGCCCCCTGGATCTGTTCGCCTTCGGCCCGCGGGTGTTCATTCATGACGCCGACCTGGAATCCCTGGGGCTGATGGCCACGGGCAGTCGGATTCGCCGCACGCTGCTGCTCCAGGTTGCGGATCCCCTCGAGGTGGACGCCATCGCCGAAGAGCTGCAACGGGCCGCGGACGGCGAGCGCATCGATACCTACCGGACCGCCGGTTCGGCGGTTACCCGCTTTTTCGACATGTTTCTCTTTTTTCTGAAGCTGGTGGGCCTTTTTATCCTGATGATTTCCGGCCTGGGCATCCAGAGCACCCTGAGCGCCCTGCTCAATGAAAAACGGCCGGCCATCGCCATCATGAAAACCGTGGGGGCCAGCGGCCGTTTCATCACTACCCATTTCCTTTCCCTGGTGCTGGTGCTGGGAGCGATCGGCACCGTTGCGGGCATTGCTGCCGGCGGCGCCATGCAGGCCGTCCTGACCTGGATGCTGGGATCGTTTATGCCCGGAGGGCTCGCCATGGGCATCTCCTGGGCCGGAGCGGCGGAGGCTGTCCTGATGGGCGCCGCCGTAGTGATCCTGTTTTCTTTCGTTCCCCTTTACCGGGCCCGCCAGATGCGTCCGCTGGCCCTGTTCAAACGGGAACCGTCCCCTGAAACCGGACGCTGGCCGGCCCTTCTTTCCGCTGTATTGATCCTGCTGTTTTTCCTGTTTCTGGTGCTGTGGCACATGCGGGACGTTCGCTTCGGATTTGCTTTTGTCGGCGCGCTGGCCGGCATGGTGCTGGCGGCCGGTCTGCTGGCCCGACTGGTGCTGGGAATCATCCGGCGCCTGCCCGTCCGCCAACTGGCCGCGCGCCAAGCCATCCGGGGGCTGTTTCGCCGGGGCAACGCCACCCGGGCGGTCATGATCACCCTGACCGTTTCGCTGGCCCTGATTTTCGGCGATCGGCTGATCGAAAAGAATCTGAGGGCCACATTCGTGCGCTCCTTTCCGGCCGATGCGCCCAACGCTTTTTTCGTGGACATCCAGCCCGATCAAACCGAGGCTTTTTCAGCCGCCGTCGGCCGGCCGGTTACCTTTTATCCCATTGTAAGGGCCCGCGTCGCAGCCATCAACGACCAGGCCATCGACCGCCGTGGGGAAGGCCGCAAGCGACGCGACAATCTGTCGCGGGTGTTCAACCTGACCTACCGGGAAAGGCTACTGGAAGACGAAAGCCTGCGCGAGGGGGATACGCTTTTCCGGAGCGACTGGACCGAGCCCCAGGTTTCGGTCATGGACACCGTGGTCGAGATGCGCGACATGAAGCTCGGCGACCGCATCCGTTTTACGATCCAGGGGGTTCCCATCACCGCGCGCATCGCCAGCATCCGGACGCGGGACAACCGAAGCCTGAGCCCGTTCTTCTATTTCGTTTTCCAGGAAGCGGTGCTGGGCAAGGCTCCCCAGACCCTTTTCGCCGCCCTGAAGGTGCCTTCCGGCGAGTTGGGGGCGCTCCAGACGTCCATCGTTTCCCGGTTCCCCAACATCAGCGTCATCGATATCTCCCAGACCATCGGAACCCTGGCGGAAATGATGGAACGCCTGTCCCGGATCGTTCGTCTTTTCAGCTTGTTCAGCGTCGCCGCCGGCATCCTGATTCTTGTTAGCGCCGTGTTCGCCACCCGTGCGGAGCGGATGATGGAGTCGGTTTACTACAAGGTCCTGGGTGCCGGCCGGCGCTTCGTGGTGACCGTTTTTGCCCTGGAGAACCTGATCATCGGCCTGCTCAGCAGCCTTCTGGCCCTGGCCCTGGCCCAGGCAGGGGCCTGGTGGGTCTGCCGGATGAAATTCGACATCGGCTACCAGCCCTTTCCGGTGGATTCTCTGTTCATGGCGGGAGCCACCGTTCTGGTAGTGGTCGCTGCGGGCCTGACCGCCTCGCGATCGATCATGGCCAAAAAGCCGGTGGTTTATTTAAGGGAGCAGCAGAATGAATAACGATCCATGTTATCATCGACGGATGGGCCGGTTGAAATGGCTCGCCCTTGCGATCGCTTTCGGTTCACTATTTTTCAGTTGTAGTCCGGACCCGCCTGAACCAACAGCAGTTGCGCCCGCAGCGCCTGTACCTGCCTACGAGGGCACCATCGTTGCGGTAGGGGACAGCCTGACCGCCGGACTGGGCGTTGACGAAAAGATGGCCTATCCGGCCCAATTGGATCGCCGCCTTACAGCCGACGGCTACAATTTCCGAGTGATCAACGCCGGGGTAAGCGGCGAGACCAGCAGCGGTGCGCTTTCGCGCATCGATTGGGTGGTCGCCAGCTTGCAGCCGGATATTGTCATTCTGGAAACCGGGGCCAACGACGGCCTGCGCGGCCTGGACCCCGGCCTGCTGGAGAGCAACCTGGACCGCCTGGTAGCGCGCCTGACAAGCCAGAATATCCAGGTGATCCTGGCCGGCATGCAGATGCTGCCCCATCTCGGACCGGATTACATCCGGGCCTTTGCCGACATTTACCCGCGAATTGCAGCCAAACATGGGATTCTTTTGATCCCCTTTTTTCTCGAGGGTGTGGCCGGCCGGCCCGAGCTGAACCAGGACGACCGACTGCATCCCACAGCCAAAGGGTATGCCCGCATCGTGGAGACCGTTTACCCAACCGTGGTTACCGCTATCCAGCGACACCGCTTGCGCTAAAATCCGATGATCAAGAGGATTCACTTCTGCGAACGGATGTGTTAGGGGTGCCCTCTATTGCGGGGCCGAGCCAGCCGTTCGGGCCGCCAGATCCAAAGCAGGGAGATCCATTTTTCATGTCATGGCATGCCATCCGATCCTTTGGTGACTCGGACCACCAAGCCTATATGCGATTTTGGGACCCGGAAAGTCGCTCTTTCCGTTTCCGGACCTTGACGTGTTCCCAGCTGACGCGCGAAATGCGCAAGACAGACCGATGGTATGTCACCGGCTGGAAAATCCACCTCTCCATCTATCCCGCCGATTACGCCAAAGCCCTGCCTGCCCTCAGATTGTTCGAGGATCGGGTGGAGTCCACCGGCCTGGTCTATAAGTATGCGGCGTCCAGAAGGCTGTATGAAAGCTTCGAGGGGGAGGTGAAGGGCAAATTCGTCACCATTTACTGCCAAACACCCGACGAGATCCCACCGGTCATTCATCTGATCAATCAGCTTTTCACCCAGGAGGGGATTACGCCCGTTGCCCGTTCCAGAATCGACGAACTGGAGGGCCTGCGCCATGAACTTCCACTGGTCGGTGGGTACGGCTTCGTACGTTATGGCGCGTTCTGCTACACCAAAGGACTCCTCGACCTCACCGATCCGAGCCGGGAGCCCATGCGCGACAATCGCCATCTGCCATTTCCCCGGTTCAGGGACCCCGCCAGACTGGCCGCAGAAATCGATTTTTTCAACGATTTGATTCTACCGATTCGATAGGAAACAATTAAGCGTTCACAGGGTACCGCATCTGCTTTGTTCCCGGGCAGTTGAAGGTTGACTAAACCGTCTGTGTGCCCGGCGCCTCATATCCGTGGCACCCTGTAAACCCTTACTGACCGGGCAGTTGCGACACATTGGGCATTTCAACCCCGTGAACGCGTATGGAAACAACCGACGGGCGATTGTCGCTGCCAGGCTCTGCCCGTCCGACGGGCACCGGCCCGTCATTGTTCCCGAGTACGAAAACGATGGTTGACTTCCAGGCGTTCCAGCGAAAGGTCGATGACATTTTTCAGCCGGGGCTGCCGTCGGGCCAACTGTTCACAGAAATCTTGGGTGCGAGGCGGTTCCGTCAGGCCGGGAACGGGAACGAAGGCGGCCACCACCCGCTCGAAGAGCAGGGGATGCATCTCTTCGAGGCGCGAAAAATTGGCTTCGAACCAGGCCCAGAGGCGATGCATAGCCGCCGGATTGCTGGCGGCGGCCGCCAGCGGCATGAAACGGATGCGGTCGGGTAGCTTGTCCAGGGCGTAGTCCAGCCCCGCTGCCAGATTCGTCCACCGGGAAAAGGCGCCCAGAGCGGTCGCCAGGGTGGTGCGTTCGTGCTCGGCCTTGCTGGATGCCAACCGGCGAATTATGGTGTCCAGGGCGTTTTGGCCGCCGGCAACGGCGCCGGCCGTCATCACGCTTCTGAAAATATCCGGAGGCACCGGATCGCCGTTCGCAAAGGCATGGAAATGATCGGTGAGGAAAGGAAGAACGGTTGCGTTGCCGAGAAGGCTGCCGTGAATCAGGAGTTGATCGCGGAGCATGGCCGTGGTTTGAGCTTCGTCCGCTGCCGGTTCAAATCCAATGGCATCCAGGGCGGCGTCCATCAGGGTCATGGCTGTCCGGCCGACGCTGTTCCGGATATCCCCTTGCAGCACCAGATAGGTTTCGAAGAGGTGGCTGTCCAGGCTGGAAAGGGGCAGGTAGGCCCGCTCGCCGCGATAATGATCGGCCCATTCCAGAAAGGCGTCCATGGTCCATTCACCGGCTTTGACCAGTGCAAACAGGTCGTTTTGCAGTCCCCAGCGGTCCAGGGCCGGCAGTTTCCGTTTTTTAACCCGATCGGCCAGGCGGGATAGATTTTCCGCATCGGCGTATTGGACGTGGTAAAAGCCGGTGTGGCCGGGATTGAGGTGGTACGCTCGGGTGCCGGAAGGCAGGTCGATGTCGGCCCGGGGTTCCTGCAGTAAAAGCTCCAGGGTTTCATGGCTGCCGTCCGCTGCGTAGGCGGCCACCGACAGGGGCACCATCCACGTCTGATCCCCATCGTCGGGCAGGCAGGTAAAGCGCCGCTGGCGCAGACTCAGGCGGTTGCCGTTTCGCCGGGCGGTGATCAGGGGAAATCCCGGCTGGGTGACCCAGCTTCGCATCAATTCCGACACCGGCATTTCCGATGCGTCGGTGAGCGATTCCCACAGGTGGCGGCTGGCGGCGCAGCCATAGGCGAAGTCCTTCAGGTAGCGCCGAAGACCGGATTTGAATCGGTCCGGCCCGATCCAGGCCTCCAACTGGCGCAAAATGCTGCCCCCTTTGCTGTAGATGATGGGGGCTGTGCTGGTGGTAATGGCTACCGGTGCATCGCCGGGCATTTCGATGGCAAAGGTTTCATGCAGGGCGTCGCGGTCCAGGGCCGCCTCGGTCTGGTTTCTGACGAAGGCGTGCCAGATCTTCCATTCCGGATAGTAATGGTCCACCATGCCGTATCCAAAGTAGGTGGCGAAGCTTTCGTTCAGCCACAGGTATTTCCAATCTTTCGGTGTGACCAGGTTGCCGAACCATTGATGGGTGATTTCGTGGGCGATGATTTCACAGATGCGGGTGCGGGCTTCGCGTGAGGTTACTCCGGGGACGTTCAACAACAGGTTTTCGCGAAAGGTGATGGCCCCCCAGTTCTCCATGGCGCCGAAGGCAAAGTCCGGAACGGCGATCAGATCCAGTTTGGTCATGGGATAGGCGATGCCGAAATAGTCTTCGCCATAGGCCAGGGCCTTGCAGCCGAACTCCCGGCCGAAGCGGGTCTGGTCCCCTGTCCCGGGCAGGCAGACGGCCCGCACCCGGTGATCGGTTTCGTCGCGATGGATTTCAAAGGGACCCACCCCGAAGAAGACCAGATAGGTGGACATCTTGGGTGTCGGGTAAAATGTCACCCGCCGCAAGCCTGCTTCCAGCGCTGAAATGGTCTGGATGTCGGCATTGGAAATGGCGGTCAGATTGTCATCGATCTCCATTTCCACGGTGAAGACGGCCTTTTGCGCGGGGTGGTCGAAGCAGGGGAAGGCGCGCCGGGCATCGCTTTCCTGGAACTGGGTGACGGCCATATGGTCCGGTGCACCCGCGACCTGGATGCGGCTGCGGTAAAATCCGGCCATGCTGTCGTTGATGTTGCCGGTGTAATCGATGACCAGTTCAACGTCCCCGGTTATGGGGTTGGGAAAATGAACGGTCAGGTTCGATTCGGCCGGATCGACGGTAAACCGGCACTCCCCTTCGGGATGCTTGTTGTCTTCCGGTTTTACCCGGCATTGCCGGATGTCCAATTCGAGGCTGTCCAGGCGGATGGAATCGGTGGGCTTGTGGACACGGGCGTTGAGGGTCATCCGGCCGGTGAAGGTGAAGTCGTTCAGATTCGGCGTGATGACGATATGGTAGCGTTGCGGTGTGACGAGACTGTTCATGGGGCGCTCCGTTGGATGAGACCGTCGTGAAGGAATCAGAAGAAGCGGGGCAGGATGAAGCGGAAGATCGTATATGCCACCCCGGTGAAAATAAAGATTGCAGTCGAACCGCCATGGATCCAGAGGGCCGGTCCAACCCGGCCGTTTTCCTTCCTGGTTTGGTTCATATAGGTCCGGTAAATCTCCCGCAGGTCAGGTGCCTGCATGTTGCGGTCGGCCAACCCGCGTTCGAACAGATACCGGACGACGATCGAAAATGAGACGGCAGCGATGAGCGCTGCCAGCCCCATGAGAATAGCGATGGCGGTGTCCATGGCCGTCAAGCGGCGGCCTGTTGGCGTGTTTTTAGCGTATAGAAGGTATTCATCGTCTCGGCAATGTGTTGTTTTCCGATCCTATCACGGCACGGAAAGCGGCGCAACTGTGCAGCGGATCGCTGCAGGCGGATACGAAAAGGACCGTTTCGGTTTCCGTGTCATCCTTTCCGGCCGGTTTTTCCTAAAACCGGAAAGATATTGACACGGATGAACAACATAATGAAAAATAACACCCTTTGGAACAAATTCGGTGCGAAAAACGATTCCACTGGAGCAGACGATGAAGCGGACGGCCGGTTTCTTTTTCATCATTTGGTTTTTCTACCCTTTGGCGATTTCGTTGGCCGCCGAAATGAGCATCATCACCGAAGAAGTCGCCTCTTTCAATTATACCGAAAACGGGAAACTCACGGGGGTCACAACCGGTGTGGTCCGGGAGATTGCCCGGCGGTTGGGAATCGACTGCAACATCGAGGTTCTGCCTTGGGCCCGCGGGTACCAGCGGCTGCGCAGCGAACCCAATGTGGCGCTGTTTACCACGGCGCGGACACCGGAGCGTAAGGCGCTGTTTCATTGGGTTGGACCGCTTTATGTCAGCAGCATGGCCTTTTATGCCCGCAGCGACGATCCGCGGCGCATCGATTCCCTCGACGCCGCCAGGCAGGTAGAATCCATCGCGACCTATAAGGACGACTCCGCGGAACAGATTTTAAAGTCGCTGGGATTCACCAACCTCGACAGTTCCAACAGTCCGCTCAGCAACGTCCGCAAACTGGCCTCCGGGCGGGTGGACCTCTGGTTTTTCCACAGTCTGATCGCACCCGCTGTCGCCCGTGAGGCCGGGATCGAACCGGGGGCCATCCGGGCGGTCCACACCTACCGGAAGAATTATTTTTACATCGCGATTTCAAAAACCACCGCGCCGGAGGTGGTGCGAGAATGGCAGGCCACCCTGGATGCCATGAAAGCGGACGGCACCTTCCGGTGGCTGACGCGAAAATGGCTGCCCGAGGATTCCATCATGGTTTCGGATGGGAAGACTCCCGGGGGCAGGCCCTTTTTCCTGAAGGCGTACACCGAGGATTACCCGCCTTCGGCCTATGTGGAAAACGGAAAAATCAAAGGGCTTTCCGTTGAAATTGTCCAAGAGATTCTCCGGCGCACCGGACAGCCGGATACGATAACGGTCGTACCGTGGGCCAGGGGTTACCAACTGGCGTTTTCGGAGGCCAACGTCGTGCTCTTCTCGACGACCCGACTGCCCCAGCGGGAAGCGCTGTTTTCCTGGGTGGGGCCGCTGTACCGGCAGCGATGGGGCTTTTATCGATGGAAAGGATCGGGTGTATCGGTTCCCGACATGGAAGCGGCCCGGAAGGTGGCGCGCATCGGTACCTACCACCAGGATGCCAAGATGCAGTACCTGCTGGCAAAAGGGTTCGACAATCTGGTGCCCACCAACAAAAATATCACCAATGTGGCGCATCTTGAACGGGGCGATATCGATTTGTGGGTCAGCTCCGATTTCAACCTCGACCATCTGGCCAGGCAGGCCGGCGTGCCTCCCGACCAACTGGAGCTGGCTTACGCGTTTCATACCGTTCGCAACTATATCGCCTTTTCCAAAGCGACATCGCCCCATGTCGTTCGCCTCTGGCAGTCGGTTCTGGAGGAAATGAAATCCGACGGCAGCTATCGACGCATCTGTAAAAAATACAACTATTCGCCGGAATAAAGGGCTCAAGCGGTAAAACCGGTTCCCGGCGCAAACAGAAGAGATGCCTGTGAAACGGCCCACACCACCATCGTTGACGTTGAAAAATATCAAGATCCGGCGGGGAAGGTCCATTTCCACGGAGCTGACCGTCAGCCTGGTGCTGCTGGTATTGCTAGTGGAGGTGGTGCTCCTGCTTCTGATCTACAACCGCCAGACCGACGAATTGTACCGGCGCCTGGAGGAAAAAGCGGACGAATACGCCGTCAGCCTTTCCGAAACCCTGGCCGTGCCGATCTGGGATCTGGATGACGAGCAGATCCGACGGATCGGAGAGGGCTTCGCCCGCAACGAACTGGTGGCATCGGTTGTCATCCGGGGTGCCGATGGAACCGTTTTTTACCGGTTCAACCGCCTGACCGAGGATCATCCGATTCGCCGGGAGGTTCCCATTCTTCACACCGGCAGGACCATCGGGCATGCCGAAATTTCCCTCTCACTGGCGACCTACCGGCAGGAACTGGTCTGGCTTCGCAATACGGCCTTAATGGTGCTGGCCGTATCCCTGGTGGTCATCGTCGTTGCGACCGGAATCATTTTGCGGGTGCTCATGCGCAAACCGCTGGACATCCTGCGGGAGGGAATGGATCGCATTGCGCGTGGAGACGGAGACTACCGCTTCGACAAGATTCACCACGAGGAACTGGCGGACATTGCAAGACGGTTCGAAACCATGGCCGACACGGTTCGCCAACGCGAGCAATCCCTGAAAAAGGAAGTTGCCGAGCGTAAACGGGCGGAAGAGAAAATCAGACAGAGCGATATCCGCACCCGGGCCATTCTCAATGCCATTCCCGACATTCTGTTTCAATTCGATCGTGATGGCCGTTTCGTGGATATGCGGGGAAACCCGGAGCGCCTGGGGATATCTCCGGACCGATGCATCGGGTGGACAATCGAACAGGTCATGCCGCCGGGTTTGGCCCGAATTTTTCGCAGGCAGCTTTCCCGATCGTTCGAAACCGGCAAGGTGATGGTGTTCGAGTACGATCTGCCTTTCGAAAAGGATGTCCGATATTATGAAGCCCGGCTGGTGGCGGTGTCGGATGACCTGACGCTGGGAATGGTGCGGAATATCACTGAACAGGTGACTGCGGCGGAATCGAAGCAGCGGCTGCTGGAGCAGTTGCAGCGTGCCCAGAAAATGGAAGCCATCGGCATGCTGGCCGGCGGCGTAGCCCACGACCTCAACAATGTGCTGTCCGGTGTGGTCAGCTATCCGGAGCTGCTCCTCATGGATCTGCCGGAAGACAGCCCCTTGCGGCAACCCCTGCGCACCATTCAGACATCCGGCGAACGAGCCGCCCACATCGTTCAGGATCTGTTGACCTTGGCCCGAAGGGGTGTATCGGTTTCCGAAATCGTCAATTTCAACCAGATCGTCCTGGACTATTTGAATAGCCCCGAATGCAGAAAATTGCAGACCTACCACCCCGGCATCCAATTGATACCGGAGCTTGCCGACGACCTTCTGAATATCTCGGGCTCTCCGATCCACCTGACCAAGACCGTAATGAACCTGGTTTCAAATGCCGCGGAAGCGACGACCGACGGCGGTGTGGTTCGCATCCGGACCCGCAACCGCACCATCGACACGCCCATCGATGGATACGACGACATCGAAAAAGGCGATTATGTGGTGCTGACGGTCAAGGACAACGGCATCGGTATTTCGGAAGAAGAAATCGATCGAATTTTCGAGCCGTTCTACACCAAAAAAGTGATGGGCCGTTCCGGTACCGGTCTGGGCATGGCGGTGGTTTGGGGCACCGTCAAGGATCACCACGGGTATATCGATATTTCCAGCAGGCCGGACCAGGGCACCACGGTTGCCATTCATCTTCCGGCAACCATGGAACACCGGATGCAAATTGAGGAAGAAGAAACCATTGAGACCCTGAAAGGCGATGGAGAGCGCATCCTCGTCGTGGACGACGTGGCCGAACAACGGGAACTCGCCAAAAAAATGCTTACCCGACTGGGTTATTTCGCCACCAGCGTTGCCGATGGGGAAGCGGCCGTCGTCTACCTCCGCGACCGGCAGGTCGACCTGGTGGTGCTGGATATGATTATGGATCCCGGCATCGACGGACTGGAAACCTACCGCCGGATCCTCCGGATTCATCCCGGCCAGCGGGCCCTGATCACCAGCGGATATTCCGAATCGGACCGGGTTCAGGAGGCCCGCAGGATCGGGGCGGGCGCCTACGTGAAAAAGCCCTATCGAATCGAGACCCTGGCCCGGGCAGTGAGAACGGTGCTGAAAGAATAGGCGCCGAAAGTAAAGCCGCTTTAACGGGCATGCCGCTATCGGACCGGATCGATGGCCACCCAGTCATTGTTGGAATGCTGATTGGGGTCGAATCCCGCATCGTTGGAAAGCACGTATTCGCCCAAAGCGTTGGACCAGACGTGGTCATACCCGCCGGGCAGTTCCACCGTCTGGCCGCTTGTCGGGTCGTTATAATTCTCCGTTCCCCGAATATACTCACTGAATTCCCGGCTGGCACGGTCTTCGGCCTGCTGGCGGGTTTTCCATGACTGCGCCAGGGCCGCGTCGAAGGCGTCGTTGCTGCGGCTGATGGCGCGGCTCAGGGCGCCGGCGTTGGCAATCCCCTGCTGCCGGGCGGTGATCCACTGCTGGTGGACCTTATTGAACCGCGCAAACCAGCTGCGGTCGACCTGGAATGAATTAACAAAAGCGTTGGCCAGGGGCTTGAGGGTATCCAGCCGGCCCTTCCTGGCACGTACGGAAAGATTGCGCTCCGCCTGCCAAAAGATGTTCTGTGGCCCCATGTTGGGCTGTACAACCAATACCACGCAGTAAAAATCCTCCTCCCAGGCCACCCCGTTTTCCGTATAGGCAAAACGGGCGCATGTGCCGAATCCACGGCAGATTCCACCGGGCTGCTGGTTGGCGGCCGCAATACTGTTGGCCCATTCCGGCAGGTCTTTTTGCCCGACCAGTCTTACATTGCGTGCCCACGGCCGCTGTTGGGGCAGGACAATCTGCTGGACAAAGGCAGCCGGGCTGTTGGGAATGGGCATGACGATCATTCCCAGATAGAGCTGACCCTGCTGCCATTGGTGCTCGATTTGCCCGCTGATGAACAGGTTCGACGGATGAACGAAAACGCCCGCCGTGCTATCGGGTGCGGTAATGGCCACATTGGCCGTGACCAGATTGGCCAGGGCGGTATTCCAGGTCAATCCGCCCGCCGGCCGCCAGTCGGCCGGTGCTAGAACCCGGAAAGCGAGGATGCCGCCCATTTGGGGGTCGGTGATGGCAAAAGACTTCATGCGCAGGGGCATTGCCGCCAGTGATGCTCCGGCAAGAAGCAGTGTCACGACAACGAACATCGTCGCAGCCGCATAGCGATACAATCTTCGATTTTTCAAAACAATCCTCCCGAATTTTTTCCGCCCGGTTCGGATGACCAGAAGCCTTCGTCTCGCGTTGATCGAGAAAGAAACGGGTCTCAGTATTCCTTATCGACCGGACCTGCCAATCCGTTTAGCGATTCCCGACGGAAAAACGACGATTTCGTCGCTGTGGAGGATTGGCCGTTTACGACCATTCAGCCGGCGGACTTGAATCCCTTGTTTTCCGAAGGTATACTGTCGATTCATTTATGTGAAGCGGCTCCAACAAAAAGATACTTCATTTCAAGGGAAACGAACGTTTATGAGAAAATGGGTGCATGAGAAGCTGATCTGCCCTAAATGTTTGGAAGCCGAATTCCCGCTCACGTTGAACGTGTATGAGGAAAAGGACAACGACGTCATCGACGGTGAGTTGACCTGTCCCCAATGCAAGGGCAATTATCCCATCCGGCAGGGTATTGCCATGCTGCTGCCGGAAAAAAAGCGCGATCTGATCAATGACGGCCGGGGCTACAACGCGCCCGGCATGCTATCCGCCTATCTATGGAGTCACTTTGGCGATCTGATCGGCGATCCGGCGGCCACGAGGGCCTATGAGACGTGGTCGGCGGGGTTTACAACAACCCAAGGCGATGCCCTGGATGTGGGCTGCGCGGTGGGCCGACTCGCTTTCGAAATGGCCGCCACCCATGACCGTGTGATCGGGCTGGATACATCCCTTGCCTTTATCCGCAAGGCCCGTGAAATTCTTACGAGCAAGGTACTGGCCTTCGATCTCATCGTCGAGGGCCACGTCACGGAGCCGCGCAGCTACCAGTTTGACGCGGACTGCGATTTCAGTCGGGTCGACTTCATCGTCGCCGATGCCCTGGCCCTGCCTTTTCGCAAGCAAGCCTTCACCACCACGGCGGCCATCAACCTCCTGGAAAAAGTGCCCGACCCCCTGAAGCACCTCAAAGAGATCAACCGCGTGCTGCGGGACAGCTCGGCCATGTTCCTGTTCTCGGACCCCTTTTCCTGGGACGAAACCGTCTCGCCCCCTGAAACCTGGCTGGGCGGCAATGGCAACGACCCGTACAGCACCCGCGGGATCGACACCCTGCGGCGCATGTTCGCCGGCGAATTCGGGGTGTTCGATCCTCCCCTGTCCATCTCCGTTGATGGAAACGTGGCCTGGAAAATACGAAAGACCGAAAATTTGTGGGAACATATCACATCACAATATCTGGTGGGACGAAGAGAATAGGAGATGTTGTTTTGAAAACCAAACCCGGCATCTGCGGGTTGTGCTTTCACAGTCCGGGGTGCGGCGCTATCGTACATTTCGATGAAAATGGCAGGATCGTGCGGCTGGAACCCGATCCCGAGACGCCTCTGGGCAGCGTACTCTGCCCCATCGCGGACAGCGTGGAGGAAGTAATCTACTCGGAAAAACGCCTCACCCGGCCCATGAAGCGCGTCGGTCCTAAAGGCGGCTATGATTTCGAGCCCATCTCTTGGGAAGATGCCTACACGATCATCGCTGACAAGCTAAACGCCATCAAAGCGGACTTCGGCCCGGAAGCAGCAGCCTTTTATGCCGGCACCGGCTCCTACGAGCGGGCCTTCAAGGATGCCTTCCAGCTCAAGGGGTCCGAGATCTATCTGGCCGCCAGCATTCTCTTTCCTTTCGGTTCGCCCAACACCTTCGGGGTGGGCGCTCCATGCTACACCTCGCTGGGCGTGCTGGCCCCCAAACTGACCATGGGCTGCCTGCACATCGACATGTTCTCCGACGTGGACAATTCGGACTTGATTGTGGTCTGGGGCACGGATCCGTCCACCTCCACGCCACCGGTACTATTCGAGCAGCTCAAGACGGCAGCCGATGAAGGGGCCGAGATTGTCGTCATCGATCCGCGCAAAACCGCCTCTGCCGAGCTTCCCGGTGCCGAATGGCTTCCCGTGCGGCCCGGTTCTGACGGTGTCCTGGCCTTGGGCCTGAGCCATATTCTCATTCGAGACAAGATTTACGATGAAGACTTCGTGGACAACTGGACCGTGGGGTTCGAGGAATTCGCCGGCTATGTGGAGCAGTTCCCGCCCGAGCACGTGGCCGCGTTGACCGGCATCGATATGGATACCATCGAGGACCTGGCCGAACGCATCGCCGATGCCGAAGGCGCCAGCTATGTGATGTACACTGGCCTGGAGTACACCAAAAGCGGGGTGCAGAACATCCGAGCCGTGATGGTGCTCTGGGCTCTGGCCGGGCAATTGGACGTGGAGGGGGGACGCTGTTTTCTGGGGCGCGGGCGCACCCTGCCCCTGGACAAGAAGAAGCAACTGTCCACCCCCGGTTTCGAACGCTCCATCGGTACGGGCAAGTTTCCCGTCTACGCCCACTATTGCGGGGGCGAACCCCACGCCATCCTGTTGCCGCGAGCCATTATCGACGAGGATCCCTACCCGGTGAAGGGGATGATCGTTCTGGGCGCCTCCCTGCTCACCGCCTGGCCCAATCCGTCGTTATGGCAACGGGCCCTGGAAACGCTTGACTTTCTGGTCAGTATCGATTTGCAACTCACCCGTGACGCGGCCTTTGCCGATCTGGTCCTGCCGGCCACCACGGCCTTCGAGCAGGCTTCCTATTGCTATTACGGAAACGCCATACGCTACCGGGAACAGATGATTTCGCCGGTGGGCGAGGCCAAGCCCGCCTACCAGATTCTGGTGGAACTGGCCGAACGCCTCGGCTATGGCGATGCGTTTCCCAAGCACCCGGACGAGGTCCTGGCCGATATCCTGGCCAGGTCCGATGCGTCCATGGACGATCTTTTTACAGCCGAGAAAAAAATCTTCGCACTGCCGAAGACCCCCATGACCTACCGCAAATGGGAAAAGGGGCTCTTGCGAGCAGACGGTAAGGCCGGTTTCGAGACCCCTTCGGGCAAGTTCGAGATCAAATCCTCCGTCCTGGAGCACTACGGCTACAACGGCTTGCCCATTTACGAGGAATCCGACGAAACGCCGGTGAGCAATCCGGAGCTATACAAACGCTTCCCGCTGATCCTTGGCACGGGCCCCTTTAAACCGGACATGAAATCATGCCTGCGTGCCATTCCCAGCTTCATCAAAAAATACCCTGATCCCATGGTGCAGATGAACCCGGCCGATGCCGAGAGTCGCAAGATAAAAACCGGCGATCCGGTGGTGATCAAGACGCCGCGAGCAAAGATACCCATGCGGGCCCTTGTCACCGAAACGATCATGCCCGGCTTTGTTTACGCCCCGGTGGGCGGCGGTGGCCCCAATGGACCGCCTTCATGGCAGCAGGCCAATGTCAACCAGCTCACCGACGACCGGCAATTCGACGAAATCTCCGGCTTTCCGGTATACAAGACCCTGCTTTGCCAGATCAAAAAGAAGAAGCGGATTCGGCGGGGCGCGGCCTCGGCGGATCCAACGCTGGGTTGCGGCGGGTGATGGTCCCGACCGCGGACGTCGTTCTCACGGATCGGATGATGCATAAAGGATTTCAGGTATGACAGCCACCATGCCGACCTTCAACAGTGTGGTCTTTGCCGGCGGCGGATGCCGTTGTGTGTGGCAGGCCGGGTTCTGGGACGTGGCCGCCGAACCGCTGGGGCTGGATCGGGCGGTAATCGGCAGCGTCAGCGCCGGGGCGGCCATGGCTTGCCTGGTGCGAAGCAGCCGTATCGACGACGGGTTGTCCCTGTTCAAGCGTCGCTTTGCCGGCAATCCCAGAAATATGTATTTGACCCGCTGGGGGACGGGCCGGCCGGTTTTTCCCCAATATGGGATCTACCGGGAAGGCATCCTGTCGGCCGTGGACGACAGCGCCATGGGCCGCCTGCGGCACGGTTGCGACATTCGCGTTCTAATGACCAGGCCGCCCGACTGGCTATCTCCACAATGGGCCACCGTATTGGGCATCGGCACCTACCTGATGGAAAAGCATTTGAAAAAGCCGATGCACCCGACATGGGCGACCAACTTGGGCTTTCGTCCGCTGGTGGTCTCGGTCCGGGAGTGTCGAAGCCCAAGCCAACTGGCCGCCTTGATTCTGCAATCCTCGTGCACCCCGCCTTTCGTACCGCTACAGTATCGCGGCCGGCAGCCCGTGCTCGACGGCGGTCTGATCGACAACTGTCCCGTGGCGACGGTGGCCGACGTTCCCGGGCCGATGCTGGTGCTGCTGTCGCGGCGCTATCCCGCGGACCGAATTCCCTGCGGCGGCGAACGTCTTTACCTCCAGCCATCCGAAGATCCGCTCGTCGGCCGCTGGGATTACACCAATTCCGGCGGGTTGCAGGCAACCTTCGATCTGGGGCGCCGGGATGCGGAGACGTTTCTTTCCCGACTGAGAAGATAGGCCCCGATTTTTAAGAATTTGACCCGATCCTCAGCCGGTGGTAATTTATTTACTATCATCCGAATCCGGTTTTTCACGCCTCACGTTCGAATTTTGATTCTCGCGCTCATGTCTGGATGAAATCTGTCGATGCCCTACCGGGATAGCCGCATGTTGCCGGTTTTCCGGTGGCAGATTGGCAACCTTCTCGCAGGGAGGCGTTTATGGCAAGACGCGGATTTTATCAGAAAATAAAAAATATCGGATTCGTCTCTACCCGCCTGGCAGGTACCGATGGGGTTTCCCTCGAGACAGCCAAATGGGCCAACGTTTTCCAGGCGGAGGGGTTCAACTGCTTTTTTATGGCAGGAGAACTCGACAGCCCCGAAAATATCTCCCTGCTTGTCCCCGAAGCCCATTTCACGCATCCGCGCATCCGGGCCATCAACAGCCATGTTTACGACAACCAGATGCGCGATCGGAAAATTACTGCAGAGATCCATCGGCTGCGTGTTCTTCTTAAGGACCGGCTCTACGCGTTCGCCGAGAAATTCAATATCCAACTCCTCATCCCTCAGAACGCCCTGACGATTCCCATCAATATTCCCCTGGGACTGGCGTTGGCCGAATTTATCGCCGAAACCGGGATGGCCACCATCGCCCACCACCACGATTTTTACTGGGAGCGTGATCGATTCATGAGCAACGCCGTCGGCGATTATCTGAAGATGGCCTTCCCGCCGGACCTGGAGTCCATCAAACACGTGGTGATCAACAGCTTCGCTGCCCAGCAGCTCAGTCTGCGCACCGGCATTTCCGCGGCGTGCATCCCCAATGTCATGGATTTCGGGCATCCTCCTGATCCGCCGGATGCTTACACCGCCGATGTCCGCAAGGATCTGGGGATCGCGGATGACGAATTTTTTATCCTCCAGCCCACCCGGGTCGTGGCCCGGAAAGGGATCGAGCATGCCATCGAACTGGTGCACCGGTTGGGCTTGAAGGCCAAGCTGGTGATTTCTCATGCCTCGGGCGACGAGGGCTACGATTACGAAAACCGGCTGCGTGATTATTCCAAGCTGATGGGGGTGAAAACGGTATTTGTGGCCAACATCATCAACGAGCAGCGCGGCAGAACCCCGGACGGCAGAAAGATCTATACCCTCGAGGATATCTATCCACACGCCGACCTGGTGACTTATCCCTCCACCTTCGAGGGGTTCGGCAATGCCTTTCTCGAAGCCGTGTACTTCAAACGGCCCATCGTGGTGAATAAGTACTCTATTTATGCCAAGGACATCGAGCCCAAGGGTTTCAAGGTAGTTGAAATCGACGGTTACGTGACCGATCAAGCGGTCGAAAGGGCCCGACAGTTGCTCACCGATCCGGAGCTTTGCCGCCAGACCGTGGAACGCAATTATGCTGTCGGCCGGCGTTTTTTTTCCTATCGGGTGCTCTCCAAGCGCTTGCGGGGGTTCATCCAGATGAGTCTGGGCGGCATCGGCGGGGAGTAAGCCTGCTCCGAGACCATTGTTCCGGCTGCAACGGGCCGGCGGATTTTGTATCGGCTTGCCGTCTGCATATTCAAATATCGTGCGGCTCTTTTCCCAAAAATTTCGGCTGCCGAGCCGCCCTCCAAAAACCAGACCACGTCTTTGGATGCGACATGGCTGGGGTATTCCAACGGCGTCAGGAAATCAACGCTCTGCCGGCAGACCGTGACGGGTGGCCGGCAGCGTCTCTAAGGTGTCATTATAACCATTTAATATCATATTAGATTTATTTCAATGGGACTGGTATGAATGTTGAATGATTGTTGATCATGTCTGTCCGAATGGACGACCGCAATATGGAAAACGACACAATTGCGAGATCAGGATGATTGCAAAAACCCAAATGACCATCGACATGTACCTGAAAAATGCGGGCTTCAAAACCGAAGCCCCGGCAAGCCGGAAAAATTTCATTCCCCTGGAAAACGTTTCCGGCAGCCAGTTTCAGGATATGCTCGACAGCGTTTCCACGCCTCGGGAGAAAACTGCCGGCGAACCTGCCCAGGGGGCGACACTGACGGACTACCGAAGGCAACGGCATTCCGATCCGGCGGCTGTCTTTTTCAGCCAATCCACAATCTTTGGCGGTGTGCAGCGGCCGTTTGCTTCCGGGGCGTATGACGGCCGTTCATACGCGGCCCTGAATCGGTCACCGGCACAATCGGAATCGACCGACGCGTCGGCGGTGGAGCCCGCTGCGCCGTCGGATGCCGGATCGGGCCACGATGGATCGATCCAGGACAGTATCCGGCAGGCGGCCGCAACATACAACCTTCCCGAGAAGTTGATTGCAAGCGTCATACGGGCCGAGTCCGGCTTCCAGCCCGATGCCGTATCTCCGGCGGGCGCCCAGGGCTTGATGCAGCTGATGCCGGCCACCGCCCGGCAATTGGGGGTATCGGATCCCTTTGACGTCCACCAAAACATCGACGGCGGTGCCAGGTATCTCCGCCAGATGATGGATCGGTTCGATGGCGATCTCAAGGTGGCCCTGGCGGCGTACAACGCCGGCCCCGGGACGGTGGCGCGCTACGACGGCGACGTTCCCTACCGGGAAACCCGCGACTATGTCAAACGGGTGCTGGCCGGGATGGAGGCAGGGGGTGGATTTACGGCCTGATCGATGGTTTTTGATGGCCCAAAAGTAGATCCATTGGACCGGAATGGTGCTTTCTCACAGATTCGTTGAGCCGTCTTTTGGGGGAGGCAGGCATGGCCGCTGAAAACCTGCAAAATATTCTCAACCGCATCTACGGCCCGGAAAAAGGCCGTCAGGCCCATGACCGCCTGATGCCCCTGATCGAGGGGTTCGAAAAAAAGCCGAGTCGAAACGCCTACCGGTTTGCCCGGGGCGACATGGTGCTGATCACCTACGGGGACACATTGCGTCACCCCGGAGAAAGCCCGCTGGCCACCTTCCACCGCTTTGCCCGGCGGTTTCTAAAGGATACGGTTTCCAGCGTGCACTTTCTGCCGTTTTTTCCCTATTCCTCGGACGACGGTTTTTCAGTGAAAGATTTCTTCCGGATCGACGAGACGTTGGGGGACTGGACCGACGTGGCACGGATCGGTGAGGATTTCAACCTGATGTTCGATTTCGTCATCAATCACTTCAGCGCCGAAAGCCAGTGGTTCCAGGCCTATCTCGAGGACCGGCCCGGATTCGAGCATTTTGCCATAGAAGTCGATCCGGCGGCGGATCTTTCCACGGTTACCCGCCCGCGATCATTGCCCCTGCTGACCCCCTTTACCAAGAAAGACGGGCGCCGGGTGCATTTGTGGACCACCTTCAGTACCGATCAGATCGATTTCAATTACGGTAGCATCGACGTGCTGGAGAAAATGGTCCGGGCGCTGCTTTTCTATGTGGAAAAGGGGGCAACCATTTTGCGGCTGGACGCCATCGCCTACCTGTGGAAAACCGTCGGCACCCCCTGCGTCCATCTGCCCCGGACCCATGACATGGTGCGTCTGTTTCGCCGGATTCTCGATATGGCGGCGCCGGAAGTCATGCTCATCACCGAAACCAACGTGCCCCACGAGGAGAACATCAGCTACTTCGGCAGCGGCCGGGACGAAGCCCAGATGGTCTACAACTTCACCCTGCCGCCCTTGCTCTTCTACACCTTCGTAAAACAGGACGCTACAATTCTCACCCGTTGGGCGCGAGGGCTGCACCTGCCGTCGCCGGAGACCGCCTTTTTCAATTTCACGGCCTCCCACGACGGCATCGGTGTGCGGCCATTGGAAGGGATTCTGCCGGCTGAAGAGATCGATCTGCTCGTCGAGGCGGTCACGGCCAATGGCGGCCAGGTGTCCTACAAGGACAATCCCGACGGCAGTCGGAGCCCGTACGAACTCAACATCACATATGTGGACGCCATTCTGGCGGACGATCGTTCGGACAATGCCGACAAGTTTCTGGCCTCCCAGGCCATCCAGTACAGCCTGCCGGGCGTGCCGGCCACCTATATCCACAGCCTGCTGGGATCGCGCAACTGGCACACGGGCGTTCGCGAGAGCGGCCGGGCGCGGACCATCAACCGGGAGAAGCTGGATCTGGATCGGGTCCTTGCGGAGCTGGACGATCCGGCTTCCTTCCGTTCGCACGTCTTTTTCCCGTATCTGCAAATGATCCGCACATGGCGGCAGCAGCCGGCCTTTCATCCCCAGGCCGCTTTCGACGTCCTGGAGGCCGGCGCCGGCTTGTTCGCCATCCGACGCACCGGCGGCGGCCAGACCATTTTTGCCGTAACCAATGTCTCTGCCCGGCCAATTTCCCTGGACGTGGATCGCCTGGGCATTGCCCGCTCCGCCCGCGACCTGGTGTCGGGCGACCGGATCGACACCGCCCCATGGGTGCTGGCCCCCTACCGGTTTGCCTGGCTGGAAACCCTATAGATCGCCGAAATCATCCTTCTTGACAGCCGACATGGCCAAGCGTTACACGGACGGTTGTTTTGGACGCTTTCGTAAAAAGCTTTTTCAGGCCACCGATGGCTACAACCCGAAAGGAAGTGGTGGATTCGTGGAAGCCGTTCCAACGAAAACTGCGCCCGATTTGATGCCACTTCCTTAGAAGCTTCACGATTTTCCATGAAACGCCAGCAACCTACACCTCGCTCCCATGCTCCGCGTGGGAGTACCAGGCGTGGGTTCCCACGCAGGAGCATGGGAACCAGATAAATGGTGAGAACCTATGGGCGAGATCAAAAGCACGTTGGACCTGGTCATGGAGCGGACGCGCCACCTGTCGCTTTCCGATGAGGAAAAGACCCGCCAACGCAAAGAAGATTTCCGGAAACGGTTGCAGGGGCTGTTGCAGCGATACGCCGACGGCGCGCTGACCGTGGAAGGCTTGCGGGAAAAAATTGAAGCCCTTCAAGCGGAACTGAAGGTCGACGATCCGATGGTTGCGGTAGCGGCCATGGCGGCCCGCCTGGACCCCGACCGGGACAACCGGATCTGGCTGGACCTGCTGGCTGCCTTTGCGCCGGCAGTGTGCGGGCCCCTGGAAGCGGCCCTGCAGGTCTACCGCAGGCAGCGGGACGACAGCCTGCTGGAGGGGGCCGAACGCTTGAGGCATCGGCTGGCCCAAGACTACGGTATCTCCGGCACGGCTGTAGCGCCCAATCCGCACAAAGACCCCGACTGCCAGGCGCACCTGGTCCGTTTGCGGCAACAGGCAAAAAGCCGGTTGGCGGCCCTTGTGGACGAGGGCAGCCAGTCACTCCAACCCAGCGAATAACCTTCCGGCGAGAGTCGTCAGACGTAGCCGAACCACATCTGCTCGACCTGCTTGAAATTGGATTTCACCGCCTCGGCGCCGGACACCACCTCTCCGTGGCCGGAGAGCAGCCAATGGTTGTCCAGGGAACCCATGCGGCGGATGCTCTCTTTGAGCTGCCGGCCGTTGCCGCCGGGCAGGTCGGTGCGGCCCAAGCCTCCATTGAAAATGAGGTCGCCGGTAAAAAGGGCCTTTTCCGCCGCCCAGAAAAGGGTGATCCCGCCCGGCGAATGGCCGGGGGTGTGGAAGACTTCCAGGGAGATGTCGCCAACGGTCAATTCTCCCTCCTCCAGAAAAAAATCGGGCCTGAAGATTTCCAGGTCGATCTCCATGGATGCCTTGAGCATCGGCGCCATTTTCTCGACCAGGGTCCACTCGCCGGCATGCAGGGCAAACCGGGCCGGGGCGTCGCTGAAGAAGCGCACCGCCTCGATGTGGTCCGGGTGGGCATGGGTGCAGATCACCAGATCGATATCGGCGATGGCCAGGTCGATGCGGTCCAGTTCGTCGCGGACATGCCCGAAGTGGGCCGCATGGCCCGGATCGATCAGGATGGTTTTCTCCGGGGATCGGACCAGGTAGGTATTGCAGTTGTTGGCGGTCGGCGAGGTCCACAAAAAGGCGTGCAGGTTGGCAGTCAGTTCCATTTGGCGTACTCCTGAATGGTTGATCCGTGTGCGAATCTGTGTTTAATTGTCTGTATTCACCATCATCTGCTGCAAGGAAAACAATTCATGAGGCCTCTTTTGAGAATATTGGCTTTTTTGCTGTGCTGTCTACTCCCGGGATGTGCGGTGCTGTCCGAGAAATACAAAATGGAAGAATATGGCCGCACCATCGATTCCTATGAAACCGCCATGCGGGTATCGGATTTCAACGTTGCTTGCCAATATACAGCTCCCGATGTGCTGAGCCATGAAGATTGCATGCAGCGGTACAAAAATGTGAAGATTGCCAGCTACAATGTGCGTTCCGCAAAGGTCGCCGATGACAATCAAAAGGTGGACCTGAAAGTTGAAGTCTCCTATTTTCTTCTTGATCGCTATGTGGTGAAAAAGGCCGTGATCGAACAATCCTGGCAGTATGAGGAGGCGTCGAAACGCTGGTTTCTCAAGACCGCGCCGCCCGGTTTCAAATAATCACGACTTCGTAATAGCGCCGACATCCGCGTTACGATTCCGAAACGTCGGTGATCTCGGCCTGCGTCACCGCAATCAACTCCTCCGACGAGACCCGCACCAGGGCGTCGATATCGCCGCCCCCGCCGTAAATCTCTTCACGCTGAGCCGCCGCCCGATCCACTATTGTTCGCAATGGCTCTCGGTGGCCGAAGGGCGGCATGCTTCCCACCACATAGCCGGTGATCTTCAGGGCCTGCTCTGCCGTGGCGAATTTTACCCGCCTGCGATTCATGCTCAGGTAGTCCGCCAGTTTTTTGCGGTCCACCCGCGCGGTGCCGCTGTTGACGACCAGAAACGGTTGGTCTTCGGCCAGAAAAACCAGCGATTTGATGATCGCCGAGGGTTCCACGCCCAGGGCCCCGGCGGCATCGGTGACTGTGGCGGTGGGTACCGCCATGGGCAGGATGGTGGCATTCAGGCGGTGGGTATCGATGAAGGATTGCAGGTATTCACGGCCTAATGGTGTCGTCATGGTGCTTTCAAATCTTTCGTAAGCGTTCACAGGGCACCGCATCTGCGGCGTTGCCGGGCATTTGAAGTACGAAAGGGTACGTCTGCATGCCCTGCGCCTTGCATCTACGGCACCCTGTAAACGCTTACCGTCCGAGGGATTGAATTCCTCCGAGCGTTTCAACCCCGAGAACATGTAAAATCTGTCAGGGGCTGATGGCGCCATCACAAGGCCAGGTTCGTTTCAGGTTCTTGAGCATTCCACGTACGACAGGGCCGTGCCTGGCCAGAAAGATCGTCAGCTCCTCGAGGTCGTATTCGTCGATCTCGATGCCGCTGGATTCGATCAGATCCGCCAGGTCCGCGGCTGCATCGAGCACGCGGTCCCATGCGTCGGCTTCCTGTTTGGAAATGGCGGCCATGGGGCCTTTATTTGCCTTTGGGGCCGGTTTTGGCTGCCGGAGCCTTCTTTTTTACGGCTACTTCCTGGGTTTCGCCGGTTTTCGCCTGGGGCTTTTTGGTCGGAGCTGCCATGGGCTTGAGCCCTTTCAGGATGCGGGTGACTTCCGGTCCGTTTTTGGCGAGAAAGACCGAGAGGGTATCGACGGTGCTGTCCGCCAGCTCGATACCCAGGTCGCCATCCTTGATGAATGCAGCCAGGTTCTCGGCCGCATCGAGCATCTTGTCATAGGCCTCGGCCTCTTTCTTGACCAGAAACTCCTTGTCCAGTTCCACGCCATTTCGAACCACGACATACTTGGTTATAACAGCCATGATCGATACTCCTTCGGGAGGTTATCGTTTGCTATGAAAGTAAAATCAGGGGCGGAGGTCCATACAGGCAAAGGCAGGCAACACCATGCCGGGGCGTCGGGCTTTTACGTAAGCGCAAAGGGGAAAAAAGCGGCCATCATTTTCGACGCTGCAGATACTTGCGCTGCAAGTCGTAAATGACCTGGATCAGCCGCTGCTGCTCTTCTTTTTCCATATCCTTGAATTCGAAGGCGTAGCGGTAAAAGCCGCGATCCCGGTCATGCTCGACCCGTTTGACTTCCGCGTGTTTGACATAAACCGTTTCGTCGGTCTCGTTTTCGTCACCGGGAAAGATGATGCGGACATCGTAAACCTGCTGATCCATTTTCAGCACGGATCCGCGCATGAACTTGAAATTGTGCTTGACCAGAACTCCGTAAGCACCGCCCTGGCTGACATTGATCAGGTCGACGACACCCTTGATCTTTTTAAGGGTAAAATGCATGCGCGTTCCGGTCAGGGCGTCCACCCGGAAGTTGCGACGCCGCTGCAGGCGCTCCACGTGCTCTGGAAAAGGAACTTTCAGGCCCTGTTCAACAAGCTCCCCGCCCCGGGTGCTGAAGATGTATTCCAGTTGATCCGGCCCGTTGAAATTGAAGCGCAGATGCCAAAGGTCCTGGTCGGCGGCAGCCCCCCTGAAATCGTCCGGAGGGTCGACGAGCAGATAGTTGTCCTTGCCGTCTCTGGCAATACCGGTGATGCAAGTGAGCCGGTCGAATCCGGCGCCCACGACATTCATTGAGATGATAATTTTTTTTTCAATCAGCTCGTTGAACAAATCGGCGAGCTTTTCCCCCTGGACTTTACCTGCATCCCCCATAGTTAAAGACCTTTATCCCGACGCCAAGTACGTACGATCTATGGATTCCTTTTCCCTTAATTGAAATTGCCCATGATTTCATTTTCGGCCAATCTCGCAGGTTCTTTACCACAGAGCCAAGCGAACGATGCAATAATTTTTTTTACGTCCACTGGACATCGTTGCTATTGATCCTCGTGCTGGCTGTCTAATTGCTGTAACCTTTCGGCCTGCCGGGTTTCTATTTCGCCGAGTTCATCCTTCATATTTTGATAGCGATCCAAGTCCTTTTTGCCGGCCAGCTCTTCTACGGTACGGTCCACTTTTTCGCGATTTTCGTTACCCTCGCATCCAAAAACCGTCAGCAATATACCAAGAAAACATGTACAAAGCAGCTTTCCGGAAACACTGCGAATATACATCGGTTCTCCTTTCGGTTGGCATTTCAATCTTTTTTCAAGGCCGCTTTCAAGGCTGCCAGGGCTTCGTCGGGCATGCCGAAACCGTGCTCGGGCGCCGGGAAGCTGCCGTCCCGGACTTCCTGGCCGTAGGCCTTGATGGCATCGATAATCGTGGGGCGGACCTTCGTGTACTGCTTGACGAATTTGGGCACGAAGCGGTCGAACAGGCCCACCATGTCGTGGGTCACCAGCACCTGGCCATCCACATCCACACCGGCGCCGATGCCGATAATCGGCACGGCAACCGTTTCGGCCAGCAGCCCTCCCAGCGGCGCCGGGACCGCCTCCGCCACGATGGAAAAGGCACCGGCGGCTTCCAGGGCGCTGGCGTCGTCGATAATTTTGCGGGCCGCAGCCGCGTCCTTGCCCTGCATCTTGAAGCCTCCTAAAGCGCTGGCCGTCTGGGGCGTCAGCCCCACATGCCCCTGGACGGGGATGCCGGCCTTGACAATGGCCTCCACCACTGGCGCGAAATCGACACCGCCCTCCAGCTTGACGGCATCGCAGCCACCTTCCTTCATCAGCCTTCCAGCATTGATGACGGCATCGCGGATGCCCGTGTTGTAACTCATGAAGGGCATGTCCCCAATCACCATGGCCCGCCGGCATCCGCGTACCACCGCCTGGATATGGTGGATCATCATTTCCATGGTCACCGGCACCGTGCTGTCCAGCCCCAATACCACCATGCCCAAAGAGTCGCCCACCAGGGCCATATCGACGCCGGCCTCGTCGGCCATGAGCCCGAAGGGGTAGTCATAGGCGGTCACCATGACCAGTTTGCGGCCCTCCTTTTTGGCCTCGATGATATTGGGAACGGTTACTTTGGCTTCAGCCATGAATGCCTCCTCTCCGATTACCTGTCATTGGATTGCCAAGTATTTTTGCCGTAAACGTCCGGCGATTTCAATAGTGGGCCTGAAGCGTCTCCACCAGCGTGGATAGCGTCCGGTTGACCGGAGCCGGCACGCCTGCCTTTTGGGCCTCCCGGACGATGAATCCGTTAATGGCGCCGATTTCGGTCACCCGGCGGCTGTCCACATCCTGTCCCATGGACGACCGGTTGGCACCGGTGGCTTCGGCCACCTGAAATACCTTTTCCACCGGATCGCCCTCGATGGCGATGCCCCGGGCCGCGGCAACGGCCATGGCCTCTTCGACCGCGTCACGGGAAAGCCGACGGGTCTGTTCCAGGTCCAGCAGTTGGCCGTTTTTAATGCCCGTCAGGGCCGTAATGGCGTTGATGCCCACGTTGATGAACAGCTTGGCCCACATGACGCTGTGCACCCGAGCCACTACCCGGGTAGCGATGCCCGCTTTGTCGAATACCGCGGCGACGGCTTCGGCACCGGCCGTCCCCGCCTCGGACCAGGGGCCGATGACCGTATCCCCGCTGCCGGCGTGGCGAATCGCACCGGGACCCAGAAAAGTCGCTCCGTGGGACGTCGTTCCGGCGATGATTCGGGCGGGGTCGAGGGCATCGGCGAGTGTTTCGGCATTGCCCATGCCGTTTTGCAAGGTCAATACCAGTGCCGACGGTCCGGCCAGCTGGGCCACGGTTTGGGCTGCCTCAGCCGTCTGGGTGGATTTGACGAATACGATGCACAGATCCGTGGGGCCGATACTGTCCGCCTCCTGCGTCGCCTGAATCCGGATCCGGCGTCGGGTTCCCTCGTGTTCGACGGCAAGACCGTCGGCATTGACGGCATCCACGTGGTCCCGGCGGATGTCCAGCAGGGTGACCTGTTGTCCGGCTTCGGTAAGCAGGGCGCCAAAGAGGCTGCCCATGGCGCCGGCACCGATTACTGCGATTTTCATCATGAACCTCCGGTCGTTCCCTGGCCGCCATTGAGCCAGCAGGCAAGTTGATGATTGCTATCCACCGCAATCAATGGCGGCCGGTTTGTCGTGCAGCGCTGCATCGCATGGGGGCAGCGGGGATGGTAGGCACAGCCGGCGGGCAGCGCCGCCGGGTCCGGTGGTTCGCCCTCCACCGGTATCGTGGAGAAATCGACCCGGGGATCGGGCCGGGGTATGGCCGACACCAGGGCCCGGGCATAAGGGTGTCTGCAATGCCGGTGAAATCCGTCGGCAGCGGCGATTTCAACAAGATGGCCGGCGTACATGACGGCGATGCGGTCGCAGAAACGTTCGACCACGCCGATGTCATGGGAGATGAAGAGATACGCCATGCCTAAACGATCCTGCAGGTCCTTCATCAGGTTGAGAATTTGGGCCTGGATGGAGACATCCAGGGCGCTGACCGGTTCGTCGGCAACGATCAGATCCGGCCGTACGGAAAGTGCCCGGGCAATGCCGATGCGTTGGCGCTGGCCGCCGGAGAATTCATGCGGAAAGCGGTCCAGATCGCTTTCTCCCAGACCGACGGCAGCCAGCAGTTCGACAGCACGATTCCTTCGCTCCTGTCTGCAGAGAGCGGGGCCGGAATTCAATAGCGGCTCGGTAACACTGGCGGCCACCGTCATGCGTGGATCCAGGCTGGCGTAAGGATCCTGGAAGATGAACTGCATCCGTTTTCTCAGGGGCCGCAGGGCCTGACGGTCCAGGCTGCCGATTTCCCGGTTGCCGAATAAAATGGCCCCGCCGGTCGGCGCAATCAATCTTACCACCATGCGGGCCAAGGTGCTTTTGCCGCATCCCGATTCGCCTACCAGGCCCAGGCTTTCTCCCCGGTCGATGGAAAAGCTGATGCCGTTGACCGCCCGCACCCAACCTCGGGGGCGGGAAAGCAACCCGCCGCCCAACGGAAAATGCTTGGTCAGATCGGTAACGGCCAAAAGGGAAGAGGCGTTCATTTGTTTACCCGATGTTTTTCTCCAGAGCAATTTATTCATACTTGACGAAGAATCGCAATTGAGAAATTACGGACTTGCCGGGTGAAATCGTTGATCGGCGGCATGCCGCTAAGCCCTCCACTCCTCGTCATTCTGATCGTTATACAGCCAGCAGCTTACCCGCCTGCCCGCTCGAACCGATTCCAGCCGCGGCGTTTGGATGCGGCAGCGGTCGAAGGCGAATGGACAGCGGCCGGCAAAGGGGCAGCCGCGAACGGGCTCCGTGGCGGCCGGCACCGTGCCGGGAATTTCGGGCAGCCGCCCGGGCGCGTCCCCCAGTCGGGGTGCGCATCGGAGCAGCCCGCGGGTATACGGGTGCAGCGGCTCGTCAAAAAGAGGTCCGACGCCGGCGGCCTCCACTACGCGGCCGGCGTACATCACCGCCACAATCCCGGCCGTCTGGGCCACCACGCCCAGGTCGTGGGTGATGAGGATCAGGGCCGAACCCATTTCGGATTTCAGCTCCGCCATCAACGCCAGGATCTGGCGCTGCAGGGTAACGTCCAGCGCCGTAGTGGGTTCGTCGGCAATCAGCAGGCGGGGCCGGCAGATCATCGCCATGGCGATCATCACCCGCTGGCGCATGCCGCCGGACAACTGGTGGGGGTAGCTGTTCATCCGCTCCCGGGCCGAGGGGATGCGAACCCGGTCGAGCCAGCGAACCGCTTTTTTACGGGCCGTTTCTTTTGAAATGTCCAGATGGGTCGTCAGTGGTTCAACCATCTGACGGCCGATGGTCAGCACGGGATTCAGGGCGGTCATGGGCTCCTGGAAAATCATGCCGATTTTACGCCCCCGGATGCGGCGCAGGGTTTCCGGCGGCACCTGGAGCAGATCCCGACCTTCGAACAGAATCTGGCCTTCCACCACACGTCCCGGCGGCGACGGCACGAGGCCTAACACGGCCAGGGCGGTTACGCTTTTTCCGCAGCCCGATTCGCCCACCAGACCCAAGGTTTCGCCGGGAGAAATGGAAAGGTCGATCGAGGAAACGGCCCGGCCGATGCCCTCGGGCGTATTGAAATGGACCGACAGGCCCCGGATATCCAGCAGCGGATCACTCACCCATCCATCTCCGGATCGAGGTAATGCAGGGCCGTCAGCGCGTAGATGCGGGCCGTGTCGACGAGCTGGTCCAGGTCCACCCATTCGTCTACCTGGTGGGGCACCTGGCGGTCGCCCGCGCCCATGGTAACGATGGGGATGTTTTTGCGGGACCAGAGAAAGGTGCCGTCGGTGGCGCCGGGAACGCCGGCAAATTCGGGCTCCTCCTTTTCGATCCGGCGGCTGGCCCATGCGGCCGAGGCGACCACCGGATCGTTTTCATCGGTGCGTGTGCAGGGCCGGTCGGAAAGAAATGCCACGGCTACCGAAATGTCATCGGGGCGTTGGAGGTCCAGTCGTTGGTCGAGTGCCTGGTAGTGTTGACGGCACGCTATCGCCGTCCGCTCGGCCAGTTCGGACAGGGCGCTGCGGATGGCGTCATGATGCTGGTCGGGAGTGGTGCGGACATCCACAAGAATTTCGGCTTCACCGGGCATTACATTGAGCTGGGGCGGTCCCTGGGCCGGCGCCTGAACCACCGTGGGGGTGAAACTGGGCCAGCCCAGCAGGGGATCTTTGCCGGGGCGCTCGATGGCGTCGGATTCCAGGGCGGCCAGACCGTCGATGATCCGGGCCACGGCCGGCGCCGGATTGAGGCCGGAAAGAGGCATGGCCCCATGGCTCATGCGGCCGTTGACGACAAAGCGGGCGCGCACGGCCCCTTTCTGGGCAATGCAGATCAGGCCGTCCTGGGGTTCGCAGATCACCGCGGCCGTTACCGCATCGGCGTGCCCCCGGTCGATAAAATGCTGCACGCCGGTCATCATGCCTTCTTCGTCGCACAATACCCCGCCCACGACCGCGCCGGCCAGGGGGATCCCCGCCGCTTTGAGTGCCGCCATGGCCACCAGCATGGCGGCCAGGTTGCCTTTGGTGTCGTTGGTGCCCCGGCCGAACATGCGACCGTTTTCAATCTGGGCCCCGAAGGGGTCGTATTGCCAGCGGTCGTGGTCTCCGGCGGTCACCACGTCGGTGTGCCCCTCGAACATGAGGGTGCGGCTGCCGGGGCCGGCCTCCCAGCGGACGATCACATTGGGCCGGCCCGGTGATACTTCCTCCACGGTGACGTCAAACCCGTGCTGCCGGGCCCAGCGGGCGGCCAGTTCCGCCGCCGGCCGTTCGCTGGTGCCCGCTTGCGGGTTCCAGACCGAGTTGCAGCGCACCAGGCTGGCGGTCAGATCGATAACCTCTCGGGGATCAATCCGGGCAAGAACTTTTTTTACAGATGCTTCCGATATCATCAGACCCACCTTAACCGTTAAAATTATCTCAACCTGGGGTCCAGGATATCCCGCAACCCGTCTCCCAGCAAATTAAAGCCCAGCACGGCCCAGGCAATGGCCAGGCCGGGAAACAGCGCCATCCAGGGCGCCAGTTCCATGAAGGTCTGCGCCTCGTTGAGCATCCGGCCCCAGGAAGGGTGCGGCGGTTGGGTGCCTAGGCCCAGATAGCTCAGCCCGGCTTCGGCCAGAATGGCCACGGCGAACTGCACCGTGGCCTGGACGACCAACGGCGAGAGAATGTTGGGCAGCACATGACGACGCACAATGGCCGCCTCTCCCTGTCCGGCGACCCGCGCCGCAGCAATGTAGTCCAGTTCTTTGACCGACAGGGCGCTGGCCCGGGCGAGCCGGGCAAACACCGGGATATAGAAGATGCCGATGGCCAGCATGGCATTGATTACCGACGGCCCCAATATCGCGGTGATGAGGATGGCCGACAGCACGGCCGGGAAACTGAAGAGCAGGTCCGAAAGGCGCATGACGGCCTCGTCGACCAGCCGGTGCCCCCAGGCGGCGACCAGCCCCAACAAAACGCCCGCACCCATGCCGATGGCCACGGTCATCAATCCAACGATGATGGAGTTTACCGCTCCGGCCATCACCCGGGAAAGCATGTCCCGACCATACTGGTCCGTACCCAGCGGATGCCCCAGGGATGGGGCCTCCAGCCGATGGCGGGCGTCCATGACCGTCGGTTCGTACGGGGTCCAGAACAGGCTGATTGCGGCCATGCAGACAACGACGGTGCACAAGGCCGATCCCAAAGAGAAGTTCAGGTTGCCGAAGCATCGTCCCATGGCCGCTATCCTTCCAGCCGGATGCGCGGATCCGCACCGGCATAGGAGAGGTCCACGAGAAAATTGACGACGACGACACCGGCGGCCATGAAGACCACCACATCCCGCACCACGGGCAGGTCCCGCTGGCCGATGGCCTGGAACACCAGCCGGCCCAGGCCCGGCAGGGTAAACACATTTTCGATGATGATGGCGCCGGCCAGAAGCTGCCCCATCTGCAGGCCGAAGATGGTCAGCACCGGAATCAGGGCGTTTTTCAGGGCATGGCCGTAAACAACGGTGCGCTCCTTGAGCCCTTTGGCCCGGGCGGTGCGCACATAATCCTCACGCAGCACTTCCAGCATGGAGGAGCGGATTAAACGCGCCAAAATGGCCGCCCGGATCAATCCCAGGGCCAGGGCCGGCAGGAAAAGTGCTTTCAGGGAGCCCCAAAAATTTTCGCCCCATCCGGGAAACCCACCGGCGGAGAAGATCCCCCAGTGGACGGAAAAGAGTAGCATCAGCAGAATGCCCAGCCAGAATTCGGGAATGGCAAGACCCAACTGGGTGCCGACCATCACGGCGGCATCCGGGGGGCGATTCTGGTGGCGGGCGGCGAAGATGCCCAGCGGCAGAGCCAGGGCCACGGCAATGCCCATGGCCAAAAAGGCCAGCGGGGCGGTCACTGCCAGACGGGAGCCGATCAGGGCCGCCACGGGAACGTCGTAGGTGATGGAGTGGCCGCCGCTTCCCCGGATCAGGCTGCCCAGCCACTGGCCGTACTGGACCAGAAAGGGCTGGTCCAGTCCCAGCCGGGTGCGCAGGGCCGCCAGGGTTTCGGGCGAAGCGTGGATGCCCAGGATGATCTGGGCCGGGTCGCCGGGCAGGATGAACAGCACCGAGAATACGACCAGGGAAACCAGAACCAGCAGGGTCAAAAGGCCCATCGTTTTTTTGACCAGATAGCCGATCATGGATCGATGGTTGCCGGGATCACGGCTGCCACCAGACGGCCGTGCAGTCCAGGGCCACGGTGGGATAGTTCTCCCACCAGCCCATGACACCGGACTTCATGACTGCCAGACTGGGCGCGGAAAAGAGAAAGCCGTTGACCGCATCGTCGGCCACGATTTCCTGACAGCGGCCGAACCATTCGGCTTTCTGTGCTTCGTTGGGAGCCTGCAAAGCCTCGGCGTAGGCGTCGCGAAAATCCTGCGAGTCGTACTGGAAGTAATAGTCCGGCTTGGCGTAGATGCCAATGTCCCAAGCTTCCACGTGACCGATCATGGTGAGCTGGTACTCTTTTTTTTTGAAGATGCGGTCGATCCACTGCCCCCACTCCACGATTTCGATGGTCAGATCGATGCCCACCTTGGCCATCATATCGGCGATCACTTCTCCGGCCCGCTTGGAGTAAGAGTAGATGGCCGGCAGCTTGATGGTGGCCTTAAAACCATTCGGGTAGCCGGCCTCGGCGAGAAGGGCTTTGGCCTTGTCCGGGTCGTAGGGAAAGCGGTTCGTGAGATCTTTATAGTAGGGGGTGGACGGCGACCAGTGTGAGCCGATGGGGGTGCCGTAGCCGAACATTACCAGATCGATAACCGCCTGGCGGTCGATGGCGTGGGCCATGGCCCGGCGCACCAGCTGATTGTCGAAGGGGGCGGCCCGGTTGTTGGTGGACATGATCACTTCGCCGGTGGTCGTCCCGGCGTAGACCTTGAAACGCTTGTCCTTTTCGAGCAGCATGGCCGATTCTGGGGCGGCCACATAGCCGATCACATCGATGTCACCGGCCTTGAGAGCGGCAACCTGGGCGGCCGGATCGCTGACGAAGCGGAAGATTACCCGGTCCAGGTAGGGCAGGAAAGGATTCCAGTAGCTGTCATAGCGGGCCATTTCGACCCGGTCGCCCCGCACCCATTTGACGAATCGAAACGGTCCGGTGCCGATGGGATTGGATTTGGCCTCCCCGTAGCCTTTGGGGGGAAGCATGACCGCATCGCCTTCGGCCATATGGGCGATGAACAGGGCATCTACGGCTTTCAGCCGAAGGACCAGGGTGTGGCTGTCCGGCATCTCGATGGCCTCGATGCCTTCGAAATACTCAGGATGGGGGTTGCCGTTTTTCGGATCGGCGGCCCGTTCCAGGTTCCATTTGGCCACCTGCGCGTCGAAGGCCTCCCCATTGTGAAAACGGACCCCTTTGCGCAGGTGGAAGGTGTAGATCCGGCCGTCGGCAGACACGTCCCAGCCATTGGCCAGGCCGGGCAGAAAATGGCCGCGGCTGTCCACCTTCACCAGGCCCTCGTAGATATTGGCGTACACCACCCGGTCGATGGCCGCGGCCGTGTTGCCCGTGGGGTCCAGCCCCGGCGGTTCCGCCGGCTGGCAAACCGTCAGGGCCCCGCCCCGGACAGGGGTCTGGGCGCTGGCGGGGGATAACCCTATTGTCAACAAGGAGGGCAACAGTAGAAAAAGGGTGCGGCCGGTAATGCTCATCTTTTTTCCTTTCTGCACAGATAAGAGGGTAAAACGAACAGCAGCCGTCAGCGTCGATCGAGGTCGCGATAGGCGGTCATGCCGTAAGCGCTTTCGGCATCCAGAATCGCATGGATGATGGCCCGGGCCAGGCAATCTGCGGCTGCATGCCCCAGTTCGTTGACGGCCGGGGCCAGCGGTGCCGCAAAAAAACCGGCGGCTTCCGGCAGGGGCCGCCTGCCGGTGGAGAGGCAAAATATGATATCGCCGTCGAACATGGTGTGGGCGGGTCGGATGGCCCGAGCCATCCCGTCGTGGGCCATCCCGGCGATTTTTTTTGCCTGGGCCTTGTTCAAGACGGCGTCGGTGGCGACCACGGCCAGGGTGGTGTTCCGGCCCGGCTTGCCAACCGATAGGCCGGGAAGGGCAACCGGCGGGCGCAGGCGACCGCCGAATTCTTCATCCATTTCCAGCCGGGCTTCCCAGAAAGTGCCCGTGGACGGATCGATGGTCGAACCCAAACTGTTGACCGCTGCCAGGGCGGCGACGGTGGCTCCGGTCTCCAGCACCATGCTGGCGGTGCCCAGACCGCCTTTGATACCGCCAGCCATGGCGCCGGTTCCGGCACCCGCACAGCCGGTCTGCACCGCTTCCGAATCGGCGTCCCGGCAGGCGGCCCGGCCCCATTCGTCATCCACCGATGGTCTGAAATCCGGACCGCGCCCCAGGTCGAACAGGACGGCTGCCGGTACAATGGGGGCAACATGGTCGTCATCCAGGGCAAATCCCATCTTTCGGGATTCGAGGTGCCGCACCACGCCGTCGGCCGCGGCGAGACCGTAAACCGATCCGCCCGAAAAGCAGACAGCGTTGACTTTTTCTACCAGGTTTTCCGGGGCCAGCAGATCGGTTTCCCGGGTGCCCGGGGCGGCCCCGCGAATATCCACGCCGCCGACGGCTCCGTCGGGGCAAATGACGACCGTGGTGCCGGAAGCGGCCTGCGCATCGGTGTAACTTCCCACCCGGATACCGGGAACGTCGGTCAAGCCGTTGTGTTTGCCGGTTTTTGGCATGACTACTTCGGATCGAGGAAGCCGGACTCGAAAAGCTCGTCGGCCTGGGTGTCGATGACCCGCGAAAGAGAGAGGTACCGGTCCATGAGAATGTAGGCATAGGGGGTCAAGGTGGAGCCGCCTCCGCTGCTGCCACCCTGGCTTTTGACCAGCAGCGGTTTGCCCAGGGCTTCTTCGGTGACCTTGATTTTGCCCCAAACCGCCCGGTAGCTCATCTTGAGCGCCTTGGCCGCTGCGTTGAGGGAGCCGCATGCTTCAACGGCTTCCAGGATTCGCATCCTGCCAAGGCCAAAAATGATGCGGCCTTGACCATCCTCCAGCCAGACTTTGGATTTGACGTGGACCGTTCCGGTTTTTGCAGCCATTGCACCTCCTGTCAGCCAGGCAAATATTCCATGTAACGCCAGTAAGATAACAGGCACGGAAGCAGGCGGCAAGGGAAAATCCGGTTTTTAGTGCCCATTCAGAAATGGCCAAGCCAATCTTACCCCTTGGCCGATATCTTTGTTGCGCGAAAAATTTTATCCTCGGAATATCAACCATATGCACCCCAAGGGCATTTCCTTCGGGCACTTGTGGTAAAAGCCGAGCAAAATTTTTTGTGCGCCTCGATCTCGAACAAATTTGCCTATTTCTGAATGGCCACGGTGTCGGATGCCAGCAGGGTCCGGGTCAACTCATCCAGGTACGAAAAGAAAAAATGATCGGCGCCGTCGATGATTTCCATTTCGGCGTCCCGGTTCCAGTTTGCCAGCAAGGGTCGGATCATGTCGGGCGGTGCAAATTCGTCCCGACTTCCGGCCACGACTTTCGCAAGGCCCGGCAGGCGGATTCCATCCGCAAAGTCGATGAAGGCCACCGGCGGGGCCACCATGGTCATCCCGTCGACAACCAGCTTGTTTTGCACGGCCATGGCGTTGACCCAGGCGCCGAAGGAATAGCCGGATAAATGGATGCTTTCAACGCCTTCGTTTTTAAGATAGGCAACGGCAGCGGCGACATCGTCCCGCTCCCCGACCCCGTTGTCGTGTGTTCCGGCGCTGTTTCCGGTGCCCCTGAAATTGAAGCGCAGGGTGGAGAAACCGGCCTTGCGGTACGCGGTTTCGATGGCCTCGACCACCGGATTGTACATATCGCCGCCGTATAGCGGGTGGGGGTGGGTGATGACGGCGCCTTTTTGACGCGTTCCGGCATCCAACAGGCTCTCCAAATTACCGCATGCTGACGCAAAAGTAATTTTTTCCGCCATGGATATGACCTTCCTCAGGTTTATGCATTCTTCGTAGGCAAATCGCGACGGCCGGCGAATCGGCTGCCGATATTCGTGAAATAATGCAGGCAGAAGCAATGTTCGTCAAGGGTTGGTGAATCTCCTGGCCAGATCGTTGTCGATCACGTAAATGCAGATGGCCTGGGCGCCCTGTTCCGTGTACCGGTATCGTTTCATGAGATTGGCGATCAAAAAGGTGACGTCTCCCCGGATTTTCTTGTCGTAGGTTTTAAAATCCTCGCCGGCATAATCCTTGATCGCCCGGCGGAAATTTTCGTTTTCGAGGAAAGGGTCCAGCACTTTTTCCTTGAGGTTGTACTCGTAGCGATCTTTCAACGATTGGAAAAGCCGCGTTTCCGTCGGCGGCGTTCCGGAGACCATGATTTCCTGGGTCAGGGTGCGCGAGGTATACTCTTTCTGGGTATCTTTTCTAAGATTGAGCAGCTTGATCTTTTCGACCTTTTCTCCAAGCATACGCCGTTCGAAACCATCCAGCATCTCCTCGGTGATGTGGAGCTGATCACCGGTAAAGCGGCAGGTTTCCGTCGCACCGGGTTCGAAATTGACGGCGAACATGTAATTCAGAATTTCCCGGTGAATCTGCTCTTCGTTGTAGTAGTACAGCGACTCTTTGACTTCCTGGAGAATGGTGAAATCGTACAGGGTCAAAAGCGAATCCAGCAGTCCATCCGGAATCGAGGCCTTCAGCTCCTTTTGTCCGTGGAAGAACTTGCAAAGCATGGCCATATCGATCAATTCGCCCGACTTGGCGTATGTGGCGAAGAAGGTGTTGAAGATTTTGATGGAATCCCGACCGGATATGCCCTGGCGACCTTCGCTGGTCGATTCCCCGATGATGCGCCGCCGCCGCTTGGCGGTCAGGGCCTTGCGGTCTTCTTCCGACAGCCACTCCGGGATATGGCCGGTGTAGATCTCCATCTTGAGCAGTTGAAGGTTCTTGTCGCAGTACCGGCGGTATTTCTCGGGCTCCGGAATCCATTCCAGCATGGCCTCGGATCGCAGGCCCAACCGCGATGAAATGATGACCCGGGCAAAGTTGTGCAGCACGCGCGGCAGGAAGCTTTCGTCGATGTGTGCGCCGAAGACATCGCGGTAAATTTGGACTTCCGTATTCAGGTCGAGGACGTAAGGGATGGTGATGTAGACGATGCGGTCGGAAAAGGACTGGAAGTCCTTGATGTTCTTCTTGTCTTCCGGGTTCATCACGGCCAGGAACAGGGAGTTGACGCTCTCTTCGATGTCCTCCACCTTGTGCAGGCCTTCGCTGATGACGTTGTGCAGTTCGATGAGCCGTTCGATGTTGTGGGATTTGATATCCATCAGGGCGTAGATGCCGTTGTTGGTTTTGGCGAAAGGAGAGTGGATGTAGCGGACCTGGTTGCTGTCCGAAAAGAGCTGGTTGATCATGCGCTGGAGAATTTCATTGGTCTGGATTACCTGTTTGATGGGTCGGTCTCCCGGAGAAAAGACGCTGATGCCCCGACCCAACCGGCGATTAAAATGATATGGGACAGCGTAAACCATTTCGAAGACTTTTGCCGGACTTTTCAACCGGGTGATCAGGGCGTCGTAAATGGATGTGCAAATCGTGCACGGAAGATCTTGGAAGATCCATTCGTAGGCCTTGTCGGTAAACAGGGTGTATTTGAAGGCGTTGTTGTCGAACAATTCGTCCAGAAATCGTCTTCTCTGGGTCTTGGGGATCATCAGCAGCGGATTGTCGTGGCAGGGGCAGGGCACTTCCACATATGGGCTGTTGGCTTTGTGCTTGGCCATGGCCCGCACGATATCGAACTGCCGCTTTTCGGAGCGGCTGGTTTGCAGCAGGCTTTCCAGAATGGAAGCCGTTTCGCTGCCATCTTCTCGGGGCAACTGACTCCGATCCAGTCGCCACACCGTTTCGTACCGCGTTCCCGCTTCCGTATTGGCATACTCTTCGAACCGTTTGAGCAGATTGTTTAAAAAGGTACTTTTGCCGCAGCCGTGGGGGCCGTCGAAGATGTAGATCTTGTTCTGCTGGGCGCCCGTCCGCAAGGCGTCCACATGGTTGACCAGGCGATTGGCAAAGAGTCGGTCGGCGAAAAAGGGATGGTCGGCATCCTTTACGAACAGCTCGCTGCAGTCATAGCTGACATATTGGATGGATTCCGGATCATTGGGGTACTCATCGACGCCCTCGCCCACATATTCCTTGAACAGGTCGTGAAAGACCTGAAATACATTGCGAATGGTGGCGACCGGGTTTTCGTGAACCAGGTGGAGGAACGCCTCGAAGGCGATGGGCTCGCGATGGTTGGTTTCGTCGCTTCCCGTGTCGATGTGTCGCATGGCGTTGGATATATTGTCCATGGCGGCCTTATAGAGCTATAGAACTGTTTTGCTGAACTTGCGGTCTTTCATGGTATAGCGAACCCGCTGCCATTTGATCTCTCGGGGTTTTTCCGCCTCGGTCTTCGGTGCGGGCATCCCGGGAATGACGGGCAGGGTTTGGGAACGCGGCGTCGGGACCACTTCCATGGTTTCCAGTTCGACCATACCGCCCCAAAGATATTCGATCCCCAGCATGGTGTTGGAGATGTATTCGGTGAGCAAAGGCTTGCCTTCGAAGCGGTGGTTCAGATAGATGCTGTTATCCCCGGTTTTTTCCGGATCGATTTCGATGCACGGTGGATGGTACAGGGTGTCCATGAGCATCTTCCGGTAATCGTCGGCGTTGCGGCTTTTGACATAGTATTCCCAAACCATTTTTTTCTGGTTCAGGCGCCGGCCGGCAACAAAAAGCTTGTTGGCCGTAACGAAATCCTGGTTCACGAAGCTGTTGATGAAGGTGAAGTCCGAGAAATTCTCGTGAACGTCGAAAATAAACGCCCTGCCGCGGCCGGTTTTGGCATCGAAGTCTTTGCGCTTCCCGGCGTGGGCCAAATGTTGGTATTCCCAGGAAATGCGCCCCTTTTCCGCCATTTCCTCCAGAAAATAGAACAACCGCATGCCCAGGGCGTAGGGGTTCAGCCCCACACGGGGCATGGCCGTGACCCCGGCGTTGACCCTGGCAAAATCGACCTCGTGTCCTTCGATGCGATCGTCCTGCATGTACAGGGTTTCATGCCAGTAGGAGGCCCATCCCTCGTTCATGATTTTGGTGCGGATCTGGGGTTGAAAAAACAGCGCCGTTTTGCGGACGATCTGCATCACCATCAACATCCACCGGTTTTCTTCGCGGCGGAGTTTCTTGGAATGCTCCATGATGAATTCCAACAGATCCCGAGGTTTGTTTTTCTTCGTTTCCTGATATTTCTTGAACAGATTGCCGAACTCGGGACGCCTGCGGTCTATTTTCGAAAAAAAGGTCTGCTCGCCCAGCAACGGATCTTCCCGGACGCAGGCGTTGTATTCTTCCAATGCCTTGATGTATTTACCGATATTGACTTTTGCGATTTCCTGCAGATAGACATCGAAATAGAAATTCACCTTTTCGGAGATGTCGGCATCCGGAACGGAAAAGATCGAGGACAACAGCCCGTGATAGCCGACGAGATTGTCGATTCCGCGGGTGAATTCGATTACGTAATCCACCCAGCGGCCCTGTTCGCTGCGCAGCCGGGCGATGGTGCGTTTGTCGGAAAGCGCTTCGCCGTTGAAATCGTAGTCCCAGGTGTGTCGGAAGTAGAGGTTGTTCTGGAAAAAATCGATATGGGCCAGCACGTGATAGAAGATCATCACATTGAGCCAGTCCGGGTTGTTGTCGTTGTAAAAAGAGATCGCCGGGCGGGTGTTGATCACCGTTTCGTAAGGATTGCCGGGGTAGAGTTCATACTTGCCTTTTTCCTTGAGGACCTCCACATCCTGGACCCAATAGTCGTATAAGGTCGGAATCATCATTTTGGGGGAAAGCTCGATCAGATCCCGGTTGGTGACGATGTATTCCAGGCTCTCCTCCTCGAAGCGCAACCCGGCATCTATGGCCCGCAGCTTGCAGCCCTCCATGATGGTTTTGGTATGCTGGTCGATCAGTTCCATAGGCAATCCGCTTTAATGGGGCTTCAGGAGATCAGCCGTTTGATCCCCTCGATCAGCCGCGGTTCGTCGGCGCTTTCGTCGAGTACATCCAAACGAATGAGATTGGGGTGTTTTTCGAGCAATTGGGATTTTTTCAGGTAGCGCTCCACCTCCGTCCGGTTCTCGGGGCCGCCCCCGTGTTCGGCCACGGTCACCCCGATGCGGCTGGCAACCTTCATCATTTCGCGCAGGGCCGGAATGGCTTTTTTGCCTTCCGTGTCCCAGTCGTCGCCATCGGTGCCGTGAAATACGTAGATGTTGTAATCCGCCGCCAGGTTTTCTTTTTTCACGATTTGATTGACCTTTTCGTAGGCGGAAAACACCTGGGTGCCGCCGGCGACCTTGGAGTTGTAGTAAGTATAAAAATCCTCGACCTCCTTGGCCTCGGTGTCATGAAGGATGAACCGTGATTCCACCTGATGGGCATACTGATACAGCAGCCAGCTGTAAATGAGCACGTGCTGGGTGACCACCAGTTCGGTCGCTTTTCCGGCCATGGAGCCGGAATAGTCCCTCAGAAAAAAAACCACCGCCTGGGACTCGAAGTCCTTTTCCTTGGAAAGGATGCGGTAAATTCGGTCCCGGGGAGAGATGATGAATCGCGACGGGTCGATATCTTCCAAATCCGGAAGGTTGCCCAGATGAATGTTGGTTTCGATGATTTCCCGTAAGGTAGCCTTTTTATCCAATACCTGGCCGAATCCCCGATTGCGGTCGGTCATGTCGTAGGTGTAGCGGGTCAACGAGCGCTTTTTGCCCTTGTCTTTCAGGTTGGGCAGCTCGAACTGCTCGGTGAGAATCCTGCCCAGATCGTAGGCTGAAGACTCCATTTCATGCTGGCCGCCTTCGCCTTCACCGGGCCCCCCGGCGCCGGCCTGATCGGGATCGCGGACCGGCTGTTCGCCGATCACTTCGCCTTCTTCGCCGTCGCCGCTGCCGCCCTGCCCCTGCCCTTCTTCCTGGGATGTGAAGCGGGGGTCGTGGATGAATTTCTCTTCCACGGTGGTCGGCACCACCACCACCTTGCCCTTGCCGGCCCTGCCGGGTTTGATCATTTTGCCGACCCGGATTTTACGGGGAAAGCCATCCTTTTCCCGCTGGCGGTCTTTTTCGAGCAGTTCATCGATGGAGCGGATATGGCTGACGTAAGATCCCCGGGGTTGGGCCATGGCCTGCAGCATCATCAGGTCATGATAGGCGTACAGGTTGGTCAGTCGGATTTCACCCCTGTCGGTGCGCACCAGAGCCATGTCGCCGGGGACCGCGGGCAGTTCGTGGGGCCGATTGTCGTTGAGTTCCAGGAGAATTTTTTTTTCCTGTTCATCGGTCAGACCTTGACGTTTGAGATTCGCATAAATTTTTTTCAATTTAATTAACATGTTATGATCGGCTCATCGTTTTTTTCAACCCAGTTGGATGAATTGGCCGAAATAAAGTGCTGTCAATACTAAAAACCCTGTGTGAACTTTTTCCAGAGCATGCCAATCTCCTGTCACCGTACCCCAACTAAAAGCAATGATTTCCAACAAGCAAATACTTCCAACGATGATAAGTCTTTCTTTTTTCAATTTTCTTTTCGTCCTTGATAAAGGTTGCTAACAATATCACGATTGCACTGCAAATGATCGTCCACAAATGGTAGATTTCGGCTCAGGCCAAGGCCGCAGCGAGGTCGAAACCGCAGGCGTAGCATCGCTACGTTGAGGATTTCGGCCGAGTGAGAACGCCGTCCTGGGCCGAAAGATGCCGTTTGTGGTGAACATTTTAGTTTTCGTCCTCTTGTGTGCAAAAATACTCGATCGTCTTCTGCGCGCACGTCCGGCAATACCCCAGCTTGTTGAGCATGGTGTCAACCATGCGGTCGTAGAGCTTCTGGTTTTCCTCGTTGGTGCGGTTGGCCAAAGCGCCGATGAGGCTGCCGGCGCCGGCGATGTCCGATTTCAGGCGTACATCAGTGACCGCCTTGACCAGTTCCAGGTTGTCCATGAAATCATAGTCCGGGTTCACGGAGATCTTCTGCCCGTAAATTTTGCGGATGGAGGTGCGGAAGGTTTCGGTTTGTTCGGATGTCTTCAATCCCAGGCGCTCCTCGACGCTTTTGATGTAGCGTTCGTCGATTTTCAGGGCCCGCAGTTCGCCGGTCTGGGGGTCCTTGTACTTCCACATCCTGTCCGGGCCCAGGTCCTCGGCATCGATGCCGATGATCATGTTGACATAATTCATCACGTCCTTGCGGATGGCCAACGGTTCGTCCATGTAGGCATTGAACATCTCCGTCATGATGCGTTCCCGGTAAAGCCCCTTGGCCGTTTTGAGATCCTCCAGGTATTTGGCCCGGTCATTGGCCTCGGTGACGTAGTCCAGAACGATGCGTTCCAGGGCTTTGAAGATGTCGTGGGCGAACATGCATTTGCCTTCATTGGTCTCCGAGCTTTCGATGAGCAACTGGATGGCCCGGCCCAGGTTGCGCTGCCCCAACCCTTTCTGGCCGAAGCGCTTGGTGATGTCCGGGTCCTGGTTGAGGGTGTCGATGACTTCCGCCAGGGTTTTGATGCTCTTTTCCCCGGCCACTTCGCCGGCGGCCAGTTTCATGGTTTCGATGGGCGTGAGCTTTTCCGAACGGGCCAGGCGGGTGAGCACCACGGCAACGGAGATGGCATAGTTGAGGTTGGGATCCTGGTGGAGGTATTCCCGGGTCAAGGTGGTGCGGGTTTCGCTGCCGATGGCGTAATTGGTCAGGTCTTTTTGCAGTTTGTAGTTGGTGTTGTGGGAAACATAGCAGATGCGGCAGCGGTCGACGATGGGGGCTTCCTCCTTTTCGGCCAGGAAGCGATTGAATTCGGAGTTGTTGCTGGTGGCGATGATCAGGGTGTCGATGGGCCACTTGTAGCCGTCGATCTCTATGTTGCGGTTCTGGATGACACCCAGGTAGACCTGAACCAGGTCTTTCTTGTTCTTGAAGATCTCGTCGGCGAAATGCACCCCGCCGCCGGCCACCCGGGCCAGGGCGCCACGGCGCAGATCGAAACGATAGGGGTTGTTGGTGTCCGTGATGTGCAGCAGCCGCTGGATGGATTCCTCGCCCAGAAGATCCACCGCCGATGATGTGATTTTATCCTTGGCCGGATACTTGCCGGTGACGGTGCCCAGGCTTTCGGTCATGGGGACCGGAATGATCTCGACAAACTCGAGCATGGCCGCCAGATCGCCGCCGGTATAATTGCGGATGCCGTTCCAGATGAAAGCGCTGCAGGCCCCCAGGGGGCGGTAGTCCACCCAGAGGTTTTCAATTTCGTTGTCGGAGAAGCCGATATCGCGGGCCAAAAAGGACCGGCAGGCGTCCGGGTCGTCCTCGATGTTCATCCCCAGGATCATGGGGTCCTCGTAAGACTGGGATTCGATGGTGGCGATTCTTCCATACCCGCCGAGTTTGTCCAGGCCGACAAACCGAAAGGAATACTTGCGGTTGTCTTCCTGGGATAGAAATTTTCTGTAATGGCTGCAGATATACTCCACCAGAAAAGTTTTTCCATTGCCCGGTTCGCCTACCAGCACAAATGCCATTTCCTTGGAGGAGCCGTTTTCCGCAGCATCCTTGACGTAGGAAACGAAACTGTTGATTTCGTCGTACATCCCGATGATATGTTTTTTGCCGGTGCGGAACAGGCTGAAGTCATAGGTGGTTTTTCCGTTGACGACCACCTTTTGGATCTCGCTTTCCAGAACCATGCGAGTCACACCCTGAAAGGCGTTTTCAAAACAGCGTTTTCCCTCCTTGACTTCGAGCAGGTGCTGATGGAGCGCCGAAGTGTTTTTGTTTCCCATGATATCCCCCTAATGGTTGAATAACGGGTGGAGCGAATGGCGGAGCGGCTTCATGCTGAATCGAAAAGCAATGGAATCGGCAGCAATGAAAGGTGAGCTCTCGATAGTTGAGCGAAAGCAACTTGAGGATTAGAACGAGAATTCCATTGCCATAATTTGAGTATAGCACCCTGCCACCAAACCGCAACCGGTAAAAAACAAGGACTGTCGGCATGTGCAGAACCCGTATTGACAAGACACGAACAACACTGGTATGACCTCTTACCAGTTGCACCAAGGAGATTTTCCATGAAACCGACGTCGTCTTCACCACCGATCCGGCCTGCCCAACGGGCCGAGCACATGATCGTCACCGGCATCCTGGACGGCACCTTTGCCCCCGGCAGCGTCCTTCCCAGCGAACGGCAGTTGGCGGAGACCTTGGGTGTTGCCCGTCCGCCGTTGCGCGAAACGCTCCAGCGGCTGGCCGCGCAAGGCTGGCTGACCATTGCTCACGGCAAGCCCACGGTGGTCAACGACTACTGGGAAAAAGGCGGTATGGGCCTGCTCAGCACGCTGGCCAGGTATGTCGATACCTTACCGCATGGTTTCATTGTTCACCTGTTGGAGGTCAGAAGCCGTCTGTTGCCCATTATTGCCGAGTTGGCCGTAAAACGGGCGCCGGATGCCGTCCTGGCGTTTTTGGATAAGGTTGAAAGCCTGGAGGACAACGCACAGGCTTTTGCCGTTTTCGACTGGCAGCTTCAGGTTTTTATGGCCGGCAAAACCGGCAACCCCATCTACAAGCTGATGCTTAACGATTTTTCCGGAATGTTCGCCACCCTGGCCGCCGCCTACTTTTCCAGGTTCCAGGCACGCGCCGCATCGCACAGCTATTACCGAGAACTTGCGGCAGCGATACCGGTCGGTGGAAAGCGCGTGGAGGCGGTGGTGGTGGCGGCTATGGAAGAAAGTGTGACCCTTTGGAAAAGAATCGGTCGGGAAGAGAGATGATCGATCTGGCCAAGAATTGGGATGTGATTGTTGTCGGCGGCGGGATTACGGGTGCCGGTATTTTCCGGGAGGCCGTGCGGGCGGATCTGAAGACGCTGCTGTTGGAACAGCGGGATTTTGCCTGGGGAACCTCGAGCCGCTCCTCCAAACTGGTTCATGGCGGGCTTCGCTATTTGAAGGAGGGCCGTTTTTTCCTGACCCGCGACGCGGTGCGCGAACGCGAGCGGCTGCTTGTCGAGGCCAGGGGGCTGGTGACGCCCATGGGTTTTTTGGTTCCCGTCTACAAAAATCGCGGGCCGGGCCGCTGGACCCTGGAAGCCGGACTGTCGATTTACGACTTGATTGCCAAGCGGCGCCAGCACAGCTATCTGGATGTGGATGAATTTGTTACATTGGCGCCCCATATCGACCGCAAAGAGCTGGTCGGGGGGTTTCAATTTTTCGATGCCCAGGTGGACGATGCCCGTTTGGTGCTGCGGCTGATTTTCGAGGCGTCGGCCGACGGCGGCACGGCCATGAATTATACCCGGGTGATTGCATTAAGGCGCGATGAAAGCGGCCATGTCAACGGTGTAACCGCCGAAGATACCCATACCCATCAAACCATCTCTCTTTCGGCCAAGGCGGTCATCAACGCCACGGGCTGCTGGGCCGAGCGGTTGCACCCTTCCCCGCAGAAGAATCTGCATCTGCGGCCCCTGCGGGGAAGCCACCTGATTTTTCCAGCCCATGTTCTGCCCGTGGACCAGGCCATCAGCTATATTCACCCGGACGACGGCCGGGCCGTTTTCCTTGTCCCCTGGGAGGGGGCCGTGATCGCCGGAACCACCGATCTGGATCATGGCGACAGCCTATCCTTCGAACCGCGGATTACCGAACAGGAAGTGGCATATCTGCTGGAAGGCCTGCAGGCCCTGTTCCCGGCACTGGACGTGTCGGCCCGGGACTGCATCGCCACCATTGCCGGTGTCCGACCGGTGCTCAGCGAGGGAAAGCGGGATCCTTCGGAAGAATCCCGGGAACATGTCGTCTGGGTAGACAAGGGACTGGTGACCATTACCGGCGGAAAGCTGACCACTTTTCGTCAACTGGCGCACGATGCCCTGAAGGCCGCCAGACCGTTTTTAGAGGCCGAGGTAACGTTCGACGAAGACGCGCCGGTGTTTGCACCCGTGCAGCGCCAGCCTGAATCGCCGGTTCCGGTTTCGGACGACCAATGGGCATCGCTATACGGGCGCTATGGAGATGCCGCCGCTAAAATCGTTGCCGAAGCGTCGCCGGCAACTTTGGAATCGGTACCCAACACGAATACCCTTTGGGCCGAAATCGTTCATGCCGCCTCCCGGGAAAAAATCGAGCATCTTTCCGATTTGCTGCTGCGGCGGGTGCGGATCGGTCTGCTGACCGACCAGGGAGGGCGTGCGTACTTGGACCGAATCCGGCATCTGTGCGCTCCGCAACTGAATTGGGACGCCGCCCGATGGCGAAAAGAAATTCGAGATTACCGTGAAGTCTGGCAGTTCGCCCACGGCATGCCCGGCCGCCATGCCGTGTCCCGGGGACCGGTGAAATCCTTTTTCTATCGGCTTGGCTCGCGTTTGCGGGAACGTTTGGTTTGAAACGATGACTGAAAAAGATCTTCTCCTTTCCATCGACAATGGCACCCAGAGCCTCAAGGCCCTGGTCTTCGATGCCCGCGGCAATCTGCTGGCCAAAGAGCAGGTGCTGTTCACCCCCTATTTTTCGGACCGGCCCGGTTGGGCGGAGCAGGACCCCGCGGTTTTCTGGAGTGCTTTGTGCCGGGCGTGCCAGGGGATTTTTACCGATTCGGGAATCGAAAAATCACGGATTGTCGGGGTTTCAGTGACCACCCAGCGGGGAACGGTGGTTAACCTGGACAAGGAAGGCCAGCCGCTCAGGCCGGCCATTTTATGGTTGGATCAACGCAAATGCCACGGTCAGCCGCCGTTGGGGGGGGCTTGGGGGCTGCTGTTCAAGGTGGCCCGATTAACCGACACCCTGACCTATTTCCAATCCGAGGTCGAAGCGTCCTGGATCGCCGGAAACCAGCCCGATATCTGGTCCCGCACCCATAAGTTCCTCCTGCTTTCGGGGTACCTCAACTATCGGCTGACGGGTCGTTATGTGGATTCCGTCGGGAGTCAGGTGGGTTATCTGCCTTTCGACTACAAACGGCTGCGCTGGGCCCGATCCTGGGACTGGAAGTGGCGCTGCGTACCGGTGCGCCCGGCGCAGCTTCCTCAACTGGTCCCGCCCGGGCAAATTCTGGGTTCGGTCAGCCGGGCCGCCAGCCGGGAAACGGGCATTCCCGAGGGCCTGCCGGTGGTGGCTGCTGCAGCGGACAAGGCGTGTGAAGTGATCGGCTCCGGCAGCCTCGATCCTTCGGTGGGCTGTTTGAGCTACGGCACCACCGCCACGGTCAACATTACGCATCGGCGCTACATCGAACCCATTCCGCTGCTGCCGGCCTATCCCAGCGCCATCCCCGGATTCCATGCCGTGGAGGTCCAGGTATTTCGCGGGTTCTGGATGGTCAACTGGTTTAAAGAGGAGTTCGGCCTTCCGGAGCAGCTCGCGGCGGAAAAAACCGGGGTGGCCCCGGAAGACCTGTTCGAAAACCTGATCAAAGACGTTCCTCCCGGTTCTCTTGGGTTGATGCTCCAGCCGTTCTGGACGCCAGGCATTCGCAAGCCGGGCCCTGAGGCCAAAGGAGCTGTTATCGGTTTTGGCGACATCCATACCCGCGCCCACCTGTACCGCTCCATTCTGGAGGGGCTGGCCTATGCCCTGCGGGAAGGCAAAGAGCGCATCGAGCGGCGCAGCAAGATTCCCATTTGCAGCCTGCGTGTATCCGGCGGCGGCAGCCAGAGCGATCTGGCCATGCAGTTGACGGCGGACGTTTTTGGCCTGCCCACCACCCGGCCCCATCTTTATGAAACATCCGGACTGGGCGCCGCCATCGACAGCGCCGTGGGACTGGGATTGCATCCGGATTTCGAGACCGCCGTAGACGCCATGACCCATACCGGGGATCGATTCGAGCCCGATGCTTCCAACCATAAGCTCTACGATGAACTTTACCGCAAGGTGTACAAACGAATGTATCGCCGCCTGCAGCCGCTTTACCAGAAAATTCGTGAAATTACCGGATACCCCGAATAGCCTGCCGATGCACCGCACCAGGATGTCGGGCTTTTTACTCAAAGGCCCATGATAGAACTTGATTCCCCCGGTAGCCTTACTTATGATGGCGAGAATTCACCAAACCGTTCCAGACAATTCGAGCGGGAACCGCCATCATGCTTAAAGAACTGCTGATTAAAAATTTTGCCATTATCGACGACCTGAGCATTCGCTTCGAGGACGGGCTGACCGTGTTGAGCGGGGAAACCGGTGCCGGGAAGTCGATCATCATCAATGCGGTCAACCTGCTCCTGGGAGCTCGGGCCAGCGCCAAAATGATACGCGACGGCTTCGAGACCGCCGAGTTGTCCGCATTTTTCGAAGTGCCGGAGAATTCTCCCGCAGCAGGCGTTATGGGGGAAAACGGCTACGCGCCCGAAGACGGCCTGATGGTGCGCCGGGTCATCTCCAGAAACGATCGTCATCGCGTTTACATCAACGACCGCATGGCCACCATGCAGATGCTGGCCGCCATTACGGATAACCTGGCCAGCATTTCCGGCCAGCACGCCAGCCAGGGCCTGCTGAAAGAGGAATCCCACCTGGCGATTTTGGATCGATTCGGCGGGTTACTGCCGCAGGTCCAGCAGGTGTCCGAGCTTTACGAAGAAATGGTGCCGCTGGGCCAGTCCCTGGAGAACCTGATCGCCAGAAAAGAGAATCAGGAAAAAGAGATGGAGCTGCTGAGATACCAGGCCGCCGAGATCGCCGATGCCGATATTGATCCCGGTGAGGACGAATCCCTGGAAAAAGAGCGCCTGCGGCTTAAAAACGTGGTGTTTTTGCATCAGGCCATTTTTTCTGCTATCGAATCCCTTTACGGTGCCGACGGCGCCATTCTGGAACAGCTCGGTGAAGTGCGCAAGCAACTGGAAAAGGCCGCCGACCTGGATGAAGGGGTGGCACCGGCGGTCCAGGGGATTGCCGACAGCCTTTTTGCCTTGGAGGACGTGACCGAAACCTTGCGCTCCTATCTGGGGACCCTGGATACCGAATCGGACAGCCTCGACGCGGTGGAAAGCCGCCTGGATCTGATCAATCGATTGAAACGAAAGTACGGCGGATCGTTGGAGGCGCTTTTTCGGAAAAGGGATGCCATCGACGCCGAACTGGCGGCGATTGCCGACATCGACGGTGAAATCCAGAGGGTTCAGACGGCGCTGAAGGCGTCCCGCGACCAGTTGACCGACCGTGCCCGGAAACTTTCGGCCGAGCGCCAGCGGGTGGCCCGCCGTTTTGCCAAATCTGTCGAGAAGGAATTGGCCGGCTTGAAGATGGCCGGCACCCGTTTCGATGTCGACTTCACCCAGACGCCCTGCGGCCGGCAAACCGCGTCCTGGCTTTGTGCCGACGGTCACCTGTTGTCGGCTACCGGCATCGATCAGGCGATTTTCATGATCGCCCCCAATGTGGGCGAGTCGTTGAAACCGTTGGCAGCGATTGCCTCGGGTGGGGAACTTTCCCGGGTGGTTCTGGCGCTGAAGGCCATCCTGGCGGAAACGGATGCGGTGGGGACGGTGATTTTTGACGAGGTGGACGCGGGCATCGGCGGCGCCGTGGCCGAAACGGTGGGGAAAAAATTGAATGCCTTGGCTGGCAAACATCAGCTGATCTGCATTACCCATCTACCCCAGATCGCCCGTTTCAGCGGCCATCATTATTTTATCGAGAAATGTGTGAAGAAGGGCCGGACGACCACCACCATCCGGCCGATGGACAAGGAAGAGCGCATCCGGGAGATTGCCCGCATGCTGGGCGGAGAGACGATTACGCCGACGGCGCTGGAACATGCCAGGGCAATGATGACGGCGTCGTAAAAAGTCCGATATCCGCGTTACGCTTCATCCCTCGTCACTGCGGAGTACGTTCAGGTACGCTGCCTGCGGCACCCGCGATAGCGGTATTCTCGGGACTCGCAAGCCTTGATCTCGAACTTTTTACGACGCCGTCCGGAATGAGACTGTGAGTTTGTCAATGAGGCTTGACAATACAGCCATTGTGGTCAAAGTTTAGAAACTTTTTTAAGGAGAAGACAATGCCTATATACGAATTCAAATGTCAGGATTGTGACGAATATATGGAAATCCTGGTCATGAACAAGCAGGATGAAGTGGAAATGGTATGCTCGAAATGCGGCTCCGGCAAGCTGGAGCGGATCCTTTCCTCCACCAATCACGCCATTGCCGGAGGCGGAGCCGGACAGCCCGCTCAATCCGGCGTCAGTTCCCAGACCCGGACTTGCAGTTCGGGGTCATGCACTACCTACACCATTCCCGGACCGGCGTAAGGTTGGCCTCCGTGAAAAAACCGTTTTTATTCGTTTTTACGCTGCTTTCGGTGCTGACTGCGGCGAGTCTCGTACAGGCCGAACGGTTGAGCGTCAGGACCGGTATTGCCAATATCCGTTCGGGACCGAGCACCAGCGATGCTGTCATCTGGAAGGTAGAGAAGTATCATCCCCTGAACGTGGTGCACAGTCAGGGCGACTGGTGCCTGTTCGAGGATTTCGAAGGGGATCGCGGGTGGATTCACCGTTCGTTGCTCGCTCCGACCCGAACCGTAATCGTAAAGAAAAACAAATGCAATGTCCGTTCGGGACCGGGCACCGGCAACGCAATCCTTTTTACCGTGGACAAGGGCGTTCCATTTAAGGTGCTCGAGGAGAATGGAAAATGGCTGTATGTGGTTCACGCCGACGGCGACAAGGGGTGGATTCACCGGTCACTACTATGGTAAAGAGCCGAACGAAAAAGGAAAAGAATTGAAATCACAGCAGGAAAAAACACGCATCGTCGGCCTGGGTTCCGCGTTGGTGGATATTCTGGTTCACGAAAACGATGATTTTGTCAGCCGCATCGGGTATCCCAAAGGCGGCATGACCTTGGTGGACATGCAGGAGCTGGAAAGAATTCTTTCCCAGCTATCCACTGTCCCGGTCCAGGTCCCCGGTGGCTCGGCATGCAACACGGCTGTTGGTGTCGGCTGTCTGGGAGGCCATGCCCGCTTTGTCGGCAAACGGGGCAACGACGATTCGGGGCTTTTTTTTCAAGAGGCTCTGGTGCAGCGGGGAGTGGAACCGGTTTTACTGCCGTCCGAACTGCCTACCGGAAGGGTTCTGTCCATTATCACGCCGGATGCCCAGCGAACCATGATCACATACCTGGGTGCGTCGGCGGATACCCGGCCCGATGAGATTACCGCAGATCATTTCGCCGGATGCGCCGTGGCTCACGTGGAGGGGTATATGCTGTTTAACCCCGAATTGATGACGGCGTCGCTGACGGCCGCCAAGGCGGCCGGCTCGCTGATTTCGCTGGACCTGGCCAGTTTTACCGTGGTCGAACAGTCCCGTGAGCTTCTGGATGAGCTCATCGAAAAGTATGTGGATATTCTTATTGCCAACGAAGACGAGGCCCTGGCCTACACCGGCGAAGAGGACGAATTGAAGGCCTTGGACCAATTGGCCCGGCATGCCGAGGTTGCCGTATTGAAGGTCGGCGCCAGGGGCAGCTTTATTCAGGAGTCCGGCCGGGTCTACCGCATCGCCGCCCAGGGAAACAACGGGGCCATCGACACCACTGGCGCCGGAGATCTCTGGGCATCCGGTTTCCTATACGGTATGGTAAACGGTTTCGACCATGACAAGAGCGGTCGGATCGCTTCGGCATGCGGATATGAAGTCTGTCAGGTAATCGGTGCCGATATCTCGGCCGACGGGTGGATGCGAATCAGGAAAAAACTGGAGGAATAATGGCCAAAGGGACCGTAACACGCAAACAGCTATTAAAAGAACCGGATCAGTTTATTACTTTTTCGGGCAAGTTGATCGCTTTCGGGCGATCCCACCTGAAAACGATTCTAATCGGCGCCGGGGTTTTTCTGGCCTTGATCGTGGCTGCCGCAGTGGTCGGCCAGATTTCCAACCGCAACGAGAGCAAGGCTTCCCGGATGGTTGAACAAGCGTTGGCCAAATATTCGGCTGCTCTTCGGGATACCGATGCCAAGACGGCTTATGATCGAGTGAAAGACGATTTTGCCGAGATTTTCGATGGATACGGATCCAAAAGCGCGGCAAAAATCGCACGGATCGTATATGGCGATATCAGTTACAATGCCGGAGACGCCGAAACCGCCATCGCCATGTACACCCAGGCACAGGAAGATTTGGGCGACGCTTCGTCACTGAAAAATATTGTGCTCAGCGGTTTGGGGCATGCCTACCTGCTCAAAGGATCCCACGCCGATGCCATTCGCTGTTTTGAAACACTTTCCCGGGACGGGGAAGTAACGATGAAAAGCGGTGCGCTATTCAACCTGGCCTGGCTTTATGACAAAGCCGGCGAAAAAGAAAAAAGCAAAGCCAGCTATGAGGCCCTTTTGGCCGATTTCCCCAACACGATGTACGGGGACCTGGTAAGAGAAAAAATAAACAGTTAACGGTAATTGACAAATAACGAAGAAGCTTGCGGAGCAAACAACAACGTGCGGCAAACGGAATCCGGCTTGCTCGGTTTCGTTCTTAAGAATATTCGGGACTTCATCTTCCCTTTATTTTTTCCAACAATTTATATTTCTTGATTTTTTGATTCAGGCCGCTTTTACCGATGCCCAACAGCTCCGCCGCGTGGGTCTGTACGTAATTGGCTTTTTTCAAGGCCCGGATAATCATGTTTCTTTCCACCAGGGCCAAGGTGTCGTAAAGATTTGCATCCAGGGGGATGCCGTCCATATGCAGCGTACCGTGGGCGTTGTCGACAAAGTCCTTGGGAAGATCCGAAACCTGCACGATTGCTTCGGGACTCATCACGATCGCACGCTCGATGACATTCTCCAGTTCGCGCACATTTCCCGGCCAATCGTACTCGTAAAACAGCCGCTCCACCTCCCGGTCGATTCCGGTTACCGGTGGATCCGTGTTGCGTTCGTCGCTGTATTTGTCGATGAAGTGGCTTACCAGCGGCCGGATATCCTCCAGCCTTTCCCGCAGCGGCGGCAGGGTGATGGGGACGACGTTGAGCCGATAGAACAGGTCTTCCCGGAATGACCCCCTGGCCACCTCTTCCTTCAGGGATTTGTTGGTAGCTGCAATCAGCCGGATGTTTACCGATACTGGTTTGACACCGCCGACCCGTTCGATTACCCGCTCCTGGAGAACACGAAGCAATTTCACCTGCAGGTCCAAAGAAAGCTCGCCGATTTCATCCAAAAACAGGGTTCCGTTGTCCGCGATTTCGAAGCGCCCCTTTTTCATGGACACCGCACCGGTAAAGGCCCCTTTTTCATGGCCGAACAGCTCGCTTTCCAGCAGAGTTTCGGTCAGGGCTGAGCAATTTACGGCCACAAAGGATTTTTCTTTTCTGGGGCTGTTGAAGTGCAGGGCCCTGGCCACCAGCTCTTTTCCCGTTCCGCTGGCACCTTCGATGAGGACTGTTGCCGAGGCCGGGGCGACCTTGCGGATTAGCTGAAATACATTCCGCATGGTTTTGCTTTTCCCGATGATATTGTGAAAGCTGTAGCGATCTTCCACGGCACTTCGAAGTTCGCGGTTTTCTTTGACCACGCGGTACATGGAAACGGCCTTGTTGACATACAGGACGAGCTGTTCATTGTCGAAAGGCTTGAGAATGTAAGTGTAGGCTCCTTTCTGCATGGCCTCCACCGCTTTTTCGACAGTACCGTGGGCGGTCATCATGATCACCGGCAGGCCCGCATCCTGCTTCTTGATGCATTCGAGAAGGGCAATACCGTCCATGGCGGGCATCTTCATATCGGTGAGCACCAGGTCCACATCGGATCGGGAGAGTATGTCCAGCGATTCGGGACCGCTGTTGGCGGTAAGGGTTTCAAAACCGGCATCTTCAAGCACGGCCGAAAGAATCAGCGTGTAGTTTTTTTCGTCGTCAACGATAAGAATGGTTTCCATTACGGCCTCTATTTATCCAACGGGAATTTGACGGTAACCCGAGCGCCTTTTCCTTTACGGTTGTCAACACGAATCTTTCCGTCATGGGATTCGATGATATTTCTGACAATGCCCAATCCCAGTCCGGTTCCCTTCTCCTTGGTGGTAAAAAAGGGGTCCCAGACTTTTTCCATGACCTGAGGCGGTACGCCGACGCCTTCGTCTTCGATCAATACCCAAAGAGCCTTGTCTTCCTTTTCGATGGTCACCTCAATGACACCACCGTCTGGCATTGCCTGCATTCCATTGATCAGCAAGTTAAGAAAAGCTTGGTAGAGCATGTCCCCGTCAGCCATGATTTCGGGAATTTCGTCAGCGAAAGCTGTTTTGATGCTGTATCCATTTTTTTTTATCTGAGGCTCGAGGAACTGGATGTTTTTCGTGATTATCCGATCGATTTTGCAAGGGGTCCGGTTGGGGGGCGTGGGCCGGGCATAGTTTAGAAAATCCGTGATGATGTTGTTCAGCCTTCGGGCTTCGGCAACGATGATATCGGTGATGGCGTTGAGCGCATCCCGGGGATCCATTCTTTTTTTTAACAGCTCAGCCGAACTGCTGATAATGCCCAGCGGGTTCCTGATCTCATGGGAAACACCGGCAACCATTTCTCCCAAAGAGGAGAGGTGTTTGGATTTGGCCAGCTGATCCTTGAGGCGCAAACGCTCGATGGCCCGTTTTTCGATAATCCCCTCGCCTCGCTTGACCACATAAATCAAGGTCAGCAGCAAAATTCCCATCACAATGCTGATGGTGGCAATAACCAGCACCTGATATTTGAATATCTTTCGGTAATCACTCGACAAATCCTGTCTAATTTCTATTACACCCAATACCGGTCCGGAGATTGGAGACAGCGGGCGCTCTGCCCGTAGCGGCGCAAAAGTGACAATTTTGATTTCCTTGGGGATGCCCAGAAAAATTTCCCACAGCGTCCCGCTTTGAACCAGTTTGGAGGTCGATTTACCTTCCAGAGCATTTTTATAGGAGCTGCCGCCAAGATTCTCGACCCCCACCAGTTCAGAAGAGAAACTATAGGCAATGATGTCGTTTTTGCTGTATATATTGACCATTTCGACATTGAAGCTGTGCAGTGTGCTACGAACGACACTGTCCATCCGCTCAAACTGCTCCTGATTCCTCAATTCAATTTTCCCATATTTCAGTCCCACGGGCAGGATAAACTGTAAAAAGACTTGGTGGTTCAGGTTCTCGATGAGCAGCAGCGCGTATTCCTCGCTTTTCTGGTATTGCATTGCACGTACCCAGTGGGTGTTGAGCACGGAAAGGATGATGGTGCCGATGAAAATGACGATCAGACTGGTAAAAGTAAAGTATTTTACCAATCGAAACGGTTTGGCCCGTTCTGCAGGTTTTGGATTTTTCATAATGGGATTAAAGTTTACGATATCTATGCCGATTTGTAAAAATATCAAATGCTGACAATGCCATGGCATATAAAGAAACTCGAATGGCATGTCAATTGACCATTTCAGCATGGAATTGTCAAAAAAAAAGCGGATCTCCATCGATACTACTCAGGTCGTTCGACGAGGGCAACCAGGTGACCCTTAAACACCAAAATGAAAAAACCGGGACCGTTGCTGGAAAAGAAAAAAAGGCCCCTGACACAAGATAAGGGTAATTATGAATAGGGTCCCACAATATAGCTTAAATAAACAAAATTATATATAAAAGTTGTATAATTTTGCTTGACAACGTTCTTTTTTATGTCTTGAATAATATGAAACGTTCAACATCCCGGTTTAAAATATGTGTTGGATCTTCTTTGACAAGCGGACACTGTGATTGCTTTTTTGATTCCCACAAGACGATGGTTCAAATGGTGAAGAATTCATTAAAAGAAATAAGAGAATCCCTTCTGATGAGTAAATCGGAACTGGCGAGAGAAGCAAACGTCTCTCCCATAACGATTACAAGGATTGAAGAGGGAAAACCGTGTCGGCTGGAAACCAAGAGAAAGATTTTGTTGGCTTTGGGTTACGGCCTTTCGGATAGTAAAAAAATTTTTGGTGAATAAGAGCTGATCATGTTATTTGGAAAAAAAGACCGACTCATAGGCCTTGACATTGGATCCCGCAGTATCAAAGCTGCGGAAATTTCTGAGACCAAAAAGGGAAAGACCCTTGAACGGTTTGGAATTATCGACATTGCTCCAGGCCTAATTGAAGATGGCGCCATCAACAACGCGGAGCAGGTTTCCGACACAATTCGACAGTTATTAAAAAATTACGGCATTAAAGGCAGTAATGTAGCGCTTTCTGTTGGTGGCTACTCGGTGATCGTAAAAAAGATCAATGTTCAGTCCATGTCGGAAGATCAACTTCAAGATACTATCAGTTTTGAAGCGGAACAATACATTCCCTTTGACATTGCGGATGTCAATCTGGATTTCCAAATCCTAGGCGAGAATGAAAGCAACCCCAACCAGATGAGCGTATTGCTGGTTGCCGCTAAAAAAGAGATGGTCAATGACTATGTCAATCTTGCCCAGATGGCCGGGTTGACGCCCTGTGTCATTGATGTGGACGCGTTTGCCCTGCAGAATATATACGAATTCAATGCCACCCCGGAAAAAAAGGAAAATATTGCACTGATTGACATCGGTGCAAGCAAAACCTCATTGAACATTTTAAAAGGACAGACGTCCGTTTTTATGCGAGATGTATCGTTGGGTTGCGGTCAGATCAATCAGAAAATTTCTTCGTTGATTGACTGTTCAATCGAAGAGGCCGAGCAGATCAAGTTTGGCGAGCAGTCCGAGAAGATTACTGCGGGAGACCTTTCGGATATCATCTCCTCCGTTGTTTCGGACTGGTGTACGGAAATCAGGCGGGCCCTGGACTTTTTCTATTCGACCTATCCGGACGATCAGATAAAAAGGATAACTCTCAGCGGTGGTGGTGGTAATATAAAAGAATTCAGGCAGTTGCTGTCAGTCGAGACCTCGGCCGAGGTGGCGACAATCAATCCCTTTGAAGGGTTTTACATAGACGAGAATCGGTTTGATGTGGAATTTCTAAAACGGATTGCTCCCCAAGCATCGATTAGCATGGGGCTGGCAACGAGAAAAGTTGATGATAAATGATACGCATTAATTTACTCCCATTTCGAGCCGCACGGAAAAAAGAAGATATCAGGCGACAAGTATCCGTGTTTGTGTTGTCACTGGTTATGGTGCTGATCGTTGCCGGTTGGTTCAGCTATTATTTGTCCGGCAAGATAAAAGCGTTGAACAAACAGATTCAGAGCACCCAGGAACAGGTGAACAAGTACAATAAAATCAACAAAGAAATTGCTGATATCAAGAAAAAGCTGGAACTTCTAAACAAAAAAATTGATGTAATCAAAACCTTGGACCTCACCCGTAAAGCCCCTGTCGAGTTGCTCGACGACATGTCCCGATTGGTCGTGGAAAAGCGAATGTGGTACACTGATTTAACCGAAAAAGGGGGGCAGATAACTGTTGTGGGAATCGCTTTGGACAATCCAACCGTCGCGGAATTCATGACTCGATTGGAAACATCCAATAGATATCAAAATATCCGACTGGTTTCCATCAACAAAAACGATTCTATTAAAGGGTTGGCCCTGAAAACATTCAGAATCAAATTTAAGAAGTCGCTTCCAAAGACACAACCTAAATAGGTATCAAAGAAATGAAGAAGGGTACAGCGGTTTCAGCAGAAAAAAAAGCCAATCCGTTTTTTGAGAAGCTCGAGCAGCTTACCAAGATCCAGCGTATCGGAATATGGTCAGGTGTTCTGGTTTTGATTGTGGCGGCTTTCGTTTACTTTTCCTATCTCCCAAATTTCAAGCAGATCGATACGCTCAGAAACAAACTGACAAAAATCGAAAAGCAGCTTGAGGTCGCCAAAAAGAATGCACGGGAATTGAATGCATACAGAAAAAAAATGCAGGAAGCTGAAGAGCAGTTCAAAATTGTGATGCAAGCTCTTCCCGAAAAAGAGGAAATTCCAACGTTACTTACCGGAATATCCAGAGCGGGGAAAAACGCAGGGTTGGAATTTTTGTTGTTTCAACCTGAGCCGGAAAGAAAAAAAGATTTTTATGCAGAGATTCCCGTGGCGATCAAGGTGATCGGTGATTATCATGGGGTGGCAACATTTTTCGAAAATGTCGCTGAATTGAACCGAATTGTTAATATCAGAAATGTCCATATGGTCCCGGAAAAAGGCGGTAAAAAGCTGCTTACCAATTGTTCGGCGGTCACCTACAAATTTCTTGAAGAGTCCAAGCAAACAAAAAAGAATAGCAGAAAATCCAAGAGGAAGAAGAAGTAAAGCCATGCGAATGCAAAATAGACAATCTTTGAGTTTTGTTCTTCTTTTTCTGATGGTATTTTTCCTCTCATGGGGATGCGGGGGGAAAGAAGAGCCAGCCAAAGCTCCGGTGGTCAGCAAGAAAATTGCTGTCAAGAGCAAGGATCAAGCACCGAAAGAAGCCGAAACCGTAAAAACGGAGACTTCCGCGAAAAAGCCGGAGAAGGCTATGGTTGGACAGGAAGCTCAGGCAACAACGCGAATCTATGACCCAAAGCAACGCATCAATCCGTTCACTCCGGTTTTCGGGGTCAAAAAAGAAGTTTCCGAATCGAAAGAAAGAAAACGCAAAAAACGGATTCCACAAACGCCACTGGAACGAATCAGCCTGGATCAGCTGAAGCTGGTGGCCATTATTCGGGCCTCAACAGGTAATCGGGCCCTTGTTGAAGATGCCATCGGTAAGGGATATATCATTAAAAACGGGACTTATATTGGACTGAATTCAGGGATGGTTACCCAGATTAATGCCAACAGTGTGATTGTCGAAGAAGAGGTTGAAAACCTTAAAGGGGAGTTTGTTCTTCAAAGCACCGAAATAAAACTTCAGAAACCAGCTGGAGAGTGATATGCACAACTTCAGGATCAAGTTTTCAAAAAAATTGGCACTTGTTTTTTGTGTTGGATTGGTTGTTGCCTTTACCTATGCAGGATGTGCAACCCAGCAATCTGGTTCTAAAGCAGGTGCGACCGGTGTTGATTCTTCTCAGGCGTTGGAGATAACTTCCGTTGACGTGTCTGAAACGTCCGATTCTATGGAGGTGGTCATCAACGGACCTAACCCGTTGACCTACACTTCGGTGAAACAGCCGGCTCCTCTGGGAGTAATTCTCTATTTTCCCAACACCCGTCTGAATGTTTCACAAACCGACATGCAGTCTACCGGCGATCCCGTCGCATCGGTTCATGCCGGCCAAATAGAAACCCAACAGACCACCACAAGGATTGAAATCCTGCTGACTTCAGACGTTCCCTATAATGTGGTGCAAAACGGAACATCTTTGGCCGTTCGTTTTGATAAACGTCCGGTTGCTTCAACCGAAGCCGAAATCAAAGCGGCGGGAAAATCCGCTACGGGCAGCCAAAAAGGCGATGTTACGCCTTCACCATCGGCACTGTCATCCGCGGCCAGTCCGACACAATCTTCAGGTGTTTTTCAGGGCACGGGAATACCGGTTGGAAAAGAAGATCAGATATGGGTGAATCGAATTGATTTTCTGGGGGAAACCGGAGGCCGGTCCACCTTGTCCATCGAGACGACGGCCAAGGTTGCCTACAAGATAGACAAAGTGTCCGACAAACTGCTCGAGTTGCGCTTGATGAATGCCAACATTGCGGAATTCAGACAGCGTCCGCTGATTACCACTCGCTTCGAGAGCGCCGTCAATCGGATTATGCCCATTCAGCTACCTTCCATGAAGGATTTTTCACTTTTTTCCATCGAACTGAGAGAGCCCGTACCCTATTACACCGAGCAGGTTGGCGCATTGCTGCTGGTTCACTTCGATGCCTCTTCCATACCGCCTGCGCCCGCTGATGAAAGCAATCTGCCGGACTGGAAAAAAGCCCTTGTAGAAACCGTGGGTCCGGCGGATGTGGTTGACTCTTATCCTTCAGGATCGGAAAAAGACAGTAAAATCAATACTCCCGGGGAGGCTTCGGTCGGAGGGGGCCGACCCGATACCGCCGAATCGGAAGATTTTGTTTTAGAGGCCGACCAGGCCATGGTGGTAACCAAAAGGGTAAAAAAGTACACCGGTGAAAAGATCGCGCTGGATTTTTTCCAGACAGATATCAAGAATGTCTTCCGGATTCTGCGGGAGGTCAGCGGAAAAAACTTTGCGATTGACAAGGATGTCCAAGGGAAAGTTACCCTTACGCTGGACAAGCCGGTTCCCTGGGATCAGGTCATGGACCTGGTGCTGCGGATGAACCAACTGGGCATGGTGGTTGAGGGCGATATTGTAAGAATAGCGACCCTGGCAACCCTTAAAAAAGAGAACGATCTCCGCAAGGCGCAAATTGCCGCCATGCAGAAGGAAAAAAAGCAGATCAAGGCCCTGGAGCCGTTGCAAACCCGTTATATCCCAATCAGTTATTCGGATGCTGCCAAAGAGGTGGTTCCACACTTGGAAACAATTGTTACGAAAGATCGTGGGTCGGTTACCGTCGATACGAAAAACAATCAAATTATCATCACGGACACAGCCGATGTAATCGCCCAGGCAGAAAAGATTGCCAGACAGATTGACAAGGTCACCTCTCAGGTGGTGATCGAAGCCCGAGTCGTGGAAATCACCGAAAGCTATTCCAGGGATCTGGGATTTTCCTGGTCGGGATCGGTGGGGCCCATTGCCCTTAACGACAAAATTTCTCTCGACGGCACCGTGGCCATGAATTACCCCGCTTCTACGACAAACGGTATCGGGTTCAGTCTTGAACGCACCCTGAACACCCCATTTTCTTTAGACGCGGCGCTTTCCGCCCTCGAATCCAACGGAAACGGCAAGATTCTCTCGGCCCCCAAAATTGTTACCCTCAACAATAAAAAAGCGACCATCAAGCAGGGCCAGGAAATCGGATATCTGGAAAGGGATTCAGCGGGTGGTTCCTCCGTATCTTTCAAAGATGTGGACTTGCTCCTAGAGGTTACCCCCCATGTGACCCCCGATAACCGCATTTCTCTTACCATATTGCTGCAAAAAAACGATGTGACCGATTTTGTCGAAGGGGTGCCAATTATTTCCACCAACGAGGCAAACACCCAGCTTCTGGTCAACGATGGCGATACGATCGTGATTGGCGGTATCATTAAATCCACGGAAACCAAAGCAAAGACCGCCTTTCCGGGCCTTCACAAAATTCCTGTGCTTGGGTGGATGTTTCAAAAGAATATCGAGGATAAAGACGATAACGAATTGCTGATTTTTCTAAATCCAAAAATCGTGCAGTTGGAACAGCGTTCGTCAGCATTCTAACTGTATCTTCAAATGACATTTTTCGTCAGGTAATTCAGGCGATCTTTTCGCAATGACTCGCTTGACTCTCTGAAAAAAACTGAAGCCGGAGGCCGGATGATCGACATCCGAACCCCGGCTTCAGTTTTTTCCTTGCAGCCCCCGTTTGTTGCCTCTAAAAGCCTACCCCCCGTAAAGAACCGCCAAAATGGTGGCCTGCCCACTGGCGGCGGCAATCAAGTGGGGCGTGGTGGACAGGTAGTAGGCACTGTCTCCGGGCTTCAGATCGAAGTGATCATCGCCGATGTCCAGTGAAACCGCTCCCTCCAGCACATAGATAAACTCCTCGCCGTCATGGACGGAGCGCTGCTGGTCCGGTGCTTCCTCCAATTGGACAATCAAGGATTCCATGTGGCGACCCTTTACTTCCGGGGCCAGGCTTCGGTAGGTGTAGGCTTGTTTTTTTCCTTTCTGGGAGGTGGAGCGGGAGACGATTTTCTGATCGCCCTTGCGGGTGATGGCGTAGAGTTTCTCGCCCACCCCGGAAACCAGGCGGCCGAAAGCACTGTCCAAAGCCTTGGACAGCTTGATGGCCGTGCCCAACTGGGGTTGGACTTCGCATTTTTCGATGCTGGCGAGCAGCTCCACCTCGAAACCGGTCATGTGGGACAGTTCTTCCAGGGAGATGCCCTTGGCTTGGCGGAGGGTCTTGATGCGTTGCCCGATGTCTTCGCGTTCACCCTCCGATGGGGTACAACTTTCGGGAGATTGGTCGATCTGACCGGTAAGATCTTCGAAGTAATCCACGTTGATGTGGGGTTTTTTCCCGCTTGTTTCCATGGTAATGCTCCTGCTGTTGTTTTTTATGTCTTTGATCTCGAACCTTTTGCGACGCTGAAACGACTTTTTACAAGTTCATCTTCTTTTCAGGGCCGATAGCGCTCCGGCAGCACGGCCTTTTTCCCCCATTCTACAGGAATATTCTGGCCGGCCGCTTCGCCGAATTTTTCCTTGAGTTTTTTCAACCCCGGCCGGGCAAATTCCAGATGTCCCTCTTTGAGGGTGCGGCCGTTGATCACCGCCTCGCTCCGCAGCCGATGGCCCACGGTACGTTCCAACTGGCGTCCCAGCCACAGCACCCGGTCCACATTGTATCCGTGCTCGATGCCCATCTCATCGATCTGCACCAGCATATCTTCCAGGCAGGTCAGCCCCACATAGCGGGGGTCCTCGTAGTAATACTCGCCCGTACCGGGCACCGGACAATCGTCCAGGAAATTGGCCGGCTGACCGCCCAGACCGCCCAGGGTGCCCTCAAAATGGCAGATGCCCGCTTGCAGGGCTGCCAGTACAGAAGCCGAGGCAACACGCTTGGTTTCATGGAAATGGGCAATATGCACGGAGGTGTCGGGGATCTCGTCCAGAATCATTGAAAAATAGCGGTAGACTTCCGGAGCCGATGCGCTGCCGTCGTGGTCGGCGTGCTCGATGTCCGTTGCGCCGATCTCCAGCCACCGCTTGGTGAACTCCACGGCATCCTTGAGTTCGGTCGCTCCGGCAATGGGGCTGCCCCAGATGGTGCTGACAGTACCGCACATTTTTAAACCGGCATCCCGACACTTGCGGATGGCGCTTTCGCACTCTTCCCAGTACGCGGGCAACGTGGTGCCGGAATTGGCGAAATGGTGCTCTTCCTCGGTGGAGACCATCATCAGACAGCGGTCCGGCCCCACGCCCCGTTTGGCCAGTTCGATGGCCCGGTCCACCGCGGGCTCGCGAATGGTCACCGCTGTGATGGTGATTTCGTCCGGATCGACGCCCCGTTTTTTGCAGCGGGCCTTGAAACGGTCGCTTCGCAAGTGGGCCAACACCTCTTCGGCATCGCTGAACTGGGGCATCAGGTAGGGATTGCCAAGGTTGGTCACTTCGATATTCTTGCAGCCGGCAAAAATCATTTCTTCCGCGTAGAAAATCTTGGCCCGGGTGGATATGAATTTTTCCAGGTGCTGGAAGCCGTCCCGAACGGTGATGTCTCCCAAGGTCACTTTTTTGGGCATCCGCGGAAAGATTTTCCAGTAGTCGTATTCGGTCATGGAATCCTCCTTTTTTATAATCCCTTATACACCGGTTTGCGCTTTTCCCGGAAGGCAGCCAGGCCTTCGAGCCGGTCCTCGGTGGGGATGCAGACCCAATAGGCGTTTGACTCGATGGCCAGACCGGTGGAAAGATCCGTCTCCATGCCGTAGTTGATGGCGTACTTGGCCTGTTCGATGGCCACGGGGCCGGTTTCGCAGATCTCGACGGCCATATCGCGGCAGGTCGCGAGCAGATCTTCGGGTGCACATATCTTGTTCACCAGGCCGATCTCCAGGGCTTCATCAGCGCCGATTCGTTTCCCGGTAAAGATCAGTTCCTTGGCCTTGCCTTTGCCCACCAGTCGCGGCAGACGCTGGGTGCCCCCGGCGCCGGGGATGATGGCCAGCCGGGTTTCGGTAAGCCCCATGGTGGCGTTTTGCGATGCAATGCGGATATCCGAGGCCAGGGCCAGTTCCGTGCCGCCGCCCAGGGCCACACCGTTGACCGCGGCGATCACCGGCTTGTTGAGTTGTTCGATTTCGGTAAAAAGATTGCGAATGGTATAGATGTATTCTTTCACCTGAATGGGCGAAAGGGTCGCTCTTTCTTTCAGATCGGCGCCGGAGCAAAAGGCCCGGTCGCCGCTGCCCGTGACAATCACGACCCGCACGTCCGGGTCGAAGCGGATTTCGGCGATTTTGGCTTTGAGCGCTTGCAGCAGGGCAAAGTTGAAGGAATTCATCACTTCGGGTCGGTTCAGCGTGATTACGGCCACGCCTTCCTGCTGTTCGCTGAGCAGAATGGATTCGTTCATACGATTCTCCTTTATGGTGCTGATTCGTGGCGGTCAGCAGCCGATGTAGCGGGAAATGACAAGGCGCTGAACCTCGGAAGTGCCTTCGCCGATGTCCAGCAGCTTCTGATCGCGGTAGAACCGCTCCACGTCGTATTCCTTCATCAGCCCGTAGCCGCCATGAATCTGTACGGAATGGTTGGCCACACGGCCCATGAGTTCGGAACAGTAGAGCTTGGCCATGGCGGCTTCTTTTTCGAACGGCCGTTTGTGGTCCCTGAGCCAGCAGGCTTTGTAAAGCAGGTTGCGGCCGCACTCGATCTCCATGGCGCTGTCGGCCAGCTTGAAGGCCACGGCCTGGAACTTGGAGATGGGTTGGCCGAACTGCTCGCGCTTCTGGGCGTATTTGAGGGCCGTGTCGTAGGCCCCCTGGGCGCCGCCCAATCCCATGGCTCCGATGGAAAGGCGGCCGCCGTCCAGGGTCTGAAGCATCTGATGGAATCCGTCGCCCTGACGGCCCAGAATGTTTTTGGCCGGAACCCGCACGTCATCGAAATAGAGCTCTGCCGTGTTGGAGGAGCGCCACATCATCTTTTTTTTCATGGAGACGGCTTTGAAGCCCTTGGTGCCGCTTTCAACGATAAAGCAGGTATATTCGGGCTTGCCGTTGGCGCGGGTGCCCGTAATGGCCTGCACGGTTATCCCCAGGGTTATTTCGCTGGCCGCGTTGGTGATGAAAATCTTGGAGCCGTTGATCACCCATTCGTGGCCGTCGCGTACCGCCGTGGTTTTAGAACCGCCGGCATCGGACCCGGCCGTGGGCTCGGTAAGGCCGAACCCCCACAAGGCCTCGCCGCTGCACAGTTTGGGCAGATATTTCTTTTTCTGCTCTTCGTTGCCGAAGTAATACAGCGGTCCGATGCCCAGTGAGTTCCCCGCGGCAATGGTGGCCGCCTGGGAGCCGTCCACCCGGGCGATCTCCTCTACGGCGATGATGTAGGAGATGTAGTCCATGCCCTGGCCTTCGTAGGCTTCCGACACGAACATGCCGAACAGCCCGATTTCCCCCATTTTGCGGGTGAGGTCGGCGGAAAATTCCTCCGCCTCGTCCAGTTCCAGAGCCACCGGCGCAATTTCACTCTGGGCGAATTTGCGCACCTCCTTGCGAATCATTTCCTGTTCTTTGGTCAAGTCAAAATCCACAACGGCCTCCTTTCCGTCTCAAGGGATGTCGGTTTTTCCCTGTTTCAGCCCGGTGATAATAAACGTTTCGTAAATGTCGGCGATCTCCCCCACCGTCAGGCGGCCGCCGGGGTTGTACCAGGTGGCACCGGCCGTGCAGAGCGTAAGAATGGCATAGGAGAGGATTTTTACGTCAACGTCGGCAAAGACCCCTTCTGCGGTCCCCTGCCGGATGAGATCCTGGAAAATCGTTTCGTACTCGTCCCGTTTCCGGACGATGGCGCGGTAGTGTTCGGAGGTGAGGCCCCGCAGTTCGCTGTTGGCAATGAAGTTTTCCTTCTGCCGCTCCAGATGAAAACGGACATGGCTGCGCACGGCCTTTCGCATGCGCCGTTCCACGCCCACCACCGTGGCCAGACGGTCTTTCAGATAGGTGGTCAAATCGTCCATGGTGGACTTGAGAATGTGGTAGAGAAGGTCTTCCTTGCTGGCGTAGTGATAGTAGATGCTGGCCTTCTGGATGCCGCTGCCCCTGGCGATGTCGCTGATGCTGGTGGCAAAGTACCCCTTTTTGAAAAAAAGATCGATGGATACGGATTTGATGGTCGCTTTCATATCGGCCATGGGGGCGGCTCCCGTGATGAAGCGCATCGGTCGGCGGACATCCGCGGCGGATAGCATGCCAGCGAATTTACCGACCGGTCGTTAGGTGCTTCATTTCTACGTGCCGGCCTTTCGGATGTCAAGCCAAAAATCCATTTGAAGGGGCAAAATTGTTGGTGATTCGGCCTGCCTTTTTGTGTATCATGCGCACCGTGGTTATGTTGGTGGCGGATCGAACCAGGCGGTGTAGTCGCCTTTTATGGGGGCACACTGCCAGCCCTGTCGGAGGGTCCAACCCCTATAAAGGAGGTCCAACGGCGCCATGGACGAAAATCAAAAAAAACATCGCGTTTTCAAGGAAAAGGGAAAAAATGAACAGGTGACGCACTGGGATATGGATTACCTGTCCAGGGAGGAAGTCAACGATCTCTATGCGCAAAATCGGGAGAAGAAACCCCGGGAAGCACAACCGGAACGCCGTTCCGGTGGCAAGAAACTGGCGTTGATGCTCATCGGGATGGGGCTTTCTCTACTGGCAGGCTCGCTGTATCTGGCATCCCGGCTCTGATGGAACGATGAATCGAACGTTCGAGACAGGAGAAAAATGATGATGGATGTTTTGTTTCAGCCCATTACGATCAACCGGCTTGAGATTAAAAACCGGATCTACCTGCCCGCCATGCATCTGGGCATGGCGGTCGATTACCAGGTGACCGACCAACTGACGGCCTTTTACGCCGAACGCGCCAAAGGCGGAGCGGGCATGATCTGTGTGGGCTATGCCACTGTGGACGAGTTGTCCGGCAACACCCAGAACATCGGGGCCCATGACGACAGCCTTATCCCCGGTCTGAGCCGGCTGGCCGAAGCCATCAAGGGCAACGGCGCCCGCAGCGCCGTTCAGCTCAATCACGCCGGCCGCTATAACTTCTCTTTCTTTTTGAACGGCAAACAGCCCGTTGCGCCTTCACCGGTGCCGTCGCGGATGACCCGGGAAACCCCCAGGGAGATGACCCTGGACGAGATCCAGGCGACCGTCGAGGCCTTTGCCGCTGCCGCCGGCCGTGTCAAGGCCGCCGGTTTCGATGCGGTCGAAGTGCTCAGCGGGACCGGGTACCTGATCAGCGAATTTCTGTCTCCGCTTACCAACCAGCGAACCGACCGATACGGCGGCAGCCTCGAAAACCGGATGCGGTTCGGTTTGGAAATCATGGACGCCATACGCCGTGCCGTGGGCGACAATTACCCATTGATCGTACGCATGAACGGCAACGATTTCATGCCCGGGGGCAACGGTGCGGCGGAGCTGCGGGAATATGCCAAGGCCCTGGCCGCCGGTTCCGTCGATGCCCTTTGCATCAACGTAGGCTGGCATGAAGCACGGGTTCCTCAGATTGTCGCCGCCGTGCCGCGGGGGGTGTTCGCCTATCTGGCCAGGGGGATCCGGGACATCGTGGATGTGCCGGTGATCGCCAGCCACCGCATCAACGACCCGGCCACGGCCCGCGAGATGCTTGCCGACGGGATGTGCGACATGGTGGCCATGGGGCGCAGCCTGATTGCCGATCCATATCTGCCGGAAAAAGCCAAGTCGGGTCGGGACTCCGACATCGTCCATTGCATTGCCTGCGCCCAGGGATGCTTCGACCATCTGTTCCAGCTCAAGCATGTAGAATGCATGTGCAACCCCCGGGCCGGGCACGAAAACGAGTCCTTGGCAGAGAAGACGGTGCAACCGAAGAATATCATGGTCGTCGGCGGCGGCGCTGCCGGCATGAGTGCTGCGATGGCCGCTCACAGCCGGGGCCATCGGGTGACGATCTTCGAGCGTTCCAGCCGTTTGGGCGGTCAGCTTTATCTCGCCGCAGCCCCTCCCGGTCGGGAGGAGTTCGCCTGTCTGGCACAGGATCTGGCCCGGCAGATTGAACTGGCGAGAATTCCCGTGGTGCTCAATTGCGAGGTCGATGCCGCCCTGATCGAAGAAAAGACGCCCGAAGGCATCATTCTGGCTACGGGTGCTGCCCCCCTGGCTCCGCCGTTTCAGGGCAGCGACCGGCCCCACGTTGTTCAAGCCTGGGATGTGCTGGCGGGCCGGGCCCTTACCGGAAGGCGTGTGGCCATCATCGGCGGAGGCGCCGTAGGCGTGGAAACCGCGCTTTTCCTGGCCGAAAAAGGCACTTTATCCGGAGAAGGCCTCAAATTCCTGCTGGTGAACCGCGCCGAGGACCCGGAAACCATATATCAGATGGCCACGCGGGGCACCAAGGAGGTGATCCTGGTGGAAATGCTGGACAAGGTGGGCAAGGACATCGGCAAGTCCACTCGTTGGGGAATGATGCAGGATCTTTCGCGAATCGGCGTAAGATCCATTACGCAGGCCACGGTGGTTGCCATCACGGCCAACGGACTCGAAATGGAAAAGGACGGCAAACGGGAAACGGTTGCCGCGGACAGCGTTGTCATCGCCGCCGGGTCCGGTTCACACAACCCCCTCCAACCGGTGGTGGAAAAGAAAAACATCGCCTTTCAGGTCGTGGGGGATGCGGGCAGGGTGGGCCTGGCCTTCGATGCGGTGCATCAGGGGTACAAGTCGGGCATGACGATATAAGTTATTGTTTATTGCGGTTCCAGCACGTCGCGAACCGCATGGGCAATGGATTCCATGCTCAAAGGCTTCATCAGGACGCGGCGAATACCGGTGGATTGGGCCCGCTGGGGGTCGAACACTTCGGAGAACCCCGTGCATACGATGATGGGGGTGCCCGGCCGGAGTTCCAGCATTTGACGGGCCATTTTATCGCCGGTCAGACCGGGCATGTTGTAATCCGTTACCACCAGATCGAACCGAAAGGGATCCGTTTTGAAGGTTTCCAGCGCTACCGTGCTGCCGACGACGGCGGTTACCCGATAGCCGAGGCGCCGCAGCATCTCCTTGCCGATTTCGACCAGGTCCTTTTCGTCATCCACCAGCAGGATGTGTTCGTTGCCGTGCGGTATGCTGGGCGGCTCCACACCGTTTTCCGAGGCATCATCGCCGGATACCGGTAAAAATACCGTAACGGTCGTGCCTTTACCCACAACACTGTCCACGGTGATTTCTCCGTGATGGCTTTTCACGATACCGTGCACCACCGCCAGCCCCAAACCGGTTCCCTTGCCCTTTTCCTTGGTGGTAAAATACGGATCGAAAATCCGTTCGAGGATTGCCGGGCTGATGCCTGTTCCCGTGTCGGAAACCACAAGCCTGACGTAGGGACCCGGCTCGAGGTTCAACGCACCGGTATTTTCGGCTTCCCCGATGACCCTCTGCTCCAGGGAGACGCTCAAAACACCTCCGTTTTCCAACATGGCATGATAGGCATTGGTACACAGGTTCATGATAATCTGATGGATCTGGGTCGGATCGCCCATAACGGCACGGTCCGCTTTGAATTTGGACTGAACCCGGATATTGGCCGGAAGGGAGGTTTGCATGAGCTTGAGGACTTCTTTGACAATGGGAGAAACCTTGACCGGCGCTTGAAGCTGCTCCTGCATGCGACTGAAGGAAAGAATCTGTTCCACCAGGGCCTTGGCCCGGAGGCCGGCATGGTGGATGGCCTTGAGTTTGGGATAAAGCGGGTGGGCGGTATCGTCGACATCCTGCATGCCCAGTTCGGAATAGCCCAGCACGGCGCTTAAAATGTTGTTGAAGTCGTGGGCGATGCCGCCGGCAAGGGTGCCCAGGGCTTCCATTTTTTGGGCTTGTCTGAGCTGCCGTTCCAGTTTTTTCTTGTCTTCTTCGGCGCGAATCTGATCGGAAAGATCGATCAGGCTTTCAATAAAGCATTCCCGGCCCTCCAACGTCGCCCGTGAAACGGTTTTAAGCACCGGTACCCGTCTGCCATCGACAGCGATCAAAAAGCGTTCCGATTGGTCCATCTCTTTGACCGAGGTCATGGGGCAGCTTTCTTTCTCTAAAGGGCAAAGCACTTCATGACAGATCTTGCCGTTGATCGATTCGGGATCGCTGCCCGCCATGGCGGCGGCAGCGGGATTGACATAAGCCATTTTATGGGTTTCGGCGTCCACGATAATGATGCCGGTAGGAAGGGTATCCAGAATTTTTCGAAAACGGGAGGCATTTTCCCGAATCTCTTCGGCGGCTCGAACCGCACGCAACGCTTCGCAACTGTATGACGCCAGGATCGTTCCGATTTCCCGATCCTGGTCCAGGAAGGGCGCCGGTGTTTTGCTGTGCAGGGCCATGATGCCGGCAATACCGCCGAACTCATCGGGCAGGGGAAACAAAAGCGCCGAGCCATCCGTGTAGCCGTGCCAGCCACTGCCGTCGACCGTTTCGTCTTCGGCAATGTCATTTTCCAAAATAGGCTGGTTGCCGGCAATAGCCTGCTGGAAAAGTGATTTTTCCGGCAGGGGGAACGGGATAAATTTCGCTGCATGGCCGGGATCCAGCGTGTGGATCAGTCGCAGACCGTTTTCTTCCTTGAGGTAGATGCTCCCTCCGGCAGCCAGCATGTGTTCGCCGAACGCTTCCAGCAGCTTGCCTCCGAATTCAACGACGTCGCTACAGAAAGACAGGGATCGGGTCGTATCCACGATGTGACGAAGCCGGGCGTTGATCTGGGAAAGATCCATGTTGGCCTGCCCCAGTTCGGCCGTTCGTTCCTCCACCAGTTGTTCCAGACGCAGCCGGTACGCCTGGTTCTCCTTCTTGAGCCGGGCTTTCTCCAGGGCCGATTCCACTGCGTGGGTAAGCATGGAGAGGTCCTGAATCGGTTTGAGGAGGTAATCCCAGGCCCCGCAGTGCAGCGCCTCAACGGCATCGTTAATCAGGCCTGTACCGGAGGCGACGATCAGCGGTGTCAAAGGCGATTGCCGGCTGATCGTTTCCAACACCTGGATACCATCGACTTCAGGCATGCGCAGGTCCACAATAATTAGATCCGGCTGTTCGTTTTGATAGATGTCCAGGCCTTCACGCCCATTTTCAGCGGTGAGAATGTCGTATCCGCAATCCTCCAGGTGGGCACAAAAACTGTCGCGAATGGCCTTTTCGTCGTCGATGATCAGTATACGATAGGATATCATACATTTATCCTTGCTGAAAATGGTTCTGTCCGGCAGCCGGGCTCATGCTTTCCCCGTTTTGGGCAGACGAATGACGAATCGGGTTCCACCGCCATCGACTGCGTGGGCGTCCATTTTTCCGCCATGGTTTTCCGTGACGATAAAATAAGAGACCGACAGACCCAATCCTGTACCTTTGCCAACCGGTTTGGTAGTAAAAAACGGTTCGAAAACCCTGCGGCGGGTCGTTTCCTCCATGCCAGGGCCGTTGTCCTCGATCTCCAATCGTATCCACCGATCCTCCTGGCAAACCCGCAGAACGAATGCCGGCGGACGGTTTTGATTCGGTTGGGAAGCCATGGCCTCGGCGCCGTTTTTCAGGATGTTCAAAAATACCTGCTGCAGTTTGCTGGCTTCGCACGGAACTTCGGGCGCATTTGGGTCGTATTCCCGAATGATTTCTATTTGTTTGAAATCATATTGTTTTTTCATATCGTAATCGGTGCGGGCCAGTTCGATCGTCTGGTCCAGCAGAACAGCAAGGTCATGGCTGGAGACGACCCGGTCACTTTTACGGGCAAAGCTGAGCATGTTTTTGACGATGGCCGCAGCTCGATTCCCCGAATCGCGGATGTTTTCCAGCATGTTGGGCAGCTTGCGCAGTTCAATGTATCGCTTTACGGCCGCCATCGTTAAACCGGCCGTTTCGGCCGCTTTCCGATTGGCCGGAAGATCGCCCAGCAACCGATTTTCTAAAACTGCGGTGTTTTGCAGGATGCCGGCCAAAGGGTTGTTGATTTCATGGGCCATGCCCGCAGCCAGACCGCCCACGGAAAGCATCTTTTCGCTCTGAATCATCATTTCTTCCAACCGCACCCGTTCGGTTACATCGTCTACGCGGATCACTGCACCTTCAACGCCATTGGCAATCAACGGGTAAATAGTAACATCTTCAAAGCGGGTTTCGTTGTTCTGCCAGCGCGGAATCTTCGGATCGTGGATCACCTGCCGGTCCCGGATCGCTGCGTGGACGCGGGTCATTTCATCGAGAAGATAGGGGAATACGTCGGCCAAGGGCTGAGCGTTCGCCTTTTCGAAAGACAGCCCCGTGACCCGTTCGGCCTGTTTGTTCCACTGGGTCACCCGCCCGTCGGTATCGATGCCAATGAGTACCGACGGCATGGAATCGATGATATTGGACAAGTAGTTGCGCAGTCGCCGCATTTCTTCCACGGCTTCTTTCCGTTCGGTGATGTCCTGATAGGTACCCAGCACGCCGATAATTTTTTCCCGGCTGTCGCGCATGGGTACCTTGCTGGTCTGCAGCCACCGATTGCCGCCCTTATGATGGGGCCACTGTTTTTCGATATTGAGCCGGGGCCTCCCCGTTTCCATGACGGCCCGGTCGTTTTTACGAAAAACGGTGGCCAGTTCGGACGGAATCCATTCGAAATCATCCCTGCCGAGCACCTCCGCGGGATGGGAAAACCCGGCATCTTCGGCAAACGGTCGGTTGCAGCCCAGGTAGCGCAGATCGGTATCCTTCCAGAAAACTCGCACCGGGATGGTGTCGAGCACCAGTCGCAGCATACGGTTGGCATCCGTCAGGGCTTCCTCGGCCCGCTTCCGTTCGCTGATGTCCAGAAAGGCACCAATGCTGGTCTGGGTGCCGGGGATCAGCCGCACCTTGAGCAGGGCCGGTATGGCATTGCCCTGCCGATCGATCAGGCGACATTCGTACTGGCTGGGCGTATTGAGCGGATCTTTCCTGCGATCAAAGTGGTAGACTTTCAGACGCTCGACATCCTCGGGCGCGATGAGTTGGGTCCAACTCATTTTGCCTTCGATTTCACTGCGGTCGTAGCCGACCATTTGGGCGAATTCCCGGTTGACCATGGACAAGGTTGTATCCGCCTCGCTGAGCACGGTCCCGGTGCCGGTGTTTTCGAACATTGCGCGATAGCGCTTTTCGCTGTCCTGCATGCGCGCTTCGGCCTCCCGCCGTGCGGTGATATCCGTGGCCAGGGCGACCACCGCCGGTTCTCCGAAGTCCTCGATATCGCAGGGGACCTTGATCACCTCCAGCCATCGCGTAGCCCCGGAATGGTCCTGGAAAGGTTCTTCACGCACGAACAGGGCGCTGCCGCTGTCCATGGCCCGGCGGTCGTCGGCCAGATACCGGGCGACCTGATCCTTGTCGGGATGAATATCCGCCTGAAGCTTGCCGGCCAGGTCCTCGACGGGCATCTGGTAACGGTCCGCCACGGCCTGATTGACCATGAGAAAACGCCCCTCGGCATTTTTCGCGAAAATCATTGAGGGAACGATATCCATGATACGCCGCAACATGCGTTCGTTGCGGAGCAGCTCTTCTTCGGCCTGTTTGAGGGCCGTGATATCGGTGTACATGGCCACCGCCCCGGTTTGGGTGCCGTCGAGCATGATGGGAGACCCGGCGACAATGACAAAAACCGGCTTGTCGTCTTTTCGATAACGAACCCCTTCGAAGGCTTCGACGCGCTGGCCGGAAAGCACGGTCCGGACGTTTTTCTCCACCTGCTGACGGGCTTCACGGCCTCCAACGAGATCGTCCAGTTTTTTCCCCAGGGCTTCGTCGCGGCGATAACCGAAGATTTTTTCCGCTCCGGGATTCCAGTCGAGCACCCGGTGGCGGGCATCGAGGGTGACGATGGCATCGGGGGCGTGATGCAGCACGGATTCCAGAAAAACCTGCCGTTTCCTGATTTCTTCCTGGGCCTGTTTTTGTTCGGTTAAATCGATAATAAAACCATCCAGGAAAAAATCTCCGTTGGCCAACTGGCGCGGCTTGGCCACCACGCGGTGCCAGTTGGGGCTATCGTCGGTGATGCGCACCTGGATCACTTCATCTATCACCGAAGCGTTTTCGATGGCCTCGACCTCGGCCCGGAACAATCGTTTTCGGTCTTCAGGAACGATTTTATCAAAAAGTACATTTGCATCCGACAGAATTCGATCGACGGGTTCCCCGAAAAATTGCTCGGAATTGCCGGATATATAGGTTGTTTTCCGCGTACCGTCCGGGGTGATGCGCGCCTGGAACAGGATGCCGCCGGGCAGGTTGTCGCTGAGGACCTGCAACCGGCTCTCCATTTCCCGGGCGGATTGTTCGGCCAGTTTTTTTTCGGTGGTGACCTCCGCCAGAATGATGATCCCGCCAATGGTTCCTTTATGGGTCCGCCAGGGACGCAGAATTCGCCGCACCCATTCCACGGAACCATCCGGGCGGGTAAAGGCCTCTTCCTTGTTTGTAATGGTCTCTCCCTGCAGGCAGCGGTGATGTTGAGCTTTCCAGCTCTCTGGCAGCGGATCGAACACGTCGTAGTGATTGCGGCCAATGAAATTTTCATCGGGAAGCGCGAAATCGGTGATCCAACGGCGGCTATACTGCAGATAGTTCATCTTCAGGTCGCACATGGCCACGGCCACTGGTGTGTAGGCCACAAAGAAGCGCAGCAGTTCTTCACGCGCTTTCAGTTCATCGAGTTTCTTACGCTGGCCGGTAATGTCGTGAATGCTTTCGATGGCGCCGATCGAATTTCCGCTCTCGTCGCGAAGGGGACCGGCTACATTCCTGAAAATCCCTTTTTTCAGCAAAGGATGACGATCCATGGTTTCCGAAACCAGGATATCGCCCCTGCGTTCCATATTCACGTATTTTCGGGCCAAACGGTCATCCCAGTCGCTCACCAGGTCGAGCATAACCGGTCGCCGCTCCCCGTAAAAAGGGAGGGCGTATTCAAAATTTCCCTTTCCCAGCATGTCTTCGGCTTTGGCGCCGGTCAGTGTCTCCATGGCATGGTTCCAGGCGATGATCCGTTTTTCATGGTCGACGACCATGATGGGGTCCGGAAAACAGGCGATGATCCGATGCATCTGCCGATTGTCTTTACGAAGGTCGGCGGCAATTTTTTTCCACTTGCGAAGATCGAGAAACAAGACGATGCCAAACAGCGTCAGTGCTGGAAGCATAATCAGGTTGAGCCAGAAGATAGCGGCGTTCATGGTTTTACACCTTCCTTCTACAGCCTTGGGAGAATGCCGGCTGTGTTCACTCAGGCGGTCTTCGCAAACGGCAGGTCGATCCGGCGGTAAACGCCGGCCATTGGGTGTGAATCCAAAATGATACTATATCTTTATTGGCTGTTCAGGTCAAAAAGTTAAACCTCTTCGGAAATATTTGCGATGGGGATTGGTACCGGATGGAAAAGGATCATGTGCGGATCCGTTGGACGGCAATCAAGGAGATCAACGCCATGGCGGAACCGGCAATAAAGGGGATACGGTAGTCGACGATCCACAAATAACCACCGATGGCCGGCAGAAATACCGCGGCGATGTGGTTGATGGTGAATCCCACGGCCATGGAGGGGGCCACGTCCCGCGGATCGCCCATTTTCTGGAAGAAGGTATTGATGGCCATGCTGAAGTTGAAAAAGATATGGTCGAGGATATACAGGCCGCCGGCCACCCACTTGGAGTCGGTGGCGGCGTAGGCCAGAAAAACGACGATCAGGCTGGCGTACTCCAGGCTGAGGACCCGGCGTTCCCCGAAACGGATGATGGCCCTGCCGATCAATGGGCTGAGAAAGAAGTTGACGCTGTTGTTGACCACAAAAAGGGCGGTTACGGCCTGCACCGAGTAGTTGAATTTCTGCACCAGTAAAAGCACGGCAAAAGCCATGAATATCTGGCGGCGGGCACCGGCCATGAAGGTGAGAAAATAATAGAGCCAGTAGCGCTTGCGAAAGATCATGCGCTTGCGCTGGGAAACCATGCCGACACCGGTCGGCTTGCGGGAAAAGCCCCACAGGGCGACGGATGCGATAAGCCCTCCGATGATCATATACATGGTGGCAAAATCCAGCACGGCAGCCATGAAAAAAATGAACAGCCCGACGATGATGCTGGAGGCGGCCGAGATGCTGCGCAGCTTGCCGAATACCCAGGGCGAGGCCTGTTTGTCGAAGTATTGCAAGGTAAGGGACATGTTGGTGGTTTCGTAGTAGTGAAAACCGAAGCTCATCAACAGGGTCGTCAGGGCCAGCCCGGTAAAAGAGGGGAATAAGCCGGTGGCTGCAATGCCCAGGCCCAGCATCAGGATGGAGAGGGCGGAGAGGCGGTGTTCGGGGATGAGGCGGATGACAAAAATGGCCAGTAGTGCCAGAAGGCCGGGAATCTCCCGGACGGACTGGATGATGCCGATCCCATCGCCATCCAGTCCGGCTACTTCCACGGCAAAATTGTTGAACAGGGTGGTCCAGGCCTGCAGCCCCACGGTCGAGGCGATGGTGAGCATCACCAGGTAGAGATACATGGGATTTTTTTTGACGTGTTCCATTGCAGCGGCGACCTCCTGCGGCTATCGGACCGGCAGCGGGTGGATCGATCTACCACCGATGGTGTCGGGTTGCAAGAAACGGTTGGCTCCTGCAGGCAGGGATTACTTCAGGGCGTTTCGGCGGGTCGATATGCAGCGACAATATTGCCCGTGCGGGTTTCCAGCTCGACCCAGGCCTGGCGCAAGGCCACCAATGCCCGTGCCAGGTTGCTCTGGGCGGTGGTCAGGTCTCTCTGGGCTTCGTTGAGGCGCACCAGGGATCCCTGGCCGGCATTGTACTCCTTTTCAACGAGGTTCCGCGTGCGTTGAACCAGCGCTGCATTTTCCCGCTGAAGCCGTACCTGGGCTTGGGCCGAGGTCACCAGGAACGCCGAGCTGCGAATGTCCGAGGCGGCGGAAAGAATCCGTTCTTCCAGGGTTTTTTCTAATTCCACCTTGCGGTGACGGGCTTCCCGGACCCTGGCGCGGGTCAGGCCGCCGGAAAAAAGGTTGTAGGAAAGACCGACCTGGACGCGGTTGCCGAAATCGTCCTGCCCGAAGCCCGGATTGTCGGTTCGTTCTCCTTCCAGGCTGCCGGACAGAACAATCGAGGGATAGTAGTCGGACTGGGCGATTTTCATTTGTGCTTCCGCCTGTTTGACCTGCCAGCGTGCCTGTTGGATGTCCGGGCGACGGTCCATGGACGCGGCAATCAGGTTTTCCACCAAAGGCTCGCCAAGCTCCGATTCCGTTTCCGGGTCCAGGCGGGCCAGGCGTACGTGCGCCGGCAACCGGGAGTCGGACAGCCCCAGCAGGGCGGCCAAACCATACAATGTGGTATTGTACTGATACTCCTCGTTGATCCGGCTGGTTTTGGCCTGGTTCATGCGCACCTGAAAATTGAGCACATCGCTCAGAGAACCGGTTCCCACCCGCTCGCGGGCCTCGGCATCGTTGAGCTGCCGCTGGTTGAACCGTTCGTCGGCCCTGGCGATGGCGATGTTCTCCAGCGCAAGCTGGGCGGAGAAATAAGAGAGCGCCACGGCAGAGATCAACAGACGTCGGGCATCATTCAGAGCCGCTTTGTTGGACTGTTCGCCATGGCGCGCCGCTGCTGCGGCGAATTTGCGTTCGAACCCGTCAAACAGGGTCCAGGAGGCGGTCAGGTCGGCATTGTAGTACTCCTCGGGGTCATCGATGGTGGCCAGGGGGTTCAGGAGCCGTGCCGTTGCGAGGTTCTCCTGGTAGGCATTTTCGGAAAGCTCGACCCGGGCGCCGCCGGCGTTGGCATCCAGGCGGGGCCAGTAGGCGGCGCGGGCCTGGTCCACCTGTGCTTTGGCCTGGCGAACGCGGGCCGATGCTGCATCAAGGCCGGGATTGTCCGCCAGTGCGATTTTTACGGCAGTGGCCAGATCCAGGGTGTCGATGCGGCTCCAGTCCGTCGGGCCTTCGCTGTTGACGGCAGGATTTTCAGTTGCCGCTTCTATGGCCGGGCTGACCGCAAGAAAGAAACAGACAAAAACAATGGCCGGGCACAGGATGGTTTTTCTCATCATTTTCCTCACTGATCGATTTCCAGTCTCTATGGCATCGAAAGGTCGATGTTCAAGGTTCTTGTGCTAATTGCAGACGTCAACGGACGGTGAGCGAACCCCTTTCGGTTCTTCGACCAGCGGATCGACATGTCGATTTCTGGCCGGCTCCACCTCCAGACGCCGGGGCCACCGGCCATGTCGAACACGATGCACGACCAGTCGCAGATCGTTTAAAATGGCCAGCAGGCTGGGTATGAGCACCAGCGTAAGAACCGTGGCAAAGGCCACCCCTGCGGCAATGGAAAGCGCCATGGGAATGAGAAATTTGGCCTGAAAATCGGTTTCCATGATCAAGGGCGCCAGGCCGCCCACGGTGCTCAATGTGGTCAGGAAAATGGCCCGAAACCGCCGCACGCCGCCCTGCAGGATGGCATCGAAAAAAGGCATGCCGCAAGCCAGGTTCTCGTTGATGCGTTCGATCAGCACGATGGCGTCATTGACCACCACACCGGTTAGCGCCACCATACCGAACATGCTCATCATGGACAGATCATACCCTAAAAGCAGGTGACCGAGGACCGCCCCGATGATGCCGAAAGGCACCGTGAACATGATCACGAAGGGCTGGGCATAGGAGCGGAACATGGTGGCGATGATGATGAAAATACCTAAGACCGCCAAAGGAAAACCGATTTCGAGGCCGCCGAAGGATTCGCGCATTTTTTTCTGTTCGCCCTGAAGGGCCACGTAGAGGTTAGGATAGCGGTTTTTCAATTCCGGAAAATAGCTGGCCGACAGTTCGGCGAAGATTTCGTTGGCATTGGCTTTCTTGGTGTCCACGCCGGCACTTACCGCGACCCGGCGCATGCCGTCGGTACGGGTGATGGTCGAGTAGCCGGGGGCAAAGCTGACATCGGCCACGGACATGAGCGGCACCTCGAAACTGCCGGCGGTGCGGATGCGCACCTGTTCAAAATCGGAGATCCGGCTGCGCTCGTCGGCCGTGTAGCGTACCTTGACGCGAACGTCGTCGCGGCCGCGCTGCAACCGCAGGGCTTCGTCTCCATAATAGCCGGCATAAACCTGCCGGGCCAGATCCTCCACGGTCAGGCCCAGGGTGCGGGCTTCCGGTTTCAGGGAGAGGCGCATCTCGTTCTTGCCCGGCGAAAAGTCGCTGCGGATCTGGTAGACACCGTCGAATTGCCGCAGTCGGCTCATCAGGTCATCGGCCGCGGCCAGAATGACGCTCATGTCATGACCCTGCAGCCATACCTCGATGGGATCGCCCGGCGGGCCGGCTTCCATGCCGGTAAAGGTCAACGATTTGATTCCGGGCAGAATGCCGATCTCTTTTTCCCAGGCCACCATCAGGTCTTCGGAATGGATGCCGCGATGTTCGGAATCCAGCATAATCGCCTGCACCGATCCGTAGTTGGGGCCGATGTCGGGGATATCGCTCAGGGTCTGGCCCACCAGGGTCAGGCGGTTTTTGACCAGGGGCTCCCCACTGCGTGTCGGATGGGTTTTCTCCAGGCGCATCAGGGCTGCTTCGATCTGGGCGATGGCTCGCCGGGTGACATCCGGTGGCGTACCGCTGGGAAATTCCGCCGTCGCGGTCATGACGAATCCGTCCATCTTGGAGAAAACCTCGAATTTGATGATACCGCTTTGCACCAGACCGATGGTGAGCATCAAGACGGCCATGGCCGTGGCCAATGAGATGTAGCGCCAGCGCAGGGCTTTGCTCAAAAATGGCATATAGATCCCGGCGACGAATTGCTCCATCCAGCGGGAGGTCGTTTCCTGAATCCCGGACAGCCGTCTTACCAGTCGATGCCCCTTGGCCGGGGGCCGATTTGGATCGGGCAGGTGGCTCAAGTGGGCCGGAAGCAGGAACAGGCACTCCACCAGGGAGACCACCAGGCAGGCGATCACCACGGCCGGCAGGATGGAGATGAATTTCCCCATGATGCCGCCCACGTAAAATAGGGGAATGAAGGCCACGATAGTTGTCAGCACGGCGGCCACCACCGGCATGCCCACCTCGCTGACCCCGTCGACGGCGGCCTTCAGGGCGGGCTTGCCCTGCTTGCGATGCACGAAAATGGCTTCGCCCACGACGATGGCGTCGTCCACGACAATTCCCAGCACCATGATCAAGCCGAAAAGCGAAATCATGTTGATGGTGCCGCCCATACCCCAGAGAATCATCAGGGCGCCGGCGATGGAGATAGGAATGCCCATGCCGGCCCAGAAAGAGAGGCGGGTGTTGAGAAAACACCACAGCAGCAAAAAGACGATGGAAAGGCCGATGATGCCGTTTTTAAGGAGCAGATCGATTCGCTGACGCAGCATCTCGGTGTTGTCGTAGAGCATCCGGATATTGGCGCCTTCAGGCACCTGCTGCTGTTTGGCCGCAATGTAGGCGTTGACGGTCCTGGAAATTTCCAGGGCGTCTTCTTCGGGGGTTTTGTAGACGATTAAAAGCACCGCCGGTTCGCCGTCGATCGTGGCGGCAATGGGATCCTCGGTAAACCCGTCATCGATTTCGGCCAGGCGGTCCAGGGTGATCACATCGCCTTCCGGTCGGGCCAGGACCACGATGGAGGCCAGTTCTGCGCCGGTGTATTTCCGGCCCATGGTGCGTACGCGGATTTCCTCTTCACGGGTGCGGATGGTGCCGCCAGCCAGGTTCAAGTTGCTGCGGCGCACCGCACCGGCCACATCGTCAAAGGTAAGTCCATACTCGCGCAACTTCTCTTCGGAAACCTCGATGGCAATTTCGTAATCGCGGGCCCCGAAGGTTTCCACCTGGGAGATATTGGGCAACTGCTGGATTTCGTCTTTTGTCTGTTCGGACCATTCCTTGATGCGGCGCTCGGACATGTCGCCGGACAGGTAGAGCAAGGCCACCACATCTTTGAGCAGCAATTCGCTGATCACCGGTTTTTCCGCATCCACCGGAAAGGTGGAGATGGCGTTGACCTTGGTGCGCACCCGATCCAGCACCTCGTCCACATCGTAGTCCTCACGCACTTCGATGTTGGCCGAGCCCATCCCTTCAGACGATTCGGTGGTGTATTGTTTGATGCCCTCGAGCCCCTCGATGGCCTCTTCGATCTTGCGGCTGATGCCTTCCTCAACCTCTTCCGGGTCCGCTCCGGGGTAGGGCACCGCAATGGTAATCATGTCCAGGGAAAACTCCGGAAATGTCTCGCGGATCATGTTGGCTGTGGCGATGTAGCCGGCAACAAAGATCAGCACCAGTACGATGTTGGCGAAGACCGTGTTGCGTGCAAAGGCGGCAAGCGTCTTTTTCATGAGGCCGACTCCTTGTCAGCCGTGTCGACAAAATCCAGCAGGCTGTTTTCCAGGGGGTCGATGAGCCGGGTGACGATCACCCTGTCGCCGGTGCCGATTCCCCGACTGACATAGACATGTTCTCCCTCGATGCGTGCAACGGCCACGTCCACCGTTTTCAATCGGTTTGCGGTGGTTGCCAGGTAGGCCTTGTTCTCGAAACTGACCGCCTGGCGGGGGAGCCGGAAGACCTGCTTCATGGTCTGCCCGGGGATGTCGATCTGGCAGAACATTCCTTCCACAAGGGGTAGGGCGCTGCTGCCGCCGTTCCCGGCCGCCTCGCCGGAAATTCTCACCGCCACCGTCAGGGTTCGCGTCTGCTGGTCGAATTTGACGACGCGGTGGAGAATTCCCTTCCAGAACGATCCGTTTTTGTTCTCGGTCCAGCGGATGGTGCAATCCACCGGTTTCAGTTTGCCGAACCAGGCCGTAGTTTGCGTTTCGCCCGGTCTCTCCTCGAACTGCAGCCACTTGCGGGCATCCCGGCTGTCCAGGGGGACCTGGATCTCCAGCAGGCTGTCGTCGGCCAGGGTCAACACGTGCTGGCCGGGAGAGACGAATTGTCCGGTTTCCAGGGCCACCATCTTAATGCGGGCATCGAAAGGCGCCTTCACCGTGGCTCGGGACAGGTTGGCCGCAGCCACCGCAAGACGGGCTTTTGCCGACACCAAACTGCTTTCGGCCTCTTTGATCTGAAGCGGATAGAGGCTTACCGCCTGTTCCATTTGGTCCGCCTGGTCCAGGGCGCTGTTGTAGCTCCGTTCGGCCTGGTCCACCCCGGAGCGGGTGCCGACCCGATCCACATCGTACAGGCGCTGGACCCGCTCGAACTCGGTTTTGGCCAGTTGGGCGCTGCGCTGCAGGGTTTTCAACCGTTGGGAATCGATGCTCAGCTGCTTTTTCAGCCGTGCCACTGTATTCTGCCACTGGGAAACCCCTGCTTCGGCCTCCCGGAGGCCGGCTTCATAGTCGGCGGGGTCGATGCGAAACAGGATCTCGCCGGCGGGAATAACCTGTCCGGTTTTCAGATTGGGGTGGACATGGATCGCCTTGCCGGAAATTTCCGGCGCAAGGGCCACTTCGGTGACCACCCGAGCCTGTCCGTAGCCGGTGATGACGACCGGGTAATCCATTGGCTTTGCGGTTAAGGTTTCTACCTTGATCGCCTGCTCTTCGCTTTTGGCCTCGGCAGGGGGCTGTTTCAGGCTGGCCAGCCCCTTCATTCCCACCCATCCGACCAGTAGAATCAGGGTGCAAATGACAATGCGGACCATGACATGTTTTTTCGGCCGGTTGATTGTGTTGTTTCCCATTTTAATTGCCTTGCCTCAGGTTGAAAGGTGGTTGTTTTTTTCCAATACGTCTTTGATCCGATCCAGCACCTCGCACCACATTTGAGTGGTTTTCGGCCCGAGCGCCTCCACCAGTCTGACGAAGGCGCCCAAGACTTTTTCCTCGACCCGGCTGATCTCTTCGATGGCTTCCGGCGATACCCGGATGACGACTTTGCGCCGGTCCTCGCTACTGGGTGTGCGGGTCAGCAGCCCCCGCTCCACCAACCGGTCCACCATGGTGGAAACCGAAGGCGGCGATACACTCAACAGGGACGCCAACTGGGTCACCGACACCGCTTCACGGACCCGGATCATCAGGACCATGTTCATTTGTGATGAGGATAATTCGCCAAAACGGTGGTCGTCGCCTTCTGCCATGCAGGCTGCCGTGATGGTCTGCTGCACCAGGTCGTGAACCTTCCGTCCGGTGGTGAAGATGTAGCGGGCGCTTGCCAGTGTATTTGGATCTGTCATCGAGGCCTCCGCGTTTTCGTATTCATCCGGCTTGTTTTTTACGGACAGCTATTAGGAGGCTTCATAATAAGGATAATAAAATATTTATCAAGCTAACATTTAGTTTAATTAATAAATTTTTGCCTGCATGGGCGCGCAGGCAGAGGTCGTCGAACATTATTTTATTATGATAATAACAGGATACGCCTATTTCCCGGGAAATGCATGTTAACCCGGTAACGATTTGTAACAAATCGTAGTGACTTGTTTTCGGTGCCTGGATTTGCCTTGGTTTTAATCTCGCTTGCGTGTTAAAGAAAGTTCATCGAGGGCCGATATTGTGGGAAACAGTTGCGTTTACCCTTACAATTTCCCGCGAATGGAAACCCTATGTCCCCGAATAAGAAGATGCCGTTGACGCTTTGCGTAACCAGCGGTAAAGGCGGTGTGGGCAAAACAAGTTTTACGGTCAATTTCGCCCTGGCCCTCGCCCGCAATGACAACCGCGTTCTCGTGGTGGACGGCGACATGGGGCTGGCCAATGTGGATGTGCTGCTGCGGCTGTCGGTCAAGCACAATATCCGGGACGCCCTGGAAAGCGGTGCCGACCCGCGCCAGGCACTGATTTTCGCCCGCCCCAACCTGGCCGTTCTGCCGGGTGCCTCCGGCGTCCCGGAAATGGTGTCGCTGGGCGGCAAGCAGCAGGCCCGGCTGGCTGATTTCATCCAATCGGTCTCGATGGATTTCGATTACGTCCTGATCGATACCGCTGCGGGCATCGGTTCTTCGGTACTGTGGTACAATCGGTATTCGGACCACAACATTTTTATTCTGAGTCCGGACCCCACCTCCATGACCGATGCCTATGCCCTGATCAAGCTTTTATCCAGGGATTACGGAATCGGCCGGTTCAACCTGGTACTCAATTTTGTCCGCGGCGCGCGCGAAGGCAGCCATACCGTGGATACCATCAAGCGGGTGACGCATCGATTTCTCAACCTTGAGCTTGCCCACCTGGGCAGTATTCCGGAAGACAGGGCCGTCCGCCAGGCGGTGCTCGACCAGTTGCCCTTCGTCGAGCAGACGCCGGGAAGCAAAGCGGCACGGGCCATCCACGAAATGGCGCAACGGGTTCATACATTACTCTGATGACCATCGAACGAGCCATTCTTCCCCGCAATCTCGCCCGGTTCAGCGGCGGTTTCTGCTGTTTCGCGGTCATTGTCGCCGGGCCGCCGGCGCTTGCCGCGAAAGGCATCGGCGGTGGTGCGTCAACGAGCTTTTTCTGGATCGCCATCTGGCTGGCTGTTTTGATGGTCCTGGTTTTTCTGGGCTACCTGCGGCAGAACCGGATGGTCAAAAGCAAAACCGCCGAACTGCGGCGGGAGCTTTTCGAACGTCAGATGGCCGAAAAAGAGCTGCTAGCATCGGAGCAGCACCTGCGGCAGTCGCTGACGGAAAAAGAGTCGCTGCTCAAAGAAATTCACCATCGGGTGAAAAACAACCTGCAGATCGTCTCCAGCCTGCTGTACCTGCAGGAAGAGTACATGCACGATGCCAAAGGCGTGGAGATCCTGCGCGAAAGCCAGAACCGGGTCAAATCCATGGCCTTGATTCACGAGCAGCTATACGGCACGACGGATCTGGCGAAAATCGATTTTGGCCGCTACATCCAGGGGCTGACTGCCAACCTATTCGATGCCTATGGCATCGAGCCGGCCCGCATCCGGCTCGACGTCCGTGCCGAAGACATCTTTTTGGGGGTGGACATGGCTGTGCCCTGCGGATTGATCATCAACGAACTGGTATCCAATGCGCTCAAGCACGCCTTTCCGTCCCGGGACACAGGAACGATCGAGATTACCGTTGCCACCCGGAGCGGCGGCCGATTAAAGATTGTGGTGGCCGACGACGGTATCGGTCTGGCCGTGCCCCATGGCGATGCGGAGAAAAGAACCCTGGGTTTGCGGCTCATTGACACGCTGGTTGCACAGCTTGACGGCACCGTGGATATTCAAACCGATCATGGCACCCGTTTCGGCATTTTGCTGAACGCACCCGGACAAACCAAAAAGGAGCAGTGAGATGACCCCGGCGACGATTCTGGTGGTGGAAGATGAAGGGATTGTAGCTCAAGAGATCAAAAGCCGCCTGGAAAAATCAGGGTATACCGTGTGCGCCGTCGCCCATGACGGAAAAACCGCCATTGCCCATGCCGACGAGAAGAAGCCGGACCTGGTTCTCATGGACATCCGGCTCAAAGGGGAGATGGACGGCATCGAAGCGGCGGGAATCATCGGCGAGCGCTTCGGCATTCCCGTGGTTTACCTCACCGCCTACACGGATCCGGATACCCTGGAGCGGGCCAAGGTCAAGGATCCTTTCGGATACGTGGTCAAACCCTTCGAGACCCGCAGCCTGATCGTTTCCATCGAGATCGCCCTGCACCGCCACCGCAGCGAAGCCGAGCGCATTTACCGGGAAAAGCTCCAGGCCGTACTGGAAACGGCCGGAGCGATCTGCCATGAAATGAACCAGCCCATGATGGCCATCTCCGGCCACACGGAACTGCTCATGGACACCCTTGACCCCGGCGACCCTGTTTACCTGAAAATCGAGAAGATCAAGTCCCAGGTGGAGCGTATGAGCGCCATTACCCAGAAACTCATGGGCATTACCCGTTACGAAACCAAGGACTATGTCCAGGGGGAGCGAATCGTGGATATTGAGAAGTCGTCGTTTACTTTCGACTAATTGCCGTTGCGGCTTATACGGAAACGTTCGTTCTGGCGGTTGGCGATCCGCAGCAGACGCAGCAGATGGCGATAGTAATGGAAGCTCGCCAGAAAAAGGGCAGCGCCAATGGCTGTGTAGACAACGGCAAGCGCAGCCCTGGGAATGGGAGAGCGGCGCAGGGTGATGCCCAGGACGATCATGAAGGCGATGATCAGGTAGCTCTTCCAGGCCTGGAAAGCGAAGAAACACCCCTTATCGGACAATTGCCGCAGCCGTTGGATGTTTCTGCGGGCAATGCCGCTGAATCCCCATTGAAGGGCCGCAACAGCCACAATCAGCCCCACCAGTTCCAGTCCGATCCCCCGGACAAGGCCTTCGGTACGGAGCCAGTTTACCGCAGCGAAGCACATCGACAGGCCGACGGCGCTCCACAACACGCCGCAGGCGGCAAACAGCCAGCACTTGGGGACATCCGGTTTCAGGCTTGCCAGGATCATGACTGCCCCTTTCGAAAGGCCTTGACCATCCGTTCCAAAGAAAGATCCAGGTCCTCCGGATCGTATCCCAGGCGGTACGCCCTTTTGCTGTATAGGGAAACATCCGGCGGGCGGGGCGTCGCTGCGGACACGTCCGTAATGGAGACAGGGCGAATGCTGGCGTTCTTGCAATCCATAATGGCCGCAAGGCGTCGTCCCATCTCATAGCGGGAAATCCGGCGGCGGCCCCCCAGATGGAGTATTCCGGAGGTTTTTCCCATCATGGAGAGAATTCCGGCCGCTGCGCTTTGTCCATCCACCGGCGTCCGAAATTCGTCCACAAAAAGATTCATGGCAGTCCCCGCCTCAATGGCCTTGAGCATTTCAAAACTGAAGGTGCCGCGGAAACCTCCGGATAAGCCGATCATCAAAGGCAGCCGGCAAATCAACGCCTTGGGCCAGCAGGCCAGTACGCGCTGCTCCGCTTCGGCTTTCTGTCGGCCGTAGGCGGATATGGGGGTCGTCGCGTCATCTTCGCCATATGGGGAACGGGTGCCGTCGAACACCAGGTCCGTGGAAGTGAACACAAAGGGAGTTTTCGATCGCGCGCATTGGCCGGCCAGGCTCTCCGTTGCCATGACATTGATCCGCCGGGCTTCTTCGGCGTGGCGTTCACAGATGACGGGGTCGCTTTCGGCGGCGGCATGAATTACCGCTCCGGGGCGAATACGGTCGAACAGGGTGGCCAGAAAAGTACTGTCGGTCAAATCGCCCATTAAAGGGGTTGCGCTATTGACGGCCAACCGATGACGGCAGCCGACGCCGTAGACAGACCATTCGGAGGCGGCCAGGCGGCAGAGGTGCCATCCGAGAAAGCCGCTGGCGCCGGTGACCAGCAGTCGATGGGAATGATTACCTGCAGACGACATCGATCGCTTCACCTGCCAGCCACTGGTTGATGTAATGAACGGTTATCCGGGTGTCGCTTCCGGCCTGTGTGGCCAGGGATTCCAGACGATCCAGATTGTCCAGCACGATTTTTCGATTGCCCATCAGGGCATAAATTTTCAGGCTTCGCTCCAGGCAGTCCAGGGCGATCTCATTTTGGCCTGATCGTTCGTAAATATCGGCCATGGCCAAAAGGTCCGCAGCCATACCCCGGGAAAAGTCGGCACTCCGATCCAGATCCAGAGCCTGTTGAAACTGGGCCATGGCCTTCTCGTCGTTACCGGAACGCATCAACACCCTTGCCCGGGTAAAGCGAATCGTTGCCGCGGCCGGAGAGTCCGCTTCGGCAACGCTGGAAGCAGCCTGGTCCAGCAGGGCCAAGGCCTCGTCATAGCGTCCCTCCTTCATCTCCAGCACGGCCCGATGGTTGAAAAGCATGGCCGAGACAGAACCATTTTTCGTGGAAACCAACTGGGCTTCGTCCAAAAGTATCTCGGCGGCGGACAGGTCGTCCGAATCGATGAGCAGTGCGGCTTTGCCGGACAAGGCCCGGGTCGTAACCGTCGGGTCGCCGCAGCGTCTGGCAGCGGAAATGGCGGTATCATAGAACAAAAGGGCATTTTCCCGATTGTCCGCCAGCCGGTGCAGATGGGCCAGGCCGATGAGGCTGCGAGCCACGCCTTGCGGCTGGTCCCTGAGGCTGTAATGTTCGTATGCAATCTGAAAATGGTCCAGGGCTTTGCGGCTGCAGCCCCGATGATACCAGTACATTCCCAGCTTCAATTCCCGATCTCCCTGATCGGGCCGGTCGGAGGAAGTCGTTGTTTTGTTGGTGGCAGCGCAGGAATATATGCCTGATGCGGCCAGCAGCATGATGACGACAAGGATTTTTCTCATAGTTGGCCTTTCCATGAAATGCCGGGTTTTCTTTCTAAAGATCATTCTACAATTCGATTAACCGATAATACAGCATTCCCCAATATTCGTGAAGCGCTATGGCGGAGGCGTGCAGGGCCCCCGCATTGGGCAGCAGGTGCCGCGGGCTGTAGTAAGCGCCTTGTGCACCTAAAAAGTAGGCGGGAAACGGCGCGACCGGCAACCCGGAGGTCTCGAAGGCCATGCAGGCGCGTTTCAGGTGGTAGGCCGCGGTGAGTAAAATGGGTTTTGAAAATCCGCGCCGGCGGCAAATAGCGGCACTCAGGCGTGCGTTCTGGGCCGTATCCCGGGCCTGGTCTTCGATGATAATGCGATTGTCCGGTACGCCAAGATCCATCAAAAATCGTCGGATTATCGTGGCCTCGGCAATCGGGCTGTCTTCGTAAACCCTGCCGCCGGTGACGATAATGGGAAAGTGCAGCCGCCGGTAAAGCCTGACGGCGGTAACGATCCGGCTCGTCATCGACGGCGATGGCGCCCCCTTTCCGCTGAAATCCGGAACGTCTCGGAGAACGGCTCCACCCAGGAGAATGATGACGTCACCCGATGGGTCTTCAGGGAAAGAGAATTCCGACTCCAGCCCCTGCATCAGTCCGTTGGCCACCGGCGCAGTGGAAAAGGCCCATAGAGCCAGGCCGATCAGAAGATTGACCATGCCGATGCGCCAGCGACGACTGCGGATCAGCAGCAGGCCGATAACGATGATCGGAACGATGAAGACCCCCGGGGGAAGCAGGAAAGGCGCAACGATTTTTTTAAAGGCGAACATCATCGCTCCCTTCAGGTGCGCAACACCCGTCCACAGCGGGTATTCTCCATGCAGGCGCCGTCGCTGACCACCTGACGTCCATTGATGAATACGTGGGACACAGGGGTACTATACTGCATTTGAAAATACCCGGTCAAACAATGCTGGCAAAAGATTCAATGCGTTGACAGCAGGCCCTGGCGTTTGGTATGAGGAAACGAGTATTCAAGAACTGTCTGAACGAAAGGCAATCACCGTGAACAGGCGTATGACCCTCGCCGCGGCGGCCGCAACGGACTCGGTCCCTTGACGGACGGCGCCAGCGAACCAATCGACTGAATCGCCGTACATCATTGGGCCGGACCCGACGCCGGCCCCGTTTGCTCAACCCCCCGGGCCGGATGGCCTCAGGGGGTTTTTTATTTCAGGACCGATGAAAAGGCTTTTTGTCAACCTGCGAGAAGGAGAAAACCATGACGGACGAAAAGACGATCCGATTTGCCGAACGCATGTCCCAACTGCCCCCCTACCTGTTCGGTATGATCAACAAAATGAAGATGGAGCGCCGCTGGAACGGGGAGGATGTCATCGACCTGGGCATGGGCAATCCGGTGGACCCGGCGCCGGAAACGGTCATCGAAAAGCTTTGTGACGTGGCTCAGGACCCAAAGACCCATCGCTACCCCGTGGCCGGCGGCATGCGCAACCTGCGTCGGGAAATCGCCCTTTATTATCAGCGCAACTATCAGGTGGATCTGGATTCGGAGAACGAAGTCATCTGCACCATTGGATCCAAAGAGGGCATTTCTCACCTTTGCCTGGCCCTGGTGGGGCCGGGAGATACGGTGCTGGTGGCGGCGCCGGCCTTTCCCATTCACGTATACGCCGCCGTTATCGCCGGCGCCAGCGTGATCCGGGTACCCATCGCTTCGGAGGACGAATTCGTCGCGCGCATCACCACCATGTGCGAGTCGTTGACCCCGGGGCCCCGGCTGCTGATGCTCAACTATCCCCACAACCCGACGGGAACCCTGGCCTCCAGGGACTTTTTCGCACAGATCGTAAACCTGGCCAAACGCTACAATTTCATGGTGGTCAACGATTTCGCCTATGCCCGCATCACCTTCGACGGCTACACGGCGCCCAGTTTTCTCGAAGTCCCCGGCGCCATCGATGTCGGGGTGGAGTTCGGCTCCTTTTCCAAATCATACAACATGGCCGGCTGGCGGGTGGGCTATTGCGTAGGCAATCCGAAAATCATCGAGGGATTGGGCCGCATCAAGGGCTATTATGACTACGGCATTTTTTCTCCCATCCAGATCGCCGGCATCGTGGCCATGCGCGACTGCGAGGAGGACATCGCAGCCCAGGCACAGCTCTATCAGAGCCGGAGGGATGTCATGTGCGAAGGGCTGGAGCGCATGGGCTGGCCGGTGGAAAAGCCCAAAGCCGGCATGTTTGTGTGGGTGAAGATTCCGGAACCCTGGTGCCGCATGGGGTCGCTAAAGTTCGCCGTCGAGATGATGGAACGGGCCAACGTGGCCGTGACCCCAGGTGCGGGCTTCGGCGAAGAGGGCGACGGTTACCTGCGGCTGGCCTTGGTGGAAAACGAAAACCGCATCCGCCAGGGGCTCAAACAGATGCGGCGGGTGCTTTCCGAGATGGAACCGGAAACGGAGGTCGGCCAGTAACCGGTGTCGGTTTGGGTCGTCATTGGTAATGATTGGAATGTCATATAATTACAGTTATGTATTGTTGACATGCGGTTGCCTTATTCGTTATCCATAATTGCTCCTCAAAGATCCATCATTCCATCAGGTAACTTACATTTCGCACGATTTGAAAATAGTTTTTGTATATTATCGCCAAATACAATGTTAAAATAGTCAGATAGCTCTGAACTGCCACCAACGGCCATGGATCGTCTCGTACACCGCATCGGGAAT